>Ga0210380_10000014_pt1 | contig 157110 bp, 140 predicted proteins | sample PLM4_5_coexredo_FD_155476 | JGI IMG/M metagenome (GOLD analysis project Ga0210380, IMG submission 155476) | Groundwater sediment microbial communities from an aquifer in East River, Colorado, USA - PLM4_5_coex redo | ecosystem: Environmental > Terrestrial > Soil > Riparian zone | place: USA...
ACGGCCGTGTCGAAGCGGTCGGGCGCGACGCCAAGGAGATGCTCGGCCGCACGCCGGGCAACATCGTCGCCATCAAGCCGATGAAGGACGGAGTCATCGCCGACTTCGAGGTCACCGAGAAGATGCTGACCTACTTCATCAAGAAGGCGCACAACCGCAACGTGTGGGTGCGCCCACGCATCGTCATCGGCGTGCCGTCCGAGATCACGCAGGTCGAGAAGCGCGCGGTGAAGGACAGTGCCTATCGCGCCAAGGCCAGCGAAGTGCACCTCATCGAAGAAGCGATGGCCGCCGCCATCGGCGCCGGGATGCCGATCACCGAGCCCTCGGGCAACATGATCGTGGACATCGGCGGCGGCACCACCGACATTGCCGTCATCTCGCTCGCGGGCATCGTCTACAGCAAAGCGGTGCGCGTCGCGGGCAACGAGATGGACGAAGCGATCATCCAGTACATCAAGAAGGCGTACAACCTGCTCATCGGTGAACGCACCGCCGAGCAGATCAAGATCGAGATCGGATCGGCCTTCCCGCTCGACGAAAAGATCACGATGGAGATCAAGGGCCGTCATCTCATCGAGGGCGTGCCGAAGACGATCACGGTGTCGGACGCGGAGATTCGCGAGGCCCTGGCCGAGACCGTCAACGTGATCGTGGACGCGGTGCGCGTCGCGCTCGAGCGCACGCCGCCCGAACTCTCGGCCGATATCGTCGATCGCGGCATCGTGCTCACCGGCGGTGGCGCGCTGCTCAAGAACCTCGACAAGCGGCTGCGCGAAGAGACCGGCCTGCCGCTCGCCATGGCCGAAGACCCGCTGTCGTCGGTCGTGCTCGGCGCCGGCAAGATGCTCTCCGACTTCAACCTCCTGAGGAAGATTTCGATCGACTAGTGGTCCCGGACACCAGGCCCTGCCCGTGATGGCGCTTCTCGATATCCGTCAGCGCGTCGGATGGCTGTTCATGACAGTCACCATCGCGCACCTGATCCTGATTTCTGCGCAGGTGACGACGCGCCGCGGCGTGCCGCTGCTCGAGGAGGCGATCTTCGGGGCCGTGGCCGAGGTGCAGCGCGTGGCCACGGGCGGGATCGGCGAAGCGCGCGGAGTGTGGCAGAACTACCTGAACCTGCGGCAGATCAGTCGCGAGAACGAGGACCTCAAGCAGCGCCTGTCACAGCTCGAAGTGGCCCTGCAGCAAGAGCGCGCGCTGGCCGGCCAGACCCGGGTGCTGCAGCAGGTGCTCCAGCTCAAGACCGAGACGCCGTTCTCGACCACGCCCGCGGCGGTGATCGCCAGCGGCGCCAGCCCCGAATTCCGCACCATGACGCTCGACAAGGGGAGTTCGCAGGGGCTGGCCGCCGACATGGCCGTGATTGCGCCGGCCGGCGTCGTCGGCCGGGTGATTCTGCCGACGCCACGCGCCGCGAAAGTGCAGCTCATCATCGACCGCAACGCCGCAGCGGCCGGGCTGGTGGAGCGGACCCGCGCGCAAGGTGTGGTGGTCGGGACCGGCGGCGACCGGATGCGGTTCGAGTACGTCGCCGGCACCGCGGATTTGAAGACGGGCGACCGGGTGGTGACGTCGGGGATGGACGGCATCTACCCGAAGGGCTTCGTCCTTGGTCAGATAGAATCCATCGAGCGGAAAGCGGGTGAGTTCAGCAACGTGTTCATCCGTCCGTCGGTGAACCTGTCCGCGCTCGAAACAGTGCTCGTGGTGACATCGGCGACGGAGGGACCGAAGACCGACACGGCTGTCACGCGACCCCAATCCGCGCCCGCGAGGCCCGAGTGAGGGACGGGATCGTCAGGCCGGGGACGCAGGCGTGAGGGCGGCAGGCGCCCTCATTGCGATTGCGCTCGCCCTCGCGCTGCAGACGACGCTGGCACGGTTCGTCGTCGGGGGCAGCACGCCGATCGATCTGGTCCTCGTCGCGGTGGTGTATGTGGCGCTGACGTCGGGCGCTGCGAGCGGCATGCTGGCCGGCAGCGTCGCCGGGCTGATTCAGGACGCGCTGGCGAGCGACATCATCGGCATCGGCGGCCTGGCGAAGTCGATCGTGGGGTTCTTCGTCGGGGCGATTGGCCAGCAGTTCATCGTGACTGCCGCCATCCCCCGGTTGTTCGTGTTCATGGCCGCCACGGCCGTGCACGCCCTGCTGTTCCAGGGCCTGTATGCCGGGCTCGGGTTGCGGACGTTCTCGTCGCCGTGGGCGGCGGTCGTCACCCAGGCGCTCGGCAACACCGTGGTCGGCATGGTGGCGTTTGCGACGGTGGAGTCGCTGCCCGGCGCGCTCGAACGCCGCCGGATGTCGCGGCGCCCGAAGGTGTGAGGAACTGAGGAAGACGGTATGTCGGTAGGGGAAGATCGCCGGCGCGTCGCGGTTCGCCTCAACGTGCTCCAGTGGAGCGCCGTCGGCGTCTTCGCGGCGCTCGCCATGAGTTTCTGGTTCCTCCAGATCGTCCAGCACGCCAAGTACGAGGAGATGGCGGAGAACAACCATCAGCGGACGCTCGCGTTGCGGGCGCCCCGCGGCGTGCTGTTCGACCGCAACGGGACGGTGTTGGTCGAGAACCGGCACTCGTTCACCATCTCCATCGTCCGCGAGCACTCCAAGGATCTCGCCCACACCGTGCAGCTGCTGTCGGCGGTTGCGCACCTCGATCCGGTGCAGGTGCAGCAGATCGTCGAGCGCCATCGCTCCGAGCCTTCGTACCGGCCGATCGTCGTGGTCGAGGATGCGACGCTGGCGCAGGTGGCCGCGGTGACGGCACGCCGGCTCGACACGGAGCTGCCCGATGTCGTCGTGGAAGAAGTGCCGGCCAGGCGCTATCCGTCCGAGGCGATGGCGGCGCATCTCTTCGGCTACGTCGGCCAGGCCAACGACGCCCAGGTAGAGGCTGGCGCCACGCAGGGCGCCATCGTCGGCCAGCAGGGCCTCGAGAAGGCCTACAACGACCTGCTCATGGGTACCGATGGGGCCAAGCGCGTCGTGGTCAACAGCGTCGGCCGCGAGATTCGCACGCTCGAGGAGATTCCGCCGGTCGAAGGGCGCCGGGTCCAACTCACCATCGACTCGGATCTGCAACGCGCCGCCGAAGACGGGTTCCGGCTGGCGGGGTTCAACGGCGCGGCGCTCATCCTCGACCCGCGCAACGGCGAGGTACTGACCTACGCCAGCCTCCCGTCGTACGACCCCAACGACTTCGCGGTGGGCATCGACCGCGTCACGTGGGCCTCGCTCAACACCGACAAGCTCAAGCCGCTGCAGAACCGCGTGCTGCAGGGCCGCTACTCGCCCGGCTCCACCTTCAAGATCGTCGTCGCCACGGCAGCGCTCGAGGAAGGGCTGGTTACGCCCGACTTCAAGGTGACCTGCAACGGCGGCGCGACTTTCTTTGGGCGCTACTTCAAGTGCCACCTCAAGGGCGGGCACGGCACCGTGGACATGCGCCATGCCATCGAGAAGTCGTGCAACGTCTACTTCTACACGCTCGGCAACATGCTGGGCGTGGACAAGATCCACAAGTGGGCGGAGAAGCTCGGCATGGTCGGCAAGACCGGCATCGACCTGCCCAACGAGCAGGAGAGCCTCGTGCCCTCCACCGAGTGGAAGATGAAGCGCTACGGCGAGAAGTGGTACGCCGGCGAGACGATTTCAGTGTCGATTGGCCAGGGGCAGGTGGCGGTCACGCCGGCGTCGCTCGCGGTGATGATTTCCACCGTGGCCAATGGCGGGACGCGCGTCACGCCGCACGTGCTCAAGGCCATCGACGAGGGCCAGGGCTGGAAGCCCGTGCCCGCGCCGGCGGTCGCCGAGTCGGTCGCGTTCAAGCCCGAGACGGTGGCCGCGCTGCGTGAGGGCCTGTGGATGGTGGTGAACGCGTCGGGCACCGGCGGCCGTGCCCGCCTGCCCGGTTACGACGTGGCCGGCAAGACCGGCACCGCCCAGGTGATTTCGATCCAGGGCCGTCAGGCGGCGAAGGGCTCGGATCGCGATCTGCGCGACCACGGCTTCTTCGTGTTCTTCGCGCCCCGCGACAACCCGCAGATCGCCGGCGTCATCTTCGCCGAGCACGGCGAACACGGCTATCTCGGCGCGCCGATCGCCAAGCACGTCATCGACACCTATTTCGCCAAGAAGGAGGGCCGGCCGCTGCCGAAGCTGCCGCTGCCGGTGCCGGCGAAGAGCGACGACGAGGACCCCGATTCGCCGCCGGCACTGCCGGCCGTGGACGTGGCCGACGCCCGGGGCGCCGGGTTCGGCACCGCAAACGCCGCCGGCCGCTTCCGCGAGACCGATTGATGTTCGAGCGGCGCCTGCACTTCCACATCGACTGGGCGATGGTGATCGCCCTGACGGCGTTGTGTCTCGTCGGCCTGGCCAACATCTACAGCGCCACTGGCGGTCCGACGACGGTGTACGTGACGCAGATCTACGGCATCCTCCTCGGTCTGGTCGCGATGGTCATCTGTCTGACCATCGACTACCGGACGCTCGCGGACAAGTCGCATTTCGCCTACGGCGGCATCGTGCTCCTGCTCGTCTACGTGCTCTTCCTCGGCGTCGTGCGCGGCGGATCGCGGCGCTGGATCGATCTCGGCCCGCTCAACCTGCAGCCGTCCGAATTCGCCAAAGCGACGCTGGCGCTGGTGCTGGCGAAGTTCTTCGCCGAGAGCCGGCGCGGCGGCCTCTTGCGGAGCGATCTGCTCATTGCCGGCGCGATCACCGTGGTGCCGCTGGTGCTCATCGCCCGTCAGCCCGACCTCGGCACCGCGGTGACGCTCGTGCCGGTGCTCTTCGCCACGGCCTTTCTCGCGGGCATGCCGATGCGTATCTTCGGCATCCTCGCCCTCGTCGGCGTGCTCATCGCGCCGGTGGCGTGGAAGTTCGCCCTCCAGGATTATCAGAAGGAACGCATCTCTACGTTCCTGGACCCGTCGCAGGACGCCAAGGGCGCCGGGTACCAGCAGATTCAGGCCCGCATCACCGTCGGATCGGGTGGGGTGTGGGGCAAGGGTTTCCAGAAGGGGACGCAGGGTCAGCTGCGCTTCCTTCCGGTTGCGCACAACGATTTCATCTTCTCGGTCCAGGCGGAAGAGCACGGCTTCGTTGGCGTGGTCGTCGCGCTCGGACTCTATCTCTTCGTCATTCTCCGCTCGCTCGAGGCGGCCGCTCTGGCCAAGGACCGTCTCGGCTCGTTTCTCGTCCTGGGCGTGCTCGCCAGCTTCACGTTCCAGGTCGTGTACAACATCACCATGTCGGCCGGTCTCGCGCCGGTCAAGGGACTGACGCTTCCGCTCATGAGTTACGGCGGCTCCTCCATGATTGCCACATTGGCGGGGTTCGGCCTCATCCTCAACGTGCGGATGCGACGTTTTACCAACTGAGAGCTTATGGGCCTTCCGCTGCTGTTTCTCGTCCTCCTCCTGACCAGCCTTGTCGCGGCGCACCTGGTGCGTCCCGCTGCGCTGGCGGTACCGGGGCGCGCGGCGCGGCGATCGATGGGCCCGCAACGGAGCATCGGGCATGACCAAGGAGATGATCATCTCCTCGAGCGCCCACGAAACACGGGTCGCGATCCTCGAGGAGGACCAGGTTGCCGAAGTATTCATCGAGCGCGAGCGATCGCGTGGGGTGGTGGGCAACCTCTACAAAGGCCGGGTGTCGAAAGTGCTGCCCGGCATGCAGTCGGCGTTCGTTGACCTCGGCCTCGAACGCGACGGCTTCCTCTACGTGTCCGACGTCGTCGCCACCTTCGAGGAGTTCGACCGCCTCGAAACCGACGAGGACGAAACCGCCGGCGCCAACGGCAACAAGTCCGGTGCCGTCGCGCCGGGCGGCCAGGGCCGCGGCGGCCATCGTCGCGATCGGGAAAAGGGTCCCGAGCCGAAGATCGAAGAGCTGGTCAAGGAGGGGCAGGAGATCATCGTGCAGGTGGCCAAGGAGCCGCTCGGCACGAAGGGCGCCCGTCTCACCTGCCATGCCACCATGCCGGGCCGCTTCCTGGTGTTCATGCCCACCGTGGATCACGTCGGCGTGTCGCGGAAGATCGAGTCGCGGGAAGAGCGCGGCCGGCTGCGCGGCATCGTGCGCGAGTTCCGGGAGCAGCACGGCTTCACCGGCGGCGTCATCATCCGCACCGCCGCCGGCGGGCGGCCCAAGGAAGACATCGTCTCGGACCTGAGCTACTTCCACAAGGTCTGGACCGAGATTCGCCAGAGGTCTGAGAGCTCGCGCGCGCCCGCGGTGGTGTATCGCGAGGCCAGCCTGGTGGCGAAGCTCCTCCGCGACCTGCTCACCGAGGAGTTCTCGGCGATCCGCATCGACAACGAACACGAGTACCGCAAGATTCTCGAGCTCGTCGAGCGGATCATGCCGTCGCTGGCGCCGAAAGTGCGGCTCTACGAGAAGCCGTTCCCGATCTTCGAGGAATACGGCGTCCAGGCCGAGATCGACAAGGCGCTGCGCAGCAAGGTGTGGCTCAAGTCGGGCGGCTCGATCGTCATCAATCCGACCGAGGCGCTGGTGGCCATCGACGTCAACACCGGCCGCTATGTCGGCAAGAAGACCGCCGGGCGGCTGGAGGACACCATCCTCAAGACCAATCTGGAGGCCGCCAAGGAAATCGTGCGGCAGGTGCGGCTGCGCGATCTCGGCGGCATCATCGTCCTCGACTTCATCGACATGGAGGACAAGAAGAACCGGCAGAAGGTGCTGCAGGCGGTGGAGCACGAGCTGCGCAAGGACCGCGCCCCGTCGAAGGCGCTGCAGGTGTCGGATTTCGGCCTGGTCATCATCACCCGCAAGCGCGTGAAGCAGAGCCTCGAGCGCACGCTCACGGAGCCCTGCCCGTATTGCGCCGGAAGCTCGGTGATCAAGTCGAGCACGACGATCTGCTACGAGATCCTCGCCGAGGTGAAGAAGATCGGCGCCGATCTCAACGGCCAGAGCCTGCTGCTGCGGGTCAACCCCGACATCGCCCGCGCGTTCACCGACGAGGAACGCGCCGTCTTCAAGGACCTGAAGCAGTCGATCGGCAAGGACGTGACCCTGCGACCGGATCCGCAGCTCCACCACGAGCAGTTCGATGTGATGGCGCTCGGCTAGGGCAGGTAGGACAGGTAAGGCGGGTAGGGCGGGTGGGGAAAACGCTTGTCTTCTTCTTTCGTAGGGGCCGCCTTTAGGCGGCCCGCACGGTGAAGATCTTCGCCATCTCTGGCAGCCTGCGCGCGCGGTCCAGCAACACGGAACTGCTGCGCGCGGCCCCGCTCGTGGCGCCAGCCACCTGGATCTTCGATCTGTACGACGGCCTGGGCGCGCTGCCGCACTTCAATCCCGACCTCGACGCCGAAGGCAGCACGCCGCCGGAGCCGGTGCGCGACCTCCGTGCCCGCGTCGCCGCGGCCGACGCCGTGCTGATCTGCAGCCCTGAGTACGCCCACGGCGTCGCGGGCTCGATGAAGAACGCGCTCGACTGGCTGGTGAGCGACCCCGAGATGGTCGGCAAGCCGGTCGGTCTGCTGAACGCCTCGGCGCGCGCCGTCATCGCGCACGAGGCGCTCGCCGAGACGCTGCGGACGATGTCCACGGCACTGGTGCCCGCGGCGTCGATCGTGGTGGCGCTCGACGGCCGCCGCCTCGACTCGGCTGGAATTGCCGCCGACGCGGCGCTCGCCGCGCGGCTGCGAAGCGCGCTCGATGCGCTCGGCGAAGCCGTCGCGGCCCGTTCGCCGGGGTAACATCCAGACAGGCGTTCTGGCCCTAAGCCCTAAGCCCTAAGCCGACAAGCATCACCATGGCCTCGCTCTTCGATCCGCTCGCCTTCCGCACCGGCCTCGCCGCGCGCAACCGCGTCGTGCTGGCGCCGATGACCAACAAGCAGAGCCACGCTGACGGCTCGCTCGGCGACGACGAGCTGCACTGGCTCTCGTCGCGCGCCGAGGGCGGATTTGGCGTGGTCATGACCTGTGCGGCCCACGTGTCCAAGGAGGGCCAGGGTTGGCACGGGGAGCTGGGCATCTTCGACGATGCGCTCCTGCCGGGGCTGACCACGCTCGCCGACGCCCTTCACCAGCGCGGCGCGGTGTCGATGGTCCAGATCTTCCACGGCGGCCTGCGCGCGGACCCGTCCGTGAGCGGCGTCACACCGTGGAGCGCGAGCGCGGCCGATGGCATACGCGAGGCGACAGAAGACGATCTCGCGCGCGTGGTCGGCCAGTTCGCCGACGCGGCCTGGCGCGCGAAGGCGGCGGGCTTCGACGGCGTCGAGCTGCACGGTGCGCACGGCTATCTCTTCACGCAGTTCCTCAGCGCCGAGCAGAACCGTCGCACGGACGGCTGGGGTGGGCCGCTCGCCAACCGTGCGCGGCTGCTGCGTCACGCGCTGCGTGCGGTGCGCGCACGTGTCGGCCCGTCGTTCACGGTTGGCGTCAGGCTATCGCCCGAGAATTTCGGCAACGCCAAGGGCCTCGATCTCGACGAGAGCGTGCAGACGGCGCGCTGGCTCGCCGACGACGGCGCCGACTTCATCCATCTCTCGCTCTGGCGCGCCCTCGAGCCCACGGCCAAGCGGCCGGCCGAGCACCCGCTGCCGATTTTCCGTTCGGCACTGCCGATCGACGTCGCGATCATCGCCGCCGGCGCGGTGTGGACCCGCGCCGAAGCCGAGGCCGTGATCGACCTCGGCGCCGACGGGGTGGCGCTCGGCCGGTCGGCCATCGTGAATCGCGACTGGCCGCTGCGGGCGCAGCAGGACGTATGGGAACCGCGGCGTCCGCCGGTCACGCTGGCCGACCTGCGCGAGGAAGGCCTGAGCGAGGCGTTTGCCGCGTATATGGGCACGTGGAAGGGCTTCGTGCAGGAGGCGTGATGTTCGGGACCCAGCACGTCTGGCTGTTCGTGATCAGCGGCCTGTTGCTCAACATCACGCCGGGCCAGGACACGCTCTACATCGTCACCCGCAGCGTCGCGCAGGGGCGCGCCGCCGGCCTGTGGTCGGTACTCGGGATTGCGTCGGGATCGATCGTCCACACCCTGGCCGCCGCCTTCGGCCTTTCCGCCATTCTCGCGACGTCGGCGCAGGCGTTCACGGCGGTGAAACTCGCCGGCGCGGCGTATCTCGTCTACCTCGGCGCCCGGATGCTGCTCCAGCGCACGCGCGCGGAGGACGGTGCCCCCGCTCTGCCGCCAGCCGAGCGGGCGTGGGACATCTACCGCGCGGGCGTGCTGACCAATCTGCTCAACCCGAAAGTGGCGCTCTTCTTTCTCGCGTTCCTGCCGCAGTTCGTTGCGCCCGAGTCGGCGGGGCGCGTCACCCCGTTCCTGTTTCTCGGCACGGTGTTCGTCTTCAACGGCACGATGTGGTGTCTGGTTCTGGTGCTCTGCGCGTCGGCGCTCAGCGCGCGGCTGCGCGGCAGCCCGTCGGGGACGCGACGGCTTCGCCGCGCCACCGGCGCGATCTTCGTCGGCCTCGGCGCACGGTTGGCACTGAGTAAATAGGGCGGGTAAGGCGGGTAAGGCGGGTAAGGCGGGTAGGGCGGGTAGGGCGGGTAGGGCGGGTGGAGCGGGTGGAGCGGGTGTAGAGGGCGGTCCTCAGACCGCCCTGTTCAAAAGGGCCGTTCGGCGAGCGCGGCCGCGTCGGCGGCGCAGGCCTCGGGCTGCGGCTTGACCTTGCCGCGCAGTTCCGACACTTCCTGGCGCGCCAGCTCGAGATCGGTCAGGAACGCCGGGACGCCGTGCAACGCGGCCAGCACGCTCTCCGCTGTCGTGCGGCCGGCTTCGACGGCCGTGAGGTGATGCACGCCGCACACGACGCGACTCTCGCCGAACTTGCGCGCTCGCTCCAGGAGCTCGGTGGCGCGATCCGGCGCCACCTCGGCCAGCAGGCGGCCCGCCATCCAGCTCGCCGTCGAATGCCCGGACGGGTAGTCAGGACTGGCCCGCGCCAGCCGCGCGGCCTCGTCGGCAGGGAGGCACACGGTACCGGACTGGCGCTCGTACGGCCGCTTGCGCCGCCAGGTGTTCTTGCCCATGGTGGACGACAGGTTGGCATCCACGCCTGACAGCCCAAGGAGCCGTACCAGCGCCGGCGCCTGGGGCGCCGCGATCACCGTGTCGAGCGCACAGCTGAACACCTGCAACAGCACCGGCACGCCGAGCGCGTTGTCGCGCTGCGCCATCGTCCAGCGCGGACTGCCTTCGAGGCGCCGGGTGCTGCGGAACACCGCGAGATCTGCGTCGTCGCGCGTATCGCCTTCCGCCGGTGGCGGCGGCAGCACGCGCAGGATGTCTGGCGCCGTGCCTGGGGCAAGGTAGCCCGTGCGGCGCGGCGCGGGTGCAGAACCGGGCGGCGGGGGAACCGGCGCCTGCGCGCCAGCCAGGGGCAGTGCAGCCGCCGGGTCCGTGGACTGCGGCGTCTGCGCCGCCGCCCCCGCTGCGGCCAGTGCCGAGACCAGCGCCAGGATCGCTGTGGTTTGCCGTGCGTTCACGGCGGAGATCCTAGCGCAGTCGCCGGGCCACTAGAAATACCGCTTGTAGCCGAACGAGAGGGTCGCGCCCGTGGCATCCGGCAGCGGAAACGGATGGCTGACGATGTCCCAGCGCAACTCCGTCTTGAGGCTGGACTCGTGGTTCAGGATGAACTCGGTGCCGCCGCCGAGATTGATGCCGCCGCGGGTTTCGCCGGGCGGATCGGTGGTGTTCTCCAGGTGCAGCCGGACGAAATAGAAACCGGTCCCGAACGTCGCGAACGGCCGCCACGATCCCTTCTCCCAGTTGTAGACGCCCGCGAAGAGCAGCTTCACCTCGCGGAAGTGATCCTCGGTACGCCCGTTGAGGCCAGGGCTCTCGTACGCGAGCGTGGTACGCACGCTCACGCGCGGCGTCACGTAGTACTCGCCAAACCCATCAATGGTCAGTGTATTTTCGAATGCATCGTCGGGAAAAAGGACACCGAGGTTACCGCCGTAGCCGATGACGCCCTTGTCGGGTGTTCGCACGCTCTGCGCCTGGATCCCGGGCGCCATGGCAAGAAGGATGAGCAGCGCGGCCGCGGACGGAGTCGCGCGATGCACTCGAGGTACCTGATCTGACCGGAGGCTCTGCATGTTGCTCAGGATAGCAACAGAAGTGCCAGACCGCATCCGGCCCTCCGCGATCACCGGCGGACGATCGTGATGTCACCGCTGAACGATCGCAGCGTCACGAGCGGACCGCCGTCGCCGGAGAGGCCGCGCAGCACACGCGCGCTGCCGCCGAGTCGGCCGCCGCGCGGGCCGAGGCGTCCAGTGCGCTCGATCGAACTCGCCGGGGCGCGGCGCTCTTCGAGCGTCAGTGGAAAGTCGCAGCGCACGGTGCCGTTGACGGTGGCGGCCTCGAGTTCGAACCCGTCGTCACTCGTCATCAACCGTACGTCGCCTGATTGCGATTGCAGGTTGTAGCGCCCGGTACGCGCCAGCCGTCCGGCAAGCTCCACGCGTCCTGTCAGCGACTGCGCCGTGACCCGTTCGCTGTCGCTGTCGGCGAGCATCAGATCGCCGCTGACGGTCCGAACGTCCGCGACCCGCGCTTTCAGCTGACGGATCGCCACCGTCCCGCCGAGCGTCGAGACCGTCACGTCGGTGCTTTCGGCGTTGTCCACCTGAATGTCGCCGCCCAGCGTCCGCAGGAAGCGCAGCTGCTTCACGTGCGAGGCACGGATGGCGCCCGAGAGTGACTCGGCCCGCAGTTCGCCGTTGATGGAGGTCACGGTCACGTCGCCGGTGGCGACGCGGAGTGAGAGGTTGGTCCCGGCCGGCAGGCTGATGGTGAAGTCGACCTCAGACTCGCGTGTCCGCGGCCTGGGCAGGACGGTCCGCACGTCCACCATGCCCTCACGTTCGGTGACGTCGATCTCGACCTGCGTCAAGGCGGCCTTCGCGTCCGCGTCGGTGGTGGCCCAGGCCCGCTTGGTCGCTTCGATGCGCACGTCGTCGCCGCCGCTGCCGGTGACCGTCACCGTGCCGGCCACGTTGGTCAGGCTGAAAGTCCCATTCCGGCCAATGCGAACGGTGCGGGTGAACGTGTCCGTGGCCATCGGCCCTCGACGGGCCGCCTGGCGTGCCCGCCGCAGCTCCTCCTGTCGCTGGCGCAGCGCGTCGCGCCTGCGCAGCAGTTCGTCGCGCCGTGCCTGCACGTCCGCGGCGCGATTATCTTGCGCCGCCGGCCGAGCTGAGGACGCGCCGCGTTCGCGCTGCGCGGTGGCGGCCGGCGGGTGCGCGGCGGCCATCGCCGCGACCGTCATCATCGCCACCACCGTTCGTCCGATCGTCATGGGTTGCGCTCCTCCGAGCGCTCGTCGAACTCGCCGAGCAGGGCCACCGTGTCCTGCAGCAGCGCCACCTTGCTCCCCAGTGCGTCGAGCAGGCTGTCCTGCGACCACTCGTCACCGGGCTGGCGCGCCAGCGCGTCGCGGGCTTCGCCGATCGCCGAGTCGATCTCGTCGATGGTGGCGCGCAACGCCGCGTTCGTCACCGGGTCGAGCCCCCGCGGGGCGCCCCCGGCGGCCTCTTCCAGCCTCGCGATTGCGTCGGAATACTCGGCTTCGGCTACAGCGAACTCGACCGGGGCGCTCCCGCCGCTCTGTCCGGCACTGAGGCGTGGAGGTGCCCCGCCGAGGCGCGTCCCGACCCAGACGAGCGAGGAGACCAGCAGCGCCAGCACCGCGACGGCCGCGGCCGGCTGCAGCACACCACCCCAGCCCGTCGCCCACACCACCAGTCGATCGAGCCGCGACAGCGGGCTGGCTGCCACGCGGCCGGAGTCGACGCGCGCCCGCACCGCCGCCCACACGGCCGGGGGTGGCTCGATCGGTTCCAGTGTGCGAGCCGCGACCCGAATCGCGCGGACGTCGGCGACGAGCGCCCGGCACGACGGGCAGACGGCGACGTGCGCTTCGAGGGCCGCGCGGCCCGGGTGTTCCGCGCGTCCATCGAGCAGATCGTCGAGCGCCGCTGCGACGTGCGCGCACGTCAGGGTCGTATCGTCGGCCATCACACCGTCTCGAGCGCGCCGCGCGGCATCGTTCCCATGCCGCGGAGCAGCACGCGCAGTTTCATCCGTGCCTTGTGGACCTGCGATTTCGACGTGCCCTCGGAGATGCCGAGCGCGGCGCCGACCTCGCGGTGATCGAGTCCCTCGACGTCGTGGAGCACGAAGGCCGCACGGCAGCCGTCGGGCAGCTGCGCGATGGCCCGTTCGAGGTCGATGCGGGCGATCGCCACGGGCAGCGCCGGCGCCGCCGCGGCCGGTTCCGCCGCATCCTCGGCGTCGAGCGAGTCGGTGGCGCGTGCCATGCGCACCTGCCGGCCGCGCAGGCGGTCGAGGCACTGGTTCACGGCCAGGCGGTACAGCCAGGTGCCCAGGCTCGATTCGCCCCTGAAGCTTCCCAGCTTCCGGTGCGCGTGCACGAAGACGTCCTGCAGGAGGTCTTCGGCGTCCTGGGCCGATCCGGTCATACGCGTCAACAGCCCGAAGATCCGCCCGGCATGGGCGCGGTACAGCGCCTCGAAGGCCGCCGCGTCACCCTCGCGGCACCGGCGCGCCAGCTCGAGGTCGTCGGCTCTCACGTCGCTTCACGCCCGCCCACAGGGCGGGCACGTGAACACTGTTCTCGCGAGGCAGAGCCTCATGATCGTCGGTGCCAGTCGAAGCCTCGCTGGGGGTTAGACGGGCGGCCGGCGCGGTTCGGTTGCCCGAACCTGGCGCTTCGGCGCGTTTTGCGCTGGCCAGCGCACCTCGGCAAAGGCGCGCACCCGGGTGGGCGTCACTTCGAGCCCCTCGGCCCTCAGGAGCTGCCGCTTGCGGTCGAGGTAGCCGCCAAAGCCGCCGAGGCCTCCGGCGGACGCGATGACGCGGTGGCAGGGCACCGAGGGGTCGTTGCACCCGCGCATGACGTTGCCCACCGCCCGGGCAGCGCCTGGAGCGCCGGCCAGACCGGCGATATCGCTGTAGGTGGCGACCCGACCGCTGGGAATGGCCCGGACGGCCGCGAGCACGCGGGCGCGAAAGCCAGACGCCCCCGGGCCGGCCGCAGGACGGGGCGAGCGCGGCATCAGCGCCCGATCACGACCTTGACCCTGAAGACCGCACCGCCGAGGTCGTCCTCGCCGAAGGCGGCCGCCGCACCGGTGGGCTCGGTGAAGGCATCCGGCACGCTCATCCACCCGGCTTCGCCGGCAATCCCGAACCAGCGTCCGAGGCGCCACTCGGCCCCGCCGAGCAGCTGAAATCCGGCTTTCGTGAACTCCACGTCGTCGCCGGAGTCGGCAAACTCCGAGGTCTCTGTGTACTTGTGCCACGCGAGGCCGCCACCGAGGTAGGGGATTACGGAACGCTGCGGGTCGCCGAAGCGCCAGCCGGCCGAGATTTCGATCGGCACGACTTTCACGGTCGTGGCGATGCCGAGCGGGAAGGCCTCGTCGTCGAAGACGACCACGCGCTCGCCGTCGCTTTGGAAACGCGAGACGCCAAACGACACGAACAGGTTCCGGCCGATCAGCACCTCGCCGCCGGCGCCGAAAAACGCGCCGGAGCTCGACCCGAGGACGGCCTCGAAGCTCTTGGACGCTGTGAAGGTCCGGCCCCCCACCTCGAAGAAGCCGCGGACACGTACGGCCGACTCGCCCGTACTGGTCGCAGGCGCGGGCGGCGGCGGGGCCTGCGCCTGCGCGTCGGACGGCGCAGCGGCCAACGCCGCCAACGCCGCCACATGAATCAGCCCGGCGAAGCGCCCGGCCCTCACTTGGCCAGCCCCATGCCGCGGAGGGCAGCGCGTGGGTTGATGAGCCCGTACCCGTACTCGTCGTCGCGCCCCTTCGGTCCGAGGTCGGTCGCCGTCTGCTTCATGATGGCTTCCACCGCTCCGGGGCTCGTGACGCCCTGATCCATCAGCAGGGCGGCGAGACCCGACACGTGCGGCGTGGACATCGACGTGCCCTCGAAGTAGTAGTACGCGAAGGCGTCGAACCGCGGCGCGCGATACCGCGACACCGGACCGGCGAAGGTTTCCACGAGGTCGAGGTCCAGCGTTTGCTGCAGGATGCCGGCTGGCGAGCCGCCGCGGTCGAAGTCGCCGCCCGGCGCGACGAGCTCGATGAAGCTGCCTGGAGTCGAATAGCCGGCGCGCAGGCGGTCGCGGCCGGTGGCGCCGACGGCGACCATGCCGTCGATCTGCGGCGCGAACTCGGCGAGCCGTTCCGCGCTTCCAGAGCCGAATTCGTTGCCGCCGGCGACCGCGACGAAGGCGCCGTGCGACACCGCATAGGTGATCGCCGACTGCACCGCCGGCGCCGGCGCGCCGCCGCGCCCGATGCTCATGTTGATCACCTTGGCGCCATTGTCGACGGCATAGCGAATGCCGCGCGCCACCGTGTCGTCGGTGCCGATGAAGGGGCTGTTGAAGATGAAATCCCACTCGGTATCGATGACCTTCACCGGCATCAGCCGGACGTTGAACGCCATGCCCGCGCCGCCGAGCGAGTTGTTGGTGAGCTGGCCGACGGTGCCGGCCACGTGGGTGCCGTGGCCGGCGAAGTCGAAGGGCAGTTGGTCGTCCCAGATGAAATCACGCGGGGCGACGAAGCGGTCGGCGCCGAGATCCGGCGCGGCGGCAAACGGCACATCAACGGGGCCGAGGGCGGGAAACTTCACGCCGTCTTCACGCTGCCAGGCGATGCCGTTGTAGCGCACCACCGCGCTGCGGAACGCGACGCCGGTGTCGATGATGGCGACGATGACGCCGGAGGAGCCGCCGCGATTGATGTCCCAGGCCCGCTCCATCTCGAGCTGTGGGTAGTTCCACTGCAGCGTGTAGAGCGGATCGCTCGGCGTGAACATCGGCCGCACTCGATACCGCGCCTGCGCGTATTCCACATCAGGCTGCGCTCCGAGCCGCTGCGCCACCGCTTCTGGATTCTCGCCCCCGACGAGCGTGACGACCTGGAAATCCGCATAGGACAGCGCGGGGCCGGCCGTGCCGTCCACCTGAGCCAGCATCGCCTGCTGCAGCGCCGCCGACGTGCCGGGCCTGAAGCGGACGATGAAGCTGTTCGGGAGATAGGCGCTGCCGCCACTCCCGTCGACCCAACGCCGCGTCGCCGCCATCTGCGCCGGCCGTGGCGCGTCGGCGCTCCGCAGCCCGCGGTCGATGGCGGGTGCGGTCACGTCCGAGATGATCTGCTTGAGGCCGGCCCGTTCGGGTTGCTGTGCGGCCAGGGTTGAAAGCCCGCCGACGGCGGCGGCGAGCACGAGCACAAGGGGAGCGACAGGGCCGCTCACGCGGACGAAAAAACGCATCGTTCCTCGATTCCGAAGAAGCAAGAGCGGCCCGGCCATTGTAACGCCTTGCTGGCTCCCGGCTTTCGGCTCTGGCCTCAGGCTCGAGGCTTCGCTCTCAGAGGTACGAGAGTGGGTCGAGGCCGTACTCGGCGGCGTCCACCGGGGCCTGCACCGACTGGGGCTGGCCGTCGCGCGCATCCCATAAGCTCACGTCGTAGGGATGCTCCAGCTTCTGTCCGCCGGGCCTGGTCAGCACCTTGACCCGAGGCCGGTAGGGATCGGGCGCGTAGGCCTTGAGGACGACCGCGATTTCCCCGGTGTCGAGCCGCACCAGATTACCGGCGGGATAGATCCCGACGAGCTGGACGAACCGCCTCACGAGACGCTGATCGAACTGCTTGCCGTCGTTGCGCTGCAGTACGGCCAGGATGCGATCGGTCGGGTGCGACTCCTGGTAGACGCGCTGCGAGCGCATCGCGTCATAGACGTCGGCAATCCCGCACAGCGTCGTGGCGAGGTTGAGCTGAGGCCGCACGGCGCCAACTGGGTAGCCGGTGCCGTCGCTCCGCAGATGATGCTCGAAGGCGACGATGGGGCCGAGCGCCGGGATTTCCGGTGTGTTCTTGAGGATCTCGGCGCCGTCCACGGTGTGGCGCGTCAGAATGTCGAACTCGGCGTCGGTGAGCTTGCCGGGCTTGTTGAGGACCTCGCTGGGTGTCTTCACCTTACCGATGTCGTGCATCAGGGCGGCGAGGCCGAACTCGCGCAGCAGCGGGCCGTCGATGCCAAGGCCGCGCGCCTGCCCCATGGTGAGGATCGACACGTTCACCATGTGCGTGAACGTGTAGTTGTCGTAGTTCTTCAGCGCCGTCAACGCCAGCAGCGCCGTCCGGTTCTGGGCCACGGCCTGCGCCAGCGAGTCCGTCAGACTGCGCGCCGCATCGGCGTCCGGTTGGCCCTCGATGGCCGCGCTCTCCCAGAGCACGCCGGCGACGTTGGAGGCGTCGGCATAGAGCTTCTGGAACGTCGCCATGTCACCGACGCCATCGATCCGCTCCTCCACTTCGATGCGGCCGACGCGGACGTGCGGCAGCTTGCCGAGCGCACCGTCTTTGCCGGTCTCGCCGCTGGCCACACTGGCGACAAGGCGATCGATCTCGTCGGTCTCGACCCCGCGCTGGATGACGATGCGCTCGATGCCCGACTGCTTGAGCCGGCGCATCAGCTCGCCGAGCGTTTCGGCGGCGCGGGGAATCGGATAGTCGCCAACGACGAGGTCGTCGCCGACGATCCCGATGGTCACCGATGCCATGTTGGCCAGCGTCAGCGTCAAGGTCTCGGCGAGCGCGCCGATGCTGCGGGCGACGAGCGGGTGCCCGGGGGCGTAGAGCTGCGCCCCGCGCAGCGCCGCGGCCAGGCGGCGGACGATCTCCTCGGCAAGCACGGCGCGGTCGGCTCCGGTCATCGCGCTCCTTCGCCGAGTGCGAGACGGGCGGCGTTGCGGACGCCGCGGCTGGCGGCCCGGGTCGCGTCCTCGAGCGCGGCCAGGGTTTCGGGCGAACCGATGCGCCTGAGCGCCGCGGCCGCGGCTTTGCGCAGGCGCGCCGTGCGGCGGGGTGCCCACCATTCGCCGCGGTCGAGCGCCGTGCGCAGCGCGGCGGTGGAGCCGTCGTGGGCGCCGAGGCCGGCGAGCGCATCGATGATGGCTTCGTGCAGCGCGACCATCGTGCCGCGGGGTAATGTGGCCGTGAGCACGGCGGCGAGCGACGGCACGGCGCGGCTGTCGCGCAGCCCGATCACCTCGCGCACGATCAGCTCGCGTGCGGTGTCGCCGGTGTCGCAGCCGTGGTCGATGACCGCAAACGCTTCGGGCGTACCGATCTGCAGGATGGCGCGGACGGCGTCGCGCTGCACCTGCGGGTCGGCGTCGTTGAGCAGCAGCGAGAGCTCGCGCAGCGCGTCGTTGCCGCCGAAGATGCGCAGCAGGTCCACGGCCGTGCGCCGCACGGCCGGCTTGGTCGAGTTCTTCAAAGGCTCGACGGCGCGCCGCCCCTCGGCGCCGAAGGAGATCAAGAGCTCGCGGATGCGGCGGATGGTGTGGGTGTGGTCCTCGGTGGAGAGGGCCTCGGCGAAGGGCAGCACCAGCCGCGGGCCGATCATCTGACACAGCCGGGTCAGCGCCTGGACGTCGGCGTCGCCGGCTTTGCGGAACTGCGTGATGACGTGGCGGGCGAACGATCCCTGCGCCAGCGTGTCCAGAGCGTTGTCCGCCCGGTCGTGCAGCGGTCCTGGCGGCCCACCGGCCGTCGTGGCCAGCGCCTCGATGAGCCGTTGCGCCCCGGTCATGTCGCCGAGCAGCGCCTGGCGCTCGATTTCCCGGACGGTGAGTTCGGCGACGCGGCTCCAGTTCTCCGGGTCGGTCTCGATCTTCATGAGGTCGAGCGTCAACTGCAGATCGAGGGTGTGGATCGAGGGCTCATTGACCGTGGCGAGCCACCCGGCGATGCGCTCGGGCGGATCCTCCGACAGGCGTTCGACTTCGATGGCCTGCGAGCGCGCGGCGGTGAGCTCACGAGCATACTCGGCCGACACGAAGCCCTTGTCGGAGTAGTTCAGCATCATCGCCGCGCTCTGCCACACCTCGGAGAAGCGCGGGTCCGACCCGAACTCGGTGTCTTCGGCCTCGGCGCGAGCGCGATCGAGCAGCGGACCCTTGCGGCCGGTCTCGGGGGCGAGGGCTTCGAAGACCTGGGCCAGTCGTTCGGACGCGCCGCGCTCCGCGGTGACCGAGCGCGCGACGATGGAGGCGATGGTGCCGTCATCGATGCGGTCGATGACGCTGCTGGCAATGGCGGCATCCTCGGGCTTGGCCGCGTGGCGGTTCGTGAGCAGCCCGATGAGCATTTCGGGAGACAGGTGCGGTGTGGCGCGGGCGACCGTCGTGAGTGCGGCCTCGACGGCGTCCGGCCGCCGCTCCTGCACCGCTCGAATCGTGGCCCGCAGCAAGTGCATGAGGGCCGCGATGCGCGTGCTGACGCTCGAGCCCTCGGTTTCGGCGCGGTCGTTGAGCCGATCGAGCAGGTCGCCGAACGTGTCCGACGATTCCACCGCCTGGAGCAGCGAGTTGATGACCGCGTCGTCGAGCTCGACCGACTCGCCCTTCAAGCAGAAGGCGAGCACGCGGTCCCAGTCGGCGCCGTCCGCGCCGCGGCGCTCGCGGAGCACCTCGGCGTAGTCGATCTCGTGGATCTCGAACTGGCCACGCCCGGTGGCCGCCCAGGCCTTGGTGATGCCGCCTTCGGCGAGCAGTTCCTCGGTTGGTCTGGCGAGCAGCAGCAGCAGGGCCCGCCAGTCGTCCGCGCCCGCTCCGGGCTGAACCCGCAATGTGCCGATCAAGCGCCCGTGCAGGAGGTCGGCGAGCTCGACAATGGCGGGATCCGGGCGCTGGGGGGCACGGTCGTCGATGACAAGGGTCGTGGGATGGACCACGAGCACCGTCTCGTTCGGACCCGAGAAGCGGCGGACGGCCGACACCAGCCGGATGAGCGAAACCCCGATCGCGGGATGCGCGCCGGGATAGAGCGAGACCGCGCGGGCTGCGGCCTTGCACGCGCGTGCAAATTCGGCAAGCGCTGCGCTCTGGTCGCCCGCCATGGGCTGCCGCTGTGTCGGCTGAGGAGGGGTGGCTTGAGCCGTCGTCACGTTTGGAGCTCGACCCCCCGCGCAGGCGGGCGGTCTACCCACGATTCGTACAAAGTTATCGAATCGAACGCCGTTGTCTTTACAGCAGAGCCAGCTTATTTTCGCCCTGTATACTGGGTCCGCCTTCGCCCTTCGGGCTTCGGCGGGACAGGCTGCCCCGCCCCCACGGGGCTCCGGCGCCCACCAGCCACATGCCGTTCGTCGATGTAATCGCGCGCAAGCGCGACGGGCAGGTCCTCCCGCGCGAGGCCATCGACCTGTTCGTCGACGGCGTCGTCCGCGGGGAAATCCCCGAATATCAGGCCTCGGCGCTCCTGATGGCGATCGTTCTGCGCGGGATGACCGACGACGAGACCGCCTGGCTGACCGACGCCATGGTCCGCTCGGGCGACCGCATCGACCTGTCGGACCTCCCCGGCGTGAAGGTCGGCAAACATAGTACGGGCGGCGTGGGCGACAAGGTGTCGATCGTCCTGGCGCCGGTCGCCGCGGCGTGCGGCGTGATCGTCCCCAAGATGTCGGGCCGCGGCCTGGGGCACACCGGGGGCACGCTCGACAAGCTCGAGTCGATCCCCGGCTACCGCGTCGGCCTCTCGATCGACGAGTTCAAGCAGACGCTCCGCGAGGTCGGCACCAGCATCATCGGCCAGACGGCGTCGCTCGTGCCGGCCGACAAAATCCTCTACGCGCTGCGCGACGTGACGGCCACGGTGGAGAGCATCCCGCTCATCTCAGCGTCGATCATGAGCAAGAAGCTGGCGGAGGGCAGCAACGCCCTCGTCCTCGACGTCAAGAGCGGCGACGGCGCGTTCATGAAGGACCGCGGCCAGGCCGAAGCGCTGGCGCGCTCGATGGTCGCCATTGGCACTCGCGCCGGGGTCCGCACCGAGGCGTTTCTCACTGACATGGACGCGCCGCTCGGGCGGACCGTCGGGAACGCGATTGAAATCGCCGAGTGCCTCGACACGCTCAAGGGCCAGGGGCCGGATGACCTGACCGCGGTCGTCACCCGGTTCGCCGCCCGCATGACCATGCTGGCCGGCCTCGAGCGCAGCCCCGAGGCCGCGGCCACGCGGGTCACGGCCGCGCTGGCCTCCGGCCGCGCCCTCGACGTGTTCCGCCGCATGGTGGAGCGGCAGGGCGGCAACCCGCGCGTCGTGGACGACTATGCGCTGATGCCGGTCGCGCCTGATCGCGAGCTGGTGATGGCGTGGACGGATGGCGTCGTGAGCCGTGTGCTCGCCGGATCGATCGGTCGCGCCACGCATCAGCTGGGAGCCGGACGCACCGTCGTCGGCGAGCCGGTCGATCACGCCGTCGGGCTGCGCATGCTGGTCGTGCGCGGCGAGCGTGTGCAGCGGGGCCAGCCGCTGCTCGAACTGCACCACCGGGCTGGCCGGGGCCTCGAGACGGCGCGCACGTTGTGCCGCGAGGCCATTCACATCGACGAGACGGGGGCGGCCGACATCCCCGGGGACCGCATTCTGGGCGAGGTGCGATGACCGAGACACACAGCGCAGGACGGCCGGCGCAAACATGGACCGGCCACGACACCGTCATCGTGGGCGGCCTGGCCGCGGTGGCGGCCGTCGCCATCGGCCTCGGCTTCGTCGGCTTGTCCCGCGTCCAGCCGGTGGCCGGGCTCGCCCTCATCCTGGCCCTGGCCTACTGCCTCTCGTCAGCGCGCCGCGCGATCGACTACCGCACGGTCGGGTGGGGTCTGGCCCTCCAGTTTCTCTTCGCGATCGTCGTTCTCAAGACATGGGTGGGTCAGGCGGTCTTCAAGACCCTCGGCGCCTACATCACGAAGCTGCTCGACTTCGCGTACGTGGGTTCGTCGTTCGTGTTCGGTCCGCTTGGCAATCGCGAGGTGTGGCCGCGCATCATGACGAACGTGCTCGGCCAGGAGGGCGGTCAATACGCCAACGTGTTCGCGTTCATGGTGCTGCCGACCATCATTTTCATCGCGGCGCTGTTCGCGATGCTCTACTACTTCGGTGTCATGCAGCTCGTCGTTCGGCTGTTCGCGGTCGTCATGCGCCGGTTCATGCGCGCGAGCGGCGCCGAATCACTGAACGTCGCGGCCAGCATCTTCATGGGCCAGACCGAGGCGCCGCTTACGATTCGTCCCTTCCTGCCACGGATGACCGAGTCGGAGCTCATGACGGTCATGACGGCCGGGATGGCCCACATCTCCGGCGGTGTGATGGCGGCCTACATCATCTTCGGTGCCAGCGCGGAGCATCTTCTGACCGCGGTGATCATGACCGCCCCAGGCACGTTGATGATGGCCAAATTGTTCGTCCCCGAGACCGGCCAGCCCGAGACCATGGGTACGGTGAAGCTCGACGTGGAGCGGACCGACGTCAACGTCATCGACGCCATCGGGCGCGGCACCGGCGAGGGTCTCCATCTGGCGCTCAACGTCGGCGCGATGCTGATCTCGTTCCTGGCGATCGTCGCCCTGGTCAATGCGATTCTCGGCCTGGCGGGCCTCAGCATGCAGCAGATCCTCGGCTATGCCTTCGCGCCGATCGCGTGGAGCCTGGGCGTGCCCTGGCAGGACGCGCCGACCATCGGCAACCTGCTCGGCACGCGCATGGTGCTCAACGAGTTCGTGGCCTACTCGCAGCTCGGCCCGCTCAAGGCCACGCTCGATCCGAAGTCGTTCACGATCGCCACCTTCGCGCTGTGCGGCTTCGCCAACTTCAGCTCGATCGGCATCCAGATCGGCGGCATCGGCGCGCTCGCGCCCGAGCGCCGGCATGACCTGGCGCGGCTCGGCCTGCGGGCGATGCTCGCGGGCACGTTCGCCAACTTTCTCACCGCGACCATCGCGGGGATGCTCTTGTGAGCACTCAATCTCAGTTCGATCGCGTCGAGGAAGCGGCCGCCGCCATTCGCGCCCGCTGCGGCAAGACGCCGCGCGTGGCCATCGTGCTCGGTTCGGGCCTGGGCGACTTTGCCGACACGCTGCCCGATTCGGTGGCCGTTCCCTACGACTCGCTGCCCAACTGGCCGCGCTCCACGGTTGTCGGCCACGCCGGCCGCCTTGTCGTCGGCACGATCGCGGGCCGGCGCGTGGCGGCGCTGTCGGGGCGCGTGCATGCCTACGAAGGCCACGACTTCGCCACCGTGACGTTCGCGGTGCGCGTGATGGGCCGCCTGGGCGTGAAACAGCTGATCCTGACCAACGCCGCCGGAGGCGTCAACACCAACTTCGGGCAGGGCGCGCTGATGTTGATCGAGGATCACATCAACCTGATGGGGGGCAATCCGCTGGTCGGCCCCAACGACGAGCGGTTCGGTCTGCGGTTTCCCGACATGACCGAGGTCTACTCGCGCCGGCTCCGTACGATCGCCGGCGAGGCGGCGGTCGCGGCCGGCGCGTTCCTCACGCACGGCGTGTACGCCGGGCTGCTCGGTCCCAGCTACGAAACACCCGCGGAGATTCGTTTCCTGCGCACGGCCGGCGCCGATGCCGTCGGCATGTCCACCGTGCCCGAGGCGATCGTGGCCCGGCACATGGGCCTCGAGGTCCTCGGGATTTCCTGCATCACGAACATGGCGGCGGGTGTGCTGCCGCAGCCGCTGGTGCACGACGAAGTGCTCGAGACCGCCAAACGAGTGCGCGGCTCGTTCATCGCGCTGCTGGAGCAGATTGTTGCCCGCCTCTGACGCCGCCGGGCTCGTGACCGCGGCGCGGCGCGCCCGCCGCAACGCCCACGCCGCGTATTCGCATTTCAAGGTCGGTGCCGCGCTCGAAGCCGCCGACGGCACCATCATCACCGGCTGCAACATCGAGAACGCCACCTATGGGCTCACCGTGTGCGCCGAGCGCGTCGCCATGTTCAAGGCGCTTTCCGACGGGCACCGCCGCTTCCGGCGCATTGCCGTCGTCGCCGATACGGCCGACCCCACGCCTCCCTGTGGTGCCTGCCGCCAGATCCTCTGGGAGTTCGGCGGCGATCTCGAGGTGATTCTCGCGAACCTGCGCACCGAGAAGGGCCGCCATCGGCTGAGCGCGCTGCTGCCGCTCCCCTTTGACGCGCGTCTCTTGAAGTAGCCTAACGAACTGGGATCCAGCGAATGCTTCCGACCATCGAGTGGAAAGACGACACCGTCGTGATGATCGACCAGCGCAAGCTGCCGGCGTCCGAGCTGTATGTCACCTGCAAGACCGCCAAAGACGTCGCCAAGGCCATCAAGACCATGGTGATCCGCGGCGCGCCGGCGATTGGCGTCGCAGCCGCGATGGGGCTGGCGCTGGGTATGAAGCGCAGTAGCGCCAGCGGCACCAAACAGTTCGCCACCGAGTTCCAGCGCCTGTGCGACGAGATGGCGAACACGCGGCCCACCGCCGTCAACCTGTTCTGGGCGATCGAGCGCATGAAGCGGACCTTCGCCCGGGTCGTGCAGGCCGGGGCGTCCGTGGACGAGATCAAGCGCGTGCTCGAAGAAGAGGCGAGGCATATCCACGACGAGGACGTGGCGAGCTGCCGCGCGATGGGCGCCCACGGCGCCACGCTGGTGCCGCAGGACGCCCGCATCCTCACGCACTGCAATGCCGGCGCGCTGGCGACGGCCGGCTACGGCACCGCCCTCGGCGTCATCCGCGCCGCCGCCGAAGGCGGCAAGAAGGTGGCGGTGTTCGCCGACGAGACGCGGCCGTTCCTGCAGGGCGCACGGCTCACGGCCTGGGAGCTCGTGAAGGACGGCATCGATACGACCGTTATCACCGACAACATGACCGCGTCGATGATGCGCCTGGCGGGCATCGACCTCGTGGTGGTCGGCGCCGACCGCATTGCGGCCAACGGCGACGTCGCGAACAAAATCGGCACCTACGGCGTGGCCGTCCTGGCCAAGGAGCACGGCATCCCGTTCTACGTCGCGGCGCCGCTCTCCACCATCGACCTGAACACGGCCGACGGCTCGGGCATCCCGATCGAGGAGCGCAACGACCGTGAGGTGACCCACATCGGCAGCTATCGCGTCACGCCGGAAGGGGCGCGCATCCGCAACCCGGCCTTCGACGTCACCCCGGCGAAGTACGTCACGGCGATCGTCACCGAACAGGGCATCGCCCGCGCGCCGTACGACGAGTCGCTCGCGGCACTCGTCCGCGCCGGCACCGCCGCGACCCTCGTGGTCTAGCGATGCGAGTGCTCGGCATCGAGACGTCGTGCGACGAAACGTCGGCCGCGATTGTCGAGGAGTGTGCCGGCAGCGACCGGCCCTGGCGCGTCCGATCCAACATCGTGGCGTCGCAGGTCGAAATCCATCGCGCGTGGGGCGGCATCGTGCCCGAGCTCTCGGCCCGCCAGCACATTCGTGACATCTGCGGTGTCGTCGAGCGCGCGGTTGCGGATGCGGGTCCGGCCGCGAATGCCGCCCCCGCTTACGACGTGATCGCGGTGACCCAGGGCCCCGGCCTCGTCGGCTCGCTCCTCGTCGGCCTGTCGTTTGCCAAGTCGCTGGCGTGGTCCCGGGGCGTGCCGTTCGTGCCAGTGCACCACCTGGCGGGCCACATCGAATCGCTGGTGCTCGACGGCGGCGAGATGCCGCTGCCCGCGGTGGTGCTCGTCGTCTCGGGCGGCCACACCAGCCTCTACCGCATGGGCGCGCCAGGCGCGTACGAGCGCCTGGGCCGCACACGGGACGACGCCGCAGGCGAGGCCTACGACAAGGTGGCCAAGCTGCTCGGGCTCGGCTACCCGGGCGGCCCCGTGATCGATCGTCTGGCGGCCGAAGGTGACGACCGCGCCGTCGCGCTGCCGAAGACCCGGCTCACGCATCCCGACCGCAATGCGCCCGACCTGCCCGGGCATCGCGATTTCAGCTTCAGCGGCCTCAAGACCTCGGTGTCGCGCCACGTGGCGCTGCGGCGGATGGCGCTCGGCCTGCCGGCGGAAGCGCCGCTGCCGCCCGCGGACGTGCGCGACCTGTGCGCGAGCTTCCAGCGCGTCGTCGTCGCTTCGCTGCTCGACGCGCTGTTCGACGCGGCCCGCGCGTCGGGCGCGCGCGCTGTGGGGATTGCCGGCGGCGTGTCGGCCAACAGCCGGCTGCGCCGCGATGCGGCCGCGCGCGGCGAGGCGCAGGGCCTGCCCGTGTTCGTGCCCCAGCTCAGTCTCTCGACCGACAATGCGGCGATGATCGCCGCCGCCGGCCTGAGGGCGTTTCGAGCCGGCCGGCGCGGAACGTGGAGCGTGAACGCCGACGCGTCTTTGCCGTTGAGCGATGCAGGGGCCGCCTTTAGGGGGCCCAGGGCCGGCTAAAGCCGGGCCCCTACGACGAGAGCGCCATGAAGACCACTACCGAGTACCTCTGGTTCAACACGAAATCGCGTCAGGAGTTCGTGCGCATCACCGACCAGGTGGCCGCTGTCGTCGAGAAGAGCGGCGTGCGTGAGGGCATGGTGCTGGTGTCGGCGATGCACATCACCGCCGCCGTCTACGTGAACGACTGGGAGGACGGCCTGATCCACGATTTCCAGGTGTGGTTGGAGAAGCTCGCGCCCTCGGGTCTCGACTACCAGCACCACCGGACCGGCGAGGACAACGCCGACGCCCACCTGAAGCGCACGCTGATGGGTCATCAGATCATCCTGCCGATCACCAACGGCACGCTGGACCTTGGTCCGTGGGAGCAGGTCTTCTACGCCGAATTCGACGGCCGCCGGAAGAAACGCGTCGTCGTGAAGGTCATGGGCGAGTGAGCACCCGGGCCTATCCCGATCGGCCGTTCGTGGGCGTGGGCGCGGTGATCGTGGACGAGACGGGGCGTGTGCTGCTCGTGAAACGCCGCTTCGAGCCGCTGGCCGGGCAGTGGAGCCTGCCCGGCGGGGCGGTCGACGTCGGCGAGACGCTGGCGGACTGTGTCCACCGGGAGATGCGCGAGGAGACCGGCCTCGAGGTGGAAGTCGGCCCGGTGATCGAGGTCTTCGACCGCATCACCCACGACGGCGACGGCCGCGTGCAGTATCACTACGTGCTCGTGGATTACATCTGCCGTCCGGTCGGTGGGACACTGGGCGCGGCGTCGGACGTGGCCGACGTGGCGTGGGCTGCGGCCAGGGACCTGCCTGGGTTCGGCCTCACCGACAAGGCGACCGAGGTGATTGGCCGCGGGCTGGCGCTGGCGTTCGAGACCGGGTGGGCGGCGACACCCGCCGCTCCGCCGTCCGAACGATCCGCGCAGGGCCTACGTAAGGGGAGATGATGCCGCCGGTGGTGGAACTGCAGCGCGTGACGGTCCAGTACGGGGCCCGCACGGCCCTGAACGACGTCAGCGCCGTGTTCCCCACGGGCGCGGTAGGCCTGCTCGGCCCGAACGGCGCCGGCAAGAGCACGATGCTTCGCGCCCTTCTGGGGTTCGTGCCCCCGACGCAGGGCACCCTCCAGGTGCTCGGCCTCGACGCGGCCTCGTCGCCGCTGGCGGTACGGGCGCGGGTCGGCTACATGCCCGAGACCGACGGGCACATCCCGGGCATGAATGCGATCTCGTTCGTCGCCTTCTGCGGCGAACTGTCCGGGCTCCCGCGGGCCGACGCCATGCAGCGGGCCCACGAGGTCCTGTTCTACGTCGGGCTCGGCGAGGCCCGCTATCGCAACGTGGAGACCTACTCCACCGGCATGAAGCAGCGTATCAAGCTCGCCCAGGCGCTCGTGCACGATCCCGACCTGCTGTTCCTCGACGAGCCCACCAACGGGATGGATCCCAAGGGCCGCGAGGAGATGCTCGAGCTGATCCTCGACATCGCCCGCAACAAGGGGATGAACGTGATCCTGTCGTCGCACCTGCTGCCCGACGTCGAGCACACGTGCGAGCACGTGGTGGTGCTCGACAAGGGCAGTGTGGCCACGCAGGGCCGCATCGACGGGCTCAAGGGCCCCGGCGGCAGCGTCGTCGAGCTGCGCGTCAAGGGTGAGCCCGCGCCCTTCCTCGCCGCGCTCGCCGCGGCCGGATTCCGGGTGCACGACACCGTCGACGACATCATGCGGGTGTTCGTCCCCGAGGGCCACAACCCGCAGGCGATCTTCGCGCTGGCCGCCTCGCACCGCCTGCAGGTGCGGCACTTCCGGGCCAGCGTCGAGACCCTCGAGGACGTGTTCGCCAAGGCCGTGGGAGAGGCCTGAGCCGCATGCCGATTCACGATCAGGGCTACCGGCGCTACGGCGGGCGCCGCCGCGCCTTCGGGAAGGCCTGGTGGGTGATCGCGCGACAGCAGATGCGGACGATGCTGTCGCAGAAGCGCTACGTCGCGCTGCTGATCCTCGCCTGGGTGCCGTTCGTCGCGCGCGTGGTGCAGATCTATCTGGCCGCCAATTTCCAGCAGCTGTCGGTCCTGGCGACGAGTGCGCAGCTGTTTCGTGGCTTTCTCGACCAGCAAGGCGTGGCCGTGTTCCTGCTGATTGTCGGCACGTCGGGCGCCATCGCCGACGACCGCCGCGCCAATGCGCTCCAGGTCTACCTGTCCAAGCCGTTGACACGCGTCGAATACATCGCCGGGAAGCTGTTTACTCCGATCGCGTTCGTCCTCGGCATCACGCTCCTGCCGGCGCTGCTGCTGCTGTTGGTGCACGTCGCGTTCTCGGGCAGCCTGTCCTTCGTGGTGCAGAACCTCTACCTGCTGCCGGCGATCCTGCTCTATTCCGTGGTGCAGGCTCTGCTCGGGACGTTCACGATGATGGCGTTGTCGTCGCTCTCCAAGAGCCGCCGCTTCACCGCGCTCACGTTCACGGGCGCGTTCTTCTTCACGGCGGCGATGTATCAGGCGCTGCAGCGCATCACCGGCAGCCGCCTCTGGGCGCTGCTGTCGCCGCGCGACGTCGTCGACGTGATTGGCGACGCTGCGTTCCGCGTGCCCGGCCCGCGTGCGGTGCCGGTGTGGGCGGCGCTGCTGGCCGTCGTGGCCATGATTGGCGTCTCGATCCTGGTGCTCGAGCGGCGCGTGCGCGGCGTCGAGGTGGTGCGCTGATGATCATCGCGGCCGAGCACCTCTCGAAGTGGTACGGCCAGGTGTCGGGGCTGAACGACGTGTCGGTGTCGGTGCCGCCGGGCATCACCGGACTCCTCGGCCCCAACGGGGCCGGCAAGTCCACCTTCATGAAGCTCGTGACCGGGCAGCTACGGCCGAGCAAGGGCCAGGTGCGGGTGCTCGGCGAGCCGATCTGGGGTAATCAGGCGCTCTTTCAGCGCATCGGCTTCTGTCCCGAGCAGGACGCCTTCTACGACCGCATGACCGGCCGCGAGTGGGTGACCGCGCTCGCCAGCCTGCACGGCTTCGACGAGCCGGCCGCCGCGGACAAGGCGGCGCGCGCCATCGAGGCCGTCGACCTCACCGAGGCGGCCGACCGCAAGATCGGTTCGTACAGCAAGGGCATGCGCCAGCGGATCAAGCTCGCGCAGGCCATCGCCCACGAGCCCGAACTGCTCATTCTCGACGAGCCGCTGAGCGGCATGGATCCGCTGATGCGGCGGCGCACGGTGCGCCAGATCAGGGAGTGGGCGCGCGCCGGCACCAGCGTCCTGGTGTCCAGCCACATCCTGCACGAGGTCGAGTCGATGACCTCGAACATCCTGATGATCAACAACGGCCGGATCGTCGCCGAGGGCGACGTGCACCAGATCCGCGAGTTGATCGACGAGCACCCGCACACGGTGTCGATCCGTACCTCCGAGCCGTACGCCATCGCGCGCGAACTGCTCGGAGACGAGGGAGTGGTGAGCGTCCGCTTCGAGCCCGGCGGCCTGGTGGTGGAGACGACGCGGCCCGACGCCTTCTACGCCCGCGTCACGGAGCTGGCGGCGAGCGGCCAGTGCGGGCCGATCCACGAGATCACGTCGCCCGACGACAACCTGCAGGCGGTCTTCCGCTACCTGGTGAAAGCATGACCGCGCGCCCCGGCCTCCCCGCCCGTCCCACGTTCGCCGGCGGCGCGGTCCGCGTGTTCAGCCTGTCGCTCGGCGAGATGTTGTGGTCGCGCCGCACGGTCTTTCTGCTGCTCGTCACCGGGGCGCCGGTGTTCCTGGCCCTCGTGGCCCGTATCGTCCAGGGCATCGGTATCGTGCCGCTGCGCGTGAACGGCGCGCCCGTCGACGGGCCGAGCGTCTTCGGCATGATGATCTGGGTGTTCTTCCTGCGCTTCATCGTGCCGGTGCTGGGCGTGTTCTACGGCACCGCGCTCCTCGCCGACGAAGTCGAGGACCGCACCATCACCTACCTGTTCACGCGACCCATCCGGCGCGGCGCGGTGCTGGTCGGCAAGTACCTCGCGTATCTGCTCTGCACGAGCCTCGTCGTGCTGCCGTCGGTCGTGCTGGTCTATTTCCTGCTGGTGCCTTTGGGCCAGGTGGCGCGGACGTTCACGTCGTTTGCCGCCGACCTCGGGCTGCTGGCGCTCGGCCTGGCCGCCTATGGAGCCGTGTTCGCGCTGGTCGGGGCGGCCCTCAAGCGGCCCCTGGTGTCGGGCATCGTCTTCGTGTTCTGGGAGCAGATCGCGCTGCTGATCCCGGGCTATTTCAAGCGGCTGACTGTCGCGCACTATATCCAGGCGCTCGTGCCCCACGCCATGCCCTCGGACGGTGCCGTTTCGCTCCTGCAGAGTGTCCTCACCGACAACCCGCCGGCCCTGGTCTGCCTCCTGGTGCTGGCGGCCGTCATCACGGTCACGTTGTGGCTGGCGGCGTCCACGGTGGAATCCCGGGAATACGTCCTCGATCAGTAGGCCAGCCCGGCAGGGAACGTCCCGAGACCTGCCTCCGTATACTGCCGTTAGGGCTCAGATGATCAAACGCACCCGACTCTTCCTCTTCGTGTCCGGCGGCATCCTGGTGGTCGGTCTGGGAACGGGCCTCGTGGCTGCCTATGTCGGTGGCTTCCAGAATCTCACCCTGATCGGGTCCTCCGGACCCGGCGAACTGGCCTACGCGCCACCCGACGCCCGGGTGGTGGCCTACGCCAACGTTCGAGAAATCATCGACTCGGAGCTCCATCAGAAGCTCAAGTCGCTCCACCAGTCCCGCAGCGACGACGGTCTGGCCCGGTTCGAGGCTGAGACCGGCGTGGACGTGACACGGGACATCGACTACGTCGTCGCCGTCCTCGGGGCCGCGACCGCGGAGCCGCACCAGGGGCCGCCCTTGGTCATGGCCCGCGGCCGTTTCGACGCGGTGCGGGTCGAGGGGCTGGTGCGCTCCAAGGGCGGCGCGGTGGGCGACTACAAGGGCCAGCGGCTGTTCACCTATACGGAAGCCACCGACCGCGGCGGAGCCGTGGCACTCACCTTCCTCGAGCCCGGGCTCGTGGCCATGGGCTCCGATGCGGCGGTGCGGACGGCCATCGACGCGCGGACCGGGGCGGTCTCGAATGCGACGAGCAACGCCGAGCTGATGCGGCTGGTCAAGGAAGCGCACGACGGCGGCAACGCGTGGGCGGTGGCGCGGTTCGACGCTCTCACCGCGAACGGGAACGTGCCTGCCGACATGATGAAGCGGCTGCCAGCCATCAATTGGGTCACGTTTACCGGGCACGTCAACGGCGGCGTCCGCGCCAACGTGCGCGCCGAGACGCGCGACGAGACCGCGGCCCAGAACCTGCGCGATGTCCTCAATGGCATGCTCGCGCTGGCGCGGCTTCAGACCGGCCAGAGCGCCGGCCTGGCGTCGGTCATCAACTCGATCGAGCTGGGTGGCGAGGGCAAGAGCGTGTCGCTGGGGCTCTCGGTTCCGATCGAGGCCATCGAGCAGCTCGCGGGGCTGGCGACGCCGCGCGCCGCAGTGCCGCCCGGCGACGTGCCGGCCGAGCCCGAGCCCGCACCGGCGCCCTGAACCTGGCGAGCCGAAGCTAGCGCGGGCGGCCCCGCAGCGCTTCGAGATACGTGGTGATGGCCGCCCCGACGTAGGCGGGCGGCTCCACGAACTCCACCCCCGAGCGGTACCGCACGGCCTCGCCGTCTACTTCGCCGACGTGCGAGTGGACGACGCGCGCCTTCACGACCACGACGTCGGTTCCCAGCGTGAGCCGCAGGTCGTGCAGCGAGTTGGGCGGGAGGGGAAAGCTCGTCTCGATGGTAGCGCCGCCGATCCCGAGCTCCTTCACCTGCAGCGGTTCGAACACCATGATCTCGCCGCGCAGTTCGCCCAGGATTGGAACTCGTTCTCCGTGTCGGATGCCCGGCATTGGCGGCGGACTATAACACGCCCCGCGCGGCTTCCAGTTTCCGACTGTCGGGCGGTCTCCAGACCGCCGCTGCGTGACTGCCGCGACGTCGTACCAAAAAAAGGGCGGTCGCGAGACCGCCCAGGGGAATGGAGAGGGGGAAGGTCGGGTTCAGTTCATGCGGGGAGCCGGACGCGCGGGCAGCATGTTCTGCTCGTCGTCGTCAGCCATCTGCGAGATCGCCGCGTCGAAGTCGCACTCCTCGCTTTCGGTGGTGTAGGTCAGCACCGGGATGTCGCGTGTCACGTCATCGAGCTTGAGCATCGTGAGCAGTTGGAAGCCTTCGAGGTCTTCGACGCGCGTGCAGAGGATGATGAGGTTCGGCTGCACCTTCCGGATACTCGAATACGCGTTGTCGGGTGACTCCACGAACACCATGTCGTAGCGGCCAGCGTCGAGCACCGTCTCGAGCATGGTGAGCACCTCGGCGTTGCCGTTGACGACGACGACCTTCTGCACTGGCTGCTGAGAGATCCCGCTCAAGTCATACATGATGTGTGGCGTCCTCTGGCCTCCTAGCCTTCAGGAAACGTGCCACGGGGGAGTCAACGAAACCGTCAGCAATTCCTCGGAGGAATGCAGCATCGGGCTTTACTGTCCTGCTTCGCTGAAAGGCGCGCTGAATCAGGCCGTAAGTCGTGCACGACGATCGCCGCCCGCGTCGCCTCCCGGTCCTCGTGCTCGTGCAGTTCGGCGATCCCGCGACAGAATTTCCGGCGGCGTTCCGATTTCCGACGCCCGACACGCCCGCTCATGCGAGCGCCCGTGCACACCTGGTCGCACAGTGCGCACGCTTCGCCTGCGGCGGCCTGAATGCGCCGCCAATCGCGCGCCGTTGCACCGGATGGGCTGACAAAAAATGCGCCCGCACATTGACAAAAAAAAGAGGGGAGCCACGCTCCCCTCGGGTGTTCCCAGGATGGTTGCGCGGACCGGCGAAACCGGCCCGCGCAGTGCCTGGCGAATCGGCCTGACGCCGGATCGCCTGCTTGGTCTGACTAGAAGAGGAACTTCATCGTGAAGTACCCGCGCCGTCCTGGTTCGAAGAGGTCATCCATGCCGTAGCGAACGTCGTAGGCGTTCGCGCCGTCGGTGGTCGACCGGATCAGAGCGTTGTAGTCGTAGCCCTTCGTGAGGTCCGTGCTCGACAGATCGATGAAGGAGGAATTGCGATCCGGCACGATGCCGCCCTTGTTGAGGAAATTGAAGACGTGGCGTGAAGTCTTCTGGTCGAAGAGGTTCAGCACGTTCAGTTCGAAGCGGAGCCGTTTGGCGCCCCCGACCCCGATCTCGTGGCTGAGCATCAGGTCCGTACGGGAGAGCATGTCCGTCCGGCCCATGTCGCCGCGGCCTTCCACGAACAGGTCCGCGCCGTTGGTCGACGTCACGTAAGTGGACATCGGCGTGCCGCTCGCACCGTAGAAGAAGGCGCCGATCTGGGTGCCGAACGAGAAGTCATACGAGCCATACAGCTTGACCACGTGCGGCCGGTCCGTCGCGAGACGGCCGAGCACATCGAGGTTGCCGTGCGAGTCGAAGAGCAGTTCGTCCAGGTCCCACGCGCGGTTGACGTTGCCGCCGCGGCGCGACACCTGACCCGCCTGCGCTTGGTTCGCCGGCGATGAACCGGAAGTCGGCGTGACGATTTCGTCCGACGACGCCAGGCCCGCGTAGTTCCCGTAGAGTCGGCTGATGGTGTAGTTCGCGCTGAAGAAGTAGTTGTTCGCGAACCGGCGGTTGAAGCCAAGTTCCACGGCGTCGTAAGTGCGCGTGGGGCGCGGAGTGACCTGACCGGGCGGCGTGGCGCCGGTCGGGAACTGAATCGAGGTGACGCCCTTGCCGGGATTGCTGATCAGATAGCCTTCGTCGCCCTCCGCATTCAGGAAGCCCACATCCTCGATCGTTTCGAGCAGATCGTTGTGGATGTAGTGAACGGTGAGGACGCTGTTGCGGCTGACCTGGAACTCGGCACCGAGGCTGGTGCTCGCCTGCTTCATCGGCTTGAGGTCGGGATCGATGTCGCTGCCGAACGACGGCACTCGACGGTCGCGGCAGCCACCGGGCGAGGGGAACCACAAATCGTTGCCAGGCAGGTTGTCGAGGTTCAGGCTGCCGAGATCGAGCGTGTTGAGTCCGCGATACCAGACGCACCACGTTTCGGCACCGAACGAACCTCGCGGCAGTTCGTACTTCGTCCAGTCGTAGTAGAGCCCCCAGCTGCCGAAGACCTTCATGCGGCCGTCACCCGTGATGTCGTAGGCGGCGCCAAGCCGGGGCGCGAACTTGTCCGCGAACGTGAAGTGGAAGGCCGTTTCGAGGAACTCGGGCCGGAATGTCGGCACCTTTTCGTCCTCGGCGCGGACACCCAGGTTCAACGTCAAGCGGCTCCCGACCGTCCACTGATCCTGCAGAAACAGGGAGTGGATGTTGTTGCCGGCCTGGTTCGTCGTCCGGCGGTCGTTGACTTCGTAATACCCATACAGGCCACGGCCGCTCTGGCCGCCAAACGTGAACTGCTGATCCCAGAAGATGTTCACGTAGCCGCCGGGGTAGAACTTGTTGATGTCGTTGACCGTGTGCTGGAACCCGTACCCGGCCTTGAGCGTGTGCAGCCCGCCCGCGCTGAAGGCGTGGTTGTAGTCCACGTTGAACGCGGAGCGCTTGGTCGTGTCGAACTCCTGGATTTCCGTTCGTGGCGTGTTGACCAGGCCCGTCGGACCCCACAGGCTCTGGGGCACGATGGCGCTGACCGGCTGTGCGGCGCCGAGCGGCGATCCATAGGTGTACGACGTGGTGGTCGGGATACCCGTCTCGGTGTAGCGGTCGTGGAAGTAGGCACCACGTGCGCTCACGAACGAGGCGTTGGTGAGGGTGAGATCGACCGTGCCGCTCGAATTGATCTGATTCACTTCGTAGCCGCGGTCAATGTCGGACAGTCGCGAGCCGCGCGTCGTGTTGATGCTGTTCGGCGTGGGCCCGCTGTAGCCGACGAGTGTCCCGGTGGCCGTGGTCGGAGTCCAGAGTGTGGCGAAATTCGCGTTCAGCTTGCGGCTCGACACCGACAGCTTGCCGAAGGCTTGCTGCCGCCAGATGTCACGGGGAATATCGTTCGTGCCATCCAGGTACTGGTAGGTATAGGTCCGCTGCTCGTTGCGTGGCGAATACGCACCGTAGAAGAACAGCCGATCACGGACGATCGGGCCGCCGAGCGATCCACCGAACTCCTGCTGGGTGTCGGGCTGTTCCTCATCCTGAATAAAGAACGCCGTTTTTTCGGTAGTCGGATCCAGCACGAGGCGCTTCACCGGTCCGGAGTTCAGCTTGCTGCCTTCGTAGAAGTAGTGCGTTTCGCCGCGGAACGTGTTGCCGCCGCTCTTGGTCACGGCGCTGACGACGCCGCCGAGCGCGCCACCGTATTCCGCGGAGATACCGCTGGTCTTGACCTGGACTTCCTGCAGGTACTCGAACACCGTGTTCTGTCGCGACTCGCCGTTGACCAGACTGTTGGTCACGGTTCCGTCGACGGTGAACGAGTTCTCGGCACCAGACGCGCCGTTGACCTGGAACCCGCCCTCGATATCACCCTGGCTGACGGACGGGGCGGTGAACGCGATCGACTGGAACGACCGGCCCTTGGGCAGCCGGTCGAACTCCTCGGCGCTCACGTTGTGTGCGATCAGGGTGCTGCGGGTGTCAACGAGCGGCGACGCTTCGCCGACCACTTGCACCGTCTCGGTCTGGGCTCCGACGGTCAGCTGCGTGTTGAGCTCGAACTCACGACCGAGCTGGACCAGGACGTCAGCGCGTTCGACCGGGGCGAAACCGCTCAGCTCGAACCGGACGGTGTAGCGGCCCGGAACCAGGTCCACCGCCCGGAACATCCCGTCCGCCCCAGTGACGAACACGCGTGACTCTCCGGTTTGGATATTGACAGTCGTAACGGTGACGCCGGGGACGACGGCCGACTGTTGATCGGTGACTTTCCCGGTCAACGCGCCGAATCGCTCCTGCGCCGCCGCGAGGCCGGTCACGGCCAACGCAAACGCCAGCAGAAAGCCCGTTATACGTGCGTACATCAGTTGTCACTCCTTCGAAATGACTTCGTTGAATGGCTTTGCTTGCTCGATTTACCTACTCGCGTAGGAAAAGGCGTACCAGAGTCCGGTTTGAGACCAATCGCTTGAGGATCAGTGAGTTACATCTCTCGAACGCCCGGATCGGGATGAAACGATCCATCGGAAGCACTCTGAATGACCAAAATCATGGATCCAATGTATTTCGTAATGCAAGGATAACGGCTCATCACATCTAGTACTTCTTTGGGACCACTTTCGACTCCGTGGCGACGTCTTCTGACGCGTCTTTCGGTTCGGATTGGCGGCACGACGGCGCGCGCTCTCGCCCTGCGTATCAGCGATAACAGCTGTATCTACAACTGTTTGAGATCACGCTGCCGGACGCCGACGGGCCACGGCGCCGCGAGCGCGAGGTGCCCCGAGATGTATTGCTCAGCTTGTAGGCATCCCTGACGACTTCCCTGGCACGTTCAAATTGCTGGGACGAACGGCAGGGGCCTGGTGGGGCGGCCGGGTCGGGCGGTGTGAAGACCGCCGTTACGGGAGGCCGAAGACGACGAGCGAGTCGGTGGCGATCGCCGCGATGTACTGCTTGCCGTTCTTGCCGCGATACGTCATCGGGTTCGCATTCACCTGACCGTCCACGCGCGCAGCCCACAGCTCTTTGCCGGTCTTCGAATCGAACGCGCGCAGCCGGCGATCGCTCGTGGCCCCAACGAACACCAATCCGCCGGCAGTGACCGTCGGCCCCGCGCTGCCGCTGTTGCCGGTGAGCTGTTTGCCCTCAGGCAGCGCCTCGGTGAGACCGAGGGGCGACTCCCACGCAATCTCGCCGCTGTTGGCGTTGACGGCCACCAGGCGCCCCCACGGAGGACGCTGGCACGGCAGGTTGGCGAGCGTGCGCCCGGTGGCGTCCTTGTACGGCGCGCTGAACGTGAAATATGGGCCGGGCCCGTTGACGCTGCCGCGGTCGTACGGCGTCTTCGTTCCCGCCACGCCGTTGCCGTAGTTCAGCCCCGGACGTCTCGCTTCGATCCACCCGACGAGCGACGTGTCGTGGGCGTTGACATACACAAAACCCGTCGTCGGGTCGGCCGCCGCGCCGCCCCAGTTCACGCCGCCCGTGCCGCCGGGGAACTGGATCGTGCTCTTCGGCGGCGTGCCCTCCTCGTGAAAGCCGAACGGAGTAAACGCACCGGCGTTCGCGAAGCCGCCGCTCTTCTCCCACAGCGCCTCGCAGTCGGCCACGTGCTGCGCCGACGTGTCTTCGGGGCGCACCAGGTCGCGTTCCTTGACGAAGTCCACGCGCACGAGCGGCGCCGCCGGCTTCACCGGGAAGGGCTGCGTGGGCGAATACCACTCGCCCGGCGCGCTGCCTTGCGGCACCGGCCGTTCCTCGACGCCGAAGATCGGCTTGCCGGTGACGCGATCGAGGATGAACATCCAGCCGGTCTTGCCCACCGACGCCAGCGCCGGCACGCGCCGGCCGTTCTGCAGGATGTCCACGAGCACCGGCGGGCTCGGCATGTCCGAGTCCCAGAGGTCGTGATGCACGGTCTGGAAGTGCCAGCGGTATCGCCCGGTTTCGGCGTCCACCGCCACGATCGAGTTGGCAAAGAGGTTGTTTCCAGGGCGATCGCCACCCCAGTAGTTCCCCGCCGGACCGGCGACCGGCATGTAGAGCAGGCCGCGCTCGGCGTCGAGCGTCATGTACCACGCCCACACGTTCACGCCGGAGCGGGCGCGCCAGCCGTTCTCGAGCCAGGTGTTGTGGCCCAGCTCGCCCGGGAGCGGCACGGTGTGGAAATCCCACAGCTTCTTACCGGTGCGCACGTCGAACGCGCGCGTGTCGCCAGGCTCGCCCAGCGCGATTTCGCCGGTGGTCGCACCGAGAATCGCCACGTTCTTGTAGAGGGTCGGGACGCCGTTCCACGGCACGCCGATCTCGATCATGCCGTTCGTGCCGAACCCGGCCGCCGGCTGCCCGGTGGCCGCGTCGAGGGCGACCAGCCGCGGCCCGGCCGTGACCAGAATCCTCGCGCCGCTCGGCCCGTCGCCGGGCCAGTAGGCGACGCCCCGCGCGGTGGTCGTCACGTAACGCGGCAGTACGTGGCGCCACACCTCTTTCCCTGTGTCGGCCTCGAGCGCGAGCACCTGGTTGCCGCGCGCCGGCAGATACATCACGCCGGCGATCACGATCGGCGTGACCTGCGGGTTGCTGCCCGTGCCGGCCTCCTCCGGATTCGTGGCTGGTGGCGGTGTCCCGCGGGCGGGCGCCGCCCCCTCGACGGCCGCAGCCGGCGGCGGTCCACCACCGCGGCGGCCGGCCGGCTGTGTGAGCCGCAGCGTCCACGCCGGGGCGAGACGCGCGACGTTGGAGGGCGAGATGTCGGTGAGTGGGGAATAGCGTTGGCCCGAGAGACTGTGGCTGTACATCGGCCAGTCTCCGGACACTTCGGGCGCGCGCGATTGCCCCGTGAGCACGACAGCCGTGACGGCACCTAACGCAACGAGGAAGAACAACTGCACCCGGTTGGGAGAGGACATCATCACCCTACGGCCGCACGAAGTGCGGGCAATTAGATCAAGGTACTGCCGAGGCGAAGCCTCGCTAGTATAGTTTCCCGGCATGTCGAATGCCCTGCCGGGCCCTTCATCGCATTCGCCGCAGCATCGCTGGATCATTCCCGTGGGCGCCGTGCTCGTCCACATCTGCATCGGATCGGTCTACGCGTGGAGTACGTTCAACCGTCCGATCCAGGCGCTGTTCCCTGATTCACCCTGGTGGTTCAGCCCGCCGTACACCACGTTCACGACGGCGCTCGCGCTCCTTGGGCTGAGCGCGGCGTTCGGCGGGCCGTGGGTCGAGCGCCGTGGGCCACGCGTCGCGGCGACGGCGGCCGCGCTCTTCTTCGGCACCGGGCTCGTGATCGGCGGCCTTGGCCTCGCCCTGCGTCAGCCGGTGCTGGTGTTCGCAGGTATGGGCATCATCGGCGGGATCGGCTGCGGCCTCGGCTACATCTCGCCCGTGAGCACGCTGGTGAAGTGGTTCCCCGATCGCCGCGGCATGGCCACCGGCATGGCGATCATGGGGTTCGGCGGCGGGGCGTTCATCGCCGGCTACCTCAACGTCGCGTTGATGGACCGGCTGGGGGTCGCGACCACGGTGATGATGCTCGGTGCCATCTACCTGGTCGTGATGCTGGCCGGTTCCCGTCTGATGCGGACGCCGCCGCCGGGATGGCGGCCGGCGGGGTGGACGCCGGCCGCCTCGACAAAGGCGATGATCGCGACCAGCAGCGTGTCGCGCAACGCGGCGCTGCGCACGCCGCAGTTCTACCTGCTGTGGGGCATTCTCTGCATCAACGTGACCGCGGGCATCGGCATCCTGGCGCAGGCGTCGCCGATGATGCAGGACATGTTCAAGCGGACGCCGCTCGAGGCCGCGGCGGTCGTGTCGATCATCAGCCTGTTCAACGCCGGCGGCCGGTTCCTGTGGGCGTCGGGGTCCGACTACATCGGCCGCCGCAACACCTACACCATCTTCTTCGCGGCTCAGCTCGGGTTGTTCCTGCTCATTCCCGGCCTGGCGGCCCGCGGCAACTGGTTTGCGTTTCAGGCCAGCCTGTTCGTCGTCTTCACCATGTACGGAGGCGGGTTTGCGACCATTCCCGCGTTCCTGGCCGACATTTTCGGCCCCCAGAACGTGGGTGCCATCCACGGCGCGCTGCTCACGGCCTGGAGCGTGGCGGCGGTGGCGGGCCCGGTGATCATCACCGAGCTCTCGAACCGTGCGAAGGCGGCGCTTCCGCCGGGCGCCGACCGCGTGAACATCTACGACCAGCCGCTGCAGGTGCTGGCCGGTCTCCTCGCTGTCGGCTTCGTCCTGACGCTACTCGTGCGGCCGCTCAAGACGTCGCGTCAAGACCTGGCCAGCCCGGCCCCGCCCGCCCGGAGGGCGGGCAATCAAACGCTGCCGAAGCGAGGCGAAGCCTCGCTTCGGGCTCGCGCCACTCCGCGATCGTGAAGTAGACTTCCAGGGCTCCTGGGCGTGCCGCTGCTCGTAGAGACACGGCCTGATCCCAGACAGACGAACATTTTCCGTACAGGAGTTCAACGACATGGCAGCGGACTTCTTTCTTGGTGAGTCGCTGGTCGGCGACGGCAACGAGGTCGCCCACATCGACCTGATCATTGGCTCGAAGTCGGGCCCGGCGGGCGCCGCGTTCGTCAACGCCCTCGCCAACAACAAGGACGGGTTCACGACGCTCCTCGCGGTCGTCGCGCCGAACCTTCCCTGCAAGCCCGACACGGTTCTCTTCAACAAGGTGACGATCAAGGGCGCCAAGCAGGCCGTGCAGATGTTCGGACCCGCTCAGGCCGCCGTGGCTCGCGCCGTCGTGGATTCCGTCGCAAACGGCGTCATCGACAAGGCAAAGGCCGATGATCTCTGCATCCTCGTCGGTGTGTTCATCCACTGGGACGCTGCGGACGACACGAAGATCTTCGACTACAACTACAAGGCGACGATGGAATCGATCGCCCGCGCGCTCGGCAAGAAGCCGACCGTGGACGAAGTGATCGCCGGCGCCAAGACCGCGAAGCACCCGTTCAGCCCCAAGTAAGACCGGCGATGCCGGCGCTCGTAGGGTGCCCGGTGTAACCGGGCACGGAAACACTGTCGGCCGGCGGGATGGCGCGTGCGCCTTTCTGCCGGCCGCTGGCGTTTGTCACCGAGTCATCCGTGAAAAAGCTGCTCCTGCAACTCGACACCTCGCTGCTGCCCAGCGTATTCGATCGCGTCGTCGCCCACGACGGCGGTGCCGACGACGTCATGAGCTACGGCGGCGTCACGCCCGAGACCGTACGCGACCTGGTGCACGGCGCGATCTTCACGCGCGGGCCGAAGGACCTGCGGCACACGGCACTCTTCGTCGGCGGCACCGACATGGCCGCGGGCGAGCGCCTGTTCGCTGCGGCACGCAAGGCGTTCTTCGGCCCCCTGCGCGTGTCGGCCATGCTCGACTCGAACGGCTCGAACACGACGGCCGTGGCCGCCGTCGCCAAGGTCGTGCAGGCCGCTGGGGGCGACGTGAAAGGGGCGCGCGCGGTCGTCACCGCTGGCACCGGTCCCGTCGGCATGCGCGCGGCTGGCCTGCTGGCGAACGCCGGCGCCGACGTGACGATCACGTCGCGCCGCGCCGTGGACGACGCGTTCCTGGCGAGCCTGCAGAAGCGCTTCGGCGGCACGATCCGCGCCGTCGCCCTGAGCGACGCTGCGCAGGCGGCCAGTGTCCTTGCGGGCGCCGAACTTCTCATCAGCGCCGGTCCCGCCGGCGTGTGCATGGTCCCGCGCGACGCCTGGGCCGGACGCCGAGGCCTGCGCGTGGTGGCCGACCTCAACGCCGTGCCGCCGCAGGGCATCGAGGGTGTGGACGTACAGGACAACGGCACCGACCGCGATGGCGTGGTGGCGTTCGGTGCGCTTGGCGTCGGCGGGCTGAAGATGAAGATTCACAAGGCGTGCATTGCCCGCCTGTTCGAGACGAACGACGCCGTGCTCGACGCCGAGTCGATCGCAGAGGTCGCGCGCGATGCCGCCGCGCCGAAGTCCTAAGGCGATACTCGGCACGACCGACGTGCTGCTGGCCGGCGTGTCGATGCGCGCCGCGGCGCAATCCGCCGTCAAGGCAGGCTACCGCACGCACACGATCGACGCGTTTGCGGACCTCGACCTGCCGCGGTCCAAGAAGACCGTCGATCTGAGCGAGCCGGGCGGTGGCTTCAACGCCCGCCGTGCGTCAGTGGTGGCGCGAGGCGTCGCCGCGGATGGGGTCGTCTACGGCTCGGGGTTCGAAGACGATCCGCGCGCCGTCGACCGCATGTCTCGCGGCCGTGCCTTGTGGGGCAACCCGCCCGCGGTGCTCCGTCAGGTGCGGTCGCCCCGGCGGCTGCTCGAGGGGCTGGCCCGTCGCGGATTTCTCGTGCCTCGCATCTTCGAGCCCGAGATCGACGCAGGCCCGCCGCCTTCCGGCGTCTCCTGGCTCGAGAAGCCGTTCCGATCCGGCGGTGGGCGCGGCGTCCGCCGGTGGCCCGAGGGTTCGGCGATTGCGGCCGGTTCGTATCTCGAGGAATTCATCGACGGTTGTCCCGGTTCGATTGTGTTCGTGGCCAGAGGAGGCCGCGCCGTGCCGCTCGGGATCTCACGCCAGCTCACGGGTGAGGCGGCTTTCGGAGCGGTCGGATTCCAGTACTGCGGCAGCATCCTGTCGCATCCGGCGCAGCTCTTCGAGCACGGCGTCTCGATTGCCGCCAGGGCGCATGCGCTCGCCGCGGCGGTGACGCAGGACTACCCGCTCGTCGGGGTCAACGGCATCGACTTCATGGCGAGACGCGGTGTGGCCTACCCCGTGGAGGTCAACCCGCGCTGGTGCGCGTCGGTGGAGCTCGTCGAACGCGCGCACGGATTCTCCATGTTCGGGCTGCACGCCGATGCGTGTTCGCGCGGCACGCTGCCCGACGATCGGATCCCGCTGTGCCAGCGGCGCGCGGTCGGCAAGGCGATCGTGTTCGCGCGTGCGGATCTCATCGCCGGCCCTACCTCGGACTGGCTGTGGTATCGCGATGTCGCGGACGTGCCACGGCCAGGTACACGCATTCGTCGCGGCGGGCCCATCTGCACGATCTTCGCGGAGGCCGACGACCCGTCCGCGTGTCACCACTCGCTGGTTCGCCGCGCCGAGGCCGTGTACGACGAAGTGCGAGGATGGGCCGCCCCGCCGTCCCTCATCGACGAGACTCCCGGCTGATGCACGTGATGGGCGCTGAGCAGGCATCGAACCTCTTATGGGAGCGGTGGGCGGCGGGACGCCGCCTGGCCGAGATTCCGGCGGAGATGAGACCGGTATCGCGGGCCGACGGCTACGCCGTGCAAGCCATGCTCGAGCGCCGCACCGCCCACCCGCTGTTCGGCTGGAAGATTGCCGCCACGAGCACCGCCGGACAGAAGCACATCAACGTCGAGGGCCCACTCGCCGGCCGGCTGCTCAAAGAGCGCGCCTTCGAGAGCGGTGCCACGGTGCCCTTCGGCCACAACCACATGCGTGTGGCGGAAGCCGAGTTCGCCTTCACGATGGGACGCGACCTCACGCCCCGCTGGGGCCCGATCACGGTGAACGAGGCGCTCGAGGCCACGGCCTCGCTACACCCGGCCATCGAGATTCCCGACTCGCGCTACGACGATTTCACCGTGGTGGGCGCGCCGCAGTTGATTGCCGACAACGCGTGCGCGCACTACTTCGTGCTCGGCGGCAAGGCCCCGCCGTCGTGGCGTAACGTCGATCTGGCCGCACATCCGGTGACGGGCGAGATCGTGGGAAAGGTGTCGCGGGAAGGCATCGGCAGCAACGTGCTCGGCGATCCGCGCTTCGCGCTCGCGTGGCTGGCCAACGAGCTCTCCAGTTTGGGCATCACGCTGCGGGCCGGACAGGTGGTGACCACGGGCACCTGCCTCGTTCCGCTCGAGATTGCGCCCGGCGATCACCTGCGCATGGACTTCGGCGTGCTCGGCCGCGTGGAGTGCCGGATGTCTTCGTAGCGGCAGGTCTTCAGACCGCCCGCGACTGATGCCTCGTGGCCGTGGGTCTTCAGACCCGCCTCACGAAGTAGAGGGCGGTCTTCAGACCGCCCTGAGCGCCGCGGCCGAGGCGCATGGTCTCCGCCAGCCTCCGGCTCGACGCCGCGGAAAAACGCCTCGCGCGCGATCTGCCCTTGACGCGCAACGCTCGTCGTTTTTCATCTGCCGCTGGCGTTCACGGCGCTCGCAGCCGGCTGGCGAAGACCATGCGCCCCGCCCGCGACGCATGTCCTACGTGGCCGCCGGTCTTCAGACCCGCCTCACGAAGTAGAGGGCGGTCTTCAGACCGCCCCGCGACTGATGCCTCGTGGCCGCGGGTCTTCAGACCCGCCTCAGTTTTCCGTCGGCGTCTTGAGCAGCGAATCGACCACAATCACTTCGAGCGGCGCCCGGCGCGCGTCGAAGGTGAGCCCGAACTTCGACAGTGGCGCCGAGACGGTATCCGGCGACGCGGTTTCGAGCAGCCGCACCGCCTGCGGCGGCAGCGCCACGCCCGCATTGATCGCCGAGCGGATCAGCATTGCGGTGTAGTCGTCGGCGGTCAGATCGAGCGTGAGGTCGTAGGTGCCGGCGACGCCTGTGCGATCGACGACCGGGCGATCGACGAACCGCGTCAGCAGGTCCGCCATGCCGCTCATCGTCATCCGGCGTATCTGCAGCTGGTTGTTGCCCAGGGTGAACGACGAGCCGCCGCCCATGTCGATGCTGACCCCGGCGCCATTGCCGGTGCCGGTCACGTTGACGGCGGCGGCCGGGGCTGCCGGTGCATCGGGGTCGGGCGCCGACGGCTGCAGTTTCGCCCCTGTCTTACCCAGGCCCAGCAGGTAGACGGGCAGCTCCTTGGTCTCGTGGTGGAGTTTCAGCTGGAAGCGCTCGGCCAGGAGCGTCTGAAGCATCTCGGGCACCTGCGAGGTGGGCGCGCCGTCGGGAATCGTCGCGGAGACGTCGAAGCGCGCCTGCGCGATCCACTCCGGCCCCTCGATCTGCTGCGGCCGAAGCCGGTAGGCGATGCCAAGGTAGTCCTTGATCGACATCGCCGTCACCCGCACCTGTGAGCCCGTAGCCTGGAAGCCGACCCGGACGCCCACCGAGGTGTCGCCCGTGGGATGGATCGAGGCCACCTCGAAGGTGGGCCCCGCCTGGGCCAGGGCCGTGCTGGAGACGAGCAGGAGGCTGGCGGCGCCGAGGATGGCCGTGCGCATATGCCTGAAAGGACGAGCGGGCGCGGAGCCGGGTTCCGAGAGCAAGTGGCCGCTAGCGCGCGGCGTGGCCTTCCACGAGCTCGAGTTCCATCTTGTCAGGCGCCTCGACGAAGGCCGACCGCAGGCCGCCGGCGTTGCGTGGACCAGAGACGACGGTGACGCCTTCCTGCTTCAGCCGTGCCAGCGTCTCGTCGAGGTTGTCCACACTGAACGCCACGTGATCGAGCGCCCGGCCGCGGTTGGAGGCGTATCCGGTGCGGCCCTTCCACTGCCCCCCGTACAACGCCTTTGCGTGCGCGGTGGGGTAGATCCAGATGGTCACCGCATCGAGCTGCATCGACGCGGCCGGCCCAGTGGGGATACCGCGAAAGGCGCGGACGGTGTCGAGCTTCGTCCGCGTCGCGATGCCCAGGTGCTTCTCGTACCACGCCGCGGTGGCTCCAGGGTTATCGCTGAAGAGATGCACGTGCATGAAGTCGTGGTGCATCGCGCTCTGCACCTCGATGGTGACGTGGTCGGGACCGTCGAGATACATGAAGAAGTTGCGGTCGCGCGTGCCGGCACCGAAGAGCTCGACGCCATCGGTGAGCACCGTCTGGAACGTCGTTCCGAGTGTGATCTGCCGCTCGAACTCCGCCTTCATGTCCTCGGCGCCCCAGCCGATGTGGAAGAGCGGCGACACGATCTCGTGCGGCGGCGGCTGCTTCACCTTGGTGAAGAGCAGCCACGACTTCTGGGTCCACACCGCTTCCTTGCCGTCGAAGGCGGCCTTCTCGCCCGAGAGGTGTGTCGTGTAGAACTCGATCGCGGCGGCCGGATCGGTGGAGTTCAGGTGCGCGTGGTGAAAGTGTGTCTGGGCCAGCACTGGCGAGCCCGCGCCAACCACGCACGCCGCCAGCAGCAATCGTCGCAGCATCGTGGCGGCATTATGGCCCGCCGGCCATGCGTGCGCGTCGGATCGCAACCGTCCCTGAATCAGCTGAGCGAGAAAAACGGAACGAGCTTGCCGGCGACCAGGATGACGGCCCACAACGCCAGCGACAGGTAGGCCGACATCTGGACGGCGGCTGGCGGTGCCGCTGCCGTGTCCCACTCCCGTATGCGGCGGCCGAGGACGACGTGGAAGAGCCACATGTTGGCCAGTGCGAGCGCGAGGGCGGCGACCTTCACCTGGAAGACGGGGTTGGTCGCCATCCGACCCGCGTCGGCCGCATACAGGGCCATGCCGGAGGCGATGGCAACGACTGCGCCCACGACGCTCCACGGTGTGGCGCGCCCCACCATCTGCGAGGCGGGCACGCCGCCGAAGGCCCACCCCGTCATGCGGAGATCGATCGCGAGCCGCATGCCGACGAGGAGCACGAGTCCCAGCAGGTGGATCACCAGAGCGGCCGGAAACGCCCACAACGACTCGCGCATCGTCACGCTGTCGGGCGCGAGCGACAGCCAGAGCCACGCCAGTGCGAACGTCGCGAGAGTTCCGAGAGACCATCCGGTCGCGGCACGTGTGTTGGTGTCCATGAGCGTCATGCTCCAGGTGAGATCGTCAAGGATGCCCAGCCCCAGCCGGGCAAGAATGTGGCGCGCGTCGCGCACGTCGCCGGGCAGCGCCGCGGTGTAGCAGCGGGTCCACCATCGAGCCACGCGCACCGCAGCATTCGCCCGCCCGGAGGGCGGGCCATTAGGCACTGCCCCCGCGAGACGGAGCCCGCAGTCTTCTTGCTCGGGAGCGGAGTCTCGCGGCCTCATGTCGTGGAGACCCGCGGCACGGTCAGCGGTGCCGCCGATTCGCCGGCATTGGCGACCGCGGTGAGGCCGTCCGGCGTGATCGTGTATAGGCGCCGGCGGGGACGGTTCTCGTCGGCGGGGATCTGCGGGTTCTCCCAGGTGCTCGTCATCAGGCCCATCTGCTCGAGACGGCCGAGCGCGCGGTAGAGCGTCCCGTAAGCCGTCAGCAGCCGGGCGTCGCTGGCGTCCTTCAACGTCTTGGCGATCAGGTAGCCGTGGAACTGCTCAACGCCGCGGTCGCGCAGCGCCAGGGCCGCGGAGCAGATGGCGAGTTCGAGCGGTACCAATGAGCCCGATTTCCTGCGCACGCGGTTAATATGCAGATATCTGCTTATAAAGTCGAGGCCGATTCTACAAGAGATAATGAGCGCCCGTGTCCCGCTCGCTGGACCCTCCCGCTTCAGACGTTCACGTCGTGTCCGCCGTCACCTGCCTGGGCTGCGGCTGTGCGTGCGACGACATCGCCATCCGCGTCGAGGCGGGCCGTATCATCGACGCCGCCAACGCGTGCGCGCTCGGCGCCTCCTGGTTTGGTGATGGCGTTCTGCCCTCCGCTGCGGTCGTCAACGATCGCCCCGTCACGGTCGCGGACGCCCTCGACGCCGCGTGCGACGTCGTGGAGGCGTCGGCGCGACCGCTCGTCTATCTCGCGCCCGGCCTCACCTGTGAAGCGCAGCGCGAGGGCGTCGCGCTGGCGGACGCGCTCCGTGCGGCACTCGACACCATCACCTCGGACACGGCGATGGGCGCGATCCTCGCCGCGCAGGAGCGCGGGCGTGCGTCGGCCACGCTGGGCGAGGCGCGGCACCGCGCCGACGTCGTGGTGTGGTGGGGCGTCGATCCTGCGCGCGCCTACCCGCGCTACGGCGAGCGCTACGCGCCGCTGCCGCCGGGCCTGTATGTGCCGGACGGGCGGGCGTCGAGAACGGTGATCTCGGTCGACGTGGGCAACGCCCCCGCTCCAGCCGACGCGGATCGTCGCTTCGCGCTGCCTGTCGAGGACGAGATCGCCACGCTCACCGCGCTGCGAGCGCTCGTGTCCACGGCAGCGCGCGCGGGAGGCGACGGCGGCGCTTCGGGTGATCCCTTCGCGGCGGCCATCTGGGCGCGGGCGCGTGCGTTGGCACCGGCGCTGCTGGCGGGACGCTACGTCCTGATCGTCGCCGACGGTGAGCGCCCGTCGCATCTCACACCGGCCGCCGACCAGGCGCGGATCTCGGCGCTCATCGCCCTCGCGCAGGCGCTGAACGGCGCCACGCGCGGTGCGCTGAGCCTGCTGCGCGCCGGCGGTAATCGCACCGGGGCCGACTCGGTCCTGACGGCGCAGACCGGATATCCGGCCGCGGTGGACTTTGCGCGCGGATGGCCACGCTACCGGCCGCACGATGCCACGGCGGCCCAGCTCACGGGGCGTGGAGAGATCGACGGTGCCATCGTCATCGGCAGTGCCGATGCGCTTCGCGCGGAGCTCGCCTCGTCCCTCGCCGCGGTACCAGTCGTGACGATCGGCCCGCGCGCCTCGTCCGCCGCGTCGCTTCGCCCGCGCGTCGCGATCGACACCGGGCTGGCCGGCGTGCACGACGAAGGTACGGCGCTGCGACTTGACGACGTGCCGCTGCCGCTCCGCGCGGTCCTGCCGGGGCCGCCGTCCGCCGCGTCGGTCGTAAAGGCGCTCAGGGACGCCGTCGTAACACGCAGGCAGAGTAAGCTGTTGCGCTCGTAAGCGGGAACGCATGACCATGCCCGGCTGCCCGGCCGTGGCACATCCGGAGGACGGCATGAAGAACGCGTGGATAGCCGCGGTGGCGCTCGTGGCGCTGCTGCCCGCGGCCGCTGTGGCGCAAGACGCCAAGACGGTCATCGCCAGCGCCTCCAAGGCGATGGGCGCCGATGGTCTCAACTCGATCGTGGTCTACGGGTCGGGCGCCAACTTCGGCCTCGGTCAGTCGAACAACGCCAACGGCGAGTGGCCCCGCACCAACCTGAACGACTACGTCCGTGCCATCGACTTCACCACGTCGTCGTTGCGCGCTACCGCGGTCACCTGGGCGGCTCCGGTGACGGGCCCGGTGGCCGTGCAGGGACCGTTTCAGCAGAACATCGGCGCAGCGCAGGGTACTTCCTGGGCCCAGCAGCTCAACGTCTGGACCACTCCGTGGGGCTTCTTGAAGGGCGCGGCCGCCAACAACCCAACCGTCAAGGCCGAGACCGTCGGCGGTCAGCGCTACCAGGTCGTCACGTGGATGACCACGCAGAGGTCGCCGGGTGGCCCGGCCTACCGTGTCGTCGGACACATCAGTCCGCGCGGCCTGGTCGATCGCGTGGACACTTGGCTCGAGGATCCGGTCCTGGGCGACATGCTCGTGGAGAACATCTACACCGAGTACCGCGACGCCAACGGCGTGATGTTCCCGGCGAAGTCGGTGCAGAAGCGCGGCGGGCAGGCGACGTTCGAGCTGCAGACCCTCGGCATTCGCGCCAATCCTGACAACATTGTTGCGCTCGTCACACCGCCACCCCCGCCGGCCGGCCGCGCTGGCGGTCCGCCTCCGGGAGGTCCGGGTGGCCCCGGTGCCGCGGCCGGTCCGACGTCTGAGAAGCTGGCCGACGGCGTTTTCCGCATCAACGGCGCCTACAACGCGCTCGCCGTCGAGTTCGCCGACCACATCTTGATCTTCGAACCGGGGCCGCAGAACGAGGCGCGATCGCAGGCCATCATCGCCGAAGCCAGGAAGGTGATTCCGAACAAACCGGTCCGCTATGGCGTGATCTCGCATCACCACTTCGATCACACCGGCGGAATCGCCAACGTGGTGGCCGAAGGGATCACGATCGTCACGCCGGCCGTCAACAAGGCGTTCCTGGATCGCGCGCTCTCGGCCCCGCGCACGCTGGTGGGCGACGCGCTGGCCAAGGCCCCCAAGAAGCCGATCGTCGAGGGCTTCGCGGGTGACAAGCGCGTGTTCTCGGATGCCACGCGCACCTTCGAGGTGCATGTCATCAAGGGCCTGCCGCACGCAGACGGCCTCGTCGTGGGCTACCTGCCGAAAGAGAAGCTCCTGGTCTACGCCGACATGTTCAACCTGCCGCCGGCCAACGGGCCGCAGGTGCCCAACCCGCCGGTCGTGGGCACCGGGGTGTTCGCCGACAACATCGCGCGGCTGGGGCTCACGCCCGATCGCGTGATGTCGGTGCACAGCCTCAACCCGGATCGGCTGACCAGCGTCGCCGAGATCAACGCCACGCTCGGCCGTAAGTAGCGCCGTTGTCGAATTCGCCGCTCCGTCTGGCTGGCGGCACCGTTTACGACCCGGCCAACGGCGTGTCCGGTGAGGTGCGCGACGTGTGCATCGACGGCGGCCGCGTCGTCGCCGACGTGCCGGCGTCGGCGCCGCGCCTCGACGCCAGCGGGATGATCGTGATGCCCGGCGGCGTGGACATGCACAGCCACGTCGCCGGGAGCACGGTCAACCTGGCGCGGCGTCTGCTGCCGGAGGAACACGATCGCGACCCGGCGCCCGCGCCGGCCCTGGCCGCCGGCGAAGCGCCGGCACGTTCGGGCACGGGCGGCACGCTGCCGAGCACGTTCACGACCGGGTATCGCTACGCGGGTCTGGGCTACACCACCGTGTTCGATGCCGCCGTCGCGCCGCTCCTGGCTCGTGGCGCTCACGCTGACCTCGACGACACGCCGATCCTGGACGCCGGGTTCTTCGCCCTGATGGGCAACGACGAGTATCTGCTGCGCCTCATCGCCGACGGGGAGCGCGCGCAGGCGCGGGACTACGCGGCGTGGCTGCTCGCGGCGGCCGGTGGCTACGCGATCAAGATCGTCAACCCCGGCGGCGTGGAGCTGTGGAAGCGCGGCGCCCGCGATCGCGTCGGACTCGACACGCCGGTGGGTTCGGACCGGGTCACGCCCCGCGCCATCCTCGAAACGCTGGTGGACGCCGCGGTGGCGCTCGGCTTGCCGCACGCGGCCCACATCCACTGCAACGATCTCGGCGTGGCCGGCAACGTCGCGACCACGCTGGCGAGCATGCGAGCGGTGGACGGGCGGCGCGCCCATTTCACGCACCTGCAGTTCCACGCCTACGACGCGGCGCCCGATGGGACGCGGCGCTCGGGCGCGCGTGCGCTCATCGAGTACATCAACACCCATCCGCAGATCAGCGGCGATGTCGGCCAGGTGATGTTCGGGCCGGCGACGACACTGACCGCCGACGGCCCGGTGGAGTACCTGCTGCACAAGAGCAGCGGGCGGCGCTGGGTGAACGTCGACGTCGAGCTCGAGACCGGCTGCGGCATCGTGCCGCACACCTACAAGGAGAAGAGCGCCGTCTCCGCGCTGCAGTGGGTGGTGGGACTCGAGCTGTTCCTGCTTGCGGCCGACCCGTGGCGGGTCGTGCTCTCGACCGATCATCCCAACGGCGGATCGTTCCTCGCGTATCCAGAGCTGATCCGGCTGCTGATGGACCGCACGTATCGCGACAGCTGTCTGGCCCGCGTGCATCCGGGGCTGCTGGCGGGCAGCGCGATGGCCGACGGGATTACCCGCGAGTACACGCTCGACGAGATCGCCATCGTGACGCGCGCGGCACCCGCGCGGCTGCTGGGCCTGGCACGAAAGGGCCATCTTGGGCCCGGCGCCGACGCCGATGTCACGGTGTATGCCCGCGACGTCGACCTGTCGACGATGTTCGCGACGCCGCGCTACGTGGTGAAGGGCGGCGTGGTCGTCGTCGAAGAGGGCCAGCTGCGGCGGGCGCCGCGCGGAGCGCGTCTGCATGTGCGCCCGGGCCACGACGCCGCCGTCGAGCGCCACATCGAGGCGTTCTTCGACCGCCACGCCACGGTCTCGTTCCGTAACTATCCGATCGGGGTACTGCGGGATGCTCCAGTGCCTGTCGGCCGGGTCTGAAGACCCGCGGCCTGGCGAGTGCCGTTCCATGAAGCGGGTCTAAAGACCCGCGGCCACGTACTCTTAGGACCCGCGGCCACTACTCGTCTCCGGTCCCACCTGTCCCACCTGTCCCACCAGTCCCACCTGTCCTACCTGTCCTACCTGTCCGCCCATGCTACGCTCGCCGCGTGGAGATACGCGGGGTGTTCATCGAAGACACGTTTGCCGAAGCGTTCGGCATGCGCGCCGCGCGCGTGGTGATCACGGCGCGGACGATGAAGTGGGCGCGCGCCGCGGCGCTGAAGCTCACCGGCTTTGCCACCTCGGTGATCGCGTGCAAGTGCGAAGCGGCGATCGAGCGCGAGCTCACGCCCGAGGAAACGCCGGACTCGCGTCCCGGGGTGTCGGCGCTCGTCTTCACGATGGACTCCGACAGCCTGGGCAAGCGTCTCACCGAGCGCATCGGCCAGACCGTGCTCACGTGCCCCACTGCCAGCTGCTTCGACGGACTCCCTGAGGCGCCGGACCGCTTGCCGGCCGCGCGCGCGCTTCGCACCTTCGGCGACCGCTTCCAGATCAGCAAGGTCGTGAACGGCGAGCGCTACTGGCGCGTGCCGGTGATGGAAGGCGAGTGCCTGCTGCAGGAAACGTTCGGGATGCAGAAGAAGGGCGTGGGCGGCGGCAATTTCCTCATCCTGGCCGAGGACGTGGACAGCGCGCTGGCGGCGGCCGAGGCGGCGGTCGACGCCATCGACGGCACGCCGGGGGTGATCCTGCCGTTTCCGGGCGGCGTCGTCCGCAGCGGAAGCAAGGTGGGCGCCCGCGGCTACAAAGGGATGATCGCGTCCACCAACGACGCCTACTGTCCCACGCTGCGCCCGCTCACGACGACGGCGCTGCCCGACGGCGTCAACTCGGTCCTCGAGATCGTGCTCGATGGGCTGTCGCCCGACGCCATCCGCGGCGCCATGCGGGCCGGGATCGACGCCGCGTGTCGGCGCGGCGTCCGCGCGATCTCCGCCGGGAACTACGGCGGCAAGCTCGGGCCGCATCACTTCCACCTCCGAGAGATCATGGGCGCCGCCTCGTGAGCGATGCCGTCGTCCTCTCGCTGCGGGCGCGGCTCGAGGGTCCGCTCGACATGGGCGGCATCACGCCGGATCGCTGTGCGACGCTGTCACGCTCCGAGATCGCGGCGCTCGTCGTCTGGATTGGCGCCACGCGCGCCACCCTCGGCGACCTCTTCGCCGTGCGCGGGGAGCGGTCGCTCCGGCTCGAGGTCGAGGGCGATCTGCACGATGTTCACGGCCTTGGCGCCGGCACCGCGGCTGGCGAGATGGTCGTGCGTGGCGACACCGGCCGCGAGGCGGGTGCCGGCATGACGGGCGGGGTTGTTCACGTGCACGGCGGTGCGGGTGACGATGCCGGGCAGGCGATGGCGGGTGGCGTGCTGCGCGTAGACGGGCACGCCGGCGATCGTCTGGGCGGCGCGGTGCCAGGCGCATCGAAGGGAATGACCGGCGGCGAGATCGTCGTGTTCGGCGGGGCCGGGGCCTCGGCGGCGACGATGATGCGGCGCGGGGTCGTGGCCGTGGCCGGCGGCGTTGGTCCGTTCGCGGGCCGCGGCATGGTTGCCGGCACGCTGCTCGCGCTCGGTCCGGTTGGGGAGCAGCCGGGCCTTGGCAGCAAGCGCGGCTCGATCATCGCCGGCGCCGGCGTCACCGTGCCGGCGACGTATCGTCTCGCCTGTACCTACGAGCCGCCGCACGTCCGCCTGCTGCTCACGTCGCTCCGGCGGCGATTCGCGTTCCCGTGCGACGCGGGGTTGCTGTCCGGTCCTTACGATCGGTACTGCGGCGATGCCGGTGACGTCGGCAAAGGCGAGATCCTCGTCTGGACCGGCCGCTGAAAGCGGGACAGATCGGGAGGCTCCCTCGCAGCCGCCCTCGACGCTACGGCTTCGTTTTCTCGATCTTGCCGTGGACCTCGTTGACCATCATGAGCGCCGCCGAGCCGTACCAGGGGTGCAACTCCATCACGAGCTGGCCCGCCGCGATGGCGGGGTCGGTGTTGGTGAGCGCTTCGGCCGCGGCTACGGTCGGTACGTCGAAGATATAGATGCCGCGCAGCGGCCCGTCATCCGCGAACGGCCCGGCGAGCACCAGCTTTCCCTCGGCGGCCAGCCGGTTGATGTTGGCGCGGTGGGCGGCCTGCAGCTTCTGCGCTTCCTCGCGGCTCCGGTTGCGATTCGGACCAGCCTTCAGGAAGGCCATCACGTAGGTCCGCATGCCGTAGTCGTCGGCCTTGAGTTTCGTAGCCAGGGCGGCGTCGAAGGTGGTCTGCGCGTGCACGGACACGGTGAGGATCAACGCTATCAGGATCGCTCGCATGGGACTCCTCCGTGAATCAGAACCCGCTCGGCCGGATCCAGAAGCTCTCGCGCCAGGTCCCGCCCGGCGGGATCGACTGCAGGTCCTTGTACTGCCCTCTTTGCGCCATGTTGGTGGCGTTGGTCATGGCCGCCATCGGCTCGAAGCAGATGAAGTTCCGTTCGGGTCCGCCGGGTGCCGGCTTGGGCGCCCACACGACCGCCACCCGGTAGTTCGGCCCGAACTCCACGTCGAGGCGCTGCACCTTGCCGCGCAGCGTCATCGTGGCGCGCCCGTTGGCGCCGCGTACGAGATCGCTGAAGTCGTCGTCGAGATCGAAGTCCCGCAGCGCGGCGGATGCCGGGTTGGGAAAGAGCCGCTCGATCGGCTCGGTCTCGCCGGTCGGCACCTTGTTGGCGGCGAGCTTCCAGCGGGTCCGCGCACCGACTGAAATCGTCCAGTCGTCGCGGGTCGAGTCCGTGAGCTGGAAGTAGGGATGGAACCCCATCACCATCGGCATTGGCTCGGCGCTGAGGTTGGCGACGGCGGTGGCCACTTCGAGGACACCGTTGCTGAGGCGATAGGTCATCTCGATTGTGTGCGCGAACGGCCACTGCTTCATCCACGTGGGTTGCCTGTGGAACTCCAGCCGGCTCGTGGCCCAGGCCGACGACCGGTCGGCCCCGCTCGACGTGAGCTGCCAGTGGTCGGTCGTGGTGATGAAGCCGTGGATCGGGATTGCCCCGCGCACGTTTCCGAGCGTCATGTCGAACGGGTAGCGCGTGCCGTTGGCGTAGAACGCCTGCTCGTCGAGGCGGTTGATCCACGGGCCCATGAACGGGATGCCGGTGGCGTTGGGGTTGGCCGTGAAGGCGTCGAGCGACGCGTGCGGCCAGCGCAGGATGTCGTGGCCTTTCACCGTCATCCGATAGGCGATGTTGCCGACCGACGGCATGATCCACACCTCGGTCTGCGTCTTGGCGTCGGTGAGCCTCACCGCCTGGCCGTCCCGGGCCATCGAATACGGCTGGGCGGCGGCGGGCGTCGCGAGGAGGGCCAGAGCCGCGGCGAGCAACAGATGTTTCATGGCGTGCGCGTGTATTGTAGATTTGCCCGCATGAAAAGAGCAGACCTCGCCCGCCCGGATCGCCGCGCGTTCCTCGCCGCCGCCGCGGGCGTGGCCGTGGCCGCCCGCGCCGCAGCCCAGGCGCCGGCACAGGGCCCCGTGTCGCCGGTCGCGACGCCCCGCGACTGGACCAACCAGACGCCGATGGCCTACCCGGATCCGGATCTGGTGGCGCTCGACCCGCGCTTCCGCCGCTACATCGTCTTCAACAACGTCATCAAACGCCTGCACATCGGCACCGGGTGGGCCGAGGGCCCGGCGTGGAACGGCGTCGGGAAATACCTGGTGTGGAGCGATATTCCTGCCAACGCCCAGATGCGATGGATCGAAGACGACGGGCGCGTGACGATGTTCCGCAACAACTCGGGATACAGCAACGGCAACACCTTCGACTACGAGGGCCGGCAGATCAGCTGCGAGCACGGCGGCCGCCGCGTGGCCCGCTACGAGCCCAACGGCACCGTGACCGTCATTGCCGACAAGTACCAGGGCAAGCGTCTCAACTCGCCCAACGACGTGGTGGTGCACCCCGACGGCGGGGTGTGGTTCACCGATCCGTCGTACGGCATTCGCGGCAACTACGAAGGGTTCAGGGCCGATTCGGAGACCAAGGAAGCGGTCTACCGCGCCGACCCCAAGAGCGGCCAGCTGGAGAAGGTGACTGACGCCATCGATCAGCCGAACGGGCTCTGCTTCTCGCCCGACTACCGGAAGCTCTACATCGCCGACACCGGCATGGGGCGCGAGATCAAGGTGTTCGACGTGGACGGGAAGAGCCTGCGCAACGGCACGCGGCACGCGCAGTTGAGTATCCCTGGCACCGGTGCGCCTTCGGCGGCCGACGGCATGCGCTGCGATGCCGACGGCAACATCTGGGCTGGCGCCCGTCCCGGCGTCCTCGTGATCGCGCCGACCGGCGAGACGATCGGCATGATTCGCCTGCCGGAGACCTGCGCCAACGTGTGCTTCGGCGGCGCGCGCAGGAATCGCCTGTTCATGACCGCGAGCCAGTCGCTGTACGCCGTCTACGTCGACACGACGGGCGCTCACATTGCGTAACTGGCGCTCGCCCATCGCGGCTGCCGTCCTGTGGATCGCGTGGTCCATCGGGGCGCACTCCGCTGGGCAGCTGTTCGTCCCGACCGGCGGCGACACGCTTCGCGCGCTGCCGGGCGTCGAGGTCATCGCCGAGACCGTTCACCCCGACCTGCAGCGCGTCGGGCTCGGTCAGGGCTCGCTGCGAACGGACGTCGAGGGATGGCTCCGGGCCGGAGGCGTGGTCGTGTTCCCGTCGCAGGCGGCCAATCCCAGCGACGCCAAGGCCTACCTCGACGTGCGCACGACTCTGCTGTCGCTGGGCGACGGCGGCTATGCGGTGGCGCTCCAGATGCATGTCCGGCAGACCGTGGCGTCGCTCGTGACGGAATCGAGGATCGTCAACGCCGCCACCTGGGAGACCGGGAGGCTCGTGAGCGTCACCGCCACCGATCTGCCGCGGGTGCGCGACGAGATTCGCGAGATGGCCGAGGAATTCGTCGCCGCCTGGAAGGCCGCCCACTGAAGTAGGCTTCGGGCTGTAGGGGCGCATCTTTAGATGGGCCCGACGATGCCTGAAGCCGGGAGCCGGGAGCCGGGAGCCGACGCGCAACGCCTGCATTGACATCGATTTCCGCGCGGAACAAGATCCACGCGCGTATCCCGTCTGATTCTGGAGGCTTGCATGTTTCGACCTGGTCGTCGGCACGTGGTGCTCGGGCTCGTTGTGGCGTTCGCGGCGTGGTCGCTCACGGGGGAGGGTCAGACCGGGGCAAAGAACAACGAGTGGCGGGCCTATCGCGGCGACGAGGCGAGCACGGCCTACTCGCCAGCGGACCTGGTCAACCGCGACAACGTGAAGAACCTCCAGGTGGCGTGGACCTGGAAGTTCGACAACTACGGCGGCGCGGCCTCGGAAACGGTGACGACCGAGACGACGCCGCTCATGGTCGATGGTGTGCTGTATTTCACCGCCGGGGCGCGGCGGACGGTGGTGGCGGCCAAGGCCGACACCGGCGAGACGCTGTGGACGTGGCGGCCCGACGAGGGCGCGCGGTTCGATCAGGCTCCACGCAAAGTGCATCGCGGCGTGGCGTTTTGGACCGACGGACGTGAGGGGCGCATCGTCGTGGTCACTCCTGGCTTCCAGCTCGTCGCGCTCGACGCCAAGACTGGCCGCCCCGTGCCTGGTTTCGGCACCGCCGGCATGGTGGATCTGTTCGCGCAACTCGACAACGACACCAAGCTCGATCCCACCGGCAAGATCGGCAACAGCTCTCCGCCAGTCATCTCGAACGACGTCATCGTGGTCGGCCCGGCGCTGATCCCCGGCGGCCGCGTCAACATCGCCAACGTCAAGGCCGACATCATGGGCTTCGACGTCCGCACTGGCAAGAAGCTATGGACGTTCCACACCATCCCGCGCGACGGCGAGCCCGGCGCGGAGACGTGGCTCGGAGATTCGCGTCAGTACACCGGCAACGCCGGCATCTGGGGCCCGTTCTCGGCCGACCCCGCGCTCGGCTACGTCTATCTCAGCGTCGAGTCCGCCACCAACGACGTCTACGGCGGCCACCGGCCCGGCAACAACCTCTACTCCGACTCGCTGGTCTGCCTCGACATCAAGACCGGCAAGATGATCTGGTACCAGCAGCTGGTGCACCACGACATCTGGGACTACGACATGCCGCCGGCGCCGATCCTCATCGACCTCACGGTGGACGGGAAGCCCGTGAAGGCGGTCGTGCAGCTGACGAAGCAGGCGTTCGCCTACGCGTTCGATCGCACCAACGGCAAGCCGGTGTGGCCCTGGGAGGAGAGGCCGGTGGGGAAGAGCGACGTGCCCAAGGAATGGACGTCGCCGACGCAGCCGTTCCCGTCGAAGCCGCCGGCGTTCGACCTGCAGGGCATCACGACCAACGACCTGATCGACTTCACGCCGGAGCTGCGCGCCGAGGCGATCAAGGCGGTGCAGAACTACAAGCTCGGGCCGATCTACACGCCCCCGACGCTGCTGACGCCGACGAGTAAGGGGATGATTCAAGTGCCAGGGCTCGGCGGTGGCGCCAACTGGCCGGGCGGCGCCTCGGATCCGGAGACCGGGTTCGTCTACGTCGGCTCGACGACGACACCGCAAGTCGTGGCCCTCGAGCCCAATACCGATCATGCGAAGTCGCGCGTGGACTCCGACTACACGATGGGCGGTACGCTGCCGACGATTCAGAACCTGCGCCTCCTGAAGCCGCCCTACGGCCGCATCACCGCCTACAACATGAACAATGGCGAGGTTGCGTGGACGATCCCCAACGGTGACACGCCGCAGGCGGTGAAGGACAACCCCGCGCTGAAGGGCGTGACGATTCCCAAGACGGGGAATGCGTCGCAGGCCGGCCTCCTCGTCACCAAGACGCTCCTGTTCGGGGGCGAAGGGGCGGGCGGGCAGCCCGTGTTCCACGCCTACGACAAGGCCACCGGCGCCGACATCTGGCAGACCGCGATTCCCGGCCCGCAGACCAGCCTGCCGATGACCTATGTCCACCAGGGCCGCCAGTACGTCGTGGTCGGGGTGCGAGGCACCGCGAATTCTGGCGCGCAGCTCATCGCGTTTGCACTGCCGCGTCCCGCGCCGGCCGGCGGAGCCCCGGCGGGGCGAGGCCGTGGGGCAGGCGCGGAGAATTAGGCGTAGGGGCCTGGCTGGACAACTCCTGGGAGAGAGACCATGACGTCACGGCTCCTCGGCTCGGCGGCGCTCGCGGCGATTGGCGCCGCCTTTCTGGTTTCAGGGTTGCCGGCGCGCCTCCATGCGCAGAGCAGCGCGCCGGTGGTGCGCGGACACGAGCGCGAGGCGAAGCCGTTCTCGCCGCCCCGCACACTGGACGGCCATCCCGACATGCAGGGCTACTGGACCAACGGCACCTACACGCCGCTCGAGCGCCCGACCGAATTCGGCACCAAGGAATTTTTCACGCGTGAGGAGGCGCTGGCCTACGCGAAGCGGCGAGACGATCAGTTGCGCGCGCAGCCGCGCGACAACATCCACTACGACGACGCGATCTGGCAGGGCGAGCGGGAGGTGAAGGGCCTCACCAGCCTGCGCACCTCGCTCATCTATGACCCGCCGGACGGCAAGATTCCGCCGATGACGGCCGAAGGCCAGAAGCGCGCCGATGCCCGCGCCGCCACACGCCAGTTGATGGGCCCCGCCGACAACGCGCAGATGCGCACGCTCGGCGAGCGTTGCATCATGTGGCCGCACGAGGGCCCGCCCATGCTGCCCGCTGGCTACTTCCCCAACCTGCAGATCGTGCAGGGCCCGGGTCAGTTCGTCGTGATGCAGGAGATCATCCACAACGCCCGCGTGATCCCGACCGAAGACCGCCCGAGGCTTGGCCAGGCCCTCCGCAACTACCGTGGCGAGTCGCGAGGGCGATGGGAGGGCGACGCGCTCGTGGTCGAGACGACCAATTTCACCGAAGCGACACAGTTCCGCGGCTCGTCGGCGGCGCTCAAAGTGACCGAGCGCTTCACGATGATCAATCGCGACACCATCCAGTACCGCTTCACGGTGGAGGACCCGACCACGTGGGCGACATCGTGGTCCGCGGAAATCCCGATGGTGCGGACCGAGGACCCGATCTACGAGTACGCCTGCCATGAGGGCAATTACGGCCTGCCCAACATCCTCCGCGCGCAGCGCGTGGCCGACGCCGCCGCCAGGAAATAGATGTGGCCGCGGGTTTTCAAACCCGCCTCACGATGTAGATGGCGGTCTTTAGATCGCTCTGGCGGCGTAGATCGGTTTGCCCTTGCGTTCGCGTTGCGGACGGGGCGCATGGTCTCCGCCGGCCTCCGGCTCGACACCGCGGAAAAACGCCTCGCGCGCGCTCTGCCCTTGCCGCGCAACGCTCGTCGTTTTTCGCCTGCCGCTGGCGCTCGCGGTGCTCGCAGTCGGCCAGCGCAGACCATGCGCCCCGCCCGCAACGGATGTCGCGACGTGGCCGCGGGTCTTCAGACCCGCCTCAGATGTACTCCGCGGCCGACGGCTACGCGCGGCGCCAGGCCGCAGGCAGCGGCGCTCCGCCGCCCGCCATACGGTAAGCTCCACCGCATGCCGAGATCCTTCCTGTTCACCGGCCTCGCCGCTGTACTGACGCTCGCGCCGCATCCATCCTTCGCGCAGCTCTCGCCGGCGGCCGAGTGGGCCGCGCACGCCGCGAACCAATACCAGGTGGCCGCCAACGTCACCTACCTCACTGCGAACAACTACGAGTCGAAGCTCGATGTCTACTCCCGGCGAGGTGCCACCACGCCGCAGCCCACCGTCGTGTACTTCCATGGCGGGTTCTGGGCGGCCGGGTCGAAGGAAGGCTCCTTGATGTCGCTCATTCCCTGGATGGAGATGGGCTGGAACGTGGTGAACGTCGAGTACCGGCTTGCGCGCATCGCTCCCGCACCGGCGGCGGTCGAGGACTGCCTGTGCGCGCTCCGCTACCTGGCGGCGCAGGCCAAGACCTACAACATCGACCTCGCGCGTCTCGTCGTGACTGGGGAATCGGCTGGCGGACATCTCACGCTGACGAGCGCGATGATCCCCGAGAGCGCCGGGCTCGATCGCCAGTGTGCCGGCAACACGCCGGTGCCGAAGGTTGCTGCAGCGGTCAACTGGTTCGGCATCACCGACGTCGCCGACGTGATCGATGGCCCCAACAAGGCCAACCTCGCCGTCACGTGGCTCGGCAGCTTGCCGAACAAGGACGAGATCGCGAAGCGGGTATCGCCGCTCACCTACGTCCGGCCGGGGCTGCCGCCGATCCTCACGATCCACGGCGACAAGGACCAGCTCGTGCCCTACAGCCATGCCACGCGCCTGCACGAGGCGCTGACGAAGGCCGGCGTTCCGAATCAGCTGCTGACGATTCCAAACGGCCGGCACGGCAACTTCACGCCCGAGGAACGCACGAAGATCTTTGCGACCATCCGCGAATTCCTGAAGAAGTACGGGCTCGGCGACAATCCGTAGACGATGGCGCTCGACGAGATCAAGAACTTCGTGGCGGTGTCGGATCGCCTGGGGACGGCCGGACAGCCGTCCGAGGCGCAGCTCCGCGACGTGGCGGCCGCGGGTTTCGACGTCGTCGTCAACCTCGGCCTGCTCGACGCCCGCTACTGCCTGGCTGACGAGGCGGGCACGGTGGGGCGGCTCGGCCTCGCGTACCACCACATCCCCGTGGATTTCACCGCGCCCCAGGCGGACGATCTGCGGCGGTTCTTCGACGTGATGGACGGCGCCCAAGATCGGAAGGTGTTCGTGCATTGCGCCGCCAACTATCGCGTCTCGGGCTTCGTGGCCCTGTACGGTGAGGCGAGGCTTGGCTGGTCGGCGGCCGAGGGCGACGCCCACATCAGGCGCGTTTGGGAACCGAACGAGACCTGGACCCACTTCATCGCCGCGGCGCGCCGCGGCGGGGCCGGCGTCTAGACCGCGAGGCAGGCCGATGACGCGTGTTTGTGTCTTCTCGGGATCGAGCGCCGGCGTGCGCCCGGAGTATCGGCGCGCCGCCGAGCATCTCGGACAGGTGCTGGCGCAGCGGCGGATCGGCCTGGTCTACGGCGGCGCGCGCGTCGGGCTCATGGGCGCCGTGGCCGACGCCGCCCTCGCGGGCGGCGGCGAGGTGATTGGCGTGATTCCGTCACGGCTTGTCGCCAAGGAGATCGCGCACACCGGCCTCACCGAGCTGCGCGTCGTCGCCTCGATGCACGAGCGCAAGGCATTGATGGCCGATCTCTCCGATGCCTTCGTGGCGCTGCCGGGCGGCTGGGGCACGCTCGAGGAATTCTTCGAAGTGCTCACCTGGGCGCAACTCGGACTGCACCGCAAACCGTGCGGCCTGCTGAATGTCTGCGGCTACTTCGACGGCCTGCTGGCGTTTGCCGCGCATAGCGTGGCCGAGGGATTCGTGCGGCCCGAGCATGGGGGCATGATGGCGGTCGCCGACGCGCCGGGGGCCCTGCTCGACAACCTGGCGGTGCACCGTCCGCCGGTCGTCGAGAAGTGGCTTGATAGCTCGACGACGTAAGGTCACGGTTTGCCCGTGAGGGGACATCGCCACACGTGCAAAACCGCGAACCCGTATCCTTCACGTCACCACGGCCCGAAACCGAGAGTGTGAGAATCCTCGACATGCCCAGTCTGCCGGTGTTCCGCCAGCCTTTTGTGACGATCGCGCTGGTCATCGCCGTGTGTCCCTTCAGCGCCGCGGCCCAATCCACGACCGGCAGCATCTCCGGCGTCATCAACGATGAGAGCGGTGCGGTGCTGCCGGGAGTGACCATCGTCGTCACGCAGGCCGGAACCGGCGCCGCTCGGCAACAGATCTCGGACTCCTCGGGCTACTACCGGCTCCTCAATCTCAGTCCGGGTGAGTACGCGCTGCGCGCGGAGCTGCAGGGCTTCAACAGCGACACGCGCGACCGCGTCACCGTCACCGTCAGCCGCGACCTGCGCGTGGACCTGTTGCTGCGGGTGTCGGGCCTCGTCGACTTCGTCCCCGTGACGGCCGGCGCGAGCCGGATCGACCTGGGCGGCACGACGATGGGTGGCGTCGTGACCACACGCCAGATCTCCGAGCTGCCGCTCAACGGCCGCAGCTTCATGCAGCTCGCCAGCCTGCAGCCCGGCGTGGTCGTCAGCCGCGGGACCGGTCGGGGTTTCACCGGCGGCTTCGGCCAGACGCAGCTCTCGATCGGCGGCGCCCGCCCCGAGCACACCGGCTACCTGATGGACGGCACCAACATCGCCGACATCTCCGACAAGGCGCCGTCGAGCGTCGCCGGCGTCCTGCTCGGCGTCGACACGCTGCAGGAGTTCAGCGTGCAGACGCACGGCTACAGCGCCGAATTCGGCCGCGCCGCCGGCGGGCTGATCAGCGCGGTCACGAAGTCCGGCACCAACCAGTTCCACGGCAGCGGCTTCGAATTCCACCGCAACAGCGCGCTCGACGCGCGCAACCCGTTCGACGCGGGGGAGACGCCCGGCTTCCGTCGCAATCAGTTTGGCGGCACGCTTGGTGGCCCGATCCTGCGCAACCGTCTGTTCTTCTTCACCGGCTACGAGGGGCTCCGCGACCAACGATCGATCACGCGCTACGCGCGGCTGCCCAACGCACGGGCGCACGAGGGTTTCGTGCCCGACGCCGCCGGAGTGCTCCAGAACGTCGGCGTGCATCCCACCACCCGGCCGTATCTCGACCTGCTGTTTCCCACGCCGACCGGGCAGGACTTTGGCGACGGCACGGCCGAACTGGCGCACGCGCATCTGGACCCGACCGACGAGGACTTCTGGGTCGGCAAGATCGACTGGCAGGCCGGATCGAACGATTCCTTGCTGTTCCGAGTGTCCCGCGACCGCTCGGATTCCCTCACCTCGCAGGAGCATCCGCTGTTCGTGGAGTCGGCCGCGACGAGCACGCGCTATGTCACGGGGCAACACCAGCACCTGTTCAGCGCCAACGTCCTGAACGTGCTCCGCGTCGCCTCCAACCGCACTTACCGCGACAACGATCTACTGCCGACCGTCGACATCCCGACGTCGCTCTACTTCTCCGAGGATCCGCACTGGGGCGCCATCACGGTGACCGGCCTGTCGATTGCCGGCTCCACCGCGACGATTCCGGTGCAGTACACGCAGGACGTCTACCAGTTGGCCGACACCTTCACCTGGGTCAATGGTCACCATACCTGGCGGACAGGGTTCGACTGGCAGAACTATCACTTCGACGGGTTCTCGTATTCGCGCTACGGCGGCGAGTTCCGCTTCCGCAACCTGACCGAGTTCCTCACGCTGCGCCGCAGCGCCACCGCCCAGGCCGACCGCTTCACCGGCAACCTGCCCGGCACCGACACCAAGCGCCGGGTCCGGCAACACTACGTCTCGATGTTCGCGCAGGATGACTGGCGCGTCGGCAGTCGTCTCAGCGTGTCGGCCGGGCTGCGCTACGAGTTCGTGACCGATCCGAACGAGCTCAACGGCCAGGTGGGCGGGCTCCTCAGCTTCGACGACCTCGAGTCGGGGCCGCACGGCATCACACCCGGAAGCCCGCTCTTCGACAACCCGTCGAAGCGCAGCCTGGCACCGCGCCTGGGCGCGGCGTGGAGCCCGCGCGGCGACAGCCGCATGACGGTGCGCGGTGGCTGGGGCGTGTTCGACCAGCCGCTCACCGTGTCGTTCTACCGCGGCACGATCTTCCGCGTGTATCCCTACTTCGCCGGCGTGGACATCCGGCAGCCCGCGGTGTTCGGCCCTGGGAACATCGAGGTGCTCGCGGGCGGCGTCAATCCCGCCTCGGTGCAGAAGCGCTCGGAGTTCATCGAGTACGACCTCGAGCAGCCGTTCCTGCAACAGTGGCACGTGGACGTCGAACACGAGCTGCCGTTCGGCCTCGTCGGCGAGGCGGGCTACATCGGCTCCAAGGGCAGCCATCTGCCGTACTACGGCGATCCCAACGCGGTGCCCTCCGAGTACACGGCCGACGGCACCAAGCGGATCGTCCCCGGCGCGACGCTCCGGTTTCCGAGCTGGGGGCGCATCCGGACGCGCACGAACATTGCCCGGTCGATCCATCACGGGATGCTGCTCGGGCTCAATCGCCGGTTCAGCGACGGCCTGATGCTCCAGGGTTCGTACACCTACGGCAACAGCCGCGACACGTGGTCGGGCGGTCAGCTCGGCGACAGCGACTTCGACAACGGCGCCGGCAACGCCACCGACTGGTACGACCCCGAATACGAATTCGGACCGTCCAACTTCGACGTCCGCCACAACCTGGTGGTCAACGGCCTCTACGCGCTGCCCTGGGGACGGGATCTGGGCGGGGTGGCCGGAGCGCTGGCCTCCGGCTGGAATGTCGGCGGCGTGATGCAGTTCTTGTCGGGCATCCCGTTCACGGCGTACGTCGGCTTCGATCGGGCCGGCGACCTGCAGAGCGACACGGGACAGCAGAAGCCGAACGTCGCGGGCCCCGTGTCGTATCCGCACACCGCGGAGATGTGGTTCGACCCGGCGTCGTTCACCCTGCCAGCCGTCGGTGTCTTCGGCAACGCCGGGCGCAACACGCTGCGGGCGCCCGGTGTGAAGGTGGCGGATCTGTCGGTCTTCAAGAACGTCCACCTGGGCCACGCGACGGCACAGATCCGCCTCGAGGCCTTCAACGCGTTCAACTGGGTGAACCTGGGGCTGCCCTCGGCGGCCGTCCTGTTCAACCCTGACGGCACGCGCTTCGCGGGCGCCGGGCGCATCACCAGCACCTCGACGCCCGCGCGCCAGATTCAACTGGGTCTGAAGCTGCTGTTCTAATAGCGAACCGGCGTTAAGCCGGTTTGCCAGATACTGCAGCCCGGTCCGCGTTTTTGGCGGACCGTGCCGCCGTCAGCGGCGGGGCAGCAGCGCGTAGAGGCGCTTCACCGGGCGGTTCACGAGCGGGTTGTCGTAGAGCCGTTCCAGCCAGCTCGCCACGAACTGCCGCCGCCGCCGCCGGTCCGCATCCCGGCGCAGGCGGGTTCGCAGCTCCGAGTCGATGGTCACCTCCACCGTGACGTCCCGAGGGTGCAGATCGAGCTCGAGAAAGGCCGATCGCAGCTGCGCATGAAATGTGTCGCGGCCGCTCTCGCGCAGCGCCTTCAGGGCCGGGTCGAGCGCCGTGTGCCGCGATTGACCCTCGGCGCGCCCGATGGTCGCATTCAGGTTGATCTCCCAGACCTGCGGCACGCCGTTGAGCACGCCGTAGTCGACCCGCCCGTAGTCGATTCCGGCCAGGTCGAACACCCGCGTCAGCCATGCGGCGTGCGGATTGTCGCGCTGGTACTGCAGCCCCTCCTGCACACTGGCCTCGGTGGGCTCGTTCTGCTGCGATTTCACCGTCCACTTTTGCGACGCGAACGCGTGGCTCGGGATCATGTGGGCGCCGATCTTGAAGGCGGCGTACTTCCGGTACAGGCCGTCGGGCCCCGACACGTCGCAGAACTCGACGATCATGTGATCGTCCATCCGGCGGCCGCGGATGCGGAGCGCCGTCAGCACCCGGCGCAGCTCGTCGTGGTCGTGGACCAGACGGGTGGACGGCCCGTTGTGGCGATGCCTGTGGCGGACGAAGACCGGGAACCGGGTCACGTCGTCGGCCTGGGCCACGTGGTACACACGAAACGTGTTCAGCCCCTCTTGCCACAGACGGTCCAGCAGCTCGAAGCGCAGCAGCACGCGGCGCGGATCGTTCAGCCGCGGCACGTGCGGCGCGGCGGCGGCGTGCGCGTCCCACAGCCGCGCCACCAGCTCGCGCTGCACCCCAGTGAGCTGATCGAGGGCAGCAAAGATGTGCGCGCCGCCGGCCAGGTGGATGCTGCCGCCGTCGAGGTCGTCGTAGAGCCGCGGCTCGAGGTGCGCGGCGATGGCCCTGCCGCGGTGGCCGCGGTAGTCCCGGATGCCGAAACTGCCTTCGCCCGTCACCCAGAACGTGATCACGGTGCCGACTCCACGGGCGACTTCATGCCGAGCTGCTGCGTCTCCCACAGCTCGCGATAGAGCGGGCTGGTGGTCAAGAGCGCTTCGTGCGAGCCCGAGGCCGCCACTGTCCCACGGTCCACGACAAGGATCAGATCGGCGGCCCTGAGCGTGGACAGGCGGTGCGCGATGGTGAACGTCGTCCTGCCCCGCATCAGCCGCTCCAGTGCTGCCTGAATCTTCACCTCGGAAATCGAGTCGAGGTTCGAGGTCGCCTCGTCGAGGATGACGATAGGGGCGTCTTTGAGCAGCGCTCGGGCCACGTTGATGCGCTGAATCTGCCCGGCCGACAGCAAGCGGCCGCCGACGCCGAGTACGGTGCCGTACTTGTCCGGCAGCTTCAGGATGTCGTCGTGGATCTCGGCCGCGGCCGCGGCCCGTTCGACCTCGGCGTCGGACGCCCTGAGGCTGCCGTAGCGGATGTTCTCGCGCACGCTCGTGCCGAACACGAATAGATCCTGCGTGACGAGCGCCATGTGCCGGTGCAGGTCGCGGAGGCGGTAGTCGCGCAGGTCGCGCCCGTTGAGGAGGATGCGGCCTGCCACCGGGTCGTAGAAGCGCGCCAGCAGGCTCACCAGCGTCGTCTTGCCCGAACCCGACGGGCCGACGATGCCGATGTGCTGACCCATGTGGACGTCGAACGACACGTTGGCGAGGACCGGAGTGGCCGGGTCGTAGCCGAAGGACACCTGATCGAACCGGAGGGACCGGATCGGCTCGTCGAGCGCGATGGCATCCGGCCGGTCCCGCACGTCCGGCCGGGTGGCGAGCAGCGTGCGGATCCGCTCGAGTGAGCTCCAGTTGGCCTGGCTCTCCATGAGCCGCCCGAAGGCGTTATTGAGCGGACCGTGAATGGCGCGGACGGCCACCAGCACGGCGACGAGCGACGGCATCGAGAGCCGTCCGGCGATGATCTCGAACCCGCCCACGACGATCACCGTGACGACGCTGAGGCTCCCGGCGGTCTCGAGGCCGACGTCGCCGAGCGCCTTGATGCGCGTCACCGAGACCAGTTGCTCGAAGTAGCGCCGGGCCGTCGTGATGCTGTTGCGGGTCTCGAGCTCCTCGCCGGCATACACCTTGACGATCCGGATGCCTTGTACGAGCTGCAGCAGGAGGTCGGTGAGGCGGTAGCCGCGGCGCCGCGTCTGGCGCGAGCGCCGGCGCATCTGTCCCACGAGCCATCTCGTGGGTGCGGCGCCGAGCACGAGTACGGGGAGCGACACGAGCACCAGGCGCGGGCTGAGCCAGAGCGCGGCGGCTGTGTACGACGCGGCCTGCGCGGCGAAGACCGTCAGCTCGACGAATGACGACGCCACCGCGCGCGTTTTCGACACGTCGTTGCGCACCGACTCGATCAGGTCGCCGCGATGCCGTTGGTCGAAGAACGCCACCGGCAGGCGCAGCAGGTGCGTGATCAGCGTCTCCATCAGGTCGAGCTCGACCCGCCGCGAGAGCTGCTGCATGGCGACCTGGCTGCCGTAGGCGGCGAGCGCGCCGGCCAGGAACACGCCGAGTAGGATCGCCGCGAACAGGAGCAGCGCGTTCGATTGCCCGACGGAGGCTGTCAGGCCAGCCACCACACCGCTCGGAGTGGACAGAACCGAGGTGAGAAAATCTCGAATGAGCAGAACGGCCGCCACGGTCGTGCCGATGCGCACGACGGACGTGCCCAGGAACCAGAGGACGAGCCCCCAGTGGGCGCGCGCGAACCGCTGGGCGTGCGACCACGCGAATGCCGTCATCGACAGGCGTGGCGTGCCTTCGGCGCGGGTCATCTGGTTGTAGCTTAGCCGCAGTGCTGGACGGCGGCGGGCCCCGCGCCGGCGGCGGGTGCGCAGTTTCGTGAATCGCGCGGCAGGATGAGCGATGGACGCGCTGGGCGAGCCCGGCTACGCTTGAGTTCGCTCCGCATGCCCAGCCTGCCGGCGTCGCGCCGTTCGTTCGTGTGTCTGGTCCTGGCAGCCGCGGCTGCCGGGTGCTCCACTGGCCCGGCACCCGCACTCAACCCGCGCGAGTTCTTCGCCGGCAAGACGCTGACGTATATCGTGGCCACCGAGGCCGGAGGGGGTTACGACACCTACGGCCGGCTCGTGTCCCAGTACCTCGCGAAGTACCTCGGCGCGGGCCGCGTCGTGGTGAAAAACATCCCCGGCGGCGGGCACATCGTCGGCACCAACGAGCTCTATCGCGCCCGCCCCGACGGTCTCACGGTCGGCATGTTCAACAGCGGCCTCATCTACGCGCAGCTCCTGCAGCGGCGCGGTCTCCAGGCGCGGCTCGATCGAATGAGCTGGGTCGGGAAGGCGGGCGGCGAGCCGCGCCTGCTGGTGACCTCTACCCGGTCGGGGTTCCGGTCGCTCGATGACATCCGCCGCGCCGGACGTCCGCTGCTCATGGGCGCCGGCGGCATCGGCACCGAAGGCTACATCGACGCGACGCTGCTCGCCGCGGCGGTCGGTCTGCAGACCCGGGTGGTGCTGGGGCTTGCGACGCGCGACTCGCAACTCAGCATGATGCGCGGCGACACGGAGGCGCAGTTCATTTCGGCGAGCTCCAGCCGGCCGCTGCTCACCGGGGGCTACGGCCACGTCGTGATGCGCGTCGGCTCGGGACCGGGCGTCGACGAGCGCGTGCCCGAGGCTGGTGATGTGGTGACCACGCCCGACGGGGTGCGTCTCGTGGCGCTGATACGGGCGGTCGCTGCGCTGTCGCGTTGGACGGCCGGGCCGCCGGGTGTGCCCGCCGAGCGCCTCGAGGTGCTGCGCGCGGCACACGCGGCCGCGCTGGCCGACCCGGGATTTCTGAAGGATGCCAAGCGGCTCGATCTGCCGATTCAGCCGATGGAGGGGGCGGCGCTGGCCGAGGCCGTGACCCGCGTCCTCACCCAGCCACAGGAAACCCTCACACTGCTGGCGTCTGCCTCTGGCGAGCCTGGCGCCGCTGCGCCGGGCGACCGGTGACGCCGCACTCACACGGCCGGCGTCCCCGCCCCACGACGACACCCGCATGGCCCTGATCCTCCACAGCCTGGCGACGCTCATCTTCGATCCGTCGCTCTGGCTGCTGATGCTGGCGGCGGTGGCGATGGGCATGGTCTTCGGCGCCGTGCCCGGTCTCGGAGGCAAGCTCGGGATCGTCCTCTCCATTCCGCTCGTGTTCGGCATGGAGACGTTGCCCGGCTGTGTCTTCCTGGTGGCGATGCACTCGGTCGTGCACACCGGCGGATCGATTCCGTCGATTCTGCTTGGTATTCCCGGCACCGGTCCCGATGCCGCGACGGTGTGCGACGGCTACCCGATGACGCAGCGCGGCGAGGGCGGCCGCGCGCTCGGTGCAAGTCTGGCGGCGTCGGCTGTCGGCGGCGTACTGGGCGCCGTATTCCTGGCCGCGCTCATTCCGATCGTCGGCCCGGTGGTGCTCGCCTTCGGTCCGGCTGAGTACTTTTTCCTCGCGCTCCTCGGCCTCACCTTCGTGGGCGCGGTGAGCGGCGACGACCTGCGCAAGGGCATCCTGGTGGGCGCTCTGGGCCTGATGCTGGCCTTCGTCGGCTCCGAGCCGCAGACCGGGGTGCAGCGCTTCACGCTCGATCAGACCTTCCTGTGGGACGGCGTGGACGTCATTACCGCCGTCATCGGGATCTTCGCCATCCCCGAGTGCCTCGCCCTCGTGGCCGGTCTGCCCACGGACGCGCGACGGATTGGCGCCGACACGCGCTACGGGTTCGCCGATCTGTTCGAAGGCGTGAAGGACGTCGGCCGGCACTGGGGACTGACGGTCCGCACCTCGTTCATCGGCGCCGTGATCGGCCTGATTCCCGGTCTCGGCGGCGACGTGGCGTCGTGGATGTGCTACGGCTACGCCGTGCAGCGTTCGAAGACGCCCGAGCGGTTCGGCAAGGGTGCAGTGGAGGGGGTGATCGGCCCCGAGGCGGCCAACAACTCGAAGGAAGGGGGCGCGCTGCTGCCGACGCTCTTTTTCGGCATTCCCGGGAGCTCCGGGATGGCGGTGATGCTGGGCGCGCTGGTCGTGCTCGGAGTTCAGCCCGGGCCAGAGATGGCGAGCAAGCACCTCGACCTGGTGTGGGTGCTGATCTGGACGCTCGTCGTGGCCAACGTCCTCGCGGCGTTGATGTTCCTGGCCGTCGGCCGCTGGCTGGCGCTCGTCGTGCACCTGCGCGCCGGACTGCTGGTGCCGTTCGTGCTGCTGCTGGCGTGTGTCGGGTCGTTTCTCGGCGGCGGCTCGTGGGAGAACCTGCTCCTGCTCGTCGTGCTCGGTGTCCTCGGCACCGCGATGAAACGCCATCACTGGCCGCGCGCGCCGTTCGTCATCGGGCTCGTCCTCGGGCCCATCATGGAGCTGTCACTGCACCAGGCGCTGACCATCTGGGGCCCGGCCTTCGTGCTGCGCCCGGTCGCGCTCGCGCTCGCGGCCGCCACCGTGGCCACCATCGTCGTGTCGATCCGCACGACCGCGCGGCGGAAAGGAGCAGCACGTGCGGCGGCCTGATCTCGCCGTCGGCGTCGCCCTGCTCGCACTCTTCGGCGGCATGGTCGTGGCCGCGAGCAGTTACCCGGCCGCGGCGCGACTCCTGCCGCTCACCATCGGCATCCCGGCGCTGGTGCTCACGGTGTGGGAACTGCGGGGGCAGTGGCGCGCGACGCCCCCGACGGAGCCAGCCGCGTCCCCGGCCCATCTCCAGCACCGCTCCCAGGGTGTCGGGTTTCTCTGGTTCGTGGCGTTCGTGGTGGCGATCGTCGCGGGCGGATTCGTTCTGGGCGGGGTCGCCGCCGTGATCGTCGCGCAGCGATTCTGGCTGCGGGAGTCGTGGCCGACGTCGCTCGTCGGCGGCGCGATCGCCTTCGTGGTGCTGTTTGCCGGCATCGAGCGCGGACTGGGACAGCCGCTTTTCGAGGGTGTGGTGACTGCCTGGGTGAGCGGATGGCTGGGACTCTAGAGCGTCCGCACGAGCCGCTGGCTGAGAGCGCACCTCTTGCCTGGGCCCTCGCGCCCCGGTTGTGTGGGGGCGATCCGACGTCGCACGACACCTGCGTCTGGTACCACCGCGTCTGGCAGTACTTGCGGCTGCTCGAGATCATCACCTCGATCCGCACCAACACGTCGTTCCTCCTCGAGACGTTCGAGCACCTGGCGGACACGCACCCGCGGGTCCTCATCTCGGCCAGTGCCGACTACGGCATGCTCGCGCACGTGAAGCACGCCTTCGGCGAGCGCCCGCTCGAGGTGACTCTCGTCGATCGCTGTCCGACGTCGGTGCGCCTCAACCAGTGGTATGCCGAACGCCTCGGCTTCGCCATCACCACCGTCTGCGACGACGTGCTGGCGGTGCAGGCCGATCGCCCCTTCGACCTCGTGTGCACACACAACTTCGTCGGCCGGTTCGACGCCGACGCGCGCGCGCGTCTGGCGCGGCGATGGCACGACCTGCTGCGGCCCGGCGGTGTCGTGGTGACCACGCAGCGCGTCAGGCCTGGAAGCCGGGAAGTGAAGACCGCGTACACGCCGGAACAGGCACGAGAGCTCGGCGCCACGGTTGCGGCGGCGGCCGCCGCCTACCCAGGATCACTGGGCGTCCTGCCCGACGCCCTGAGCCAGGCGACGTTCGAGTACGCGCTGCGTAAGGGGGCGTACGTCGTGGCCTCGCCGCAGGAGATCGCGGATACCTTCGAACGCACAGGCTTCGACGTGCGCGTGGCCGACGAGGGTGGTGGCGTTGCCGAGCGTCAAACCGACCGGCCGTCGTCGACCGCTGGCACGGACAGCTATCGTATGCGTCTCGTCGCGGTGAAGTCCTAGCAGGCGAGTCGCTCCTGCGCGGCGGCGAACCCCGGCAGCATCCCAGGCGGGCGACGGCGGCCGCACACCGCAGCAGCAGCCTGCGCTATTGCGATGGCGTGCGCGCGGAGTACAGGATGCCTGTGTACTGCATCTCTTCCCAGGTCTGGTCGCCCCAGTGCACCTCGAGCGACGGGTCCGGGTTGAACCGGTTGGCCGTGGAGTTGTCGTACCACGCGGTCGAGACGATGCGGGCGCCCTTGGGCACCTCCAGCGGCTTCGTGAACATGTAGTACAGCTGCCAGTTGAAGTCGTACTTCGGCACCGACAGGATCGGCGTCGAGGTGCCGTCAGGCATCATCAGCACGTAGTTCCACCGCTTACCGCGGACGTGGGTGTGGGGAAACAGGCCCCACACGGTCGCGTCCTGCGCGAAGGCGACGTCGGTCGTGACGGCCTCGTTGGCCGCACCGGGAGGAATGGCGAGCCTGGCGTTGAGGAACTGCGACACCCGCATCTCGGTAGCCGGTGGCTGCTTCGCGAAGATCAGCGCGACCTTCGTGCGATCCGTCCCGGCGGTTCCGTTGGCGGTGTAGTGCATCTGCAGCCGCAGCACGCCGCCCGGCGCCAGACGTACGGCCGTTCCGAGCGGGAAGGTCTGCGGGTTGGTTCCGGGCGCGTAGGTGCCGATGAGTTGCGGGGGCCCCAGCGGCTGTCGCAGGGGACGGTTGCCCTCGGGCCGCCCGGGCAAGCGGTTGTCCTCGCGATTCGGAAGCAGGATCGGCGCCGGGCGTGCGCCTTCGAGCGGCGCCTCGTAGTAGACCAGGATGTGGTGCACGAGCGCGCGGTTGCCCGGCCGCGCCTCCACCGCCTGCACCCATTTCGCCTCGGTGAAGTTGGTCGGGATGTAGAAGTTCTCGTACTGGATCTCGCCGCGCGCCGGTACCGCGTAGTCTTCGGTCATCTCGAAGACGGCATCGGGCTGCCCGATCTGCCAGCCCTCGGCGAAGGTCGGACGAGCCGGCATCAGCGCCGGGTCGCCCTGCGGTGCGCCGCCCGTGACCCAGCGGGCAATGACGTCTTTCTGCGGCGGCGTGAGCCGGCGCTCGTTGGCGAACGTGTCGAGCGGTGCGTCGGCGTGCCATGGCGGCATGCTGCCGTCGGCGACGCGCCGGCCGATCGCCTGCGCCCACGGGCGCACCTCGGCATAGGTCAAGAGTGACATCGGTGCGATTTCGCCCGGGCGATGGCACCCCACGCAGTTGGCGTAGAGAATCGGCGCGACGTCCTTGGTGAACGTCGGGACGTCGGCCGCCTGCGGGGCCTGCGCATGGCCGACGATGGCCGCTCCGCACAGGGCCGCCGTGCCGACAAGCACTGATAGCGCGGTCGAGATACGCATGGTGTCCAGTCTAACGCTTGCGCGGCGGCGGGTGGGGACAGGTAGGACAGGTGGGACAGGTAGGACAGGTGGGACAGGTGGGACTGGTGGGACAGGTGGGACGGGTGGGTTCGTAGGGGCGGGTCTTCAGACCCGCCCGACAAGACCCTAAGCCCTAAGCCCTAAGCCGACAAGACTCAGCGCGTGCTCGTTTGCGGTGCAGTGCAGGACCAGTTCGACGCGTCCTTCGGGTTGCCGGCGCCCTTGTAGGTCGCGACCTGCGGATACGGGCAGAGCGGGCGTGACAGGCTCGACTGCGGATTGAATCCCATCATCTGCGTTGGCGTTACACTCTTTTCTCGCCACGCTTCCATCGTGCCGATGGTGTCGAACGTGTTGGGGCCGTCGCCGCCCCGGCAGTGCGCCATGCCTGGTACCAGGAAGAGCCGCACGAAATCGCCCTGGTTGCGGCCCATCTTATTCAGCACGCTCTCGTAATAGAGCACCGTGTTCTCTGGCGTGATCGTCGTGTCGCCCCAGCCCGCATAGAGCAGCAGTTTGCCGCCCCGCGCCTTGAACTTCGACAGGTCGGGATCGACCGCATCGACGAAGCCGACCTTGCCGTTGATGATCGGCATGTCGCGGTCGAGATCGAACTTGTTCCAATCGTAGTTGGCGTCCTGGAAGCCCCAGATGCGCACGGTGTCGAACCCGCCGCCCGGCGCGTCGCCGGCCTGGACACCGCGCAGCGCGGGCACCGGGTTGCCCAGCGCCTGACCGGAGAAGATCAGCTCGCCTTTGCTGTTCTTGGTGCCGCCGTAGAAGGCCTCGACGGTCTCGAGCTGCGGCGCGGTCAGGCAGCTGTCGCTCTCGGCGCCCTTGCAGGCGAGCTTCGAGAAGTCGAACGAGCAGGCGCGCGGGTTGTTGAGGAAGCCCTCTTTCATGCTGTCGCAGGCATCCATGACGGCCTTGCTCACCATTTGCGCCTTCGCCTGCGGGATGGCGGCCTCGGGATGGCGCGCCAACTCGATGCTTCGCGACACGCCGGCCGTGTGCATCTGGATGTGGCGGTTGGCGAGCGCGCCGGCGATGATGCCGTCGAAGTCCTCGGGGTAGCGCTGCGCGGCCATCACCGCCTGGCGGCCACCGGTGGAGCAGCCCTTGAAGTAGGAGAACTGCGCCCCGGTGCCGTAGTAGCGGTCGATGACCTTCTTGGACGTGGCCGTCATCTCGTGCACCGCGCGATAGGCGAAGTCCACGATCTTCTCGGGATGCCCGAGCGCGAACATGCCGCCCGGGCCTTCGGAGGCTTCGTCGTGCCCGGTGTCGCCGCCGGCCGTCGCATAGCCGAGGCGCAGCGCTGTCTGCATCTCGCCGAAGCCTTGAATCGACCCGCCGAAGCCGCCGTTGCCGACGGCCATGAACCGCCCGTTCCAACTCTCCGTGGGCAACCACAGCTCGGCGTTGATCTTCGAGTCGGCTGTCGGCTTGAGCACCAGCTTGACGCGGCAGTGGGCGGGCAGTGGCGGCGGACCGGCAGGTGCGCCCCCCGCGCGGCCGCCCCCGGCCGCTGGCGCGGGAGGAGCCGGTGCGGCTCCCGGCGCGACGAACGGCCCGGGGGCTGTCGACACCGCCGTGATCGCGACCTGCGGGGTGGACAGCGACTGCAGCGATTCGCACGTCGTAACAGGGGCGGCAGCGGCCGCCGCCGCCGCCGAGAGAAGCACGAAGCCGAGGCTCAACATGGCGTTCTCCGTGGCCGGCTACTGACGATTGAAGCGGTGGACGCGACCGTACTGGTTGAACTCCGACACGAACAGATCGCCCTGGCCGTTGATGGCCACGCCGTGCGGCGAGAGCAGCAGGCCCGGCCGCCACGCTTCGGGTTTGGCCTGGTTGCTGCCGACGCCCTCACCGGTGTTTTCGCCGATCCGCTCGACGACCTTGCCCGCCTTGTCGAGGACGGTGACGCGCCCACGCAGCTCGCCGACGATGACGTTGTCGCCGCTCAGCGTGAGGGCGGCTGGCAGCAGCAGATCCGAGGCCACTACGCCGAGGAACTCGCCGGTCAGCGACAGGTGCACCACGCGGTTGTTGGCCCGGTCCACCGCGATGATGCGAGCGGGCTGGAAGCGCGTGTCGATCGTCAGCTTGTGCAGCGTGTTGAAGTTGTACGGCGCCTTCTTGCCGCCGAATGACGCGAGGTACTTGCCGGTCTTGTCGAACCGGTGAATGTAGTCGCTGGCGTAGCCGTCGGCCACGTAGAGGTCGCCGTTGGGCGCGACGTCGAGCCCGGTGAGCAGCAACTGCAGCTCGTTGCTGCGGGCGTTGCGCACCTTGAACTCGTCGGGGATCGCCGACGAGCCGATCGTCATCACGATCGTCCCGTCGAGTTTCATCTTGACGATGGTCTGGCCGCGCAGCGTGGCGCCGTAGAGGAACTCGCCTTCCGGCTGTGTGCGGATGACGAAGCCGTGAAAGTCGCTCGGTGCGCCCGTGACGTTGCGCAGGAAGGTGCCGTCGGGCGCGTACACCTGCAGGCCGGCGGTCGGGTCCTGCACGCTCACGAACACATCGCCTTTCGAGCTGACGGCGATGTCGCCATGCATGTTGCCGAGCTGCGGGCGCGCGGCGGGCAACTTCAGCCAGTCGGCCACCGGCGCGTAGCCGGCGGCGGCGAGCGTCGTGACGACACAGGTGAGAGCGGTCGCGACAGCCGCGACACGGGCGAACGGTGTGATGTGCATGTGGTCCGCCGCGAATTATGTCTGCTCCGCATAAGTTGTCAACGCCCTGCGCAACACGCCCTGCGCAACACGCCCTGCGCAACACGCCCTGCGCGGGCGCGGCTCAGCCGCTGCCGGCCACCTTGGCGGTGCCAGCGTCGGAGCTGGCAAGTAAAGAGCGGGGCCCCGCGGCCCGTATTACCCGCTGGGCGAGCCCGATGGCCGTCCCCATAATCGGAGGCAGGCATGGTGCGTGTTGCAAGCTCGAAACGGATCCTGACGACCGTCGCTCTCGTGGCCTTTGCTGGGTCACTCGTGCTGGCACAGAGCCCCGCCGCAACGGCCACGGCGACCATCAACGGCAAGTCGCTTGCGGTGCGCTATTCGGCGCCGTCGGTCCGGGGCCGTCAGATTTTCGGGGCCGGCGGGCTGCTTTCGCAGGACCCTACCTACCCGGCGTGGCGCGCCGGCGCCAATGCCGCCACCATGTTCACGACCGATGCCGACGTCGTGGTCGGCGGCCTCGCAGTGCCGAAGGGCACCTACACGCTCTATGCGTGGGTGCAGAATCCGGCGGCGTGGGAGCTCATCATCAGCAAGCAGACCGGACAGTGGGGGCTCAGCTACGACGCGAAGCAGGATCTGGGTCGCGTGAAGATGGCGATGAGCAAGCCACCGGCCCTGGTCGAGACGTTGAAGTACACGCTGGCGGACAAGGGCCAAGGGCAGGGCGAACTGCGCCTCGAGTGGGAACATCACGTCGCGACCGTGCCGATTACCGTCAAGTAGCACCGCCGTTTCGCGCTCGGCGCACCTGTGCCGCCGCGTCGTGGCCGCGGCCGGCCCACCTGCACCTGCACCCACCCGGTGCTGCCGCGCGCGCTCACGCCGGCGGAAGCGCGGGCCTATCCTGCAACGATTCTTCCGGTCGCTGGCGGGGCGCGTGCCGCGCGACACGCTGAACGCGGGGCGCCCGCCGTGTCCGCGGGAAAGGCGCCCAGTATACCCTTGTGATCGGAGCGCGATGGCGATCACGGACACGACGACGGTGCTGTTGGGGATGAACGAGCGCGCATGGGCGCTGGCCGATGACGCCGCCGGCCGCACAGAGGAGCTACGTCTCGGCGTTCAGACGCTCGGCTGCGGAGCCCGCGTGCTCGACGCCGGCGTTGCCGTTCCGGGCGGACTGGCCGCCGGACGGCTGCTGGCCGAGCTCTGTATGGGCGGGCTGGGGCATCTCGATTTCGTGCCGCTCACGATCGGCGGCGAGGCGTGGCCGGGCGTGCAGGTGTGGACGGATCATCCGGCCGCGTGCTGCATGGCGTCGCAATATGCCGGCTGGGCGATTGCGCCCGAGGGCTACTTCGCCATGGGGTCGGGGCCGCTGCGGGCCCGGGCGCGGGTGGAGAAGGAGCTTTTCGCGAAGCTGGGCTACGCCGAAGACGCCGCGCGCGGCGTGCTCGTGCTGGAAACGCGGACGCTTCCGACCGATGACGTTGCGGCGTGGGTGGCGCGCAAGGCCGGCCTGGCCGCCGACGGCCTTACCTTCGCCGTGGCGCCCACGGCGAGCGTGGCCGGGGGCGTGCAGGTGGTGGCGCGCGTCGTCGAAACTGGCCTGCACAAGATGGAGACGCTCGGGTTTGACGTCCATCGGGTGATGAGCGCCTGGGGCACCGCGCCGCTCGTGCCCACCGCCAGGAACGACATGCGCGCCATCGGCCGCACCAACGACGCCGTACTTTACGGCGGTCAGGCTCGCTATGTCGTGAACGCCAGCGACAGCGAGCTGGCCGAGCTCGCCGGGCGGCTGCCGGCATCGGCCTCGTCCGACTACGGCACGCCGTTCTACGAGATCTTCAAGCGCTACGACAACGACTTCTACAAGATCGACCCGCTGCTCTTCAGTCCCGGCGAGGTCTGGATGACCAGCGCTACCAGCGGCCGCACGTTCCACGCCGGGCGCGTGAACGTGGAGGTCCTGAGGGCGTCGCTCTTTGAGGGGCCGTGAACATATCAATTCTGTCCGCCCGCAGCGGGTGGCATACGGACGAACTCTGTCGCGCGCTCGCCGAGCGCGGGCACCTGGGTGTCGTCGTCCCGTACGAGGGGCTTGTGGCGCGACTGAGAGGCGGGTCTGAAGACCCGCGGCCACGTGCGACAGGCGGGTCTGAAGACCCGCGGCCACGTGCGACAGGCGAGTCTAGAGACCCGCGGCCACGTGCGTCAGGCGGGCTGCCAAACTTGCGGTCGGAAGGGGTGCCGCTCTTCGAGGCCGACGCCGTGCTGGCGCGGATCATTCCGAGCGGATCGCTCGAGCAGATCATCTACCGCGTGGATGCGCTGCATTGGATCGAGGAGCGGGGCATTCCGGTGATCAACTCGCCACGCGCCATCGAACGGGCCGTGGACAAGTTCTACACCAGCGCCCTGCTGCAGGAAGCGGGCCTGCCCACGGTCGAGACGATCGTGTGCGAGCGCGCGGCCGACGCGATGGCCGCCGTGCGCGAACTGGGCGACGTGGTGATCAAGCCGCTCTTCGGCTCGATGGGCAATGGCCTCGTGCGTGTCAGCGATCCCGACGTCGCCTTCCGGGTGTTCAAGACGCTCGAGACCACGCGCGCCGTCTTCTACGTTCAGCGTGCCATCGACCACGGCGGCCGGGACTACCGTCTGTTCGTGATCGGCGGCCAGGTGCTGGCGAGTATCGAGCGCCAGGCCGCGGCCGGCGACTGGCGCTCGAACGTGGCGCGCGGCGCCGCCGCGGTGCCGTTCGAGGCGCCAGCCGCGTGGCACCAACTCGCCGTGCGCGCCGCCGCGGCCATCGGGGCCGACTACGCCGGCGTGGACCTGCTGGTGGATCGCGACGGCGTCGTCTACGTGCTGGAGGTCAATGGCATTCCCGGCTGGGAAGGGCTGCAGCGGGCCACGGGCGTGGACGTCGCCGGGGCCATCGTGGATCACGCGGTCGGACGCGTGCAGACGCGGGCGCGAGTGGCGTCGCACCCGGCATGATGCCCGGCGGCACCGATCAGAGAACCGCCGGAGACGTCGCCGCGGCCGCGCAGCTGGCCTGCCTGCTCGAGGCACACGCGCCCAAGCCAGGCAACGTCTCGCCCGGCCGCAGCTTCGCCGACCTCAGCTACGACGACTTCGTGGCGAGTGCCGCGGCCATCGGAGCGCCGTTTGCGGCCGTCGCCGAGCACACACTCGGCGCGCTGGTGCGCGAGGCCATCGTGGCCACGTCACGCTGGGCGCCGTCGAACACCAACCTCGGCATCGTGCTGCTCCTCGCGCCGCTCGCCAAGGCCGCGATCGCGGTGGACGGCACACGCGACCTGCGCACCGCGCTGCGCGGCGTGCTCGACGCGACGACGGTGGACGACGCGCGCGACGTCTATGCCGCCATCCGGCTGGCGAACCCCGGCGGGCTGGGCCGGGCGTCGGATCAGGACGTGGCGCGCGAGCCGACGCAGACGCTGCTCGATGTCATGCGGCTGGCGGTGGATCGCGACGGCATCGCGCACGAGTACGACACCGCGTTCGCGGCCACGTTCGACACCGGCGTGCCGGTGCTGCGCCACGCACGGGCCGACGGGCTGGGATGGGACGACGCGATCGTCGAGACGTTCCTGACGCTGCTCGCGGCGGCGCCCGACACGCACATTGCGCGTCGCGCCGGCCGTGAGCGCGCGGCCAACGTGTCGCGGCTGGCGATGAGCGTGCTGGCCGACGGCGGCGTGCGCAGCGAGGCCGGGCGGCTCTCGGTGGCCCGTTTCGACCGCTCGCTGCGCGACGAGCGCCATTCCGCCAACCCGGGCACGACCGCCGATCTCACGACGGCGGCTATCTTCGTCCTGCTGCTCGACGACGGCTGGGCTCGCTGAGGCCGCGGGGACTCGGCTTCTATAATGTGGGGTTGGCGGAGGACGTGATGCAACGACGCGGCGAGTTCCGCGTATCGGTCTCGAAGGACTACCTGGTGTTCGCCTCGGCGCACTTCATCACCTTTGCCGGGCACCGGTGCGAAGGGCTCCACGGCCACAACTACCGGGCGCGGGTAACGCTTGAAGGCGCCCTCGACGAGGAGAGCTGGTTCGTGTTCGATTTCGTCGCCCTCAAGCGGCTGATGCGCGGCCTCTGCGACGAGATCGATCACAAGGTCCTGCTCCCGATGCACAACCCCAAGATCCAGGTGGTGGACGACGGCGCGGTGGTCAAGGTGGCGTACGAGGGCGTGCCGCGTTATGTGTTCCCCTCGAAGGACTGCGCCATCCTCCCCGTGACCAACACGACGGTGGAGATGCTGGCGGAAATGCTCGCGGGTCAGCTCGAGGAAAAGCTGCGCGAGCTCGGCGCCAGGGGGCTCACGGCGATCGAGATGGAGGTGGAGGAGAACATCGGCCAGGCCGCGGTCTACCGTGTGAGCCTCTCGTGACCCCGGCGGCGGGCCGCCATGATGTCGCTGCTGTCGAGGCGGCCGTCGTGAAGCGCCGTCGCCACGAGCGCGCCTTCGCAGCCGGCGTCGGCCAGCCGCTGCAGATCCTCCTTCCCGCGCACACCGCCGCCGGCATAGAGCGGCACCTCCGGCACCGCGCGGCGCACCGCTTCGATCGTCTCCACGTCGGGGCCGGCGCTCGTGCCGACACGCGCCAGCTCCATCACGATGACCGACGACACGCCCGCCTCGGCCGCGAGGTCCACGATCGTCTCCGGCCGCGTGCGCCCCGAGACGAGATGGAGGCTCGAGACGGGCGCGCCGTCGCGCAGGTCGAGGCTGAACGACACGTGCGCCGGACCGGCGGCGTGGCAGATCTCTTCGAGCGCCCGCCACGACGGCAGCGTCTCGAGCCCCACGACGACGCGGGTCGCACCGAGGTGCATCGCGTATTGCGCGTCCTCGGAGGTCGCGATGCCGGCGTCGAGCCACACCACCACGCCACAGGACGTGATGCCGTCGAGCGTGCCGGCGTGGCGGGGCGACTCCGCGCGTATCCGCGAGTGCCGTCGGGACCGTTCGAGGCTGGCGGCGATGGCGGTGAGATCGGCGACGTAGATCTCGTCGAGACCCAGCCGATCGACGTAGGCGCGTGCGAGGTCGGGGGCGTGTCCGGGCTGAATCGCCTCGCCGGCCACCATCACGACGGGTTCATAGAGTGCGCGCTGACCGCCGCGGGCGTGGACCGCCCGGTCGCCGAGCAGATCGAGCACACCGATTACCCGCACGCCCCGCTCCCCACGGCGCAAATGGTAGCCGAATGACCGTCCTCGGGTGGGATATCGGCGGTTCCAACACCAAGGTCTGCCGTGTCGAGGACGGCCGGGTGGTGGCGGCCTTGTCGCGGCCGTTCGAAGTGAAGGACGCCCTCCACGAACTGCCGCGGTTGCTACACGGCCTCGCCGCCGAGGCGGTGGGGGAGGCGCGGATCGACGCGCACGCCGTCACGATGACCGCGGAACTGTCGCGCAATTTCCTCAGCAAGCGAGAGGGCGTTGCGCGCATCGCCGCGGCGGTCCGGGCGGCGTTCCCGCCGCCCTCCCCCGTGTATCTGTTTACGGTCGCCGGCGCGCTCGTCCCGGTCGAGGACGACGTCGATGCGCTGCAGGTGGCGTCGGCCAACTGGATGGCCACTGCCCGGCTGGTGGCGGAAACCTGTCCCGACGCCCTGCTTGTCGACGTCGGGTCCACCACGACCGACATCATCCCCATCGCCGGCGGACAGGTCGTGAACCACGGCTCCACCGATCCGGAACGTCTGGGGTCTGGCGAGCTCGTCTACACTGGCGTGCTGCGGACACCGGTCGAGGGGCTCGCGCACGACGTGGAGATCGGCGGGACCACGTACGGCGTGGCGGCCGAAGGATTTGCCACGTCGGGCGATGTCTACGTCTGTCTGGGCGATCTGTTACCCGACGCGTACGCGGGACCGACCGCCGACGGTCGCCCGGCGGCAGGGCGGTGTGCGGCGGACCGGCTGCGGCGCGCGTTGTGCGCCGACAGCGAGCTGATGCCGGACTCCGTCGTCGATACGCTGGCGCGAGCGCTTGCCGACGCGCAGATCGCGCGCATTGTCGCGGCGATCGGCCGCGTGCGATCGCGGCACCCGTCGATCGATCGCGCGGTGGTCGTCGGCCTGGGTGCGTTCGTCGCCGCGCGCGCGGCGCGGGCCGCCGGGCTCGACGTGGAGACCTACGCCGACGGACGCGAGGAGCCGGCGTCGCGATGCGCGCCGGCGGCCGCCGTCGCCATCCTGCTCGAGCGAACGATTCGCGGACACGGTGATGGCGTGCGCGCCGCGGGGCCGCACCGGCCGTTCGCGCCGCCGCCGGCGATTGAGCGAGTGGTGAAGGTGGGTGGCGGCCTGCTCGCCCACCCCGAGGCGCTGAAACGCGTGCTCGCCGAGTTGGAGCAGTTGGGCCATGCCCTCGTGGTGCCAGGCGGCGGCCCGTTCGCCGATCTGGTGCGCGAGGCGGATCGCGCGGTGAAGCCGGGTGACGACGCGGCGCACTGGATGGCCGTGCTGGCGATGGATCAGTACGCCGAGCTCCTGCTGGCGCATCTCTGTGCCGGTACCCGGGTCGAGACGTTGGCCGAGGCACGGCAGGCGATCGCGTCGCGCCGCGTGCCTGTCCTCGCGCCGTCGCGATGGCTTCGGCACGCCGACCCTCTGCCGCATTCGTGGGGCGTGACCAGCGACAGCATTGCCGCGTGGGTGGCCGGTCAGGCCGGCGCGTCGATGCTGGTATTGGTGAAACCGCCCGGCGCCACCGGCGCACTCGTGGACCCCTACTTCGCGCGCGCGCTCCCTCCCGGCGTCACCTGCGAGATCGTCGCCGCCGACGATGTCGCGCACCTTCGGCGCGCGCTGGCGGGTGCGACGTAGAGGGCGGTCTTCAGACCGCCCTGGCGTCGGTCGGTCTCTAAAGACCGACCGCTACGTTCCATCGCCGCCCGCCCCACCCGCTCTAGATGGACGGCAGCACGAAGCCCGACTTCGCCACGACGTAGTCGCGCGACTCGTAAGCGAGCCGCGTGACACGGTCGAGATCGACGTTGACCAGGTGGCCGTGGCGCTTCTTCGGCTTGCCGGCGATGAACACCGAGTCGACGTTCGACGAGTCCATGCCGCGCACGACGACCCCGATCGGGTCGTTGATCGGCAGCACGTTGATACGGTCGGTGCGCAGCATGATGATGTCGGCCTCTTTGCCGGGAGTCAGCGTGCCGACCGTGCTGTCGAGGCCGTTGGCCTTGGCCCCCTCGATGGTCGCAAATTCGATCACGTCGCGGCTGGTCAGCATCTTCGGCAGGTCGGTCTCGCCGCGGAGGCGCCGCTCGTTGATCTGCCCGCGCTGCAGCGTCAGCACCGAGCGCATCTGCGCGAAGAGGTCGCCGCACATCGTCGTCTCGACATCGACGCTGAGGCTGGGCCGCAGGCCGCGGTCGAGGCAGCGCTGAATCGGCGGCGTGCCGTGCCCCATCTGTAACTCGATCGGCGAGGCCAGTGACACCGTGCCGCCGGTGTCGGCAATCATCTGCAGCTCTTCGTCGTTGAGCGTGCAGCAGTGGATGTAGGTGGTGTCCGGGCCGAGCAGGCCGGCCTTGCCCATCTCGCCCAGCCTCCCTTTCATCCCGGCCTCACCGACGCCGACGTGCACGCTGATCCGGATGCCGAGCTCGCGCGCCAGATCCCAGTCGTGCTTCGAAACCTCCGGCGTGGTGAATTCCGGACCGCGCGGCGCCAGCGCCAGCGTGAGGAGCTGATCTCTCGCCGAGAAGTACCTCGGGGCGATGCGACGAATGTCCGTGGGGTGCTTCAGCGTGCTGTCGTACCACCAGGCGGCGAGATCGAGGTTGGGCGTGCCATAGGCGAACACGGCACGCAGCCCCGACTCCTGCAGCGCGGCGATCGAGGCGTCGGTGTGCTCGGGCGTGTTCTGGATGTGCGACCAGTCGAGCAGGGTAGTGATGCCGGCGTCGATCGCCCCGTAGGCGCTCACGAGGTTGCCGGCATAGGCGTCCTGCGGCCGGTAGACCGGTGCGAGCACGCCGAGGATGTCGCGGAAGTAGTCGTGGAGCAGCGCGTCGGGGGCGATGTTGCGGAGGATGCCTTCCCAGATGTGCCGGTGCGTATCGACGAAGCCCGGCATGACGATCGTGTCGGTGGCGTCGATGACGTAGGCGTCGCCGACGGGAATGCTCGGGGCGACGGCCTTGATCTTCGAGCCCTCGATCAGCACGTCGGCCTGGCGATGGTTGCCGAGCGCCGGGTCGAGCGTCAGCACGCAGCCGTTGCGAAGCAGAGTTCTCTCGGACACGTCAGCCCCCTTGGGACACGGCTTCCGCTACGGTTGCGCGACGAGCTCGGGGGCGGCATCACACGCACGGCGCAGTGCGCGCACGCGCGCGACGCTGATGCGTCCGCCCCGCCCTCCCTCGCACGCGGCGCCCCTCACGCCCGCAACGTCGGCGCCGCTGCGGCGCACGATCGGCAGATCCTCGCGCCGCAACCGGCCCGCGAGGGCGGCCGACAGGGCACGGTCGTGAGCCAGACCCACCCAATCGGTCAACCACGCGAGCGTTGCCAGCTCCGTGAGACGCGGGCCGCTCTTGTCCGCCGTGTCGAGCAAGACGCCGGCGGCCCCGGCCGTCGATGCTACCTCCAACAGCGTGGTTGGCGTCACGGCTTGTGGAAAGAAATCGGCATAGGCGACCAGCACCACGCCGGCGGTGGGGTTGCCCTGGCGTGCGCCGCGGACGGCCGACGCGGCGAGCGCGTGTGCCAGGCGCAGGCTGCCGATGCCGTGGAACCCGACTTTGACGAGCGAGGCGCCGAGCCGCGCGAACGTGAACGCCCGCTGCTCGAGAGCGTCGGCGTCGTCGGCGTCGCCGAGCGCCGCCGTCACCGGGCGCGCGCCCGCCACCGTGGCCGCGATGTCGCCGAAGGTCGCGGGCGAGACGGGGCCAATTGCGCCGGCGCCCGGATCCTTGGCGTCGACGACGTCGGCACCCCCCTCGAGCGCCGCGGCGGCATCCTCCGCGCTCGCGGCGCTCACGAGCAGGCGCATCGGCAGCCTCAGTTCTTGCGGTTCGAGGCCGTTGCCGCCGGCGCCTTGGGAAGCCGGTCCACGAACGCCGTGAGCAGCGCGTTGAACTCCCGCGGCTTCTCCATCATCACGAAGTGGCCGGTGCCGGGCACCTCGTGATGCTCGTAGTTGGGGAAGATCTTCTTGGTCACGTCAGGATTCCCCAGCGCGGACTTGTCGGCGAAGATGCCGAGCACCGGCATCGTCATGACGTCGTCCTTCCAGATGGCCGGATCGAACGTCGCGACCATGGCCCCGTAGGCGGTCGCTTCGGGGGCCGCGAGCATCATGTGGAGCACGTGGTCCTGCAGCGGCTTCGGGGTGGCCGGCGTGAACATGCCGCGGATCATGGCCTCGCGGTTCTTGGTGCCGTCGGGCCCGCGCATCCGATCCGGCACCGGTGCCTGCGCCGGCGGCACTCCCTGGCGCGGCGGCCCGCCGAGCACGACCACACCGTCCACGAGGACCAGCGCGGACACCCGCTGGGGATAGAGCCGCGCGTACTGGCGGATGACCGGCGTGCCCATGCTGTGCCCGACGAGCACGATCCGCTCGGCGCCAGCCTCGGCCCGCACGGCTTCGACGGCGCGCGCGAACAGGTCCATCGAGAACCGGGCGGCCTCGATCTTGCCGCTCTTACCGTGGCCGGGGAGGTCGATCGTGAGCACGCGGTACTTCGACGTGAGCGCCGGCACCTGACCGCTCCACGAGGTGTCGTCGCACGTCCAGCCGTGGACGAGCACGAGGGTCTGCGGCCCCGCGCCCGCCGACGTCCAGTGGAGCGGGATACCGTCCACGGAGGCTGCCGCCGCGCGCGCCGCCGTGGCCGCGCCGACGACGAGGACGAGCACGAGCGTGCGCCACGCGCAACGAGCATCAATTTGCATGGCGGCGATCCTACTAGAATCGACGTTCATGGCTGAATCACCGTCGCTCGCCCTGTCCGGCCGCGGCGTCCTCGTCACGGGCGCCTCGAGCGGGATCGGCCGCGCGATCGCGCTGGCGGTCGCGCGCGCGGGGGCCGACGTGGCGGTCACGTACCGCTCCAACCGCGACGGCGCCGACGCCGTGGCCGGCGAGATTGCGGCATTGGGCCGGAAGACTGCGGTGGAGGCGCTCGATCTGGCGGACGAGGTGGCGATTCGCCGCGTCGGTGTCTCGGCGCGGGCCGCGCTCGGCCGGCTCGACGTCTGGATCAACAACGCGGGCGCCGACATCCTCACCGGACCCGCCGCCGGGTTGTCTACGGTCGAGAAGCTCGACCTGCTTCTGGCCGTGGACCTCCGCGGCACGATCCTGGCTTCCTGGGAAGCGGCCCGCCTGTTTGGCGAGCAGGCCGATGGCGGCGTCATCATCAACATGAGCTGGGATCACGTCGTGAGCGGGATGGCCGGCACCAATCCGCAGATGTACGCCGCCGTCAAGGGCGGCATCGCGTCGTTCAGCCGCGGCCTCGCCCGCAGCGTCGCGCCGCGGGTGCGGGTCAACGTGCTGGCGCCGGGCTGGATTGCCACCGCCTTCGGCGATGGCCTCGACAGCGACACCTACCGCGCGGTGGCCGACTCGACGCCCCTGCGCCGCTGGGGAACGCCGGACGACGTGGCGGGCGCCGCCGTGTTCCTGGCATCGGCGGCCGCCGCCTTCGTCACGGGCCAGACGATCATGGTGGGCGGCGGCGTTGTGATGTCCTGATGCAGGAGGAGTCCATGGCAACCAAAGAGACCCCCTACGACGAGGCGCAGATCGCGGAACGCCTGAAGGCCCTGCCCGGCTGGTATTTCGAAGACGGCTGGATCCGGCGCGTCTACAAGACCGACGGCTGGCCGACGACCTTGATGCTGGTCAACGCGGTCGGCTTCTTCGCCGAGGCCGCCGATCATCACCCGGATCTGTCGGTGACGTGGGGGCGGATCACCGTGAAGCTCGCGACCCACAGCGCCGGCGGCATCACCGAGAAGGACTTCGAGCTGGCGCGCCGCATCGAAGACGCCGCGCTGTGGCGGCCGGGCGAGGGCAGCGCGCTGCGCGGCACTCAAGGCAAGTGGGTGCGGGGCGGCGACCCCCGCTGATGAGCGACGGCGCTGCGCCGGACGCGCGCCTGACGACCGCGCGCCGCGTGTCGTTCGTGACCGGTTTGCTGGCCGAGCCGGCACTGCGCCGCGTACTGGCCGACATGGCGCCGCCGTTCGCGTACGACGTCGCGGTGCTGAAGATCACGGTGGCCGCGCTGATGACAACGGAGTGGATCGGCCGCACGCTGAAGGTGCCGCCGGACACGGACCTCGTCCTCATTCCCGGCCTGTGCGAGGGCGACCCCGTGGCTCTCGCCAGCACCGTGGGCGTGCCGGTGGAAAAAGGGCCAAAAGACCTGCGCGAGATTCCCACGCACTTCGGCCGCGTTGCGGCCACGCGCGACTACGGTGACTACGACATCGAGATCCTGGCCGAGATCAACAACGCGCCGCGGCTCTCGCGCCGCGAGCTGCGGGCGGCGGCCGACGCCTTCCGCGCCGCCGGGGCCGACGTCATCGATATCGGCTGCACGCCGGGCCGTCCGTTTCCCGAACTCGCCGACGCGGTCCGCGAGCTGGTGGGTGCCGGGATGCGCGTGAGCATCGACTCTTTCGATGCTCAGGAGATTCGCACCGCCGTGAGCGCCGGGGCCGAGCTCGTGCTCAGCGTGAACCAGTCGAATCTCGACGTCGCGCGTGATCTGGCCGGCAGCGGCGCCCGCGTGGTGGCGGTTCCCGAACTCGGAGGTCCACTCGACTCCCTCGCGCCCACGCTCGAGGCGCTCGAGGCCGCCGGCGTCCCGTATCTCATCGACCCGATCCTCGAGCCGATCGGCCACGGGTTCATGGTGTCGCTCGAACGGTACGCCGAGGTGCGCCGCCGCTATCCCGACGCCGAGATGCTCATGGGCGTCGGCAACCTCACCGAGCTGACCGCGGCCGACTCGACTGGTGTCAACGCCATCCTGATCGCCGTGTGTCAGGAGCTGGGCGTCCGCAGCGTGCTCACGACCGAAGTGATTCCGTGGGCGCGCGGGTCGGTGCGCGAGATCGACGTCGCGCGCCGGCTGATGCACCACGCGATCAACGGCAAGACGATTCCCAAGAACGTGGACGATCGGCTGGTGACGGTGAAGGACCCTTCCGTGCTGACCTACAGCGAGGCGGAGCTGCGGGCGCTGCAGGCCGCCATCACCGATCCCAATTACCGTATCTTCGCCGACCGCGACGGCATCACGGTGTTCAACGCCGAGCGTTTCGTGCGCGGGACGAACATCCAGGAGATCTTCGCGCAGCTCGACGTGCACGAGCCGACGCACGCGTTCTACCTCGGCAAGGAACTGGCGCGCGCCAGCCTCGCGATGACGCTCGGCAAGACCTATCGCCAGGAAGGCGCGCTGTCGTGGGGCTATCTCACACCGCCCGACGATGCGAAGTCCGAGCACGTGCGGTTGACGCAGCGTGGATCGCGGCCGCGCTCGACCGCGGCCCCGGACGCCTGACGATGCCACCGGTCATCCAGGAACTCGTGCCCGTGCCGGATCCGGTGCGGTGCTGCGAAACGCTTGCGGAGCTGCCATACCGCCTGTTTCTCGACAGCGCCGCGCCTGGTTCGCGGCTCGGCCGCTTCTCGTTCCTGATGGCCGATCCCATCGCCGTGGTCCGCACCCGCGGCGGCAAGACGCATGTAGGGGGCGGTCAGACCGCCCTGCAGGGACATCCTTCCGTAGAGGGCGGTCTTCAGACCGCCCTGCGTGCGTCAGACGCGCTGTCGTGCGTCCGCGAACTCCTCGCACCGCATCGCGCGGATCCGATCGAAGGATTGCCGCCCTTTCAGGGCGGTGCGGCTGGCTACATTGGCTACGACTGGGGGCTGACGCTCGAGCGCCTGCCCGCACCGCGATTCGACGACCTCTCGCTCGACGACGTGGTCGTCGGCCTCTACGACTGGGTGCTGGCGTGGGATCACGTGGCGGGCAAGGCGTGGCTGATCTCCACCGGGATTCCCGAACGGGGCGAGGGTCGAGCGTCGCGCGCGGCCGCACGCGCGGCAGAGGTTCTGGCGCGGCTGGGCGCTCGTGGCCGCGGGCCGGCAGACCGCCCGCTCGATCACGACGTACGTGGCCGCGGGTCTTCAGACCCGCCTCAGGCCGGGCTACATTACGACGCACGTGGCCGCGGGTCTTCAGACCCGCCTCAGGATCACGCGCGCCCGCCGTCGTTCGATGTCGAGGGCGGGTGGTGGAACGGTCTGCCGCTGCGCTCGTCGTTCACCCGGCGCGCCTACCTCGCGGCGGTCTCGCGCGTGCGCGAGTACATCTACGCTGGCGACATCTTCCAGGCCAATCTCTCGCAGCGGTTCGAGGCGCCGCTGCCAGGGGACCCGTGGTTGTTCTACCGCGCGCTGCGCGCCGTGAACCCGGCGCCGTTCGGCGCCTACTTCACCTGCCCGGGCGCGACGGTGCTCAGCACCTCGCCCGAGCGGTTCCTGCGAGTGAGCGCCGGCGGGCACGTGGAAACGCGGCCGATCAAGGGCACGCGCGCCCGGGGCCTGGGGCCCGAGCACGACGCCGCGCTCGGACAGGCGCTCACGGAAAGCGCCAAGGACCGCGCCGAGAACCTGATGATCGTGGACCTGATGCGCAACGACCTGTCGCGCGTGTGCGCCCCAGGCTCGGTGCGGGTGTCGGAGCTCTTCGCGCTCGAGCGCTACGCCACGGTGCACCACCTGGTCTCGACGGTGGTGGGCGACCTCGCACCCGGCTTCGACGCCTTCGACCTGCTGCGCGCCGCGTTTCCCGGCGGGTCGATCACGGGCGCGCCCAAGCTCAGGGCCATGGAGATCATCGCCGAGATGGAGCCGTCGAGACGGGGTGTCTACTGCGGCTCGCTCGGCTACTGGAGCACGACCGGCGAGATGGACACCAGCATTGCCATCCGCACCGCCGTGGTGCGCGACGGGCGCATATACTTCAGTGCAGGGGGCGGGATCGTGGCCGATTCGGACCCCGAGCAGGAGTACCGCGAGACGCTCGACAAGGTCAGGGCCACGATCGACGCCCTCGCGAGTCTCCGCCATGGAGCGACATAGGCTCCGCCTCGCGAGGGGCAGCATCTCATTGCCCGCCCTCCGGGCGGGCGGCTGTGACCGTACATGATCCTGGTACTCGACAACCGCGACTCCTTCGTCTACAACCTCGCCCGCTACGTGCGTGAACGCGGGGCGGACGCCGTGGTGTGTCGCAGCGACGAGATGTCGCTCGACGAGGTGGCGGCGCTGTCGCCGAGCCACATCATCATCTCGCCGGGGCCGTGCACGCCGCACGAGGCGGGCATCTCCACCGACGTGGTGCGGCGCTTTGGATCGACGACCCCCATTCTGGGCGTGTGCCTCGGCCACCAGTGCATCGGCGAGGCCTACGGCGGCGACGTAGTGCGTGCCGGCCGGCCCATGCACGGCAAGACCTCGCGCATCGAGCACGACGGGTCGGGCATCTTCGCCGGCGTGCCGTCGCCCCTGCGCGTTGCGCGCTATCACTCACTCGTGATCGCGCCCGCCAGCGTACCGCCCTCGCTGCGGGTCCTGGCGCGCGCGCTCGACGACGGCGAGATCATGGCCGTCGCGCATCGTGCGCATCCGGTCGTCGGCGTGCAGTTCCATCCCGAGTCGGCGGCCACGCACTACGGTTACGCCATCATCGAGCGCTTCCTCCGCGGCCCCGATGCACGGGTGGAGGAACTGCCGTCGCGGGCCGACGGTTCCGGCGACGACCTGGGTGCGCCGATGTGGGGTACGCCCGACGACGAGCGCGCCCCCTTCGTGCCGCCGCCCGTGGAACAGGTCCGGTAGCGCGCATGATCGTCGAATCGATCGTGACGACCGTGGCCGCCGACGGCACGGTGAATTGCGCGCCGATGGGCGTCGAGTGGGGCGACGAGCGCATCGTGCTGAAACCGTTCCTCGACACCGCCACCTATCGCAACGTGGTCGCGTCACGCACGGCCGTGGTGAACCTCGTGGACGACGTCCGGATCTTCGCCCGGGCGGCGATTTCGAACCCGGTGTATCCCACCGTGCCGGCCGTGGTCGTCCAGGGCGTCCGGCTCGCCGACTGCTGTTCCTGGCGCGAGGTGGACGTGCGCGCCATCGACAGCACGCCGCCGCGATCGCGCATCGACACCGCCGTCGTCCACCGCGGCCAGCAGCGCGAGTTCATCGGTTTCAATCGCGCGCGGCACGCCGTGCTCGAGGCGGCCATCTACGCGACGCGGCTGCACCTGCTGCCGCGCGACTTCATCGTCAGCGAGTTCGACCGCCTGCGCCTGATCGTGGACAAGACGGCAGGTCCGGACGAGCACGAGGCGATGATGCTGCTCACCGCATTTGTCGAGGCGGCGCCCGTGGCCGATCGCACGGAGCCCTCACCGGCATGAACCGACGGATCGAGGAGGCGGTGTTCGTCGAGGCACCGGCCCGGCTCCACTTCGGCGTGCTCGACCTGCGCGGCGCACTCGGCCGCTGGTTCGGCGGCATCGGCGCGGCGGCACCGGCGCCGACGTTGCTGCTGTCGGCCGTGGACGCCGACGGGCTCGACGTCGACGGCGACGACGCTGCCCGGGCGTTGTCGTTCGCGACGCAGGTGATGCAGCACTATCGGTTGCCGCGGGGCGCGCGCATTCGCGTTCACCGCGCGCTGCCCACACACGTCGGGCTCGGCTCGGGCACGCAGCTCGCGCTCGCGGTGGCGCGCGCGCTTACCGAGCTGCACGGCATCGTCGCCGATCCCGCGGACCTGGCCCGCGCGGTCGGCCGGGCGCGCCGCTCGGCCATCGGCACATGGACGTTTGCCGGCGGCGGCCTGGTCGTGGAAGGCGGCCGCAAAGTGGGGCAGGACGACGCGGCGCCGCTGCTGGCGCGTCTGCCGTTTCCGCCGTCGTGGCGCTGCGTGGTGGCGGTGCCGCACGCGCAGGCCGGCGTGAGCGGTGCGGCCGAGGCGCAGGCGATGGCGCAACTGCCGTCGCCGCCCGAAGGCGACGTAGAACGCGTGGCGTATCTGGTGCTCATGGGCCTGCTGCCGGCGCTCGTCGAAGGCGACGTCGCGACGTTCGGCTCGTCGCTGAGCGAGATTCAGGTCCGCACCGGCGAATGGTGGGCGCCAGCCCAGGGCGGTACGTTTGCGCCGGGGCCATCAGCCGACCTCGTGCGCTGCATGCGCGAGTGGGGCACGCCTGGCGTGGGTCAGAGCTCGTGGGGCCCGGCCGTCTACGGCATCCTCGAAGGCGAGGCCTCGGCCGGGCGTTTGGCCGAGCGCCTGCGCGACGCGCTCGGTCCTGGCGGTGTGGTGTACGAAGGTCCCTTCCGCTCCGACGGAGCCCGCGTCTGGCGTGCCCAGGTCGAGGGCGAATAGGGCGACCGACGCTAATCGTCGAGGAGCCGCGTCAGCAGGCGCACCAGCGTGCGCTGATCGCGCGGCGAGAGCCGGCCGAGCGAGGCGGGTGGCGACGCCATGCGTGCCATCAGCTCGGTCCGTAGCCGCGCGCCGGTCGGAGTCAAGTCGAGCTCCTTCACCCGCCGATCCGTCCGCCCCGGCATCCGGCGGATCAGGCCCCGCGACTCCAGCCGGTCCACGAGCCCGGTGACGTTCGAGGCGTCGCAGGCCAGCGTCGCCGCCAGCTGCTTCATCGGAATCGGCCGTCCCGGCTCGATCAGGTGCAGGACGTGGCACTGGGTGGGCGACAGCTCGAGCGCCGCGGCCAGATTGGGCAGGTGGGTCCGCTGCGAGAGGAGGAACTCCACCAGCAGGTGCCACGCCGCACAGGCCCCAGAATTCGCGCGCCCCATCCGGCTCAGTATAGTTGATTGTCACAATAGTTGACATGGTCAACCATCGAGCGTAATCTTGCTGACATGGGACCCCTCAAACTCATTCCTCTCGACGACATCGTGGTGTTTCCCGGCATGCCGGTGCAGCTGCCGGTCGATCTCGGCGGCGACACGCGCGTACTGCTCGTGCCCCGTCATGGCAACGGCTACGCCAAGGTGGGTGTCGTGGCCGAAGTCGCGTCCACCGGCAAGCGGCGGAACCGCGGCGTGCCGTCGCTTCTGGCGCTGCACCGCGCGGTGCCCGGCGTGGCGCACGAGGATCGGGACGGCGTGCTGCGCGTCGAGGTCGACGAGCGCCAGGACGTGACGCCGCCGCCGGTCCAGACCCGGGAGCTCGAGCGCGAGTACCGCGCGGTGGTCGAAGAGATTCTCGAGCTGCGCGGCGACGACGGCCGCATCAGCGCGTTCGTGCGTTCCATCACCGCGCCCGGTGCGCTGGCCGATACGGCCGGCTATTCACCCGACCTCAACTACGAGCAGAAGGTCGAACTGCTGCAGACGCTCGACGTCGTGGAGCGGTTGACGCTGGCGGTGCGCCTGCAGCAAGAGCGGCTGGCCGAGCTGCAGGTGCGCAAACGCATCCGCGAGGACGTCGAATCCGGCGCCCAGAAGCAGCAGCGGGACTACTTCCTGCGCCAGCAGATGGACGCGATTCGCAAGGAGCTGGGCCAGAACGAAGGCTCGGTGGCCGAGGAGTACCGGAAGAAGATCGCTGCGGCCGGCATGCCGGAGACGGTGAAGGAGCAGGCCGAACGCGAGCTGTCGCGCTTCGAGCGGCTCGGCGATTCGAATGCCGAGTCGTCGATGATCCGCACCTATCTCGACTGGCTGCTCGCGGTCCCGTGGTCGAAACGCTCGGAGGAGCGGCTCGATCCGCGGCACGCCCGCGAGGTGCTCGACGCCGAGCACGCCGGTCTGCAGGACGTGAAGCGCCGCATCACCGAGTACCTGGCAGTGCGAAAGCTGCGGGCGGAGCGCGGCCTCACCGACGACCGGCGGTCGGGTGCGATTCTCACGCTGATCGGACCTCCGGGAACCGGCAAGACGTCGATCGGCGAATCGATCGCGCGGGCCACCGGACGGCAGTTCGTCCGGATGTCGCTCGGCGGCGTGCGCGACGAGGCGGAAATCCGCGGTCACCGCCGCACTTACATCGGCGCGCTGCCCGGGCGGCTCGTCCGCGCGCTGCGCGATGCCGGGACGATGAACCCGGTCATCCTGCTCGACGAGGTGGACAAGCTCGGCGCCGACTGGCGTGGCGATCCATCTGCGGCGCTGCTCGAGGTGCTCGATCCGGCGCAGAACCACGCGTTCCAGGATCACTACCTCGACGTGCCGCTCGATCTGTCGCACGTGCTGTTCATCGCCACGGCCAACGTCGCCGACACCATTCCGGCGCCGCTGCTCGACCGCATGGAAGTGATCCAGTTCGACGGCTACACCACGGAAGAGAAGCTGGCCATCGGCCGCGGTTACCTGTGGCCGCGCCAGGTGGAGCGCAACGGGCTGCGTGAGGACGACGTGACGATTGCGGACGACGTGCTCCGCCGGATCGTCAGCGACTATACGCGCGAGGCCGGCGTCCGTCAGCTGGAGCGCCAGCTCGGTACCGTGCTGCGGAGAGCTGCCACCATCGTCTCGACCGGAGAGTCGCCGACGCCGATCGTCATCGACACCAAGGCGGTGACCGAGGCGCTCGGCCGGCCCAAGTTCCACCGCGAGGCGGCATCGCGCACGGCCGTACCTGGCGTGGCGACCGGGCTGGCGGTCACGGGCGTGGGCGGCGACGTGCTGTTCGTCGAGGCCGCGGTGATGACGGGGAAGAACGGACTCGTGCTCACCGGTCAGCTCGGTGACGTGATGAAGGAGTCCGCCCGGATTGCGCTCACCTACGTGCGTAGCCACGCCGCGGAGCTGGATCTCGACGAGCGCGCGTTCGGAAACCGTGAGTTCCATCTGCACGTGCCGGCGGGTGCGATACCCAAGGACGGCCCGAGCGCGGGTGTCACGATGGTGACGGCGCTGGCATCGCTCCTCACGCAACGTCCGGTGAAGAGCACGGTCGGCATGACCGGTGAAGTCACGCTGCAGGGCCGGGTGCTCCCGATCGGAGGCCTCAAGCAGAAAGTGCTGGCCGCGCACGCCGCCGGGCTGACCGAGGTGATCCTGCCGGAACGGAACGAGCCGGACCTCGATGACGTGCCGAAGGAGGTGCGCGACCAGATGCGGTTCCATCCCGTGAGCTCGGTCGATCAGGTGTTGGCTCTTGCACTCGAGTCCGCGCCAGCGGCCGCCATGGCCGCGTGAGCCTCGTGTAAGACTTGAGGGCGACATGCGTAGAGCTTGCGCCGTCGCCCTCGTCGCTGGAGCGTGCTTCACCTGGCCTGTGCAGGGACAAGCGCCTTATGCCGCGCCGCGGACGCCGTGGGGCGATCCAGATCTCCAAGGCCTCTGGCCCGGCACGGCGATGATGGGCGTGCCGATGGAGCGGCCGCTCACCGCCGGCAACCGTGGCACGGGCCGCGGGGGACCGGGACCAGGAGGAGGCGCGGGGTTGGGCCCGCCCGGACACTGGGGGGAGCGCGGTCTGCCGCAGCAGCAGACGGCGCTCGTCGTCGATCCACCCGACGGGCGCATTCCGCCGCTGACCGACGAAGGCAAGCGCCGCACCGCGGCGGTGCCGAAGACGTGGTACTACGACAATGACGGTGGCGGGCCGTTTGCGGCGCCCACCGATCTGAGCGCCTACGACCGGTGTATTACCCGTGGCGTGGTGGGGTCGATGCTCCCGGTCGGCTACAACGCCGGCAACGAGATCGTGCAGGCGCCCGGCGTGGTGGCGCTCCGCAACGAGATGATTCACGAGACCCGGATCATCCCGCTCGACGGCCGGCCGCATCTCGCACCGGTGATGCGCCAGTACATGGGCGACACGCGCGGCCGCTGGGAGGGGGACACGCTGGTGCTCGACACCTCCAACCTCACCGACAAGACCGGGGTGGGTGCCAACGGTCGGGCACTCTTTCACAGCGCCGCGATGCGGCTCACCGAGCGCTTCACGCGTACGGCCGCCGACACGCTGCAGTACACCGTGACGATCGACGATCCGGAGCTGTGGACCAGGCCGTGGACGATGTCGTTTCCACTCACGCGTGACGACGGCTACGGCATGTTCGAGTACGCCTGCCACGAGGGGAATTACGGGCTGCGCAACATGCTCAGCGCCTCGCGCGCGGACGAGACCGCCGCGCGCTAGGCACTGCCTTACCCGCCCGACCGCCGGAGGCGGTGCCTTACCTCGTTTCCGGCAGGTCGGCGGCGATCGCCGTCGCCTCTTCGCCACACGTCGGGTGACCCCAGCCGTGCGCGCTCACGCCGGGCATCTGGCCCGCCTGCGGCGTGATGTCGTAGACGATATTGTCGGGGCGGGTCGCATCACCGCTCACGCCGGCAGGCACGTAATCCAGTTCCAGCGTGCTGCGGACGCGCCACGCGATGTTGTGGTCGGCGCACGACGAGTCGCCGCTGACGCCGACGGCGCCGACCAGCGTGCCGGCCGCGTTGTAGAGCGCCAGGCCGCCACCGAACACGTTCACGCCGCCGATGCGCCCGCCCACCATCGGGTCGTTCTGCTGCCCGGCGTGCGACGCGTTGCCGCCGTAGGCCACGGCCGTGTTGACCGGATTGCTCTCCTGCAGACCGAAGAGGGTGCCACCCGGCTGCACCGCCGAATACAGGTTGGCCGTCGACAGGGCCAGCGCCGGCAAGCTGAAGGCATTGGCGGTGTTGGCCTTCTGGGCCGAGATGACGCGGCTCCCCGGCCACTGGTCACCACGGCTCGCCCCCGTGAACGCCACGGCGCACACGATGCCGTCGCGGTTGACGATGGTGGCCCACATCTCGAGCCCGAAGCCGCCGTTGCCCTGCCCTTGCGCGTTCGACAGCGCCCCCTGGAGCGCCGCGTGCGAGGGCAGGCCCGCGCATGCGCTGCCACCACCGTCGGCCGCCCGCAGTGCCCCGCTCATGGCCAGGCTGCCGGCCACAATGAGACCGGGCACGAGTAACACGCTCTTCGTCATATTTGTCTCCTCGAGAAGGGTTGGTTGGCTGGAATCAAACACGAGAAAGAAAACGATGGCGCCTGGGTATTCCGTACGCGTGTCGCCGGAATGACAGGCGCCCTGCGCGGCGGCGCCGCCGGAATGAGCGTCTCCCGTGTGCCAGGGCGGTCTGAAGACCTCGCTCCACAGAGGGAAAGGCTACCTGCTGCGGCGCGCCGGCGGAGGCGATTGCCGTGTTGACCAGGAAGCGCTCGCCGTCCTTCGCGACATCGAACGAGTGGTAGGCGCCATAGGGAAAGCGGAGCGCGAAGAGCGGTTCGATGCGGTCGACCTTGACGCTGTCGGCGCCGAGCGTGACCCCTGCGGACATCAACTGCCGGTCCGGCGAGACGTAGAAGAGCTCCTTGCCGTCGCCGCGCCAGCGAGCCTGTGACCCGCCGTCAGCCGACACCCGCCACGCCCGCCCTGGCGTCGGGAAGCGCGTCACGTAGACCTCGGGCACGTTCGAGGCGGCCGTGGAGCTGAACGCCACCCACCGTCCGTCGGGCGAAAACGCGGCCCAGTTCTCCGAGGCCTCGGTGCGTTGATACGCCTTGGGCGTGCGATCGCCCGTGAGCGACAGGGTCCAGATGTCGTTCCCGGTTTTCGGGCTGTTGGTGACGATGAGGATCGACATGCCGTCAGGGGACCAGCTCACCGGCCAGACGCCTGCCGGATCATCGAGCACCATCTCTCGCGGCAGCGCGGCCGCGGCTGCCGACGCGTAGAGGCCGGATCCTTCAGGGCTGAACGCGTTGACCACGACGCGGCGGCCGTCGGGCGAGAAGATCAGCCAGTTCTCGTCGGCGGGGTCGCTGGTGAATTGCTGCCGTTCCCCCGATGCGGTCTGGTACATCCAGATGTCGCGGGTGCGACGAGCCCGGTCGTTCACCGCCACGGCGACGCGCGACCCATCGGGCGAGAGTTCGAGGTTGCCGTGATCGGCCAACGGTCCGAGGCGGCCGAGCATCTTGCCCGCGCGATCGAACCAGGTCAGCTGCGACAGCACCAGCGGAGCCGGCTGTTGGGCGTGCAACGGACCGAGGGCCGCGACCAGGCTCACGGCGAACACGATGTGCGGGAGGCGCGGCACGACCGGCATCATATCCGCACCCACGTTCTACAATCATTCCGATGAATCCCGCAGTACATCCCGTGACCATCGTGCGCGTCAGCGCCTCCGGGGAGGTGACCGGACGTGACGTCGCCGCCACCGAGGAGCCGCTCGAAATCCGCCTCGGGTCAGCCTCCTTCGTCACGATCATGCGCACGCCCGGCTTCGACGAGCATCTGGCCGCCGGATTTCTGCTGTCCGAGCAGATCCTCACCGCGCCCGATCAGGTGGGCTCGATTCGGCACTGCGCGGACGACGACGGCTGCGAGATCGGCAACGTCCTCAACGTGTGGCTCACCGGCGACGCCGCCACGCGCGCGGCGACCGTCATGGCCGGCCGCCGCCTGGTGACCGCCAACTCGTCGTGTGGCGTCTGCGGCCGCCGCTCGATCGACGATCTCCTGCACGGCATCGCGCCCGTGGGGCCCGGCTTTGTCGTCGATCGCGCGGCCGTCGCCGCGATGCCGGACCGCCTGCGCGCGGCGCAGCGCGCCTTCGATCAGACCGGGGGCCTGCACGCCGCCGGGCTCTTCGACGCGGCGGGCACGCTGGTACAAGTGGCCGAGGACGTGGGGCGCCACAACGCCGTCGACAAAGTCATTGGTGCCGAACTGCTGCAGGGCCGCTTGCCACTCTCGGATCGCGTGCTGTTCGTGAGCGGGAGGACGTCGTTCGAGATCGTGCAGAAGGCGGTGTGCGCTGGCATCCCGGTGGTGGCGTCGGTGTCCGCGCCGTCGAGCCTGGCAATCTCGCTCGCCACCGACGCGTGTGTCACGTTGCTCGGCTTCGTTCGCAACGGCGCGTTCAATATTTACGCCGGTGCCGCACGGGTGGCGGCCGGTCAAGCCCTTACGACGCCAGGGTCGGGCCCACGACAGCCGCACGCCGTGGATTGAGCTTGCCCGCCTATGCGTCGAGACACTCTCTCCACAATCTCCCGACGAGCTCACCCGCCGACGGAATGTCACGAATCGCATCGACGCCCTGGCCCGCCCAGAGCGCCAGTTCCAGCAGCGTGCCGCGATCACCGACTCCCGGATTGGCGGTGCTGTAACGATGTTTCGTGACCCCGGTGACGGGATTTGTCGCGATGACGTCGCCCTCGCCAGGGCGTTTGCCGGGCGGTGGGCATCCCGCGGCTTCCCACATGTCGAACGTCCGGTTGCGCAGCACCCGATGCGGCGCGTTTGTCCAGCCGTCCTGAAAACAGACCGTCAGCACCGTGTCGGCGGCCTTCGCGCGGGTGATGGCGCTCTTGTACTCCTCGTGGGCACCCGCCTCTTTCGTGGCGACGAAGCGCGTGCCGATCAGCACACCGGACGCGCCGGCCAGAAGGGCCCGTCGAATGTGTGCGCCGGTGGCAATCCCGCCGCCAGCGAGCACCGGTACCGTTTTGGCCTCATCGATCACCGCAGGCAGGGTTTCGTAGAGCGCCCCCGTAGCCTGCACATGGCCGCCGGCTTCAATGCCCTGGCAGATCAGATAGTCCGCGCCAACATCAAGGGCCTGCCGCGCACCGGCCACGCTGCTGATCTGAATGCCCATCTTCGCGCCCGCCTTCCGGATCGCGGCGACGGTCTCCGCGGTCGGAATGCCCCACGCGAATTGAATGATGGGCGCGCCAGCGTCGAGCGCGAGCGGGAGTGTGACGGGGTCCCGTTGGAGCAGGAAGTTCACTGCGAAAGGGCGGTCGGTGGCGGATCTGGTTTGCACCACGCGCTGGCGCACGACCTCCGGCACGGCGTTGACGCTGGTGCCGATGGCCCCGAGACCACCGGCGTTCGACACGGCAATCGCGAGCTCCGGAACGGCGGTGATTCCCATCCCCGCGCTGAAAATCGGGTACCGCAGTCCGAAGAGCTCCATCAGCGCACGGGCGCGCGGCGTCGGCATGGGCGCGGCCGGTTGGGCGGCGAGCGGGAGGCCGCGCGCGCCGAGTCCAACCGTGACCGCAGCCGCCTTCCCCAGGAATTCGCGTCGATCGGACGACATCGCAAACGCTCCCGTCTCGTGGCTGGCGGCCGAGTCTGACACAAACAGCACACGAAAGCTTGCTTCCCGGCAGACGGTGTCACACGACGAGCCTGACATCGATTTCCAGCGTGCCACCCAGGATCTCGGCGTAGCGCCGGCACAGCTCGATGGCTTCGTCCATCGCCGTCAGTTCGAGCACCGCGAAGCCGCCGATCAGCTCCTTCGACTCCGCGAACGGCCCATCGGTCATCCGCAGGTTGTTCCTGGTGAACGACAGCCGTTTGGCCTTGGCGCTCGGTTGCAGCCGGATCGCGCGAACCAGCACGCCGGCCTCGGTCATCTCGGCCTCGAGGCGAGACAGCGCCGCCTTCAGCGCCGGGCTTCGGCCGCCCGCTTCGGTCGCCTGGTCGGCCTTGTCGACGAGGAGCATCTGCACCGGCGGGTCTTCAGGCGCGGGCATCAATCCGATGTCCCACGGTTCGTTGACTTTGCCGACCTCGAGCTCGCCGTCGCCGAGGATCGCGCCGTAGCGTTCGGCCCAGCCGATCGCCTCCTCGCGCGTACGCACCTTGAGCAGGAGAGTCGCCGCGGGCAGCTCGCGTTCACCGCCATAAGGACCCTGTTCTGCCGTGCACTGGCCATCGCGAAAGACGAGGCGGGTGCGGGTCTTGCTCGCGGCGAGTCCGGCGCCGTCGATGAAACGGCCCGTGGCGGCGTATTCGCCGATGAAGGCCCCCATCTTGTGTACGACCTCTATCGGGGGCGGGTGTCCGGCCTCGGTGTTGGCGTCGTTCTTGTGCATGATCATGAAACGCATGGTTCGACTCCTGTCGTGAGATGGCAGGACCGGCATTGGTCGGGCCCTCACCAACACGTCGATCGGGGCGGACGCCAATCGACACGGTCGGGGGCGGGGCGGCGCGGCGGGTTTAAGCTCGTCCAGGCCTCGACACGTTGAGCGTCACGGCCGCGCGGACGAGAGCTTTCACCGCCTTCTCATCGATCTTCTCGCCCTCGTGGAAGTGGATGGCGCGCCTGGTGTTGCCATCCAGACTCGAGTTGAAGAGGCCTGAGGGATCCTCGAGTGCGGCCCCGTTCGCAAAGGTCATCTTCACGACGTGCTTGTACGTCTCGCCGGTGCAGATCAATCCGTCGTGAGACCACACCGGAACGCTCCACTTCCACTCCTCGACCACCTCGGGGTCGGCTTGCTTGATCAATGCGCGGAGGCGTGAGAGCAGCTTGCCCCGCCAGTCGCCCAGCTCCTTGATCCTCTCGTCGATCATCCGAGACGGAGACGTTCCTTCCTTTGGTTTCTTGCGGCTCGCGTCAGGCATCACAAGCCTCCGACAAACGGGCATCGCCGATAACCAGACGATAGCCGATGTCCAGTTCCGGGAGCGACAGGAGCGCGCCGTATCGGTCACTCCACGTCCCATCCTCGAGATCGCGACGCAGTCGAGCGATTCCGACAGCTGGATCGATTGTGGAAAACGTGGAGATGGCCCCACGCGCCCGCTCGTCGAGGTACGCCTCCGGGCGGCGCCAGTACGCACCGAGGAAGCCGTCGGAACAATCCGCTGGAATCGGAAGCGCGAGCACCTCGGTCGGGCCGATGGCCTTCTCGATCTCCCGTAGTGACGGGAAGTTCGGGCGATCGATTGCGAGAATCTCAGGAAAGTAGTCCTGAACCAGCCAGAACCCTGGATGTTCAGGGTCCCACGTGAAGATCACGACACGGTCGCGAGCGACACGCCGCATCTCGGCAAGGCCCTGGTCTCGATGCGACCAATGATGAATCGTCAGAATCGCGAGAGCGGCATCGAAGGAGCGATCGTGAAAAGGCAAGCGGTCAGCGCACGCTTGTATCGCGTGCGCCGCCCTCCTGGAGCGCTGCCGAATCATTTCCGTAGAGGGCTCGACGGCGACTACGAAGCGACTGCGTGGCTCATACGAGCCTGCGCCAGCGCCTACGTTCAGAACACTCCGGGACCGTCCCAGCGCGCCGTCGATTCGCCTGGCGATTCGTTTATCCGGTCGGCGGTACTCCGAGTAGCCGATGCCGATGCGATCGTAAAGCGCCTGGCTCATGAGATCGGTCCGTCCTGCGACTCACGTTGTGAGACCGTGCCTTCGTCCTGTCAGATGCTGTGACGAGTAGCACCATTATGCTACTCTAGAGCTGGAGTCACAGGTGACCAAAGAAGTGACGCTGCGCCAGGCTGGCGGCTCGGTCAGCGCGACCCTGCCGAAGGATATGGCCGATCGCCTGCATCTCGAGGCGGGAGACCGCATTCTCGCGGTGGAAACCGACCGTGGAATCTTGCTTACGCCCTACGACCCTGAGGTCGAGCGAGCGTTGAAGGTCGCGGCAAAGGCGGCCAAGAAGTATCGGAACGCATTGCGCGAACTGGCGAAGTAGCCATGGCCCGACGGCGCCGGGAGCCACGTTGGCTGAGCCGTACCGTAGTGGACGCGATCCACGCGGACCAGGTCCGCCAGCACGGTGGTCTGTCAGGAATTCGCGACGAGAACGTCCTGGAATCTGCCCTCGCACGTCCGCGCCAGAAGTGGGAGTACGACGACGGCACTGACTTGGCCCTGCTGGCAGCGGCCTACGCATTCGGCTTCGTCCGGAACCACCCGTACCGAGACGGTAACAAGCGCATCGGGTTCCTGACCCTCGCGACCTTCCTAGGGATCAACGACCATGAACTTGACACCACCGATGAGGACGTTGTTACGACGATGCTCGCTCTCGCAGACGGCAGCCTGACCGAGCCTCAGCTGGCAGAGTGGGTTCGGAATCGTCTCCAGCGCCAGAAATAGCTCGGATAGAACGCTCGCGAAGGCCAAATCGGACGGAACTATTTAGGGGCGCTCAAGACTGGCAAGGCAGAACACGGGTCGCAAGAGCCTTCGCAGGGGCGGGTCTAAAGACCCGCGGCCACGTTCTGCGCGGCCACGGTTATTGCGCCGCGGAGGGCTGATGGTCTGGCAGCAGCACGCCGCCGCCAAAGCTCATTTTGTCCGGGGTCGTACCGCCCTTGCTCACCTTCACCGCGCAGTACTTGAACTCCGGAATCTTCCCGACCGGGTCGAGCGCCGGGTTCGTGAGCATGTTCGCGGCCGCTTCGTAGTAGCAGAAGGGCACGAACACGGCCCCGCGCGGCGTGCCGTCGTCGGCGCGCGCGTAGAGCGAGATCTCACCGCGCCGCGACGCAATGGTCAGCGTGCCGCCCGGTTCGATGCCGAGGTCCTCGAGATCGAGCGGGTGCACCGACGCCACCGGTTCGGGCTCGATGTAGTCGAGATTGGCGGCGCGTCGGGTCATCGAGCCCGTGTGCCAGTGCTCGAGTTGACGCCCGGTGATGAGCACCATCGGGTAGTCGGCATCGGGGCGCTCGGCCGCCGAGATCAGGTCCGCCGCCACGAACTTCGCGCGCCCGGTCTCGGTCGGGAAGTTGTCGATGAACACCACGGGATCGCCGGGGTCGCCTTCCTTCACGCAGGGGTAGGTGACCGACGACTCGCGTTCGAGCCGGTCCCACGTGATGCCGGCAATCGAGTCCATGCAGGTGCGCATCTCGTTGAAGACCTCACGCGGATGCGTGTACTGCCAGTCGAGGCCCAGGCGCTGGCCGAGCTCGACGAGCAGGTCGAAGTCGGGACGCGCGTCGCCGGGCGCCTCGATCGCCTTGCGACCGAGCTGCACCATGCGGTCGGTATTGGTGACGGTGCCGACCTTTTCCGGCCACGCGGTGGCGGGGAGCACGACGTCGGCGAGGTAGGCCGTCTCGGTGAGGAAGATGTCCTGCACGACGCAGTGATCGAGCGCGGCCATGGCTTCGCGCGCGTGATCGACGTCGGGGTCCGACATCGCCGGGTTCTCCCCCATGATGTACATGCCGCGAATCTCGTGCTTTTTCGCGGCGTTCATGATCTCCACGACCGTGAGCCCGGGATCCGGGTCGAGCTCGGTCTTCCACAGCGTCTCGAATCGCTGCCGCGCCTCGGGGACGTTCACGCGCTGGTAGTCCGGATAGAACATCGGGATGAGACCCGAGTCGGACGCGCCCTGCACGTTGTTCTGGCCGCGCAGCGGATGCAGGCCCGAGCCGGGCTTGCCGATCTGGCCGGTGGAGAGCGCCAGCGCGATCAGGCAGCGGGCGTTGTCGGTGCCGTGCACGTGCTGCGAGATCCCCATGCCCCAGAGGATGATCGAGCCCTTCGAGGTGGCGTAGAGCCGCGCGACCTCGCGGATTGTCTGCGCGTCGATGCCGCAGATCGGCGCCATGGTCTCGGGCGAGAACTTCGTGACGTTCTCGGCGAGCTCTGCATAGCCCGACGTCCGATCGGCAATGAATGCCTGGTCGACCAGCCCCTCTTCCACGATGACGTGCAGCATCGCGTTGAGCAGCGCCACGTCGGTGTCGGCGTTGAACTGCAGGTTATAGGTTGCGTGGCGCGCCAGGTCGCCGCGGCGGGGATCGGCGACGATCAGCTTCACGCCCGCCTTCGCCGCGTTCTTGATGAAGGTGGCTGCGACCGGGTGGTTGACCGTCGGGTTGGCGCCGATCACGAAGATCACCTCGGCGTTGGCGACGTCGCGCACCTGATTCGAGACGGCGCCGGAGTTGATGCCCTCCATCAGCGCCGCGACGCTCGAGGCGTGGCACAGGCGGGTGCAGTGATCGACGTTGTTGCAGCCGAAGCCGGTGCGCACCAGCTTCTGAAAGAGGTACGCCTCTTCGTTGGTGCCCTTGGCCGATCCGAAGCCGGCCAGCGCGCGCTTGCCGTAGGTGTCGCGCACCGTCAGCAGCCCCTTGGCCGCGAAGTCCATCGCCTCTTCCCAGGTCGCCTCGCGGAAGACCTCGTGCCACTTGTCCGGATCGACCACGAAGTCCTTGTGCTTTGCGACCTCGGGCCGGCGGATTAACGGCTTCGTGAGGCGGTGCCGGTGCTGCACGTAATCGAAGCCATAGCGGCCCTTCACGCACAGCCGGCTGGAGTTGGCCGGGCCGTCCTTGCCCTGCACGTAGATGATCTTGTTGTCCTTGACGTTGTAGGTGAGCTGGCAGCCGACGCCGCAGTACGGGCAGACCGAGTCCACCTTGGTCTCAGGCACGCTGAGGCCGACCTCGCGGGCTGGCATCAGCGCGCCGGTGGGGCACGCCTGCACGCACTCGCCGCAGGCCACGCAGGTGGAGTCGCCCATCGGGTCGTCGAGGTCGAACACGATCTTCGAGTTCGGGCCGCGAAAGGCGTAGCCGATGACGTCGTTGACCTGCTCCTCGCGGCACGCGCGCACGCAGCGGTTGCACTGGATGCAGGCGTCGAGGTTTACCGCCATCGCCGGATGGGACAGGTCTTCGACCGGTTGCCGGCGCGCCTTGAACCGCGGCTTGCCGATCTGCAGCTTCTTCGCCCACTGATCGAGCTCGGAGTCGAGCGTGTAGGCGGTCTCAGGCACGTCCGAGAGCAGCAGCTCGAGCGACATCTTCTGGCTGATGAGGGCGCGGGCGCTGTTGGTCGTAACGTCCATGCCCTGCTTGGGAAAGCGGCAGCACGATGGGGCCAGCACGCGCTCGCCTTTGATCTCGACCATGCAGGTGCGGCAGTTGCCGTCGGGCCGCAGGCCGTCCATGTGGCACAGGCGCGGAATCTCGATGCCGTGTTCGTCCGCAATCTCGAGCAGCGTCTGCGAGGAGCGGCCCACCACGGTGCGCCCGTTCAGCGTGAACGAAACCGGAACCTCTGCTGAAAGTGCCGCGTTCTTCTGATGCATTACTCGACTTCCTTGGGAAAGTACTTCAGCACCGTCAGCACCGGATTGGGCGCCGCCTGGCCCAGCCCACAGATGGAGGCGTCCATCATCGCCTGCGACAGCTCCTGGAGGAGCGGCGCATCCCAGCGCTTCGCGCCCATCAGATCGAGCGCCTTCACCGTCCCCACGCGACACGGCGTGCACTGGCCGCACGACTCGTCGGCGAAGAACTTCATCACGTTGCGCGCCGCGCCGGCCGCGGTGTCGTGGTTCGACAGCACGACGATGGCGGCCGAGCCGATGAAGCAGCCGTACTCGTTGAGCGTGTCGAAGTCGAGCGGCACGTCGGCCTTCGATGCCGGCAGGATGCCGCCGGAGGCGCCACCGGGCAGGTAGCCGTAGAGCTCATGGCCGTCGAGCATGCCGCCGCAGTACTCGTCGATGAGTTCTCGCAATGTGATGCCGGCGGGCGCCAGGTGGACACCGGGCTGCTTGACCCGCCCGCTCACCGAGAACGATCGCAGCCCCTTGCGGCCATGGCGGCCCTGCCCCGCAAACCATTCGGGCCCGTGCTCGAGGATGGTGCGCACCCAGTGCAGCGTCTCCATGTTGTGCTCGAGCGTCGGCAGGCCGAACAGGCCCACCTGCGCGACGTAGGGCGGCCGCAGACGCGGCTCGCCGCGCTTGCCTTCGATCGACTCGATCATCGACGACTCTTCGCCGCAGATGTAGGCGCCGGCGCCGCGCCGCAGGTGAATCGCCGGCAGCGGGCACGGGGGATCGGCCTGAAGCGCCGCGATCTCCTGCTGCAGAATCGCGCGGCAGCCGTGGTACTCGTCGCGAAGGTAGATATAGACGCCTTCGATGCCCACCGCCCACGCGGCAACGAGCGCGCCCTCGAGGAAGCGGTGCGGCTCGCGTTCGAGGTAGTAGCGATCCTTGAACGTGCCGGGCTCGCCCTCGTCGATGTTGATCGCCATCAGGCGCGGCGCGGGCTCGGCCGCCACGAGCTTCCACTTGCGGCCGGCGGGGGAGCCGGCGCCGCCGAGGCCGCGCAGCCCCGAGTTCTCCATGACGGCGACGACCTCGTCGCGTGACTTCTGCCCGGCGAGGCAGGCCGCCGCGAGTGCGTAACCACCGCCCGCGCGGTAGGCCGCGTAGTCGACATGCCCTGGGGTCACGGTGTCCGCGTGCGGGATGCGTGTGTCGCCGGCCGCGGGGTGCGCGAGGTGGCTGGCGCGTACTTCTGCGGTCACCTTCTCCACCGTGGCGCCTGGAATCGGGTTCTGTCCGACGACTGCGACCGGAGCCGTTTCGCAGCGGCCGACGCAGGGCGCGTGCAGCACACGCACGCCGGTGCCGAGGAGCGCCGGCAGGCGCTCCAGCAGGTCGTGCGAGCCGGCGAGTTCGCACGCAATCGAGTCGCACACGCGGACGGTGATCGCCGGCGGCGCGGTGTCGCCTTCCTTCACCACGTCGAAGTGGTGGTAGAACGTCGCCACCTCGTACACCTCGGCCATCGCCATCTTCAGCTCGGAGGCGAGCGCAACGACGTGTGCCGCGGACAGGTGGCCGTAGCGGTCCTGAATCTTGTGGAGATGCTCGATCAGCAGATCGCGCCGCCGCGGCGCGTCGCCGAGCAGCTCCAGCACCTCCTCGAGTGCGCGTGGATCGACGCGGCGTCCCTTCGGCGTGGAGCGGACACGTCCGCGCTTGCCTGTGGGCGTGGCGCCCGACTTCGTGGCGGCGGGTGATGCTGAGACGGGCTGGCTCATCGGTCTATGGTCGCGACTGCTCGGAATCGCCCCGAAACCGGCGTGATTCCAGGGGTTGGGTGGGGAGTGCCTGGCGCCTCCGCCCCTCTTGGATGCTATCATTTCCATCGAGTCTGCTCGCGGTTCGGTCCCCGTGCGAGCCAGCCGTTCCTGACCCGAATCGCAACACATCCATCATGCACGTAGAGTTCCTCGGCGTTTCGCGCGAGCGTGCTGGCATCCCGGAGCTGGAAATGCACGCGGCCACGCTCGGTCAGCTGCTCGGGGCGCTGCTGGTGCGCCTTCCTTCGCTAGCCGAAATCATCGAGGACGAGCGGCTGCACCCGGCGTTCGTCGCCAACGTCAACGGCGACCGGTTCGTACGCGACCCCGCGACGCCGCTCCGCGACGACGACCACGTGCTCATTCTGTCGGCCGACGCTGGCGGGTAGGCGGCGTATGGCCTTCGGCTATCACGGCTGCGTCCTCCGTATCGATGTCTCGTGCGGCCGGGCCGAGCGCGTGCCGCTCGACGAGACCGTGCTGCGCGGGTTCCTCGGCGGCAGCGGCCTGGGCGCGCGCCTGCTGCTCGACGAGGGGTGGGCCGCCGGTGATCCGCTGGCCCCCGAGGCGCCGCTCGTCTTCGCCTTCAGCCCGCTCGTCGGCAGTCCGCTCACTACCTCCGCGAAGTTCGCCGTTGTCAGCAAGAGTCCCCTCACCGGGCGCATCAACGACTCGCTCGCCAGCAGCGGCTTTGCCGTGGCGGGCAAGGGCTGCGGCGGCGACGCCATCGTCGTCGTCGGCCGCGCGCCCGAGTGGTCGGTGCTGGTGATCGACGCCAGCGAAACCGCCGCCGATGAACTGCCCACCGTCCGCCTGGAGCCGGCTGACGAGTATCGCGGCGCCACCTGTCGCGATACCGAAGCGGCATTTCGGGCCCGTCTGGGTCCGGGCTTCCGCGTCGCGTCGATCGGGCCGGCTGGCGAACGCATGGTGCGCTACGCGACGATCTCGCACGACGGCCGCCATGCCGGCCGCGGCGGCAGCGGGGCGGTGCTGGGCGCGAAGCGGATCAAGGCCATTGCGGTGCGCGGGAAGCGCCGGGTCGACTGGGCGCAGCCCGTCCAGCTCACCGCCCTCAGCCGCGACCTCTCGAAGCGATCGTTCGGACCGGCCACGGCGAAGTACCGCGAGCTCGGCACGGCGGCCAACCTGCTCACGTTCAACCGGTTCGGCGCGCTGCCGACGCGCAACTTCCAGACCGGGACGTTCGAGGGGGCCGCCAATATCTCGCCCGAGCAGCTGTCGGTCACGCGCGCGAAAACCCGCGAGAGCTGCGTGGCGTGCACCATCGGGTGCGAGCACATTTACGCCACGAGCAACGGCAGCGTCCGGGTCGAGTACGAGAATCTGTTCGCGCTCGGCTCGCTCTGCGGCGTCACTGACGCCGATTTCGTGCTCGCGGCATCGCGGCGCTGCGACGAGCTGGGGCTCGACACCATCAGCGCCGGCGGCACGATTGCGTTCGCGATGGAATGCGTCGAGCGCGGCTGGCTCGACGCGCCATGGCTGACGTTTGGCAGCGGCGAGGCGCTGCTGCGGGCGCTGGATCTGATCGGCGGGCGCGAGGGTCTTGGCGCGCTGCTGGCGGAAGGCAGCCGGCGGGCCGCCGCGGTGATCGGCCACGACAGCATCGCCATCGCGCCACAGGTGAAGGGGCTCGAGATTCCCGGCTACGAACCGCGGGCGCTGCAGACGATGGCGCTCGGGTTTGCGGTGGGCGCTCGCGGCGCCGATCACAATCGCAGCGGTGCCTACGAGGTGGATTTCTCCGACAAGGTCGATCGCCGCCACGTCACACTCGACGCGGTGCGGTACGCGATTGAAACCGAAGACAAGGCCGCGCTGATGGATTCGCTGATCCTGTGCAAGTTCCTGCGCGGTGTGTTCGACGACTTCTACGGTGAATCGGCCATCATGCTGCGCGCGGTCACCGGCTGGGACGTGAGCGCCGAGGAGATGCGCGAGACGGCGCGCCGCATCGTGGCCGCCAAGCGCGAGTTCAACCTGCGTGCGGGCTGGACACCGGCCGAGGACACGCTGCCCGAGCGGTTCCTCAACACGCCGCTCCCAAACGACCCCGCAGCATCGCTGAGCCGCGAGCGCCTCGACGCCCTCGTCGCGGAGTACCACCGGCAGCGGGGCTGGTAACTCGTACGTGGGGGCCGCCGCGGCCCATCGGGCCTGGGCCGGCTAAAGCCGGCCCCTACGACAGCAACCCCGCGTCGGCGAGCGCCGCTTCGTAATCCTCGCGCGTATTCAAATTGCGCAGCGTGCGCAGGTCGGGATCGACCTCGCGCATCTCGGCGGTCGTCACGCGCCGCGTACGCACCGCGTCGAACAGGAACACGGGCCGCAACCGATCCTGTGCCAGCAGCGCCTCCACCTGCGGCAGCACGGCGCGGCGATAGACCGCTGACAGCGGATGCGGGAACCCGTCGATCTCCATCACTGCGATGTCGTGCTCGCCGAGCAGCACGAGCATCCGCTCGACGAAGCCGGGCACGAGCAGCGGCACGTCGCAGCTGGTGACGTAGGCGGCCTCGGTCGACTCGGGCAGCGCTTTCAATCCGGCGCGCAAGCCCTCGAGGGGGCCTTTCGCCTCGCGCTCGTCGCGGGTAACGATCACGCCGGCAGGCAACTCGGGCAGCACCTGGTCCCGCGCGGCCACCGCCGCAATCGGTGACACGGTGGTGCCGAGCAGCCGCACGACGCGCTGCAGCATCGTCTCGGGCCCGAACGGCAGCGTGGCCTTGGCCACGCCCATCCGTGTGGACTTACCGCCGCACAGCACGACACCTCCCGCGGTCATGGCGTCATCCCCAGCCGCGCCAGCGCATCACGTGTCGACGGTCGCTGCAGCAGCGCGACGAACGCCGCGACGGCTGGCCGCCCGGCGCGCGCCCGCGGCACGATGAAGTCGTACTGCTCGTGCTGCACCGGCAGGAATCCCAGGCCCGCCGTGCGCGCCACGGTCTCGAGCGTCACCCCCCAGTCGGCGCGGCGCTGGACGACCGCGGCGGCGACGGCGTTGTGATTTCGCGGCTGCACCGCATAGCCGGCCGGCCGCGCGCCGCCGAGCAGGCGATCGATGAGCGCGCGGGTGCCGCTGCCCTGATTGCGGTTGACCATCAGGCAGTCGGCGTCCTGCACCGCGGCCGCGACGGCGTCCGCGGCGGTGCGGCCCTCGAAGCGCACGTCGCCGCGCCGGAACGCAACGCCCTGGAGACGGCCGTAGCCTTTCACGAGCTCCAGCGCCGGCGTCAGGAACGGCACGTTGTACTCGCCGGTCTGCGCATCCAGCAGGTGCACGCCCGCGACGTCGCACTCGCCGCGGCGCGCCGCGTCGAGCCCCGCGGTGCTGCCGACGGCGAGGAACTTCGAGTGGAGGCCTTGCCGCTGCAGCTTGCCGAGCAGGTAGTCGAGGCCGATGCAGTGGCTGCCGATCACGACCAGATCCGCCAGTTGCAGATCGCGGCCCAGCAGCTGCACGTCGAGCACCGTGCCCGCCTGCACGATCTCCTGGTGGCGGCCGATGGTCGCGAAGCCGTCGGCGCGGCTGAACGTGGTGACGCTGCCGGACCCCTGGCCCATCGGGTAGGCGGTGAGCGACGGCCCCCCCTCCGCCGCCGCGGTTTCGACGAGGCCGACGAGCAGGTACTCGGTGCGGCCAATCTCGCTGTTGACCTTCACGGCCAGCCGGGCCGGCACCGTGGGGCGCCCTGTCGCGCCGTGCCCTGCGAGCAGTCGAATCACCGGAGCGACGAACTCGTGGAAGGTGAAGATGGCCGAGGTGGGGAAGCCGGGCAGCACGACGACCGCGCGCCCGCCGCTGACCGCCAGACAGATCGGCTTGCCGGGCTTGAGGGCGACACCGTGCGCGACGATGCCGGGATCGTCGAGCTCGGCGACGACGCGATACGACACGTCGCCCGCGCCTTTGCTGGTGCCGCCCGACAGCAGCACGACGTCGGCAAACGACAAGGCGTGCCGAAGCCGCGCCCGCAGGGGACCGGCGGCATCCGGCGTGATGCCGAGGCGCCGCGGTTCGCCCCCCAGTTCCCGCACCGCATCGGCCAGCACCTGCGCATTCGAGTCGTAGACCCGTGCCGGGCTCATCGGCTGGCCGGGCGCGATGATCTCGTCGCCGGTGGACAGGATGGCGACGATGGGCCGGCGCCAGACGTTGACCTCGGCGACGCCAATCGCGGCCAGCACGCCCGTGTCTCGGCTCGTCAACGCCTGGCCGGCGCGAAGCACGGTTTCGCCAGCCGTGATGTCGGTACCGGCAAACGACACGCCGCTGCCGGCGCTCAACGCGTGGGCGATCCGCAGCACACCGTCGCGGAGGTCGACGTGCTCGACCATCACCACCGCGTCGGCGCCGCGCGGCATCATGCCGCCGGTCGCAATCGCCAGCGCGGTGCCGGACTGGACGGCGGCGGCCGGGACGATGCCCGTGTGGATCTCTTCGGGGCCGAGCCGCACCACGCGCGGCGCTTCCTCGGATGCGCCGAAGGTGTCCTCCGCGACCACCGCGAAGCCGTCCACGTTGGAGCGGTCGAACGACGGCACGTCGACGGGCGAGACCACATCGGCGGCCAGCACGCGCCCGAGCGCGGCCTCGAGCGGGATCCGCTCGGTGCCTCGCGGCGACAGGTCGAGAGCGGCGCGGAAGCGGCGCTCGGCTTCGTCCCGATCGAGTACCTGCAGGAACTGCTCCTGATCAGGCATAGAGCCAGACCTCCACGTCCGCGCCAGCCGGGAAGCCCTCGCTGTCATCGCCGACGATCACGAAGCCGTCGGCTCGCGTGGTCGACGACAGCACCGACGCGCCGCCGACCGCCAGCGGTTCCACCGCGCCATCCGCCAGGGTGACGCGCGCGTAATCCAGTCGTCCGATCGGCGAGCTGATCTTTCGCGTGAGCCGGCCGCGCACCGCGCGGTACGGCCAGGTTGCGCTCCGCCCGCCGAGCACGCGAATCGCCCGGCCGGCAAAGAAGTCGTAGGCGCACAGGCTCGACACGGGGTTGCCAGGCAAGAGGAACACCAGCCGATGGCCCACACGGCCGAGACCGGTGGGGCTGCTCGGGCGCATCGCGATGCCGTGGACTGCCAGCTCGCCGTGCGCCGCCACGAGCCCAGGTGCCAGGTCTTCGACGCCGACGCTCGACCCACCGGAGACGATCACGACGTCCGCGTCCGCCTGCAAGCCGTCGGCGATGGCACCCGCATCGTCACGGACCAGACCAGGGAAATCCACGACCCCCCCGTCGCGCACGACGAGCGCAGACAACATCGGGCCGTTGGCATCGGCGATCTGAAAGCCGTGCGGGCGCTCGCCCGCCGGCAGCAGTTCGTTGCCGGTGACGACCAGCCGGACGCGCGGTCTCCGCACGGCCTCGACCTCCGCCCGTCCGACCGAGCTCAGTACACCAAGGTCCTGCGGCCGCAGCACGCGCCCGGGCTCGAGGAGCCGCGAGCCCCGTACGATGTCCTCGCCCAATCGCCCGACATGCTTGCCGGGCGACACCGCCGTCAGTGCGGCAATCGACCGCTCTGGTGTACCAGGCTCGGCCTCGACCCACTCCGCGGGCAGCACCGCATTGGCGCCGCGAGGCATGGGCGCGCCGGTCATAACCCGCACCGCCTCACCCGCCGACACCGTTCCAGTGAATGGATGCCCCGGCATCGAGTCGCCGATGACGATCAAGGGCAAGCGGCTGTAGGCGCTGGCGCCGTCCGTGCTGGCGGCGACCACGGCGTACCCGTCCATCGTCGCGCGATCGAAGCCCGGCACGTCCACGTCGCTGACGATGGGAACAGACAGCACGCGCCCCGCGGCCCGCGCCAGCGCGACGGGCTCGGCCGGGAGCGCCCGCAGCTGTCCGTCGAGCCACGCGAGCGCCGCCGCCACCGTGTGGCGGTGCTCGAAGCCCCGCATGCGGACGTCCGAAGGCTTCCGGCTCCCGGCTTCCGGCTTCCGGGCTTGTGAAGGCACGTCACTCACGACTCGAGGCTTCTGTGTAAGATGACTTGCTCAAGGCTCACGTCAGACAAGCGTACTCTTATCGAGCGTCAGGAAGCCTCCAGGCCCTAAGCCCTAAGCCTTGAGCCTTGCAGCGAAGCCCCTGTGTGCCGAGCCGATCTACATGGAACGGTACTGCTGCGCAAGCGTGACCGATCGACGCGCCCTATGGCGCGCCTACGCCATCCTGCAGACGTTGCTTGCGGCGGGGGAGTAATGGGGTAAGGCGGGGCCGAAGCCCCGCCCTGGGTAATGTGAGACGGCTACTTGGCCGGCGCTTCGCCCTGACGGAAGCGGCCGACGTAGGCCGCCTTGGCGGTGGTCTTCCCCTGCATCGCCTTCAGCAGATCGTCGCGGCTCGCCGTCGCCGGCAGATCGAGGGGGGCGTTCAGCCCGTAGAGCTCGAACACGTAGTGGTGGTAGCGCGGGCCCGCAGGGGCACCCGGGCCCATGTAGACCGGCTGGCCGGTGAGGTTGTTGCCCTGCACCGAGCCGGGCGGCAGGCTTCCTTCGGGAATGCCGTTGCCCGAAGCGGGAATGTTCCAGGCCATCCAGTGCAGCACGTCGCCGGTGCCGCCCTGCAACGCCACGTCGATGTCGTGAAAGATGATCGCGTACGCCACCGTGCCGGCGGGCGCGTTCGAGAACTTGAACCCCGGCTGCACGCCGCCGCGGCCGGCGAATTTCTGCGGCACGATGCCACCGTCGGGGAAGGCGTCGGTCTCCATCAGGAGCGGCGGGAGGTTGAAGCCGCGGCCGCCTCCGCGCCCGCCGCCCTGGGCGCCCGCCGCGGGCGGGTTCTGGCCTGCGCTGACGTTGCCCTGGATCGCCAGCGCCACGCTGAAGCCGATCGCGAGCGCGGTGCCGATCCCGGTTCCAAAGCGTCTCATCTGCATACCTGCTACTCCTCAGTCGGAAAGCGCGTGTCGCGCGACTCTCAGTATCGCCGCTTCAATTGCCGCATCAAATCGAATTTCGCCGTGTCGGCCACGGCCATCACAGCCATGACGCCGGCCTGGGTCGGGTCGCTCACCACGAGGTCGGCGACGTCAGGGACGCTGCCGGCCTGGTTCAACGAGATCACGCGCAGCCCCTGCGCCTGGACGTCCTTCACGGCTTCGGTGATGTCGCCGCCCATGATCGAGCCCGCCAGCACGAGCATCTGCACCCGGGGCAGCCGGACGACTGCACGTACTGCGCCGGCCAACTCCTGCTCGCCCACCAGCGGGATGGTGTCGATCGAGATGCGCTCGCCGCGGATGTTGTGGCGGTCGGCCTCCGAGATGGCGCCCATCGCCACCAGCCCGACCTGCGCCCCGCCGCCCATCACCACGATGCGCTTGCCATAGATGCGCGAAAACGACGGCGTCTCCTCGGCCCGTTCGACGCCCGACACCTTCAGCAGGTCCGCCAGCACCACGTCGACCGGGGCCTCGTCGGGAAGTGCCACCTCGAAGTAGATGCCGAGCGTCGGGGCGCCGCTATGGATGTCCACGTAGGTGATGTTGGCGTCGTGGTCGGCGAGCACTTTCGTGAGGCTCGAGAGCATGCCGGGCCGGTCGGCCACGGTGGTGAGAATCGCGTGCGTCATGTCCCGCTGAGACTAGCATGCAGGCGTCATATAATGCGGACCATGACGCGAGTGGCTGCCCCGTTGATGATGTGTCTCGCAATGGCGGCCGGTGTGCCGGCCCTCGCTTTTGCACAGGCGCAACCGATGTACGGACCTTCGATCACTGCTGAGACCGCCAAGAAGATCGCCCCCGCCGCCATCGCCGAGGCCAAAAAGAACAACTGGACGATGGCCATTGCGATCGTCGACACGCACGGCGAGCTCGTGTACTTCGAACGGATGGACGAGGTGCAGCAGGGGAGCGTCGACGTGGCGATCGCGAAGGCGCGATCGGCGGCGCGCTTCAAGCGGCCGACGAAGGTGTTTCAGGACGGTGTCGCGGCCGGCGGCGAGGGTCTGCGCCTGCTCGCGCTCGAAGGCGCCGTGCCGATCGAGGGCGGCGTGCCGCTGGTCGTCGGCGGCAAGATCGTCGGGGCTATCGGCGCCTCCGGCGGCACGAGCCAGCAGGACGGCGTGGTGGCCACTGCCGGTGTCGCCGCGTTGAAGTAGAGGCGGGTCTTCAGACCCGCCTGCAGGGCGGTCTAAAGGCCGCCCTCTACATCCGTTCGCACGTCTATCCAGCGATCTCGAACGTCAGCGACGCCCAGAAGCTTTCCCAATCTGCGTTCGACCCCGGTGGCGCCGGCACCATGTGCACCGCCTTCACCAGCCATACGCCCGGCTCGTCGATCGTAAATGCCGCACGGCCGTCGCGATCCGAACGCACGCTCAGCTTGTGATACGGCGCGCGCTGGTTGTACGCCACCACGAGGGCGCCGGCCAGCGGCACCTGGCGATAGGTGAGGCGCACGGGAAGTGACTCTCTGAGCTGCATCTGGTACGGGTTGCGTTCGGCCACGAGTTCGATGGGGAAGCCGAGCACGCGGTCGGCTGCGGCCGCCACCGCACCCGAGCGCACGAGGCTCTTGGCCGCGCGCGAGAACAGCTCGCGCCCCTCGCGCTCGGACGTCTGCGTGCGTGCGCGCGCCGCGACGATCGCGTCCAGCCCTTCCTGTTTCAGGTACTGCGTGAACTTCTCGGCTGGCAGCGTCACCGGGCTCGGGCGGCTGTGATAGCCGATGATCATCAGGCCGGGCGCGGTCACCCGCAGCAGTCCGGCCGGGTCAGCGCCCTCGCGGCCCACCACTTGGCGCCGGCCGCCCGCGTCCACGACCACGAACTCGTCGATTAGATCATCGCTGCGCGGCACCGGATCGCCGTGGAAGTCGTCGCCGACGCGCAGCTTCACGCCGACGACACGTCCCAGGTCGGCCTTGAATCCGGTCGGCTCGATCCAGAAGTCGTGCGCGCGGAGCGGCGCGGCCGCGGCGGTCACAGTCGCTGCGACAAGACCCGAGAGGAGAAGCAGTCGGCGCATATCGATCTCCAAGTGCTCGATGGGGCGGGTCTGAACACCCGCGGCCACATAAGAGGGAGGGTGGGCCGTTTCCGCCCCACCCGCCTTACCGGCGCGAAGCGCCGGTCCTACCCGCCCTACCCGCCCTATGGATGCGTTGGTCCGGGCGAACCAGACAGCGGCGTCTGGAGATAGGGGAAGCTCGCGCGGAACAGGCTGAAGGAGGCGTCGCCGGTGACGGCGCCATCCGGCGTGTAGGCGATGGTCGCCGTCGCGAGCGCCCCATCGGTGAGCTGATCCACGGCCGCGGGGTGACCGGGCAGCAGCACGCCTTCCACCGCGCGCAGCGCGATGTCCACCACGTCGTCACCCGGCCGGCGGCCATTCGGGAAGCCAGCCGTATCGCCGCCGAGCACGCCCACCGGGCTCTGCGCCGCGGGGAGCTTCGCGGCAATCGACGTATTCAACCGCAGCATCTCCGACGGCCGCACGTTGGCGGGCTTGTTCACGCCTGCGACGCCGGTGAGGAAGACCGCCACGAGATCGTTGCGCGGCGTGGCCGGCGCAGGCACGCCAAAGAGCGCCTGGATCAGCACGGGGAGCGTGGGATTGGTCACGTAGGTGCCGAAGCGGGCATCGCCCAGCGGTTCGCTCGAGTTGAACCTGTTCTTGTCCTTCAATCCGATCACCAGCTCGTTCACGAGCGGCTGCCCGAGGCGCGAGACCTGGCGCCACTCCTCCGGATCGTCCTCACCTGACATCCGCTCGCTGGCCGTCGTCCACGCGCCGATCACCGGGTCGCTGCCGCTCGTCAAGCAGGCGATCGGCACCTCGACGGCAAGGCTCGTCACGTTCTTGTCCGCGAGCACGTTCTCGGCGCCGTCCACCGGGCCGAGCGGATTGAGGTTGATCAGGTCGAACGCCTCGGCGAGGTTCACGACGAAGCCCTCGCGCCGCTGGCCCACGAAGAGGCGGCCGTTGCTGCAGCCCGGAATCCGGACGTCGTAGACGTGCCGATCCGCGTACTGGACGTAGTTGGGAATCGACTTGTCGCCAATGCGATCGGCGGGCTTCCTGAAGGTCCGCGAGTGCGTGATCGCGTTGGTCAGGAAGTTCACCTCGCCGGTGCGACGGTCGCCGCGGATCACCCGGACCTCGTAGGTCTCGAGCGTGTTGAGATTCCCGATGTCGTCGGCGTCGGGACCGAGCGGGCCGATGTTGATGAGCGGCACGGCCACGTCCCGGCCGCCGGCCGGCACGGTGAGGTTCCGGAACCGGGTCTTGAACCGGAACTGGAAGGTGAGGTCTTCACGCGCATCGCCGTTGTTGTCCACGTGGATTTCGTAGACCGCGGCGGGATCCATCGCGAAGAAGTTGGGTCCGCCGTAGGCGTCCTGCAGCGGGATGTAGTTGGCGATCAGGGTCACAAACCCTTCGCGTCCCGGCTCGTAGCTCCGGAATGCGTAGAAGTCCGTTCCGTCGAGCTTGGGCCGGCCGGCGATGCCAGGCGCCTCGCGGTGGCTCGACCCGATCGCCGTGACGCCGGCCGCGGCGACGAACGCCGCACCGGCCAACAGCTGAATCGATCGTCGTTTCATTGCGTCCTCCAGAAAAGGGGCCAGGCTGTTTCCTGCCTGGCCCGCCGTCTGTGCTACGGACGCTTTTCGACTTCGGATTCTTGTCTGCCGGTGGAAGTTTCGACAGGGCCGCCTCGCGAGTCCTTCAGCCCCTGCGGCTCGCCAGGCACGCAGATGGCGTGTTCGCGCGTTCGCCCCGCGGGCACCTGCGGTTTCATCCGATCCCTGCACCCTCGGCCACCGATGTCGCCGAGATCCTGGCGACCATCGTGCCGGCGGTGCGGCGCTTGCTGATCCGCCACTCGGCCGAACGAGATCTGGACCCTGGACTTCATGCACTACGCGCTCTGCCGCGGGCCGACGGCTTCGGACCCCTCCTCGGAGGCGGGCCGCTCATCCTGCCAGAAGCGGCGTGGCCTCGGCGAAGGACCGTCCGTCAGGCCCACCACCTATCCTCCCCCTTCTGACAGCGATTCCCTGGCCGCGCGGGTCAAGACACGATGACTCAGGCCCGGGATATCGCGTGCGTTCGATTTCGGCGTGTCCTTCGTTTTCACAGGTGGGGCAGAGTTGTTGGATCCGCGCGTCGAGCCTTGACTCGGAACTGGATTGGGAGTGCAATCCTGCCGGACCAGCTCGACCGAGCTCCCTCAGGCCCAGAAAGAGGGGAACACAGTGTCGCCATCGTTGCCGCCGGGGCCCTACAAAACGCTGTCGGTGGACGGGCAGACCGTGCCCGAGTACATCATCCCCTTCGACAAGGAAGGCACTTGTACGGGACCGGAAACGCGCGAGGAGATGCTCACCTCGCTCGCGTCAGGCCGATTTACCGACATCTTCCTGTTTTCACACGGGTGGAACAACGACTGGTCGGTCGCGAGCAAGCGATACGACGACTTCATCGAAGGCTTCGGCAAGCAGCGCGCGAATCGCAATTCGGACTACGGCCGCCCGTACGCGCCGCTGCTCGCGGGTGTGTTCTGGCCAAGCACCGCGCTCGTGCTGCCGTCGGAAGAGGGACCTGACTTTGCCGCTGCCGGCCTCGACCAGCAGGCCGTAGACGCATCGGTCGATGCCGGCGAACTGGCGGCCGCCATTCCCGCCGCCTCGCGCGCGCGCTTCGACGAGTTGATGAAGAAGCCGTCGTTTGCGCCGGGCGACGAGGAGGCACTGGCCGCACTGCTGGCGCCAGTGTGGAACGATCTTCAGCGCGCCGGGACCAACGAGGCAGACGTTCGCGTCGAGCCGATGACCGCGGCCGAACTGGTGGCTTTGTGGCGTTCCGATCGCGCCGTGGCCCGGGTGCAGGAGGCAGACGAGTACGGCGGGCTCGCCGCCGGTTCGCCGGTGGCGACCGCCATGCCCGGCGCGGCGCTGTCGATCGGCGACATCGTCAACGCGCCGCGCGACCTGATTCGTGCCTTCACCGTGCTGCAGATGAAGGATCGTGCGGTGCGCGTCGGCGGTTCAGGCGTCGCGGCGCTTCTGCGCGACGTGCTGCAACGATCGCAGGCGCGCGTGCACCTGATCGGCCACTCGTACGGATGCATCATCATGCTGTCCGCGTTGAGCGCCATCCCGTCGAGTGCGGTGACGCGCAAGGTGGACTCGGTACTGCTGCTCCAGGCGGCGGTGTCGCGATTCTGCTTCGCCACCAAGGTCCCCGGAAAGCCGTACCCCGGCGGCTATCGAGTCGCCTTCGATCGGGTGACGCAGCCGATTCTCGCGACGTTCACCAGACGCGACCTCCCGCTGACCAAGCTGTTTCACTGGGCGGTTCGCCGCGATTCGGATCTGGGGCAGCCGGAGATCGCCGGTGTTCGCCCGGCTCCGAGCAAGTACGCGGCGCTGGGTGGTTTCGGCCCCGACGGCTGCCTCGACAGCGAGTACCTCGTCGAGCCGATTCACGCCGTGGGTCAGCCGTACGTCCTCGACACGCCGCAGCTGCGCATCGTGGCGCTGCAGGCTGACGAGGAGATCAAGGGCCACGGAGCGGTCAGCGTCCCCGAAACCTGGTGGGCGTTGTTCAACCAGGTGCGCGGAGCGTAACCCCATGGGTGCTCTGAGAGCGATCGCGGGATCGACAAAGCGCCTCACGTTGCGCCTCAGCATGGCGACGGCGAACAACCGGCCGTCCGGCTCCGGACCCGAGCCGACGAGCGTGACGGCGGCCGCCATCGAGAAGGCCAAGGACCTGAGCCTCGAGATCAACGCGCTGAGCCCCACCGCCCGCGCGATTGTCATGGAGCTGCGGCGCGGCGACGATGTGCACGGCATCTGGACGTTCACGGCCAAAGATCTGAACGTGCCGATCGACCCCGAGGCGTTCGTCAAGCTGCAGAACCGGTTCGAGCACATCCTGCCCGGAGCTCGATCGCTGGCCGCGCAGGGCGCCTTCGCGCTGGCGGAGAAATTCCCCTCGGTCGTCAAACTCAGCTTTCTCGACGAGCTCCGCCAGCGTCTGTCGGCGACCCCGTCGCTGCCGTTGTACGTGTGCGATTCGTTGAGGCGGGCGCTCGATACCCTCGATCCCGACCGGACGACCCTGTGGCTGGAGTTCACGGAGCCGATCGGATTCCTTCCCTGGCTGGCCTGGGAACCGATGCTGCGAGAGGTGGTTGGCGTACCCATCGTCCGCACCGCTCGTCAGCCTGTCGATGCGCTCGCACCCAAGGGTTCGCTCGACGTGCTGGTCGTGGTGACCGCAGGCGAGCCGATCGCCGGAGCACCGAAGTCGGTCGTGGGCCTCTGTCGCGAGATCCTGAAGGGGCTCCCCGCGCCGCACCGGTGCGTGATCCACCTGTGCGCGGACGTGTTGCATCGAGGTGCCGTGCGTGCCGCCCTCGCCAAGTCCGGACTGGCGCCGACCGAAGGCGACGAGCCTCGAGGCGGCCGCGGCGTCGTGGTGTATCCGTTTCCGGCCGCCGATTATCCACCGTCGCCGCATCCTGGCGAGACGCCGGAGCTGTCAACGGACGTGCTGTCGGAGCATCAGTGGCCGCAGTGGATTCGCGACTGCATGCACGGCCGCGGCATCGACGTGATTCACATCATCAGCGAGGCTGGCTTCCCGACGCTGTTCCCGTGTCTGGAGGTCGCCAAAATTCCGTGGCAGCTGCCCAAGCGAACCACCGAGTACTTCTTCCGGACGTCGACCCGCGTCCGGCTGCGGCACGTGGATGCGCCGCAGATCACCGAGCTCACCAGCGGCTTCGGCGCGTGGGCGGTGGTCCTGTCGGCGCCGGGCAGCGACGCTTTGCGCGCCCAGCGCGCGCTCGCGCATCAGATCTCGGGGCTGGTTCCAGGCGTGTTCGTGGTGCACGACCTCGTGGCCGATCCCGATGCCTCTGCGTGCGAATCGTTGTACGCGTTCCTGTCGCGCAGCCCCACGGCCGACGGCTCGCCGCGGGCGCTCCCCGATTCGACCGCTCTGTGCATTCAGTGTCACCCTTCGCGGTTCTTACGCGACGTCGATGAATCGAGCCTCGTGCAGACGTTTGGCGCCAGCTTCGTCGCTGCCGCGAAACAGGTGAGCGTGGCGCTGAACACGCAGGAGGCGACGCCGGCGTGGGCGGCCGTCCTCCAGCGAACCATCGAGCAGTCGGTGGCTGGCTATCTCGCCGTGGCGCCGGCGAACGATCGCGACAAAGCCGCGCAGGACGGGGTAGTAAGTGCGCTGACAAAGGCGATGGAAGTGCTCGCCAAACACACGAAGTCGACAAGCTGACGGCCAGGCCCTTATGAGTTCAGCCCTCGTCATCAACGTGGTTCCACTGCGAACCAACGGCGCGCTCCAGCAGGTGATGCTCGTCCTGGAAACGCCGAGTCCGATGATCGACGTGCCCGCCGATGGCATCAACCTCGTGGCCAGCGCCGATCAGCAGCCGTTCGCGAGTCTGATGAAAGAGCCGTTCAGCAGGCAGGTGATCAAGGACTGCGGCGATGCGCTGTTCGAGTCGCTCGATACCATGCCGCGCTTTCACAAGACCGATCTCACAACCGCCGTACGCACGCCGATCTACTTCAAGCTCGACAGCCCACCGGCGGAGAACCTGCCGTGGGAAGCGCTCTGGCATCGTGGGCGCGGTGTGTTCGTTGCTCTCGAGAAGAACTGGCCGTTGGCTCGCCTGGCAACGGCGAACAGTCGCCCGGCGGCCTCGCTGATCGAGCCTGAGTTGAAGATCCTGATCGTTCTCGCCGCCTCGTGCGGCGACGGCCCGGTACCGGTTGACGCCACCGGCGAGTGGAACGCGATCTGGACGGCGCTGTCGAAGGCCCCGTGTGCTTCGAGGCTGCGGGTACACGTATTGTCCTGTCAGGACACCATCCTCGAAACCATCGCGGGACTGGTCAATCCGCCGCTGAAGATCACCTGTGAGCAGCTCGCCTCCGAACAGACCCTTCAACAGACCCTGGCCGTGCTCTCGCCGAACATCGTGCACTTCTTCTGTCACGGCAGCACGGACGGCGACGAGCCGCGCCTCAATCTGGCGACGCGTGGCGATTACGACGCCGAACTGCCGACGGGGCGCGTGTGGCTCGGGCTCAACGAGTTGTCGCCGCTGGGCCGATCGCCGAGTGCCTGGCTCGTGACCCTGAACTGTTGTCAGGGTGCGCAGGCCGCCGGACGGCGCTCGTCGATCGCCGCGAAGATCGCCGCGACCGTGCCGACCGTTGTCGCCATGCGCGAGAGCGTCGACTTTCGGAAGGCGAGCCTGTTCGCCGGCGCCTTCTATGACCACCTGCTGCGGGCCTTGGACCAGTATATTCCGTCGGAAGCCGACGGCGCCGCCGCGCGGGAGTTCACGATCCCCGAGAGTGTGTGGGTAGATGCGATGCATCCGCCGCGGCAGATCCTCTCGAACGCCGGCGGTGAAGATCCGGCGTGGACCCTGCCAGTGGTGTATGTGCAGCGGGGCGAGCTGATGATGAAGGCGCAGCCGCGCTCGGCGAGCATGTTTTCCCTGCTGCCGGAGACCGATCAGAACAAGATCACGGGTCTCCGGATGGGCGTCGACCAGCTGCGCAAGATGCTCGCGACGATGAAGAATACGAACGCGCCGGCCTCCGCCGCGCAGGATCTCGAAGCCCCTCTGGCCGCCGTGCTGCGTCAGGCGGATGAGGCCGAGCGCGATGCGCTGATTGTTTACGTGCAGACTCCGGACCTGCCCGAGTGGCACGTCAAGATGGCGCAAGAGCGGCTCGATGATCTTCAGACACGCCTCGCGTAGAGCAGCGACATGTCGCAACCCATTCGCGTTCAGATCAATGCGTTCGATCCCTCTGGCACGTCGTCCCAGGCGGATCTCGATCCGGTCAGCCGCTCCCTCAAGCGCTTCGCGCTGACGTCGGCCGGTCAGCCGCCGCGTACGGTGCTGGCGCCGACCGCAGCCGCCAGCCTGACCGAGTGGCAGCATCCCGACGTGGGATGGGGCGTCGTGATGTCGAGCACCCGCACGAAGGTGCCCGCATCGCTCGCCCAGCTGATCGCAAAGCGGAAGGCGCACATCTTCCGGTTCACGCCCAACTGGGAGCGCTGCTACACCTACCTCCGAAACGAGACGCTCGGCCGCGACGTGGCGATTGCCGGCTCGCCGCGAGGCATGGGGCCGGGACGGCTGCCTCACTATCTGCTGATCATCGGTCCTCCCACCGAGGTGCCGTGGAGCGTGCAGTTCGCGCTCGGCGCGACGCGTGCCGTCGGACGGATCCCGCTCGAAGGCGCCGCACTCGATAACTACATCCAGGCGCTGCTCACCGACTTCAAGGCCGACGCCGCCGATCCGTACTCGACGGTTACGTGGGCCGTGGACGTGAACGACACCGACATCACCGAACTGATGCGCACGTTCATTGCCGCCAAAGTGCAGCAACAGCTCGTGAACGATGATGAGATCGGAGCGGCGCGAGCGGTGTTTCTGGACGGGAAGACGGAACCGGAGGCGGCTACCATCGCGCGGTTCTCAAAAGTGGTGACCGAGCAACGCCCTGGGTTGATCGTGACGACCAGCCATGGCCTGACAGGGCCGCTGAACGACGTCGAGCGCATGAAGGGCACGCTCGGCCTTCCCGTCGATCAGCAGCAGACCCCGCTCGACCCCGCGGCGCTGCTCAAGACGTGGTCGCCTGGAGGAGCGGTGTGGTACTGCCACGCCTGTTGTTCCGCGGGCGCCGATCGGCCGAGTGCGTTTGCCGCTCTGTTCGACGAAGGCGCCGAGCTTCGCAGGATCTTAAACGCGATTGCCGAGACAGGGCCATCAGTGGCGCCGCTGCCTATGCAGTTGCTCGGTCATTCGCGACCCGTGCGCGCGTTCATCGGACATGTCGAGCCGACCTTCGATTGGACGCTGCGGAATCCTGGCAATGGACAGGTCCTGACGGCGACGCTCGTCAAGGCGATCTATCCGAACCTCTATCAGACCCAGCCGCGCACGCCGATCGGCCAGGCGTTTCGTGACGTGTATGCCGACATCGGCGGATACCTGGCCTCGTGGGAGAACGCGCGCGCGTCCTACGATGCGGGCGCGCAGAACCTCACCGACTTGCTGGCGTGGCAGCTGTGTGCCCGCGACCTGCAGAGCCTGGTGATACTCGGCGACCCGGCGGCGGCGCTCCCGCTTCGCACCGGCGCGGCGGCTCCGCCTGCCCCGGTCAGCGCCGGTCAGATCCTCGGTACTTAGCGTCCACAGCGGCGCTACTGCGGCTTCAGCGAAGCCAACTTGGATGCGAAAGCGACGCGTGACGTCGTGTCCGACTATCTCGCGGGGCAGGTTGTCGTGAACACCGGCGAATCAATCCTGGAGGCGCTGGACCTCGAAACCCGCTATCAGGTGTCGTTCTGGGATGCCCTGGTGATCCAGGCCGCTCACGCAGCGGGCGCTGAGATTCTGTATTCCGAGGACTTGACTGACGGACAACGGTACGGAACCGTGCAGGTCAAGAATCCACTAACAGTCTAACGCTTCGTACCCAGCGGCGGATGGATGCGTCCGCCTTCGCCACGGCTCCGGCGAGACTGCGGCACCGCACCTGCAATGCCACGCGTGGCCTCCCCCCGATTCCCCATCGCGACGCAGGCGTCTCTCGGCGAGCTCGTTCGAACGCTCCAGGCGCGGCGACAGCGATTATCGGGGCCGCTGTGGGGTCTGGCGAAGGTGAAGTCAGGCTGGCCGGACCGCGCCTCACGACTAGCCGACCCGATCACCGGACAGCGGTGGCCTACACTGTTCGGGCCATGGATACACAAGGCGTCATCCCCTCTCTTTTTGGCGTTTCGCGCGCGCTCGTCGGCGTCGTGCACACGGGCGGGCTTCCTGGTACACCGGCCGGCAATCAGGGCATCGACGAGATTGCCGCCGCCGCGGTGGCCGAGGCGCGCGCCTACGCGTCAGCCGGCTTCGACGGCATCATGATCGAGAACACGCACGATCGCCCGTATCTCAAGGGCTCGGTTGGCCCGGAAATCGTTGCTGCGCTCGCGGTCATCGGTTACGAGGTGCGGCGCGCTACGACGCTGCCGCTCGGCGTGCAGGTGCTTGCCGGAGCGAATCAGTCTGCTGTGGCCGTTGCCATGGCGTGCGGCGCGACCTTCGTCCGCGTCGAGGGGTTTGTCTTCGCGCATGTAGCAGACGAGGGGATCATCGAATCGAGCGCGGGAAGTCTGCTTCGCTACCGCCGCGCCATCGGCGCCGATCGCATCCGCGTGTTTGCCGACATCAAGAAGAAGCATTCGGCGCACGCGATCACCGCCGACGTGAGCCTCGTGGAGACGGCCAAGGCCGCCGAGTTTTTTCTCGTCGATGGTGTGATCGTGTCGGGCATCGCGACAGGTCACCCGGCTGACGCCTCGGAGGTTCAATCGGTCGCGCGAGCCGTCGGCGTGCCGACACTCGTCGGCTCCGGCGTCTCGCTCAGCAATGTTCACGACTACCGCGACGCTGACGCACTCCTGGTCGGGTCATCGATCAAGCACGGCGGCGTCTGGTCAGGACGAGTCGACGAATCGCAAGCGAGCGCGCTCGCGAGGGCCTTTCGCCAGAGGTAGCTCAGGCGCCCGCCGCTCGCTACCTGGTAGCGGCCTCCTGCGCCCTTGCGCCCCGGAGGATGGCGGGCAGCCCGTAGTTACCCTCGTGGCAGGCGTATTCGAACATCTCCTCGCCGGTCTTCTTCAGGGGGACCATCAGCGTCCACGGCTTCGTCCACACCGTGGGGTCTTCGACCGTCACGTAGTACTCGAGCGAGTCCTCCGAGACCCGGCGAAACTTTTCGATGAGATGCAGGTTCGTGCTCGCGCCCCGAAAACTGGTGTTCGGCGAGAAGTTGGTTGTGTCGATGACCAGGGTGTCATCTTCCCAGTGGCCGCGCGAGTCACCGTGATACGCCGTGATGGTCTTGGACAGGCGCGGGCGTTTGTCGAGCGGTATCACGCGCGCGTCGTGAACCATCTCGGTGCGGACCACCACTGCATCCGGCGACTGCACGAGCGAGAAGTAGCTCTGGTAGCCGGCCATCAGCAGCGGGGTGCCGAAGTGGATGCAGCGAGTGCCGAGGCCCAGGTCCTGCGCGCCGTCGGCCGGCCCCTTTCCCCGCTGCGCTGCCGCGCGCTCGGCCCGCGCCCGCTCGGCGTAGCCCGGTACCGTCGGCGGAATACGTCCGTCCGGCGGATCGATGATGAGCGACGTGCGGTTGTCCCAGATCCGTTCGGACAGCCACGACTGGTCGTAGTTGCCGGTCTGAGTGTCGGAGGAGCTGAATTTATCCTTGCCTGCGAGGGCCGCACTGAACAGCTCGTCGCCGAAGAACGCATCGCCGCCGTCCTGCAGCTGCTTGGCCGTGGCCTTCATCTTTGCCAGTTCTGCGTCGGTCATGGTCGCCCGGTTTCCGAACTGTTCGGGACGCTGGAGCGGAGTCACGGTGTTGTTGGCCCACACGCCCTGCATGTCGGGCTGCCCGTTGACCGTGCGCGGGGCGACGTACGGTTTGGACTGCGGGGCCTGACCGCTGAGATGGGCCGCGGTGGCCAAAACCACGGCTGCAACGATTCCTGCGTTCGAGATCCGCATTTCGACTCCTGCACGGGGGCCTGGTCACGGGCACCCAACGCCTAAAGTATGGCAGATCAGGCCCATTGTGGCCGAGCGCAAGGTTTTCGGACTCCTCCGTTCTAAGACCAGGAGGACTTATGAATCATCGTCGTGCCTGTCTGCTGGTTGCCGTCCTGGGCTGTGCCGCTGCCATGTCCGTCATGCTCCGGGCATCGTCCGATGGTCCGAGCGCGGGCATCGAGATCATGGTGAAAGGGGTTTCGCAGCCCAAGTTCGTCCACCACGGCCGCCTGTATGTCGAGGCCCTCAAGGGGCGGGAATATGCCATCCGGCTGCGGAATCCCTACCCGGTCCGCGTAGCGGTGGCGTTGTCCGTCGACGGGCTCAACACGATCGATGCCCGCGAGACGACCGCCGGCGATGCGCGCAAGTGGGTGCTCGGTCGTTATGAAATCGTGACCATCAGCGGATGGCAGACGAGCCAGAGCGAGGCACGCCGCTTCGAGTTCACGACGGAAGCGCGATCGTATGGGGCCGCACTTGGAAAGACCGAGAACCTCGGGATGATCAGCGCGGTGTTCTTCAAGGAGCGCGCGCCTGTTCCCGTGCCGTATTCATCGAACGAGGAGAAGCGCAGGCAGGATCAGGCACCACGTGTGGGGGCGGCGCCCGCCGCACCGGCTCGAGAAGCTGGCGCGGAGTCGAGCCGTATGAAAGCGGCGGACGAATACGCGGCAACCGGTATGGGACGCCGAACGGATCACGTTGTGACGCAGGTCTGGCTCGACCTCGAGGACACACCGTCGCAGGCAGTGAACGTCCGCTACGAGTTCCATCCGCAGCTCGTGAGGCTCGGCATCCTGTCGCCAACAGCAGACCCGCTCGATCGTCGTGAGCGGGCGCGTGGATTCGACGACAGCTTCAGCCCTGTGCCGTCGCATCTGCGATAGACGACGAGCCCCTGCGATCAGCTCGTGGCAGGCGGTCCGCTCGCCGCCTGCGCGAGCTGACGAATCGCGCCGAGGTTGGGCGAGCTCACGATTACAGACTGGCCCAAGTCAGTCGCACTCAGAGCCCTCATGGCCAGTGGCAAGAAGAGATCTCCTTGTGCAGCCTACTTGCCGCGGCGAGCCAAGAGTCACGCTCGACGCTTGGCGAGAACGTCGTCGAGCGCGCTCGGGCGCGACTGGTGTGCGTGATGCTCGAGGAAATCGATAACGTGCCGCCGCGCTTCGTGATACTTCGGGTGGGCGAGAACAGCGGCTCGGCTTCGTGGCCGCGCGAAGGGAACGGTATAGACGTCGCCCACGGTCGCCTCGGGCCCGTCGGTCATCAGCACGAGATGATCGGCAAGGTAGAGCGCCTCGTCGATATCGTGCGTGACCATGATCACGGTCTTGCCCGACGCCTCCCACACGCGCAACAGCAGATCCTGCAGCTCGAACCGCGTGAGCGAGTCGAGCTGCGAGAACGGTTCATCGAGCAGGAGGAACCGCGGTTCGACGACGAGTGCGCGCGCCAGCGACACGCATTGCTGCGTGCCGAGCGACAACTCGCCGGGCATCTGCATGGCGCAGTCGCCGATGCCGACGATGTCGAGGTAGAACCGGGCCAGCTCACGCGCTTCCTTGTTGCTCTTCGGCGTCGCGCCCTGAGTGGCCGCCACGATCACGTTGTCGAGCACGCTGAGCCACGGCAACAGGCACGGCGACTGAAAGACGATCGCTCGATCCGCGCCGGGGGCCGTGACCTCGTGCCCGTCGATGATCACGCCGCCGTACGTCGCCTTGTCGAGCCCGGCGACGATCGAGAGCACCGTGGACTTGCCGCAGCCCGAGTGGCCCAGGATGGTCACGAACGTGCCCGTGAGAATCCGCGCGTTCACGTCCTTGACGGCCACGAAGGGGCCAGTCGGGGTGTGGAATACGCGGGTGAGCCCTGTCAGTTCGAGCGGTACGAACACGCGTTCCTCCTTGGCGCGTCCCGCTGATCGCGGGCCGCGCGCAGTCTGTGGCAAACCGGCTTGACGCCGGCTCGCGATTACGCCTGGCCAGACGCTTTGACGGCCTCGGTGGCTGTGGACAGAGCCGGGCTGGACCCCGATCCCAAGGAACGCCCCCGCCGCTGGAGCGACGCGGTGAGCGCCGCCACGACGTGGGCACGCGCGTGCGTGGCCTGCTCGTCGTGGGCCAGCTGCGCCAACGTCCGCGGCCGCGCGAGCTCCACCACGATGGGGGTGCCGAGCGACGCGGGTGGGCCGGTCACGATCGGCACGATCCGGTCCGAGAGCAGGATCGCCTCCTCGACGCTGTTCGTGATCATCACAGTGGTCACCGGCCGCTCCCGTTCCGCGCACAGCCGGGCCAGGTCCTGCTGCAGCGCGTCGCGGGTGAGTGCATCGAGCGCGCCGAAGGGCTCGTCGAGGAAGAGCACTCGCGGCTCGGTGGCAAACGCGCGCGCCAGCGACACCCGCTGCCGCATGCCGCCCGAGAGCTGCCGCGGCTTGCGGTCGAGCGCGTTGCCGAGCCCGACACGTTCGAGCGCCTCGGTGGCGCGGGCGCGCTGCTCGGCAGCGGTGGCGGACGGAAACGCCGCCGAGACCGCGAGGCGCACGTTTTCCAGTGCGCTGAACCACGGCAGCAGCGAGTAGTTCTGGAAGACGAACGCCGCGTCGTCGCGAATGCCCGTCACCGGCTTGCCGTCGATGACGACGGTGCCGGCGTCGGGCGTGGTCAGGCCGGCGAGCAGGCTGAGCAGCGTGGACTTGCCGCTGCCCATCGAGCCGACGATCGACACGAACTCGCCCTGTTCGACGTCGAGCGCCACGTCCTTGAGTACGTGGCGCAGGCCGGCGGGTGACGGGAACGATTTCGAGAGCGCGTGGACTTCGAGAAACGGCACCGGCGCCCTCCTACGACGCCCGGAGCCGGGCTTCGGCCAGGCCCATGAGTCGATCGAGTGCGAACCCGACCACGCCGATGGTGATGATGGCCAACAGGATGTGGGCGTAGACCAGGCTGTTGTACTCCTGCCACAGGAACCCGCCGACGCCAGGGGTGCCGGTGAGCATCTCGCTGGCCACGATCACCAGCCAGGCGATGCCGAGGCTGAGACGGTAGCCGGTGAACATGTACGGGAGCGTCGCCGGCACGATGATCTTGATGAACGTGGTCGTCCGTGACAGCCGCAGCACCTTGGCCACGTTCCAGTAGTCCTGCGGGATGGCGCGCACGCCCATCATGGTGTTGATGACCGTGGGCCACATCGAGCACACCGCAATCGCGAAGAGCGCCGCCGGCTCGGACTTCTGGAACAGCACGAGCCCGAGCGGCAGCCAGGCGAGCGGCGAAATCGGCCGCAGTACCTGCATGATGGGATCGAACATCCGCGTCAGGAGCGGCGACACGCCGAGGAGGAAGCCGATCGGTGTGGCGATGGTGATGCCGAGCAGGAAGCCCTGGGCCACGCGGACCAGGCTGTAGTAGGCAAGCAGGAGGATGCCCTGGTCCGACTCGCCGCGCTTGGCGAGCGGCTCGAGAACGTAGATTTTGCTTTCTTCCCACGTCCGCACCGGCGACGGCAGATCCGGCACCGCGAGGCTGGCGGCCCACCAGACCGCCAGTGCCATCGCGATCCCGCAGAGCGGGAGCAGCAGGTTGAGCAGGCGCTTCATCAGGGTCATCTTGTCCTCGGTCTCCTGGGAACGACGCCGCTAGCTGGCGAGGCTGTTGATCGCAAACGACCGCGCGTATTTCTCGGGATCCTTGCTGTCGAACACGCTGTCGAACAGCGTGATTTTCGTGTCGGCCGGCGCCGTCACCTTCACGCCCATCTCTTTCATCGCCTCCATGTAGATGTCGGGACGCATCACCTTCCTGGGAATGCCGACGTAGTCCGGAGCGCCCTTGGCGAAGCCCCAGCGCTGGAGCTGCGTCAGCCACCACTGCGCGTAGATCGGCTGCGGGACGTTGCAGTTGCGCTGCGAATAGATCATGTAGAACGGATCCTGCTCGACGCGGCCGTCGCCGTACTCGTACTTGCCCATCAGGCGTTCGAGGATGATGGCCGGCGGACAGTTGATGTAGGCCGGACGCGCGATGATCTCCGCGGCCTTGGGCCGGTTCTTCATGTCGTCGAGATGCACGCTGGCCAGGTGGAGCGCCTTCAGCACCGCTTTCACGCTCTTGGGATTCTTGATGGCGAACTCCTCGGTGAAGGCGCATGCCTTCTCGGGATGGTCCTTCCACATCTGCTGGGTCGTGATTGCGGTGAAGCCGATGTTGTCTTCGATCGCGCGGTTGTTCCAGGGTTCGCCGACGCAGAACCCGTCCATCTTGCCGACCTTCATGTTGGCGACCATCTGCGGCGGCGGGATGGTGATGAGGTTGACGTCCTTATCGGGGTTGATGCCGCCCGACGCGAGCCAGTAGCGGATCCACATCGCATGGGTGCCGGGCGGGAACGTCATCGCGAACGACATCGGCTCGCCGGCGGCCTTCGCCTTGTCCACGAGCGGCTTCAGCGCCTGCGGTGTCTTCACGCCCGCGGCCTTCAGCTTGTTGTCGAGCGTGATCGCCTGGCCGTTGCGGTTGAGCAGCCAGGGGATGACCATCGGCTTCACCGGCGAGCCGGCGAGGCCCATCGTGGAGGCGATCGGCATGCCGATCAGCATGTGGGTGGCGTGGTTCTCGCCGATCGTGAGCTTGTCGCGGATCACCGCCCACGACGCTTCCTTGGAGATCGTCGACTCGATGCCGAACTGCTTGAAGTAGCCGAGCTCGTGCGCCATGACGATCGGGGCGCAGTCGGTGAGCGCGATGATGCCGAAGCGCATCGCGGCCACTTCGGGCGCATCGCTGGCGTAGGCGTTGCCCACCCACCCCTTGGGCATGCCGGATAGCAGGACGCCGGCGGCGGACGTGCCGGCGGCCTTGAGGAAGCGGCGGCGCGAAGATGTCTCTGTGGTCATCGTCATCGGAACCTTCACCTCTACTTGTCCGCCAGGAAAACGTAGGTCAGCATCACGTGCGGCTGGCTGTAGGACACCCCCGGCGTGGCTTGCTTCAGGAACTTGCCCGTAAACATGTGCGCGTAGCCGGCCGCGAGCTGCAGCTGTGGCATGAGCGCCCGCGTCACCAGGAAGTCGATCTCCTGGCCGACGTGGCCGCTGGCCGCGCCGCCGGGGACGAAGGCGATACGGGTGCCGCTGGCGGCGTAGAGGCCGTCGGTCGTCTCGGCCAGCCACCACGTGTGGTAGTTGACCGCGATCGGCGTCGCTTTGAAGGGCGAGAACTCGAAGCCTTCGCGCAGATGGTGCACGTTGCGCCACCCGACCTGATCGGCCAGGCCCAGTTTGTCGTGACCGGTGGGGTAGAGCTGATCGAACGTGCCGCGGCTGCCGTCGCTCAGGTTCTTGTCGCCGGTCGCGAAGTTGTACTCGGAGGTGAGCTTGATCACGCCCTTGCCCGGCAGCGACTCGCGCATCTGATAATGGCCGGCCCAGGCGCCGATCGAATCGTCCACGAGCGACCCGCGCTGCAGCGCTATCTCGACGCCGTAGTCCAGGCCGGCAGGCAGTCGTCCCGCAGTACGGGCGCCGACGGTCGTCTGCTGCAGGTTGCCGAACGGCCCCAGCTCGCTGCGCAGGTTCTCGTCCCGCCGGTAAATGACGTAGGGCTCGACCGTCGCCTTGGGCAGGAGCTTGGTGGTGGACGCGTAAGCGCCGGTCAGCAGGTTGCCGTTGCCGCTCTTGTCGAACTCGTCGGGCAGACTGCGCACCAGCGAGGCGGCGAAGACGTCCACCTGGAACGCCTTGTGGCGGAGAATGCCCCGCGCCGCATCCCACGTGCGGCCGGTGTTGACCCACGCGAGATGCCCGAGCAGCCGTTGCTCTCCGAACGCCAGTTCCTGGCGCCCGAGCCGCAGGGCCACCGGCGCCTTGACGGAACCGACGTCGGCACTGGCCACGCGCAGGTCGAACGGACCGTAGAACGGGGCCGTTGTGGGGCCGACGGTCTTGCCGCCGACGCGTGCGTCCTGCACGTTGACCTGGAACGACAGCGACTGGCTGGGCGTGATCGTGGCATTCACCCGCACACGGGTCAGCGCGTAGTTGTCATCGCGCGCCTCGATGAAGCCGAGGTTCTCGAAGCCTTCGAAGCGCTCGCGGAACTCGCCGCGCACGCGCAGCCACGCGGGCAGCTTCTGGTTCGCGCGGTTGAAGAGGGGGACCTTCTGCGCGACCTGCGCCTGCGGCGGCGCCGGTGCGGCGGACGGGGGTGCCTCACTGGCCGCGGGGGCAGGTGCCGCTGGTTGCAGTTGCGCCTGCACTGTCGACGACGCCGGCTGCTGCGCGGACGCGGACAAGGGAAGTGCCAGCAGCACGGCCGCTGGCCACAGCTTGCGGGCCCGTGCGGACGTACCGGTCTTGCTGTACATGCGAGTCTCTCCTCAGCGCGCGATACAAAGTCGAAGTGAGCGTGGAGAGGCGTCTGGGCCTGGATTACACGAGGTGCGTCGTGGCCGAACTGGGCGTGCTGTCAATGTGCGGGCGTCTGGGCCGCTGAACCGCTCCTGAGCAAAGGCCATTCCGAACGCGGTGTTTCGCCTCGACGGCCAAGAATTCCGAGTTGTCGAAGGCGATTTCGTGGCGCCGGCATTCGACATTTCGAGGTTGCGCCGTGTCCGGTTCCACGACCTGATAGCGCTACAAGACCGTGAGTCGCGTTTGGCCTTCGAACATTTTCGTGACCACCCTCGCGTCGTCTCCAGAGAGGATCCCGAGGGTCCCCAGGCGACCGCCAAGGCGGATCGAAAAAGCCCGAAACGACACGGCGCAGTGCCGGGAACCCGGCGCTGCGCGCGCGCTCGCTGCGGTCGCGCCTGTGGCCACAACATCCGTAGATGCAGTGCTCTACGAGGCTTCCATGAGACCGGTTTGGGTCCCACGGCCCTGTCGGATGTAGCACTTAGCAGTCCTTGGCCGATCTTCTTCAGTTTTGTTGTAATCGGCATCTCTGGCTACGCAAGCGTCGCCACTGCCCCCCTTGCCGCTGTCGCGCGCTGTGTGTATCTTCGGAGTAGGCCTGCCGCCGTGTGAGCGCGGGCCTTCATGCCCGCCCTTGCCGCCGGGCTGCGCTGTCGTCCTGGCGCACGGTAAATCTCGCTCCTTGTCGAGCCAGTGGATTTCGTCACGCCTGACGCGTGACAGGACATGGGTTCGCCATGGGAGTGTCGATGTCGCTGCCCCTGCTGAAGCGGGCGACCGAAGACGGCGTCACGTTCGCGCTGACCAAGCGTCCCGCGCCAGCCGCGCTCGTGACTCGCCGGCCCGCTGGGCCGGTGCCGCTCTCGGAGCGCATGCCCACCCGCGCGCTCGAACCCGGCGAGCAGTATCGATTCCACTTCGACATGGGGAAGTGCATCGGCTGCAAGTGCTGCGTCGTCGCCTGCAACGAACAGAACGGCAATCCCGCGGAGATCAACTGGCGCCGGGTCGGCGACATCGAAGGCGGATTCTTCCCGGCAGTCGCACAGAACCACCTCTCCATGGGCTGCAACCACTGCCTCGAGCCCACCTGCCTCGAGGGCTGTCCGGTGGACGCCTACTCGAAGGACGCGATCACGGGCATCGTGCGCCATAGCGCCGATGCCTGCATCGGCTGCCAGTACTGCACGTGGAACTGCTCGTACGGTGTGCCGCAGTACAACCCCGAGCGCGGCGTCGTCGGCAAGTGCGACATGTGCCATGGCCGACTCGAGGCTGGCCAGGCGCCGGCCTGTGTGAGTGCCTGCCCCGAAGGCGCCATCCAGATCGAAATCGTCAACACCGGGCAGTGGCGCGCGGCGGTCGAATCTTTTGCCCCGCCCTCCGGCGTGCCCACTGCCGATGGGAGCCTCTCGACCACGCGGGTGACGCTGCCCGCGGATCTGCCGCCGAACGCGAGCCCGCGCGATGCGACCCACGTGACGCCGGCCGAGCCGCACTGGCCGCTGGTGATCATGACCGTGCTGACGCAGCTCTCGGTCGGGGCCTTCGCCACGATCTGGCTGCTGCAGATTCTCGGCGCCGGCGCGCACCTCGGCGCCGCGGCGATCGGGTCGCTCCTCCTCGGCGGGCTGGCGCTCGCCGCGTCGACGATGCACCTGGGGCGGCCCATTCACGCCTATCGCGCCGTCCGGATGTGGAAGCGCTCGTGGCTGAGCCGTGAGGTGCTGATGTTCGGTGCCTTCTCCAACGTCGCCGGGCTGTACGCCGCCGCTCTGTGGTTCGGGATGCCTGGCAGCGTGTTCCTTGGCGCGCTGACGGTGCTGTTCGGCGTTGCCGGCGTCACGGCCAGCGCCTACATCTACCGCGTGCCGGCGCGGCCGGCGTGGAACACCCCCTACACGCTGGTGCAGTTCAACCTGACCGCGGCGCTGCTCGGACCGCTGTTCGCGTCGGTGATTGGCGCCGGCGACACACGGTGGCTGGCTCCGGCTGCCGGCGCGGTGGGCGTCGCGATCGCCGCGGTGCTGGGGCTCCGGCTGCTGCGGCTCGTCGCCTCCGAGAACCTCGAACTCAAAGGGACGGCGCGGCTGCTCTCGACCGTGCTGCGGCGCCACCTCCTGATCCGTGGCTGCCTGGTCGCCGTGGGCGGCGTGCTGATGCCGCTCCTCGTCGCCAGCCGCACCGACCTGGCCGACGTCTCGATCGCGCTCCTGATGGGCGCGGCGCTGGCTCTGGCCCTGGGCGGCGAGATTCTCGGCCGCTACCTGTTCTTCGTCAGCGTGGTGCCGCGGCAGATGGCAGCTGCCTACCTGCCGGCTGCGAGGGAGGCCGCATGACGCTGAAGCAAATGCTCGGACTGGACACGCGCGCCGAGCGCTATTCCTACGCCACCGACCCGGTCGCGGGGTATGTCTCGGCGCAGAAGGTGCCCGACAAGTGGGTCTCGACCACCTGTGGCTATTGCTCGGTGGGCTGCGGGATGTTCATCGGCGTGAAGGACGGCAAGGCCGTGAGCGTCCGCGGCAACCCCGACCACAAAGTGAACCGCGGCCTGCTGTGCCCAAAGGGCCTGTCGGAGCACTACACGATCCGCACCGACAACCGCGCGCTCTACCCGATGCTGCGCGATGGCAAGACGTTCAGCCGCATCGGCTGGGACCAGGCGTTCGCGACGATGGCGCAGAAGTTCCGCGACGTGCAGGCCCGCTTCGGGCCCGGCGCCGTCGGCGTGATCAGCACCGGCCAGCTCGTCACCGAAGAGTTCTACGCCCTCGGCAAGCTGGTGCAGCTCGGAATCGGCACCAACAACTACGACGGGAACACCACGCTGTGCATGGCGACGGCGGTGCAGGGCTACAAGCGTTCGTTCGGGAGCGACGGGCCGCCCGGCACTTACGAGGACCTCGAGAAGGCCGACGTCGTCATCCTGATCGGGGCGAACATCGCCGAGAACCACCCGCTGCTCTGCTGGCGGCTGCGCTCGAACCCGTCGACGACGCTCATCGTCGTCGACCCGCGGGTCACCAAGACCGCGATGATGGCCGACCTGCACCTCCCGGTGAAGCCGCGGTCCGACCTCGCGCTCGTCAACGGCCTCATCAACGTCGTCATCGAGCACAACTTCGTCAACCGCGAGTACGTCGAGCAGCACACCACCGGCTTCGACGCGCTGCGCGAGTCGGTGAAGGCCTACACGCCGGAGCGGGTCGCCGAGATCACCGGCATCTCGCCCGAGATGATCGTTCGCACCGCCTGGCTCTACGCCCATGCCAAGGCTGGATTCATCGGCTGGACGATGGGCGTGAACCACAGTACCAAGGGCACCGAGACCGTCAACGCCATCAACAACCTGGCCCTCATCACCGGCAACATCGGCCGCGAGGGCGCGGCGCCGTTCTCGATTACCGGGCAGTGCAACGCGATGGGCACGCGCGAGGCGGGCTTCGCGTCGATCATGCCCGGCTACCGCAAGTTCGAGAGCGCGGACGATCGCGAGGCACTGGCCGGACTGTGGAACGTGCCGGTCGACCGCATCCCGAGCAAGCGCGGGCTCGCTTATCCCGACATCATCGAGGCGGCGCTCGACCGCAAGATCCGCGCGCTCTGGATCATCGCCACCAACCCCATCGTGTCCTTCCCCAACCTCGGGGCGCTGACGCAGGCGCTCGAGGGTCTCGAATTCCTGGTCGTCCAGGACGGCTATCACCCGACGCCGACGTCGGAGTTCGCGCACCTCATGCTGCCGGCCGCAATCTGGGGCGAGAAGGAAGGCACCTACACCAACTCGGAGCGCCGCGTGAGCAAGGTCAATCGCGCGGTGCCGCCGCCGGCCGAGGCCCGCGCCGACTTCGACATCTTCCTGGGACTTGCCGAACACCTCGGCGTCAAGGACGAGATCTTCCCCGGCTGGACCAGGCCCGGCGACGCGTTCGAGGAGTGGAAGAAGGTGTCGGCCGGACGCCTGTGCGACTACTCGGGCATGACGTATCGCGACATTGAGCACCACGGCGGCATCCAGTGGCCGTTCCCGGCCGGCGCGACCGGAGCCGGGCAGACGCGGCGGCTCTACGAAGCGGGCACGTTCCAGCACGACGACGGCAAGGCGAAGCTGATCGTGACGGAGTGGGAGCCGTTTCCGGAACAGCCGAACACCGAGTTCCCGCTGGTGCTCAACACCGGCCGCACCGTCGAGCACTGGCACACGCGCACCAAGACCGGCAAGGTGCCGATCCTCGAGCGCCTGTCGCCGAACGCCTGGGTGGAGATGAACCCGCGCGACGCGCGGTCGCTGCGCTTGAAGCCGCAGGACAAGGTGGACGTGGTGTCGCGGCGCGGCCGCGTCCGCGGCGTCGAGCTGCGCGTCACCGAGACGGTGGCTCCGGGGCAGATCTTCGTGCCCTTTCATTACGCCGAGGCCAACGCCAACCAGATGACGCAGAGCGCCTTCGATCCGTTTTCACGCGAGCCGAACTACAAGCAGTCGGCGGTCCGCGTCGAGCGCACCGCCGGCGTCGTGGGGGCGCCATGACGCGTCTGGTCGTTGTCGGCAACGGCATGGCGGGCATGGCCTGCCTCGAACAGATCCTCAAGCACGACCCGCGGTTCACGGTGACGGTGTTCGGCGACGAGACCCACGTCAACTACAACCGCATCATGTTGTCGTCGGTGCTCGCCGGCGAGAAGGCGGCCGACGACATCGTCATCAACGGCCTCGACTGGTATGAGACGCACGGCATCGACCTGCGCGTCGGCGTCCGCATCATCGACGTGGACGCGGCGGCCAAGACCGTCACCGGCAACGACGGCAGCGTGACCCCCTACGACGTCCTGCTGCTGGCCACCGGCAGCAGCGCCTTCATGCCGCCCATCGGCGGTCTCGACAAGGAGGGCGTGTTCGCGTTCCGCACGCTCGACGACACGCGGGCGCTGATCGAGCGATCGGGAAAGGGCCGCAGGGCGATCGTGATCGGCGGCGGTCTGCTCGGTCTGGAGGCCGCGCGCGGCCTGCAGGTCCAGGGCTGCGAGGTGACCGTCGTGCACCTGATGTCCACCTTGATGGAGCGCCAGCTCGATCCCGACGGCGGGCAGTACCTCCTGGGCAAGATGGAAGACCTCGGCGTGAAGGTGCTGCTCGGCCGCACCACCACCGCGATTCTCGGCAACGGCCACGTCGAAGGCGTGGCGCTGTCCGACGACAGCGTCGTGGACGCCGACATCGTGGTGGTGGCCGCCGGCATCCGGCCGAACGTCGAGCTCGCGCAGAAGGCTGGCCTGGCCGTCAACCGCGGCGTGCTCGTCAACGACTACATGGAAACGTCGTCCGACGACATCTTCGCCGTCGGCGAGTGCGTCGAGCACCGCGGCGTCTGCTACGGCCTGGTCGCGCCGCTGTTCGAGCAGGGCAAGGTGCTGGCGGCGACCATGACGGGCAACCGCGGGCCGACCTACACCGGCACCGTGCCGGCCGCCAAGCTCAAGATCATGGGCGTCGACGTGTTCTCGGCCGGCGACTGGAGCGAGCAGAACTCCGAACCGGTGCGCTACGAGGACCGCGCCCTCGGCATCTACAAGAAGATCACGGTGCGTGAGGGCAAGCTGGCCGGCGTCATCCTCGTCGGCGACACCTCCGACAGCCACCGTTACATGGACTGGCTGCGCACCGACGCCGACATCTCGGGCCAGCGCAAGCACCTGTTGTTCCCGCCGCCCTCGGCCGATGCCGGCGGCGAGGTGGCCTCCATGTCCGATGGCGCCACCATTTGCGGCTGCATCGGCGTCACCAAGGGCACCATCATCCAGGCGATCCACGAGAAGGGCGTCAACACCATGTCCCAGCTCAAGGAATGCACGCGCGCCAGCACGAGCTGCGGCAGCTGCACCAGCCTGTGCCAGGACCTGCTGCGTGCCGTGGCGCCGGAGTTCGAGGACGAGGTCAAGCGCGTCATCTGCGCCTGCCTGCCGTTTGCCGAAGACAAGCTGCGCGACATCCTGCGCAGCCAGCGGCTCAAGTCGGTGCAGGAGGTGCTCGAGATCTACGGTAACGGCATCGGCTGCGAGGTCTGCAAGCCCGCGCTCAGCTACATGCTCGACATGCTGTGGTGCGGTGATCACGACGAGGACCGGTCGGCGCGCTTCATCAACGATCGCGTCCACGCCAATATCCAGAAGGACGGCACGTTCTCGGTGATCCCGCGCATCCGCGGCGGTGTCACCAGCCCCGACGAGCTGCGCCGCATCGCCGACGTCGCGGACAAGTACCAGGTGCCGATGGTGAAGATCACCGGCAGCCAGCGCATCGACCTGCTCGGGGTGAAAAAGGCCGACCTGCCCGCGGTCTGGGCCGACCTCGGCATGCCATCGGGCCAGGCCTACACCAAGGGCGTGCGGATGGTGAAGACCTGCGTCGGCACCGAGTTCTGTCGCTACGGCACCCAGGATTCCACGGGCGCGGGCGTCGAAATGGAGCGCCGCTTCGAGCAGCTCTTCACGCCGCACAAGGTGAAGATGGCCACCGTCGGCTGCCCGCGCAACTGCGCCGAGGCCACGGTGAAGGACATCGGCCTCATCGGCCAGGAGAACGGCTGGCAGGTGGTGGTCGGCGGCGCCGCCGGCAAAAGCGTGCGCAAGGCCGATCTGCTCATCACCGTGGAGACGACGGACCAGGCGCTCGAGGCGTCGGAGCTGTTCTTCCAGTACTACCGCGAGAACGCCAACTACCTGGAGCGCACCTACGACTTCGTCGAGCGCCTCGGGATCGAGAAGGTGCGCAAGGAGACGGTGTACGCGCCAGAGGCGGTGCGCAAGGCGCTGCTCGATCGGCTGCAGAAGTCGAAGGCGCGGGCCACCGACGCGTGGCTCGAAGGACAGACGCCGAAAACGGCCACGCAGTTCACGCCGATTCGCGCGATGGAGACGGTGGACGCATGAGCGACGGACGATGGGTGCGGGTGACGGTGGTCGAGAACATTCCGCCGCGCGAGGGGCGCGCGGTGCTGGTGGGCGACCGCGAGCTGGCGCTGTTCAATCTCGGTGACCGGTTCCTGGCCACCGATCCGCAATGCCCGCACCAGGGCGGACCCCTCTGCGACGGCATCGTCACCGGGACCTCGGTGGTGTGCCCGCTGCACGCCTGGAAAATCGACCTCGAGACCGGATCGGTGACACGGCCGACGCACGGCCGCGAGCACTGCGTCGGTACCTATCAGACACGGGTGGACGAGGGCGTCGTGAGCGTCCTGGTTCCCGGCACGCGCGCACAGGTGGAGGCGGCATGAAGGGGAGTCGGTCCGGGTTTCTCGCGGCGGGGCACACGCCCACGCTGATCGCCGCGCTGCTCTATTTCGACGTCAGCTTCATGGCCTGGGTGCTGCTCGGGCCGATCGCGCCGTTCCTGCGGGAAGAGTTCGGGCTCACCGCCACGCAGACCGGTCTCATCACCGCGATTCCGCTCCTCGGCGGCTCGCTCTTCCGCCCGGTCATGGGGCTGCTCGGCGACCGTATCGGCGGCCGTCGCGCCGGTCTCATCGGCATGGTGCTGACGCTCGCCCCGCTCTTCCTGGCCTGGCGCTTCGCCTCGGGGCCGACGCACTTCTACGCGCTCGGATTCTTTCTCGGGATTGCCGGCGCGAGTTTCGCGGTGGCGCTGCCGCTGGTCAGCCGGTGGTATCCGCCCGAGTATCAGGGACTGGCGATGGGGATCGCCGGCGCGGGCAATTCGGGCACGCTGCTCGCCACGCTCTTCGCGCCGCGGCTGGCCGAGCGCTTCGGGTGGGCGACGATGTTCGGCGTCGCGATGCTGCCGCTCGCGGCCATCTTCATCGTGTTCGCGCTGTTCGCGAAGGACAGCCCGCGTCCTCGTGTCCTGACGTCGGCACGCGACTACAAGGCGGTGCTCGGTGAGTCCGACACGCTGTGGCTGGCGTTCCTCTACAGCCTCACCTTCGGCGGCTTCGTCGGCTTCGCGAGCTTTCTGACCACGTTCTTCCACGAGCAGTACCAGCCATCGCGTGTGTCGGCCGGCGATTTCACGACCATCGTCGTGGTGGCCGGGAGTTTCCTGCGTCCGGTCGGCGGCTGGCTGTCGGATCGCCTCGGCGGCTACAAGCTCCTGGTGCTGCTGCTGGTGTCGTTTGCGGCCTGCCTGTGCGTCATCGCCGCGGCGCCGCCGCTGGGCATCGCCGTGGTCACGCTGTTTCTGGGCATGGGCGCGCTGGGCATGGGCAACGGCGCGGTGTTCCAGCTGGTGCCGCAGCGTTTCCCCGATCGCATCGGCCTCGTGACCGGCATCGTCGGGGCGGCGGGCGGGCTCGGTGGCTTCTTCCTGCCGACGCTGCTCGGGATGACGCGGGACTACACCGGCGGATATGCGGCCGGGTTGCTCGCGTGTGCGGGGCTGTTCGTCGCCGGCACCCTCGTGCTGCTCGAACTCGGCGCGCGCTGGTCGCAGAAGTGGGCGCCGGCGGCCGTGGATCGCGCGGGCATCTTCGCGTATCGCAGCGCCGCGCGCGTCGCGCGCGACGAGTTTCCCGCCTGAACGCCGGTTCGACGGCGAGGTTGCGGGAGTGCGCCTCGCCGTAAAGTGATTCCATCAATATTGTTGTAACAGGTGTTCGTGACTACGCCTTCGTAGCGCCACACCCACTTGTTCGCCCGCGGATCGGTGTGTATCGTCGATGTATGGGCTCATGCGCGTGACGCGCGAGCCCGCAACGGCCCGAGCGCAGCGCCGGGCCCAACCGGAATCGAGAGATCACCGATCGACTATGGAATCCACACTGATCAATCCGGAGCCGCCGGGCGGGCGGACGCTCACCGGCCACTATGACGTGACCGACAAGTCAGACATCGACGTCCTCCACGAAATCGGCAGCCGCATCGCGGCCGCCGATCCTCTGCACACCGTGCTCAACCGCGTGGTGCAGTTCGTTTCGAGCATGGTCGCGTGCGACTCGGTCTTCATCTACGTGCTCGAGGGCGAAGACCTGGTGCTGCGCGCGTCGAAGCGCCCGCACGCCGACGTCGTGGACCGCCTCACCCTGCGCGTCGGCGAGGGCATCACCGGATGGGTGGCCGAGCACCGCCAGCCGGTGGCGGTGGGCCGCCACGCGTTCGAAGACCCGCGCTTCCAGACCTTCAACGAGCTGCCCGAAGACCGCTACGAAGCGTTCCTGTCGGTGCCGGTGCTGTCGCGCGGCAAGCTCGTGGGCGTCATCAACGTGCAGCACATCGAGCCCCACGAGCACAGCCGCCGTGAAACCCAGCTCATCTCGATGCTCGGGTTTTTCGTCGGCGCGGAAATCGAGATGGTCCGGCTCGAGATCGAGAACGTGCAGCTCAACGAGCGCCTCGAGACCCGCAAGATCGTCGAGCGTGCCAAGGGCATCCTGCAGCGCGACCTCGGGCTCACCGAAGAGGAGGCGCACCTCACGATCCAGCGCCAGAGCCGCCAGCGGCGCAAGTCGAAGAAGGAGATCGCCGAGGCGATCATCCTCGGCGACGATCTCCGCAAGGCGAAAGGCTAGGAAACTCCCGCCGTCCGCGGCAGACACGGCCGCGGACGTCGGTGTCTGACAGCTTGTGCCAGCTGGACACCCGGTCCATACTCGCCCGTCATGGCAGTGAAGCGGGCCTCTGGACTGCTGGTTGCGGCCGTCCTGGCGATATCCGCGTCGGCCGGCGCTCAGACGGTGCCGTCCAGCCTCGAGGGCATGTGGAGCGACGCGCCGGTCACGATCCTTGCGAGGTTCTGCGCGTCCTGGTGTACCGACTCCGGCGTCGCACGCTTGAATGCGCTCCTCGATGACCCTGCCAACGACACGCGTCCACTCAATCAGCTGCAGGGCGAAGCCACCGCGTATCAGCGGGACAGCTACATCAAGCCTCGTCTGACGCCGGCGGCCCTCGAGACCTTTCCGCTGGACCCCGCCGACGATCCCGGATTGCTGCACTGCGAACCGTGGGGCCTCGCGCGCCAGATGTTTGCCCCCCATCAGATCGAGATCCGGCGCCGCGGCAGCGATCAGATCGAGTTGCACTACGGGGAATGGGATGCACGCCGGGTCGTCTATATGGACGGCCGCGCCCGTCCCGCCGGCCCCTCGACGCGTCTGGGATTTTCGGTCGGGCGTTGGGAGGGCGACACGCTGGTGGTCGAGACCTCCGGCGTGGCGGCCAGCCAGACGATGTGGTGGTCAAAGCACAGCGAGCAGCTGCGAGTCGTCGAGCGCTTCACACGCTCGGCCGACGGCGCGACGCTGAATCTCGTCGCGACCCTCGAGGATCCCTGGAGCCTGCGCGAACCACTCACGATCAAACGGAACTGGCGGTGGGCGCCGACCTCCGAGATCGCGCCCTACGTGGATTGCGAGCCTCCGATCGCCGTCAAGAAGGGAGAAGGCCGGTGATCCCGACGCTGCTGCGGCGGTCGATGTCCGGCATCCTGGTGTTCGCGCTGTCGGCGACGGCCGCGAGCCCGCATCACTCGTTCTCAGCCGTATACGACGACAAACGGGCCGTCACGGTCTCCGGCGTCGTGACCCAGTTTCGATTCGTCAATCCCCACGCGATGTTGCACCTGGACGTCACCGACGACTCGGGGAAGGTGACCACGTGGGTCGTGGAGTTTGCGGGACGGCTGAATCTGTCGGAGGTCGGCTGGACCGCGCAGTCGCTGATGCCCGGCGAGCGGGTGACGGTGACGGGCAACCCCACGCACGCGGCGTCACAGCAGATCGCGTTCGTCAAGCTGGTGAAGGCCGATGGCACCACGCTGCTGCCCGCGGCCGCCCAACGCGCCGATGCGCTCGAAGAGGAACGGCGCGAGCGGGCGCGCCAGCGCACCCAGCCACCCAGGTAGGCCCGGCGCGTTCGTCGGCCGGTACGTGGCCGCGGGTCTTCAGACCCGCCTCATTGAACCAGCGACGCGGGCACCCACTCCCGCAGGCTGTTGATCAGCCAGAGCCGGCTCGCCAACGCGAGATCGGCTTTCGTGATCACCCGCTCCTGAAGCTCGCCGGATTCGAGCAGTGCGGCGCGGAAAACGCCGGGCAGCAGGCCGCAGCCGAGGGGTGGCGTCACGCCGACGCCGTCGAGCTCGGCGACCACGTTGGCGATCGTGGACTCCGTGATCTCGCCGCGCTCGTTCCACAGCAGCACGTCGTCGAACCCCGATTGCGCCGCGCGTTCGTAGACGTCGCGCCGCGTGGTCTTGTGCCGCAGGGCGAGGTCGCTCGACGCGACCGGATCCTGAGCCAGGGTGACGCGCCAGACGCGATCGCGGTCGTGCGTGAACCCGGCGCACGTCACCGATGGATCGCCGGCCATCGACACCAGCAGCCGCAGCCGCCAGACACCGGCGCCGTGCGCGTCGAGTGTGGCGTCCAGCGCCGCGTGAATCGCCGCGTCCTTCCACCCGGTCCCCAGCGTGTGCGCGCTCGCTCGCGCCCGCGACAGGTGCCGATCGCGGCGCACGATGCGGCCCTCGTCGAGCCGCATGGTTTCGATGAGGGAAAAGTCGGCGACCGAGGCAGGGTCCGCGCTCATGTGCCCTCTATTCTGACCAAGTCTTCAGAATGGCTTCAGCCCCCGGTGGGAAACGGCAGGCGGGCCCGATCCGGCTGCTAGAATTCGAGGCGTGCCCGGGATGCGCGTGCTCGTCGTCGAGGACGAACAGAAAGTGGCCAACGCCCTGCGCGAAGGGCTCGAGGGCGAGAGGTACGACGTGGTCGTGGAGCGGACCGGCGAAGGCGCCTTCTTCCGTGTCACCACCGAGACCTTCGACATCATCCTGCTCGATCTCGGCCTGCCGGGTCGCAGCGGTCTCGAGATTCTCGCGGCGCTGCGCGAGCGGGGGCTGAAGACGCCGGTGCTGGTGCTGACGGCGCGCGATTCGGTGCAGGACCGCGTGCTCGGCCTTGACGGCGGCGCCGACGACTACCTGGTGAAGCCGTTCGCCTTCGCCGAGCTGGTGGCGCGCATCCGCGCGCTGGTGCGGCGCGGCCGGGCGGTGGATTCGCCGCGCCTGCTGCTCGGCGAGCTCGAGATGGACCTGGTGACGCGCAAGGTGACCCGCGCGGCGCGGGCCATCGACCTCACCGTGCGCGAGTTCGAGCTGCTGGAATATCTGCTGCGCCACAACGGGCAGGTGGTGTCGCGTGAGGCGCTCGCCCGCGACGTCTGGCGGGAGACCGCGCGCACCACGCCGCTCGACAACGTCATCGACGTCCACATCGCGCGCCTGCGCCGCAAAGTGGACGTCGAGCCGGCCACCAAGCTCATTCACACTGTGCGCGGCGTCGGCTTCATGCTGCGCGAGGGCGAGCCGTGATCGATCCGGTCCGCTGGTGGCACTCCCACAACGTCCGGCTGCGCCTGACGGTGTGGTACGTGGTCGCCATGGTGGCGGTGCTTGCCGTCTACGCCGCGGCGGTCTACGCGTTCGTGAGCCGCAGCGTCTCGGATTCGCTCGACCAGCGGCTGCGCGCCGACTACTTCTGGGCGGCCGCCAGCGTGGACGAGGGGCCCGACGGCCTCATCATGTCCACGCCCCAGGTCGATCTGCTGCTCGAAGACGAGCCGTGGGTGCAGGTGCTGAGTGCCGATGGCCGCGCAGCACTGCTCCTGAGCAACGCGGAAGCGCGTCGCCGGCCGATCCCGGGAAGCGAAGCGCTGGCGGCCGCCGGCCAGGATCACATCGTGACCTTCGACGCCGGCGGCGTGCCGATGCGCGTGTTGAATCGCCGCAGCTACATCGGCCAGCGGCCGGTGACCGTGCAGGTGGGGCGGTCCGAGGCGCCGATGTGGGAGCAGATGCGCGAGCTCCTGCTCGTGCTGCTGCTCGGCCTGCCGCTCGCGGTTGGCGTGGCCGGCCTCGGCGGCTATGCCCTGGCGCGCCGCGCGCTCGCACCCATCGAGCACATGACCGAGCAGGCCCGCACCATCACGGCGGAGCGCCTGGCGGATCGTCTGCCGGTGGCGCACCCGGACGACGAGATGGGCCGGCTCGCCTCCGTGTTCAACGAAACGCTGGCGCGCCTCGAGGCGTCGTTCGCCCAGATGCGGCAGTTCACCGCCGACGTGTCGCACGAGCTGCGGACGCCGCTCACCTCGATCCGCAGCGTCGGCGAGGTGGGCCTGCGGGGGCACCGCGACGAGAGCGCCTACCGCGGCATCATCGAGAGCATGCTCGAGGAGGCCGATCGCCTCGCCGGTCTCGTCGATCGGTTGCTCACGCTGTCGCGCGCCGAGACCGGCCAGGCAGCGCTGTCGCGGGAAGTCGTCGATCTGCAGGCCCTGGCCGAGGAGGTGGCGCAGCACCTCGGGGTGCTGGCCGAGGAGAAGCAGCAGCAGATCGTGGTCGAACGCCGCGCGGCGCCCGACGCACTGGCGGACAAGCAGGTGCTGCGCCATGCGCTCATCAATCTGGTGGACAACGCCATCAAGTTCTCGCCGTCTGGTGGCGACGTGCGCATTCGCATCTCGGAGACACCGGCCTCGGCGATCTTCGACGTGATCGACAGCGGCCCGGGAGTCCCTGCCGATGCCCGTTCCCGGATCTTCGATCGCTTCTACCGGGCCGACGAGCGCGACGGCGTGCGGGGCGCCGGCCTGGGTCTGTCGATTGCCAAGGGCGCCGTGGAGGCCAACGGCGGGCGGTTGTCGCTCGAGCAGTCGAGCACGTCGGGCAGTACCTTCCGCATCACCATGCCGCGCGTCGCGCCGGTGCGCCGCCAGGCGGGCTGAGCCGGCCGGCAGGGCCTCACCAGGCGATCTTCTTCGCGCCCAGCTCGATGCGGAGCGACGCGCCCGGCCTCTTCGGCAGGTGCAGCGTCACGCCGTCAGGCTTCGTGTCGTTGATCAGCGTGACCGCGGGCGCGACGTTGTTCGTGAGCCAGATGTCGTAGGGGCCCTTCGGCCTCGCCTCGAACAGATCGGTGAAGGTGGGCGGGTCGGGATTGTCGTCGCGCCCGTTGGCCGAGACGACGTAATGGCGGGCCCGGATCGTTTTGAAGAAGTTCACCGAGATGTTCCGGCGGCTGCCGTGATGCGGCATCTTCAGCACATCCACCGCCAGCACCCCCTTGGTCAGCAGCTTCGCCTCGCGGAGGCTGTTGAGGATGAAGTCGCCACGGGCGTCGCCGGTGAGCAGCATCTTCCTGCGGTGCTTGGTGCCGAACTGCGCGAGGACAATGACGCTGGAGAGGTTGTGCACCGACTCGTCGAGGAACTCGGCGGCCGCGGCTTCGGTGGTGCCGTGTTTCTCCAGCAGCGCCGGCAGCTCGTCGCGCCACTTGTTCTTGAGCGCGTAGAGCTCCGCGGTGCGCGGACCCAGCACGCTGAACCGCAGCTCGCCGCCGATCCTGAGCGCCCGTTCCGTCTTGTCGAACTGGATCAGGTCGTCGAACCCCGAGTTCATGTTGATCGCCAGCGCGTCGGCGTCGAGGCGCAGCTGCCGCCCTTGTTTCACGCCCGCGACGATGGCGGCCGCGTCGGCGGTGGACGACGCCGTGAAGCGTGCGCCGAGTACCTCGGCGGCCGCCGGCCCCATCTTGGCGATGAGGTCGTCGAAGCTGTTGTGCCAGAGCGTGAGGATGTCGAACGGGAGCTGCTTGCCGCTGTCCTGATCCTTGCGCAGCTCGCCCACGAACTCGAGCACGCCAGCGATGTGATCGTCGTCGATGTGGCTCACCATCACCATACGGATCTCGAGCTGCCCGCCGCCGAGGTTCTGGCGGATTTCGTGCAGGCGCGGCCGGAGCGAGCCCTTGTAGACCCCGCGCGGCCCGCCGTCGATGACGATCAGCCGTGGCGCGTCGAGCGAGCCGTAATGGAGCAGCAGCGAGTCGCCGTGCTTGGCTTCGAGCGCTTCCAGCGTGAAGACGGATTCCGACACGATGCCTCCGGTCAGACAGATTGCAGGGCGCGGAGGGCGTCGATCATCCCGGCGCCCTGGAAGTAGCGTTCGCGCCCGAGATCGGTCGCGGTCTTCATCAGGATGTGTTTGATCTGCGCCGGCTGTCCGAGAAACTCGCGATGGCGGGCGATGAGCATCGCGGCCACGCCACTCACGTGCGGCGCGGCCATGCTGGTGCCGTCTTTGGCGTCGTAGGCGTTGCCGAATACGGTGGAGTAGATCCGCTCGCCGGGCGCCAGCACGTCGGGCTTGATGCGTCCGTCGCCCGTCGGGCCGCGGCTGGAGAAGTAGCTGACGCCGTAGGTGTGCGGCTCGAAGCGGTGCGTGGCCCCGACGGTGATGACGCCGTCGGCGTTTCCCGGGTCGGTGATGCTGATCGCCCGGTAGGCGTCGAGCTCGCCGGCGCCGGTGAGCACCCGCTCGAAGCCGCGGTTGCCCGCCGCCGCCACCACCACGACGCCGCTCGCCACCAGCCGCTCGCATTCCTCGCAGATCGGCGTGCGGCCGCAGGCGAAGTTCTCCACGTCGTGGATCAGCGAGAGGCTCAAATTGACGCCGTGAATCACCGGCCGGTCGGCGGTGGCATTGAGATACCGGACGAACTGCAGCGCCGCGATGATCGAGAACTCATCGCCGCGCCCGCGCTCGTCGAGCACCCGCAGGTCGTAGAGATTGATGTCGGGACACATGCCCTGGCCGTCTTTCGGCGTCGTTTCCCCGGCGCCGAGGATGCCGGCGACGTGTGTGCCGTGATCGTGTTCGGGCGGCCGGTAGAGGTCGCCCTCGTGCCGGATGCGGAGCAGCGGCTCGAGCTGCACCCAGTCGAGGGCCTTTCCGGACCGCAGCCGCAGCCGCATCTCTTTGAAGCGCCGGTCCGCCTCTTCGAGGTCCACGCCCTGGTCGAGCGCCGACGGACCGGTGCTCGGGTGGCTGTCGAGCGTGATCAGTTTCCGCAGGCGCGTGAAGTCGTACGAGGCCTTGACCCGGCTGTCGCCAGGGGCGATGGCGTCGCCGGGCTGGTACTTCTTCTCGCTGGTGCTGTCGAGGAAGGCGCGATGCGTGGCGTCGATCCCGGTGTCGATCACCGCCCAGGTCAGGTCCTGGCACTGCACGTTGAACAGGCGGCGTGCCGCGTCCGCCTTCGTCGCCGCCACCGAGCGATAGATGGCCGTGCGGGCGCGCCGGTTGAGCCCGATCGACCACAGCATCTCCGGCGCCTGGGTGCCGGAGAGATCCAGGGCGCGGCGCGCGAGCCGTTCGAACTCCCGCCGCTGGCCCGCCTGATCGCGCACGATCTGGCGGAACCGGTCGTAGTCGGCATTGGTGGCGCGAGGGGCGCTTTCGGCCGGATCGGCGAGGAGTGGGTCGTCGTCGTCATCGTCGTCCCGGAGCGTGTCCGAGCGGTCGTCGCCGAACCACAGGTCCTCTGGCGACCGCTCGCGTTGGCTCGACGGCTCCCGGGAGCAGAGCATCAGCGTACCGACGATCTGACACATCCAGCGCACTTCGGCGTTGCCGTCCGCGCCGTCCAGCAGCGCGCTGATCGACGGCAGGTTGCGCTTCCACCACAGCGTGAGCGGCAGTGCGGCAGTGATGAGCTCCTCGAGCGTCAACGAGACGGCCACTGCCACCTGGCTGACCGCGAGCGTCCAGACCGAGCGGGTGATGAGCAGTTCGTTGCCGCCTTCGTCCTGCACCGCGCGGGGTTCGTCGAGCGTTGCCGCCAGCCGACCCTGCAGCGCCGTGCCAAGGATGCCGGCGGAATGCTCGCGGTGCGGGGTGAGGAGAAAGTCGATGCGACGCTTGCGATTGCGGCAGTACTGGACGCCGGCCACCATCCAGACGTCGGGGAGGATGGGCGATTCCTGCGTAAATCGCCGGGCGCTCTGCCGGCCAAAGACGACCCCTCGCAACCATTCGCGTTCGACCAGCATCCGGGTTCCCCCTTCAGGACGGCGGCATCATTTCGGCGGTGCCATGGGTGATTGTCACCGCGACCGGCCCCGCGGCCAGCCGCACTGCACACTCACTCGCCGCCCACGGACGATAGAATCGCGAAACGAACCATCTGTCAAAACGAATGGGCGGCGCGATCTTGAACACGACCGGCACTGGCGCGGCCCCGGCCCGCCCCTTGCACACTCTGGACGGCGAGGGCGCGCGGCCGGCGCACCGGCGGAGAGAGCGTTCGAAAGGAGCACCTGGTATGCGTTGGTCGATGAGCGTGGCGCTGGCCGTGCTGCTGGCGCTTGGCGCCGCGCGCGTGCGCGCGGGCGAGGCGGCGCAGGCGGCCACGAACACGGGTGTGAAGCCGGTGGCGTCGGTGATGGACATCATGAAGACGATGACCATCCCGTTCTCGAACGCCGTGTTCGAGGCCGGCGGCGAGCCGCCGAAAGACGAGGCGGGATGGGAGGCCGTGCGCAGCCAGGCAGTGGCGCTGGCCGAGGCCGGCAACCTCCTGATGCTCGGATCGCGTGCGAAAGATCGCGCGGCGTGGGTGAAATATTCCCGGGCGCAGGTCGACGCGGCCGAGGCTGTCGCCAAGGCCGCCGTCGCCAAAAACGCCGACCAGCTCTCGACAGCTGCCGACGCGCTCTACGAGACCTGCGCCGCCTGCCACAAGGATTACTTGCCCAAATAAGGCGGGTAGGGCGGGTAGGGCGAGCTCTTCAGACCCGCCCGGCGGCCGCCTGCGCTCGCGCGTCGGCCATGCCCTTGAACCGCTGGCGGATCGTGGCCATCCGCTCCTTGGCGCCGGGCGTCTTCATCACCAGCTTCTCGAGGTGTACGAACGAGGTGGGGTTGCCCATCATCTCGCGATACTTTGCGGTGTACGGCTCCAGCTTGGCGAACACGACGTACTGCTCGCCGTTGGCGTCGTTGAACATCCGCTCGTCGATCGCGCCGTTGTTGACGAACGACGCGGCCATGTCCCAGTAGCTCGACACCATCCGGAACTGCGGACTCTTCGGTCCCGTCAGCGCCTGCTGTACTTCCTCGAACGTGGTGGGATTGAACTCGGCGGCGAACCACGCGCGCGCCTCGCGCATCGAGGGCTCGCGTCGCAGCTCGTAGAGCTTCATCAGTAGATCGGCGCTTTCGTATGTTGAACTCAAAGTGGGGCCTCCCGGGGGTGGATAAAGGATGAGCGTATCAGAGGCCCAACTGGGCGGGTAGGGCGGGTAGGGCGGGTGCGGCTGGCGTCCCCGGCCGAGTTCCGTGCGCCGACGTCATAGGCCGTGATGGCCCGGACCGTTGCCGTTGTCGCCTCGTTCGCGCTTCTGCTGGGGGTGGCCGCGGCACAAGAACGCCAGACCGTGGCCGGCGCCGGCGCGCCTCGCTTCGACGTGGCGTCGGTGAAGCCGCACGGGCCGGCAGACGACGTGATGTTCGCGCTCCAGTTTCATGATGGCGGGAGGTTTACTGCGACCGGCACGCTGCGGATGCTGATCCGGACAGCCTACCGGATGCAGGACTTCGAGCTGGTGGCGGGATCCAGCTGGATGGACGACGACCGCTTCGACATCGACGCGCGGGCCGCAGCGGACGCGTCTCCCGACGAGATGCGGGTGATGCTCCGCGAACTGCTGCGAGAGCGGTTCGGTCTCACGCTCCGGCGAGAGCGGCGGGACGTCCCGGTGTACGCGTTGAGAACCGTCGGCGACTTCGGTGAGCGCCTCAGTCGGCCTCCAGAGGACTGCGCCACACGCGCCAGGGGGGTGAGCGGGAAGGCTCCAACCAGCACGAAGGGCGAGCTCATCGCGTGCGGCTTTCTACTGGCGCCAGGCGGGGTGAGCGCACGCGGCGTGACGATGGCGATGCTGGCGAACGAGCTGTCGATGTGGGTCGATCGGATCGTGACCGATCAAACTGGCTTGGGCGGCGAGTTCGACGTCGATCTCGACTGGACGTCCTACCAGCTGCCGCCCGCTCCGGCGTTTCTCTCGTCGCCGGATGCGTCTCTCGTCGCGCGCACCGATCCCGACTGGCCCTCGCTCTTCACGGCTGTCCGCGAACAGCTTGGGTTGAGTCTCGAGCCCGATCGCGCGAACGCCGAAGTGCTCGTCATCGATGGCGCCGAGCGGCCGACAGCCAACTGAGCGCCTTCAAGTGTTCTAACCCTACCCGCCCCACCTGGCCCACCTGACCCACCCGCCCTACCTGCCAGTGGCGCTCGCGGGGGCCTTGCGCAGAGTCAGCGAAGTCGATCCGCGAGCAAGGCTACTGTGAGCGCGTAGTAGTGCGCGCAGTTGTACCCGAGAATCGCGTCGTAGTTCGGGTACGCCAGGAACGTGCGCTCGCCGACGATCACGAGGCCGGCTTCGACGTCGGCCTTCGGCAGCGCTCCGCCGTCGATGCCGGTGACGCCAAGCGCCCGCCACCTGGTCAGCGGCACGCGGGTGGTCATGTTCCGGATGGCGTAGCACCCCTCGGTGCGCCGCGGGACCTCGGCCTCGATGCGCGCGCGGGCCGTGACGGGCACCTTCACCTCGCGGCCCCAGGTCTCCTCGCCGTTCCAGCCGAAGCTCTTGAGATAGTTGGCGATCGAGGCGAGCGCGTCGCCCGTCGTGCGCCAGATGTCCCGGCGCCCGTTGCCATCGAAGTCCACGGCGTATTTCAGATAGCTGGACGGCATGAACTGCGTCTGGCCCATCGCACCGGCCCACGAGCCGGTCATCGAGGGCGCATCGATGTGACCGAGTTTCACCATCGAAAGGGCATCGAAGAGCTCGCCGCGGAAGAACGCCGCCCGCCGCGGTTCCCACGCCAGCGTGGCCAGCGCCTGGAACACCGGCGTCCGGCCGGTGTTGCGGCCGTAGCGGCTTTCCATGCCCCAGATGGCGAGCACGAACCGCCGCTGCACCGCGAACGTGTCCTCGATCTGCCCCAGCAGCGCGTCGTGCTCGGTCGACAACTCGCGCCCCCGGCGCACGATCAGGTTGGAGACGTGGTTCGAAAAATATCGTTTGAAGCCGGGATTGAGTTCAGCCTGCGCGCGATCCCTGGTGATCACGCGTGGCAGCGGCTCGAGTTCGGCGAGGGTGTCTTTGACCAGATCCTCGGAAAATCCGCGGGAGCGTGCCTCCTCGACCAGTTCTTCCAGCCACTGTTCAAACGGCTGAGCCGGCCCGGCAGGCGTCGCGGTGTCCTGGGCCGGCGCCGCACTCTGGGCGGGGGCGGGGGCCGCCGAAGCGCCCGGCTGCTGAGCCAGAGCGAAGAGGCCGAGAACAAGGGCCAGCCAGCGCATGGGTCGTATGGGAAGTGCCGGTTCGCGAGGGCGACGGCAACATTATGAAGTATCGGCACATACGGCGCTTGCAATTGGCCCGGTGCTCACCGTCTAATTAGCCTCGTTGTTGTGCGTCGATCTCACACTCTTCTAGAGAGTTAACTCATGCCCTACACCTTGAACGTCAACGGGAAGACCACAACGGTGGATGTCCCGGCAGACATGCCCCTCCTGTGGGTGATTCGGGACGTCCTGAATCTGAAGGGGACCAAATTCGGCTGCGGCATTGGCCAGTGTGGTGCCTGCACCGTCAACCTGCGCGGCCGAGCCGTGCGCGCGTGCCAGACGCCGGTGTCCACTGCGGCCAACGCGGCCATCACGACCATAGAAGGTCTGTCGGCGGACGGGACGCACCCGTTGCAGCAGGCCTGGATGGAGATCGACGTCCCGCAGTGCGGCTACTGCCAGGCGGGCCAGATCATGACCGCCAACGCGCTGCTCTCGACCAACCCGCGGCCGACCGACGCCGAGATCACGACGGCAATGACCGGAAACATCTGCCGGTGCGGCACCTACCTGCGCATCCGTCAGGCCATTCACCGCGCGGCGGCCATCGGCCCCAACCGTGCCACGCAGACGGCTCGCGCCGGCGCGGCCGAATAGGAGGAGATCGTGACGACGACACTTTCACGCCGCTCCTTCATCCGCGTCAGCGCCATCGCTGGTGGTGGCGCCGTGTTCGCGATGCACCTCGACCCGTCGGAGCTCTTCGCACAGGGCCCCCCCGGTGTCACGCCGCCGCAGTTCCAGGCGATGGCCTTCGTGACGATCAACCCGGACAACACGTTCACCATCACGTCCAAGAACCCTGAGATCGGTCAGGGCGTGAAGAACATGCTGCCGATGATCATTGCCGACGAGCTCGACGTGGCGTGGGCGAGCTGCAAGATCGTTCAGGCCGACGTCGATCAGAGCAAGTACGGCGCGCAGGTGGCCGGTGGCAGCACTGCCACGCCGGTCAACTGGGATCCGTGCCGCCAGGTCGGCGCGGCCGTGCGTCAGATGGTGCTCGGCGCCGCCGCCAAGAAGTTCGGCGTGCCGGCCGCGCAGCTCACGACGTCCGAAGGCAAGGTGATGCACGCAGCGAGCAACCGCACCGCCACCTACGGCGAGCTGGCGGCGGCCGCGGCGGCCGAGCCGGTGCCGATGCTGAGCATGGTGCCGCTCAAGGCGGCGAAGGACTACAAGATCATCGGCAAGCCGATGAAGGGCGTGGACACCGCCAAGGTCGTCACGGGCCAGCCGATCTACAGCATCGACTTCACGCTGCCCGGGATGTTGTGGGCCGTCTACGAGAAGGCGCCGGTCTATGGCGCCAAGGTGCAGGACGCCAATCTCGACCTGATCAAGACGCTTCCCGGTGTGAAGCACGCGTTCGTCGTCGAGGGCGGCACCAACCTCACCGCCGTCGTGCCGGGCGTGGCCATCGTGGCCGACAGCTGGTGGCAGGCCAACTCGGCCCGCAAGCAGCTCAAGGTGACGTGGGCGTCGCATCCGACGTCGGGCCAGGGCAGCGAACTGTTCCAGGCCAAGGCCGACGAGATCGGCAAGGGCGCGCCCACCACCAGCCTCCGCAAGGACGGCGACGTGGAGAAGGCGTTTGCCGCACCGGGCGCCAAGGTGGTGGAAGCGGCCTACATGTATCCCTTCATCTCGCACACCCCGCTCGAGCCGCAGAACTGCGTGGCGCACTGGCAGGGTGACAAGATCGAGATCTGGGCGCCGAGCCAGACGCCCGCCGCCGGTCTCGCGGTGGTCGCGAACACGCTGGGCATCCAGCAGTCGCAGATCAAGATGCACCTGATGAAGGTGGGCGGCGGGTTCGGCCGCCGTCTGACCAACGACTACGTGGCCGAGACCGCGTGGATCGCCAAGCAGGTCAACGTGCCGGTCAAGCTGCTGTGGACGCGCGAAGACGACATGCGCCACGACATGTACCGGCCCGCGGGCTACCACTACCTGAAGGGCGCGGTCGACACCAGCGGCAAGATCACGGCGTGGAAGAACCACTTCGTGACCTTCGGCGTGACGCCCGATCCCAACGCCACGGGGCCGACGCCGTCCGGGTACGCCACCGCCGCGAACATCCCGGGCAACCAGTTCCCGGCGCTGTTCGTCGAGAACTTCGACTTCGGCGATTCGAAGATGCCGCTCGGCGTGCCCACCGGGGCGCTGCGCGGCATCTTCGAATCGCCGAAGTCGAAGTTCTCGACGAA
>Ga0210380_10000015_pt1 | contig 149170 bp, 111 predicted proteins | sample PLM4_5_coexredo_FD_155476 | JGI IMG/M metagenome (GOLD analysis project Ga0210380, IMG submission 155476) | Groundwater sediment microbial communities from an aquifer in East River, Colorado, USA - PLM4_5_coex redo | ecosystem: Environmental > Terrestrial > Soil > Riparian zone | place: USA...
AAGTCGCGGCCCACCGGACCCAAGCCCGAAGGCCGGCGTGAGTGGAAGGACCGGCCCACCGGACCCAAGCCCGAAGGCCGGCGCGAGTGGAAGGACCGGCCCACCGGACCCAAACCCGAAGGCCGGCGTGAGTGGAAGGACCGGCCCGCCGGACCCAAACCCGAAGGCCGGCGTGAGTGGAAGGACCGGCCCACCGGACCCAAACCCGAAGGCCGTCGTGAGTGGAAGGACCGGCCCACCGGACCCAAACCCGAAGGCCGTCGTGAGTGGAAGGACCGGCCCACCGGACCCCGAGCGCCCGGTGGCCCCCCGGCCGGCAAAGGCAATGAGCGCCCCACGGGACCACGCGGGCCACGAGGTCCACGCGGGCCCACTCGCTGATGGTCGCCCACGTCGTTCTGTTCACACCGAAGCCGGGCCTCGATGCCGGCGCGAGGCAGCGGCTGTCAGATGTCTTTCAGCGGGCGCTTCGCGAGATCCCTTCAATCCGCCGGGCACACATCGGGCGCCGCGTCACCCACGGCCGGCCATACGAGCAGCTGATGGCTGTCGACTACGAGTACGCGGCGATTCTCGAGTTCGATACGCTGGCCGACCTCACCGCGTATCTCGAACACGACGCGCACGATGCGCTCGGCGCGCTCTTCTTCGAGTCGTTCGATGTGGCGCTGATGTACGACTACGAGATGCGCGACGGCGAGACGGGCGCCACCGCGCTGCTGCAGCGAGCCGCTCTCTGAGGCGGGTCTGAGGACCCGCGGCCACGGCTATGCCGTGGCGCGCGAGTAGGTGGAGTCGGGACGCGGGCCGCCGCGAATCGTGGCCTTCGCGCTGCGGTACGGCCCCACCGGCAGGTTGCAGTTCTGCTGATACAGGAAGGCGTGGAAGCGCTTGTAATCCGACGTCGGCAGCCCGAACGTGGCAAGCAGTGCGCGGTAGCTGCCGCGCGTGTGCTGCAGGCCGCGGTCGATGAGCGCCGCGAGGTCGTCACGCGTGAGCTCGTGCGCCTTGAACGGCTGGTGCACGACCGTCCAGAAATCTTCGCCGTTGATCAGCCGCTGCCACAGTCGCTCGGCCGCTTCCGACCCCTTGACGACCTGCCGGCCGGCAGCCGTCTGCCCCCGCGAGTCGTCGGGACCTTGAGCGATGGCGACCGTCACGGTGGTCTCGGTTTCGCCGCGCGCCTCTCGGGGCAGGTCCTCGGGCCGGATCGGCATTTCGCTCGCGCGCACGACCAGGCGTTCGGTCATGTTCTTCAGCTCGCGGATGTTGCCGGGCCAACTGTAGCGCAGCAGGATCTCCTCGGCCTCGGGCGTGAGCTCCGGCTGGGGGAGGCGGTGCGCTTCGCTGGCGCGCTGGAGGTAATAGCGCAGCAGCAGCAGGACGTCCTCGCTGCGCTGGCGTAGCGGCGGCACCGCAATCTGGATCACATTGAGACGGTAGTAGAGATCTTCACGGAACTGGCCGGTCTCGATCTGTTTGCGCAGGTCGCGGTTGGTCGCGGTGATGAGCCGGACGTCGGTGCGGCCGGTCACCGCATCCGAGCCAATCGGCTGAATCTCGCCGGTTTCGGCAAACCGGAGCAGCACCGCCTGCATGCGCAGGCTCATCTCGCCCAACTCGTCGAGGAACAGCGTGCCGTGATCGGCCTGCCGCACCAGGCCCGGCTTGTCGCGGTAGGCGCCGGTGAAACTGCCCCGGACGTGACCGAACAGCTCGGACTCGAGCAGCGTTTCCGGGATACCGCTGCAGTTGACGGCGACGAAGGATCGACCCACGCGCGCGCTTTGGGCGTGAATGAGCTGCGCCACCACCTCTTTGCCGACGCCGGTTTCGCCGAGGACCAGAACCTTGGCCTCGGTGCGGGCAGCCGCCTGAATATCCCGGCGGAGCTCCACCAACGCAGGACTCTCACCAAGCAATAGGGGCAACGCCCTTGGACGGGCAACCGAAGAAGTGGACACGATGGGGATCCTCCTCGCTTGAAAGCGACTCCAGCGGGTAGGTGAACAATAAGTCTGCCGTATTCAGAAGAATAAAATCAACGCAAAATTCGAAGAAAAGTCTCTCCGGCGGTTACGATTCTGACATTCTGATTACACCTCTCGTGCCGGTCCTGAGACGATTATCAGGCTAACACACTGATGTGAAATGCCTTCGACGCGATGCACACAGCGAGGTGACGCTGGCACGACTCTAGGAATTCCGTCAGCGGTCGAATCAAAAGTGCACGCAGCCGCAGACTTCTTTCCGACCGGGCTCGGTCCCCTGGCCTCAGCGCTCGAGGGCCGGCGGGTCCACGGACGGTTCCGCCAGTGGGTCGCACGCGTCCACGGCGTGCACCTCGACGAGCGATCGTGGTGGATTCAGGTCTCGCGCGAAGGTGATGAGTCGGAGTGCGTCGTGCTCCGCTGCTCCCACCGCGCGACCGTCGAGCAGGCCGCGGCGGTGCTTGGTCACTGGCAGCCTACCAAGACGCTCTCGCTACTGGTGCTGAACGTGATGTCGGTGGCCTGAACCCGAGGTGCCGCGCCCTCTGTTGATCACAGTCTCCGGAGTTGCGGGCAGCGGCAAGAGCACCGCAGTTCGCGACATCATCGGCCAGCTGGAACGATCGGGCAAACCGGTCGAGTACTGGCAGTTCCGGACGCTTCCCTGCTTTCGACTGCTCCACCGCAGTCCCACGCCCGCGACAACCGAAAGCCCCTCGGAAAGGGGCGCAACCGCGCAGCGGTGGAGCGGGTACCGTCGACGGCCCCTGACCGCGCGGGCGACGTTGACGTACCTGGCGCGAATTGTGGCCTTTGGCGTGTTCCGCTGGATGGATCGCGACGGCGGCTACCGGGTCAGCAATCGCTACTTCTACGACAACTTCCCGCAGTTCACGATCAACACGCGTCGCCAGCGCTTTTATCGCCGGCTGCTACGACGTTGGACGCCGAAACCGGATCTGGCCCTTCTCATGGTGGCGTCCGTTGAGACATTGGCCACCAGGCGCCCGACCTATTCACGGGAGTATTTCGAGCAGTTGGCGGGTGCGTACCACGAACTGGACCTTTGGTGCGATGGCCTCGTTGAGGTGTCGACCGAGCCCGATCACGCCTCAGCCGAGGACATTGCCAGGATCATCGTCGAACGGATCACGAACGCACGGCAATGAAGAACGTTGTGTGCGACAGCATCCGGACAAGCCACGGGTTCGGCGCACGGGCGGCCTCGTGTCGCGGCCGGACACCGTGGCGCGTCACGACGGAGGAGTACTGACGCGGTTCCTGCCGCCGCGTTTCGCCGTATACAAGGCGCCGTCCGCGCGCTCGATCACGTCGCGCACGCTGCCGAGCGGTCCCGACTCGGCCACCCCGATGCTCACCGTCACCCGCAGGCCGGCCAACGCGCGGTCGGTGAAGTGGTAGCTCTGGATGCGCTGGCGGATGCGCTCGGCGATCGTCATCGCGCTGTCGAGGCCGCTGCCCGGCATGACCACCGCGAACTCCTCGCCGCCGTAGCGCGCGCACACGTCGAACACCCGGACCGAGCTGCGCAGAATGTCGGCAACGTCCTTGATCACGGTGTCGCCGGCGAGGTGGCCGAAGGTATCGTTGATGCTCTTGAAGGCGTCGATGTCGAGCATCAGCAGCGACACCGGCGTGTTCTGGCGCGTCGAGCGCTGCAGCTCCTCCTGGAGCCGGCTCTGGAAGTAGGGGCGGTTGAACAGCCCGCTCGACGGGTCGACGAGCGCCGCCTGTGCATAGAACAGCGCCTGGCGCTGCGTGCGCTCGCGGGCGAGGGCGAGCGCAACCGGCGCCAGCAGCACGCCGAGGTCCGCGACGTCGTCCGCCGAGAGCACCACATCGCCGTCGCGATCGGTCACGCACAACACGCCGAGCACGTCCGACCCCGCGGTCACGGGAAGCGCGGCGAACGACTTGGTGCGATAGCGTGACCGCCGGCGCTCGAAGCCGGGCATGGCGGTGACGTCCGTAACGCGCAACGGCAGGCCCTGCTGGTAGACCGCGCCGATGACGCCGGCGCCGGGCGAGATGCGCAAATGCTCGGTAAGCGCCACCGGATAGCCGTGCGTCGCGACGATCGACAGGTTGCCCTGGTCCGTCGGGACCGCGAAGGTGGCCACGCGGCACGGCAGCGTCTTCACCACGTAGCGCACGGCGAGCTCACACACCTCGCGGAGGCCCGAGACCGCCGCCAGGTCGCGCGCCAGCTCGTAGGCCGCGATGCCCACGCCATTGGCGGCGCCGGGCGATCCTTCCGGCCCGCAGAGCGCCTCGGCTGCGTCGGCGAGGGCTTGATCCGACCCCAGCCAGTCGCCCTCGATGACGAGCGCCGCGGCGCACGAGGCAGTGGGCAGCCGCACCAACGTCCACGTCGTGGCGCCGGATGTCCAGCGACCGATGCCGTGCGGCCCGGCGACAGTGTCATCGAGCGCGCTGCTGTCGAGGAGATCGCAGAACTCATTCCCGCCTGGAGACTCCGCGAGGATGGACCAGCCGTTTGTCCGCCAGCCGGCGAACGCGGCGGCAGCTCCGAGGATGGCAGCGATGCGGGCGGCGGTCTGCTCCAGCACGGCATCGGCCGGGAGGGCGCTCGAGACAGATCGCCGCGCACCGAGCATTCGCATGCTCTGCTCGGCCGTCATCGTCCGCACTCGCCCGTCGCTCATCCAGATCCTGTGCGCCGTCGTCGAAGTCTCGGCGTGCGGCGACATTTCACCGGCACTGGCGCGCCGCGGCCCCACCCTCATCCGGGGGACCCGTTGAAACGCCAATGTTTCAGGGTTCCCTCGCGCGTTCAACGGATGAGTCGGCAACAAGCGTACCGTTACGGAGAACGAAAAGCTAATGGGGAAGAACCTAGGGACGGAGAGGCGCGACGGGGTGGAACCACCCGGTCCATGGACGAGCATTTCGATGAGGCGGGTCTGAAGACCCGCGGCCACCCCTGCGGCCACGCGCAGAGGTGGGTCGAACCCGCCGTCGCCTCAGTGCGTCGACGCCATTTCGGGCACCGGATTCGGCCGGGCCGCGCCAAGCCGAATCACGTGCGGGCCTGGCGAGGCGATTGCGTTGCGCGTGTCCACGACCACCTTGGCCGCGCGCTGCAGCTGATCGTAGTTGAAGGCGCTGTGGTCGGTCACGATCACGACGCAGTCAAACTCGCCAGGGGTCGCCTTGGCGATGTCGACGTTCACCAGATCCACACCGTTGGCCCAGAGCGATCCCGCCAGCTCCGGCACGAACGGATCCGTATACGACAGTTCGCAGCCGCGGTCGTGCAGCAGATGCAGCAGGTCGAGCGCCGGCGATTCGCGGATGTCGTCCACGTCCTTCTTGTAGGCGACGCCGGCCACGAGCACCTTCGAGCCGTTGAGCGGCTTGCGCACACCGTTGAGCGCTTCGCTGACGAGCGACACGACGTAGTGCGGCATGTTGCCGTTGACGGCGCCCGCGAGCTCGATGAAACGCGCTTCGAAACCCGACTGGCGCGCCTTCCACGACAGGTAGAACGGATCGACCGGAATGCAGTGGCCGCCGAGGCCTGGGCCGGGATAGAACGGCATGAAGCCGAACGGCTTGGTGGCCGCGGCTTTCACGACCTCCCATACGTCGATGCCCATGCGATCGCACATCAGTGCCAGCTCGTTCACCATGCCGATGTTCACGGCGCGGAACGTGTTTTCGAGCAGCTTCACCATCTCGGCAACGCGCGGCGAGCTCACCGGCACGATCTTGGAGATCGCACCTTCGTACAGTGCCGAGGCCAGCGCAGTGCAGTCCTCGGTCACGCCACCGATCACCTTGGGGATGTTGTGGGTGTTGAACGCACGGTTCGACGGGTCGACGCGCTCGGGCGAGAAGGCGAGGAAGAAATCCTTCCCGGCCTTCAGGCCGCCCTTCTCGAGCATCGGCAGCACGAGCTCGTCGGTCGTGCCGGGATACGTGGTCGACTCCAAGATGATCAGCTGCCCCGGGCGCAGGCGCGCCGCGATCTCCTCGGCCGCGGCGACGATGAAGGACATATCCGGGTCCTTCGTCTTGCGCAGCGGTGTGGGCACGCAGATGTTGATCGTGTCGAGCTCTGCGAGCACGTCGAAGTCGGTGGTCGCACGCAGCCGGTTGGCGGCCTTGAGCTCGGCGACGTGCTCAGTGGAGACGTCGTCGATGTACGAACGCCCCTCGTTGATCGCGTTCACCTTGCGGATGTCGAGGTCGATCCCCGTCGCGGCGAAGCCGGCGCGACCGAACTCCACGGCCAGAGGAAGACCAACATAGCCCAGGCCGATGACGCCGGTCTTGGCGCGGCGTGAGCGAATCAGCTCCAGGAGAGAAGCGGCAGTGGCAGATCGAACCATTCGTGGAAAGTCCTCCGTCGGGGATCAATACTGAAATCTCGGTCGTTCGCAAGACGCTGGCCAGCTACCAGGTCACCTCGAGAGGCGGTAGAATTCGACCCGAGAGGATCCGATAAATCTTCACAGCTCAACAAGTAAGCCTCGAGAGGCTCATCCGGTCATGGCGGCCCTGGTTTAGCTACCGTGAGCAGACTTAATTCTGTCCGCGTCGGAATGTCGGAAGGCGCTGAACAACTAACTCTATCCCGCCTGACGGTCGCGATTCGACTGCGGGAGGGCGATCGTCGTTAAGTAGCGGCCGTAGAATAAATACCGTAGAAAACGCCGCCCGGCGGGACGGTGGCGACGTACTTGCACGACTACCGTGCCGTGCTGCTCGCGGATCGGAGGGCAGCGTCGAACTGGTTGGAGCGCGGAAAATCTTGGAAAACGCACGAATATTCGCCTTGTGTTTCGCCCTGTCCGCGGGCTCGAGAGAGGCATTTGCCCAAGCGCCGGAGGCGGCTTCCACCCAGCCGGCGCCAGCGGCCCGCCCGGCGGCTGTGCCGCCCGCGCTGCCGGCCGGCGTGACACCGCCGCCCGGCTATGTGATCGGGCCCGACGATCAGCTCACCGTCATTTACTGGCGGGAGAAGGACTTGTCAGCCGACGTCGTGGTCCGCCCGGATGGCCAGATTTCACTACCGCTCCTCAACGACATCGTGGCCGCCGGTCTCACGCCCGAGCAGCTGCGCGTCACTATCACGCAGGGGGCGACCAAATTCATCGAAGATCCGACGGTCTCCGTGGTCGTCAAGGCGATCAACTCGCGGAAGGTGTTCATTACCGGCCAGATTGGCAAGCCAGGGCCCTATCCGCTCGGCGGCCCGACGTCGGTGCTGCAGCTGATCGCCACCGCGGGCGGCATAGCCGAATACGCCGACAAGAAGAAGATCGTCATCGTCCGGAGGGAGAACGGCAAGGAGACGACGTTGCGGTTCAATTACGACGACGTCATGAAGGGGAAGAACCTGGAGCAGAACATCGACTTGAAACCTGGCGACTCGATCATCGTTCCGTAAGAGCCAGCCGATGTTCACCTCCCGCGCGATACTAGCCACGAGCCTCACGCTGTTGGCGTGCGTGCCGGCGGCTGCCCAGTATCGCCCCGAGCGCCCGTATCGCGGCATCTTTGCCAGCGGCATCGACGCCGTCGGTCAGTCGCTTGTCACGCAGGCCTCGCTGAGCGGCGGGTACGACGACGACGTGCGAGCCGGCTTCAGCCAGAGCAACGCCTTGCGCTCGCGGTATGGCGGCCGTCTCGCGCAGCTCACAGGCAGTGTGAACTATCTCGTGAGTCTCCCGCGGGTGTCGTTGACGGCGGGCGCCGGTAGCACCTTCCGCTACTACCCCACGCTCACGGATGATGTGTTCGACACCCACCACGCGCGCGTCGGTGGGGTCGTCAGCATCTTCCAGCAACCCTCGCTCACCGCACATGGAGCGATAAGCTACCAGCCGTACACGTTCTATTCGGCGTTTCCCGAGTCCGACGTCCTCGTGGAGCCAGCAGCGCCGCCGGAGGCCGATTTCGTTCCGGTCGCGACGCAGTACGTGAGCTACACGGCCGGCGCAGACTTCAGCGAGAGACTCTCGCGGCGCACGTCGTTCTTCGGCAGCTACACCTATTACAGCGCCGATCGGCTCGAGCGTGACTTCTGGCGCCAGGGAGGTGGAGCGAGCCTCCGCTACAGCCTCACCCGCAACCTCAGCCTTCGCCTGGGCTACTACTACACCGAGGGGCACTACGACGACACGATCTACCGGAACCACCGGCCCGAACTCGCGATCGAGTTCAACCGCGCGCTGTCGTTGACGCGCAACACCACGGTTGGTTTCAGCGCCGGGACCTTGACGACGGCGGTACATGGGGAAGTGCAAACCCGGCTGCACCTGATCGGCAACGTGCGCATCACGCACGAGTTCGGGCGCTCCTGGACGTTGACCGGCATCTATAATCGCGGCGTCTACTACGTCGAGACCCTGCCGGAACCGGTGTTCGGCGATGCCCTACGGGCGACGTTGGTCGGGCTCATCACGCGGCGGGTGCAGTTCCGGGCCTCTGCCAGCGCGTCGTTCGGCGACTCCGGCTATTCGAATGCGCGGCCCTACAACATCTACCAGGGCACCGTGGGGGTGAGTTCTGCCCTCGCGAGATTCGTGAACGTCGGAGTGCACTACTCCGCCTTCCGGTACGACTTCGACGACGACATCGCCCTCGGCCCGGGCGTGCCGCACAAGGTCGATCGAAACAGCATTATGGGCTACATCACCGTGTGGGCACCCATTCTCAATAGAACCAGGAGAGCAGATGCTACCCGGTAAGACATACACCCCGGACGATTACCTGCGGATCATCTGGCGGAAGCGGTGGTTCATCGCCATCCCCACGGTGATGATCGTGTCGATGACGGCCGTCTATTCGATGTTCCTGCCGGATCGCTACCGGGCGTCGACGACGATTCTGATCATCCCGCAACGAGTACCCGAGTCGTTCGTACGCCCGACGGTCAACGCCGGCCTCTCTGAACGTCTCAACATCATGAGCCAGACGATTCTCAGCCGGACACGACTCGAGCGGATCATTCAGGAGTTCAACCTCTACCAACGCGAGCGCCTGCAAGAGCAGATGATCATGGAGGATGTGGTCGAGCGCATGCGCCGCGACATCAACCTCAATGTTCCCCGGACCGCGCGACGGCGTGGCGGACCGGAGAACTTCAGCGTCTCCTATCAATCCACCGAGCCACGGACCGCCATGAGAGTGACGGAGCGTCTCGCATCGCTCTTCGTTCAGGAAAACACACAGGATCGCGAGCTGCTCGCAACTCAGACCGACCAATTCCTTAGCGGACAGCTCGAGGACGCCCGCCGCCGGCTGACCGAGAAGGAAAGGAGCCTTCAGGAGTTTCGGGAGAAAAACAGGGGGAAGCTGCCCGACCAGGTCCAGTCCAATCTGTCGCTCCTCCAGGGTGAGCAGTCGCGCTTGCTGTCGATCACCGAGTCCAACAACCGCGATCGCGACCGCTATGCGGCCCTCGACAAGATGCTGGCCGAGCTTCCGGCGGGATCGGCATCGGCGCTGCCGCCGCCGCCGCGCCGGAATGGGGGGGCGCCGGGAGTCGGGACGTCGGCCGCCGCACAACTCGACGTGGCGAGGGCGGAGCTTCGCGCGCTGGAGCTGCGACTGAAGCCGGAACACCCGGACGTCGGACGCGCGAAGCGGGTCATCGCGGAACTGGAGGCCAAGGCGGAGGCCGAGGCGCTGCAGCAGCCGCTTTCAACCGTGACGTCTGCCCCGACGAGCCCGGCCGGGGAGCGCGCCGCGCTGCAGCGCGCTGATCAGATTCGCGGCGAGATGCAGGAAATCCGGCAGCGCTTCGAAATCCAGAAACGTGAGTCGGTGCGCCTTCAGGAATCGATTGCGAACCTGACGGTGCGGGTGGAGGCGGGGCCTGGCCTCCAGGCAGAGCTGACCGACCTGATGCGCGACTACTCCACCATCAAGGAAAGCTACGAGTCGATGCTCAGGAAGAGCGAAGACTCGAAGCTCGCGCTCCAGCTCGAGCGCCGCCAGATTGGCGAACAGTTCCGCGTGATCGACGGCGCCCGGCTACCCGAGCGGCCCTTCAGCCCGGATCGGTTGCGCATCAATCTGTTCGGAATTTTCGGCGGTGTGGCGCTTGGGCTCGCGTTGGTGGCGTTCCTCGAGTATCGCGACACGAGCTTCAAGAGCGACGAGGACATCATGACAACCCTGGCTCTGCCGGTGCTGGCTGTCATTCCACTCATGACCAACGCCGGCGAACGGCGCGCACAGCGACGGCGACGATATGTGCTCGCTGCGTCGGCGTCGCTGGCCTGCATGCTGCTGGCAGCCGCCGTCATGGTGTTGTTCATGAAATACCGCGTTGCCGTCGGGTCGTTCCTTCAGTAGGGGTGCGGCGAAATCATGTACGAGTCGTTCTACGGCTTTCGCGAGCGTCCCTTCGACCTGACGCCGAATCCGCGCTTCCTGGTGATGACAGACGTGCACCGGGAGGCCCTGAGCAATCTGGAATACGGGATTGCCAGCCGCACCGGCATCACTTTGCTGGTGGGAGATGCAGGCACGGGCAAGACAACCCTGATCCGCACTGCGCTCGAGCGCCAGCCCGCACGCGTGCACTGCGTCCATATACAGAACCCGGCGCTCACCCGCGCCGAGTTCGTGGAGATGCTGGCCGTGCGCTTCGAGCTGAGCGACCGCGCCCGCGAATCGAAGACGACTCTGCTGCTGGAGCTGGAGTCGGTGCTCCGGCGCAGAGCTGAAGCGGGTGAGTCGAGCGTGCTGGTGATCGACGAGGCGCAGAGCCTCCCGCGCGACATCCTGGAAGAGATCCGGCTGCTCGCCAACATCGAGACCAACGAACAGAAGCTGCTGCCGGTCATCATGGCCGGTCAGCCTGAGGTGACCGCGCTCTTGAACGACGAATCCCTGCGGCAGCTCAAGCAGCGGATCGCGCTGCGCTGTGAGCTGCGCCCGCTGACCCTACAGGAAACGGCCGGGTACCTTGCCGGCCGGATCCGATCTGCCGGGGGCGTCGGCGCCCAGGTCTTCACCCGCGAAGCGGTGACGCTCGTCCACGAAAGGTCGCGCGGAATCCCGCGCACCATCAGCGTCATCGCCGACAATGCCCTCCTCTGCGGCTTTGCCGTTGGCCAGCGTCCGGTGAACAGCAGCACCATCCAGGAGGTCTGTAAGGACTTCGACCTCGGGCCGGCCGTGACCGACACGTCTGCCGCGCCCGCGGCGCACGTTCCAGCGCCCCCGAGCACGCCGGAGCCGAGTTCCGGACTCCTGGTGCTGGCCCCGGATGCGGGGGCCGGGGGGCGTTCCGTGACGTCGACCCCCGAGACTCGTTCCGACCAGGCCGGAGACCTGTCGCTGCGCGATCTGTACGCACGTCCGAGTGAGCCAAAGCGGCGGCCTCTCTCGTTCCTGAGGATTGGAAACACACGATGAGTCGAATCGATGAGGCAAGGCGGAGGGCAGCGGGCACCAGCGGCTCGGTCGAAGAGCCACCCGCAGAGACCGTGGAGGATCTGCAGCCCGAGGAACCGCCATCGGCGACCGCGCTCGCGCGTGATCCGCTGCCGACGGAGACGCCCGAACCGCGTACGCGCGCTTCGTCAGCTGGCCAGGGCGACGTTTCGAGCCATCCCGCGCCGGGAGATGCCACGCCGGAACCGCAGAGCACGCTCTTCGAGCGGCTCGATGCGCGGCTCACCGAGAAGATCGTGGTCGACCACAACATGAGCCCGCAGTCGCGCGAGCAGTACCGCCGGCTGGCGGCGGTGCTCCACGACGCCCACAACACGTCGGGGCTGCGGGTCATCATGGTGGCGAGCGCCGTGGCCGGAGAGGGCAAGACGCTCACCGCGTCCAACCTCGCGCTCACCTTCAGCGAGTCGTACCAGAAGAAAGTGCTTCTCATCGACGCCGACCTGCGCCGGCCGTCGCTGCACTCGGTCTTCCGCCTGGATACCGCCATGGGCCTGAGCGACGGCCTGCTGTCGACGGGCGAGACCAAGATGCTGGTGCGTCAGGTGTCGCCACGCCTGGCCGTGCTGCCAGCTGGTCGTCCGAGCTCGGACCCGATGGCCGGCTTGACATCCAGCCGGATGCGGCGGCTGCTCGAAGAGGCCTCACAGACGTTCGACTGGATCATCCTCGATACGCCGCCGGTCATGCTGCTGCCCGACGCCCACCTGCTCGCCTCGATGGTCGAAGGTGCGGTGCTGGTCGTGCGTGCGGAGTCCACCCCGCACGAACTCGTCAAGCGCTCGGCCGAGGCCATCGGACGCTCCCGAATCCTCGGGGTGGTGCTCAACCGCGCCGAGAGTGACTCGAAGCACGAGGACCACTACCAGTACTACGGTTACAGCGAGCGCGGAGGCACGGACATCAGTCGTCTATGATCCGGTTCCTGATTCATCGCGTCCGGGCCCGGGCGGTCACGCTCGCGGCTTTCGAGACCGTCCTGATGATCACGGCCGTGGTCGCGGCGGCTTTCCTGCGCCTTGGCTCCCGCGAAACGCTCGAGCTCGTCAGGCACCAGGACGGGATCGTCCGGATCCTGATCGTTGTGGGCATCGCCCAAGTCAGCCTGTATTACTCCGACCTGTATGACACACGCATCGCGTCGGATCGCCGCGAGCTCTACACGCGGCTGATGCAGGCGTTGGCCTCGACGTGCTTCGCGCTGGCGGTGCTGTACTACTGGTTTCCCAGCCTCGTCCTCGGGCGGGGCGTGTTTCTCATTGCCGCGATCCTGCTGATCACGGTTGTCGTCGTCTGGCGCGTGGTGTTCGAATGGCTGAGCGGCCGTGTCGGTCCGCGCGAAAGGCTGCTGCTCGTCGGGACCAGCCCGGCCGCCGTCAGTCTCGCCCGCGAGCTGCACGATCACCGGCACGAACTGGGCGTCGAAATCATCGGGTTCATCGATCCCGATCCGGCGCGGGTCGGGACCGCCCTGTTCAATCCCGGCATTGTCGGAACCATCGACGATATTCCACGCATCGTCCGTGGGAAGGGCGTCGATCGCGTGGTCGTGAGCCTGGCCGACGCGCGCGGCACCTTGCCGGTGGACAAGCTGCTCGAAATGAAGCTCGAAGGCGTCTCCTTCGATCATCTCGCCTCCGTGTACGAGCAGTACACGGGCAAGATCGCCGTGGAGAACCTGCGTCCGAGCTGGCTGATCTTCTCGGATGGCTTCCGCAAGACCCGCTTCCAGGCCGCGACCAAGCGCGCGATGGACCTGGTGTGCGCCGGCATCGGCCTCGTGCTCGCGCTGCCGCTCATCGTCCTCACGGCCATCGCCGTCAGGCTCACGTCGCCCGGCCCCGTGCTCTATCACCAGCAACGGGTGGGTAAGAACGGCCATGTCTTCACCGTCCACAAGTTCCGGTCGATGCGAGTGGACGCGGAAGCCACCACCGGACCGGTCTGGGCTGCAAAGGATCGCGATCCGCGCGTGACGCCGATCGGCCGCCTGTTGCGCCGCGCCCGTCTCGACGAAGTGCCGCAGCTCTGGAATGTGTTGAAGGGTGATATGAGCTTCGTTGGCCCGCGGCCCGAGCGGCCCGAATTCGTGACGGCGCTCACGAAGGAGATCCGCTTCTACGGCCAGCGGCATATCGTCCGGCCTGGCGTGACCGGTTGGGCGCAGGTCCGCTACACCTATGGCGCAACCACGGAAGACGCGCTCCAGAAGCTGCAGTACGACCTCTACTACATCAAGAACCTCTCCATCGCCCTCGATGTCTACATCATCTTCGAGACCGTGAAGACGGTCCTGCTGCGCAGGGGGGCGTAGCATGTCGGCCGCGTCGGCTGCCGGGGCGGTACCGCCGGCTTCCGCCAGGCGGATGCTGAACGCCATGACGGTGGACGTGGAGGACTACTTCCACGTCAGCGTGTTCGAGAAGGTGGTACCGCGATCGTCCTGGGACGCGATGGAGAGTCGCGTGGTGTCGAATACCGAGCGGCTGCTGGAGCTCTTCGACGCGTATCGCGTGCGCGGAACGTTCTTCGTGCTCGGATGGGTCGCCGAACGGCACCCCGGGCTCGTCACGGCCATCGCCTCGGGTGGCCACGAACTGGCGTCCCACGGCTACGCGCATCGCCTCGTGTACGACCAGACGCGGGATGCGTTCCGGGACGACGTGCGCCGGGCCAAGGCGCTCATCGAGGACGCGTCGGGCGGTCCGGTCCGCGGATATCGCGCCCCCAGCTTTTCAGTCACCGAGCGATCGCTGTGGGCGCTCGACGTGCTGGTGGAAGAGGGCTATCGCTACGATGCCAGTATTTTTCCCATCCGGCACGACCGCTACGGCATTCCCAATGCTCCACGCTGGCCACATGCGGTGGAGCGGACCGGCGGACGTCTGTTCGAAGTGCCCGGATCGACCGTGCGGGTCGGCGGCACCAATCTTCCCGTCGCCGGCGGCGGTTACTTCCGCATCCTCCCGTACGCCTGGACCCGCTGGGGCATCGCGCGCGTCAACCGCGTCGAGCAGCAGCCGGCTATCTTCTACCTGCATCCATGGGAGATCGATCCCGAGCAGCCGCGATTGACCGCCAATGCGCTCGGGCGGTTCCGCCACTATCGCAATCTGCACCTCACGGAGTCGCGCCTCCGCGCGTTGATGCGCGACTTCGCGTTCGGACCTCTCGATCAGGTCCTCACCGGCTGCGCGGCATGAGCGCGACGATGGCAGCCGACGCTGCGGCGCCCAGCGCGCCCTCGCTGACCGTTCGGAGCAACGTCGCGCCGGGCGAGATCGATACCTGGGTGCGATCGCGATCTGCCGCCACCGGCTACCACCTGACCGGCTGGCAGGATGTGATCCAGCGCGTCTTCGGGCACGAAACGAAGTGCCTTGCTGCAACGCATGGCGAGACGATCGTCGGCGTGCTGCCCCTGGTGTTCTTCCGGAGCCGCCTGTTCGGCCGCTTTGCCGTGTCGATGCCGTTTCTCAACTACGGCGGTGTCGTGGCGGACAGCAGCGACGCCGGCAAAGCGCTTCTCGATGTCGCCATCGACGAAACGCGGTCCAGAGGCGGATCCCACCTCGAACTCCGGCACACGGCCCGGATGTTCTCAGAGCTGCCGCCCAAGTACCACAAGGTGGCGATGCGGCTTCCGTTGGCGGCGGACGCGGAGCGTCAGTGGGCGCTGCTCGATCGCAAGGTGCGCAACCAGGTTCGCAAGGGCGACAAGAGCGGCCTCGCGGTCGTCCACGGCGGCGGCGAACTGGTCGACGACTTTTATACGGTCTTCGCCCATAACATGCGCGACCTCGGCACGCCGGTCTACGGCAAGGCGTTCTTCACGCAGGTGGTCCGGACGTTCCCGGAGACGTCGCGCGTGTTCGTCGTGCACCACCAGGGCCGTCCCGTCGCGGCGTCGCTCCTCTACTGGCACGGCACGATGATCGAGGTGCCGTGGGCATCGGCCCTGCGGGACTCGAATTCGCTGTGCGCGAACGTCTTTCTGTACTGGCACATGCTGAAGTTCTCGGTGGAACGGGGCTTTGGCGTGTTCGATTTCGGCCGGTCCACGCCCAACGAGGGGACGTTTCACTTCAAACGGCAATGGGGCGCGGAGCCGCTCGATCTGGTGTGGGAGTACTGGAACGCCGCCGGCGCGCCACCGCTCGAGCTCAACCCGAAAAATCCCAAGTTCGACCTGGCCATCAAGATGTGGCAGCGCCTCCCCGTCGGCGTCGCAACGGCGTTGGGTCCACAAATCATCAGGAACATTCCCTAGGCCATGGTCGCCCTGCTCCTCGTGTCAGTGGCGGTGCTGGCCTACGTCGTAGCGGGATATCCGCTGCTGCTCAGGCTGATCGTCGCCATGCGCGGCCCGCGCGTGGTGCGGCAGGCCGACGACCACGTGCCCTCGTTGAGTTTCGTCATCTCCGCCTATAACGAGGCCGACGTCATTCGCAAGAAGCTCGAGAACACGCTGGACCTTGACTATCCCTCCGACCGGCGCGAAATAGTAGTGATCTCCGACTGCTCGGATGACGGCACCGACGAGATCGTCCTGACGTTCGCATCGCGTGGCGTCCGGCTGGCGCGGCAGGCCCAGCGACGCGGTAAGACTGCCGGATTGAACCAGACCCTCGCATCGCTCACGGGCGATATCGTCGTGTTCTCCGACGCCAACGCCATTTACGAGCGCGATGCCCTGCGTAAACTGGTGCGGAACTTCGCGGATTCCGAAGTGGGGTACGTCACCGGCGAGGCGCGCTATCTGATCAACCGTCAGGCGGCTGCGGATGCGGGCGAGCGTGCCTACTGGGGTTACGAGATGCAGATGAAGCGTCTCGAAACGCAGCTTGGCTCGATGGTGGGCGGCGATGGCGCCATCTACGCCATTCGGCGACCGCTGTGGCGGAACCTCCCCGACGACGCGATCAACGACTTTCTCAATCCCCTGCAGATCGTCGAAGCAGGCTGGCGCGGCGTCTACGAGCCGGAGGCCGTCTGCTTCGAGGAGACGAGCGGGCGCTTCAAGTCGGAGTACAAGCGCCGCGTCCGGATCGTGAGCCGCAGCTGGCGTGCCGTGTTCCAGGCTCGAGGTGTCCTGAACCCGTTTCGTGTGGGCCTCTTCAGCTGGTGCCTCATCTCCCACAAGGTGCTGCGCTGGAACGCCGGGGTGTTCGTGCTGCTGGGAGCGATTTCCGGCCTCACGTTGTACATCCGGGCCCTCGAGCGGAGGCCGGCGCCAGCCCTCGCGGCAACCGCCGTGACCGTCCTCGCCACCGCGCTCATCCCGGCAGGGCGGCGAGCGGTATCAATGGCCGCCTATTTCATGGTGATCAACGCGGCGTCACTCATCGGCGTCGCCAAGGGCTCGCTCGGCAGGGTGTCGGGCGTCTGGTCGACACCGCGCGAACTGACGACCGGGCGCCGGCCCGTGATTGCCGTCGGGCCTTTGTTCCTGGCGGGATGCGTGCTCGCCAGCGGCGGCGTCGTCCTGGTCGCCAAGCTCACCGGATCCGAAGTGGCTCGCGTTGCGTTCTGGGTGTCGCTTGGCGCTCTGGCCTACGTGTACATCCTCTACCCGCTCCTGCTATCACTGTTGCGCATGATGGTGCGGCGGCCGATCAAGGTGCAGACGTTCGAGCCCAGCGTCTGCCTGTTCATAGCCGCCAACGACGAAGCCGCAATCATTGCCGCCAAGCTCGAGAACGCGCTCGCGCTCGACTACCCCGCCGACAAGCTCGAGATCGTCGTTGCCTCCGACGGCTCGGTCGACGGCACCGACGACATCGTCAAGACCTTCGCCCCGCGAGTCGTTCTCATCGCGCAGTCGCCCCGGCGCGGCAAGATCGCCGCGATCAACCACGGCCTCGAAACCATCTCGGCCGACGTGGTGGTGTTCTCCGACGCCAATACTTTTCTCGAGCGAAACGCTATCCGCGCACTGGTCCGCAACTTCGGAGCGGAGGAGGTCGGGTGCGTGAGCGGCGACGTCGCGCTCGTGGGCGATCGGGCCCTCCTGGCACGGTCCGAGGACCTCTACTACCACTACGAGCGCTGGATCCAGCATGCCGAATCGGACATAGGCTCGATGATCGGTGCCGATGGCGCGCTCTATGCGATCCGCCGCTGCCTCTTCTCGCCGCGGCCGGAAGACACGATCCTCGACGACATGGCCATTCCCATGGCGGTCGTGAGAGCCGGAGGTCGTGTCGTCTTCGAACCAAACGCGAGGGCGCAAGAGCCCGGCGTCGAGTCGGCCCTCGAGGAGTTCGCCCGGAAAACGCGGGTCGTCGCCGGCGCGATGCAATTCCTCGCCAGACCCGACAGCTCCGTACCAGTGTCGGCGCCGCAGGTCATCCTGTCGCTGGTGTCTCACAAGGCGTTGCGGTGGCTCTCGCCGGGCTTCGCCATGATCGTCTTCGCCACGTCGATGACGCTCGCCGGAACGGGCGCGTTCTACCAGTACACGGTGGTCTCGATCCTTCAGGCGGTGGTGCTGATTCTAGGGCTCGCGGGATGCGTGCCCGCACTTCGCCGCCTGCCGCCGATCGGGCTGTCGCACTACTTCTGTCTCGTGCAAGCGGCCGCGGCTGCCGGATTCGTGAAGGGCCTCAGCGGCCGGCAGTCCGTGCTGTGGAGGCGATTCCTGCGGACGCCGCACAAAGAGCGGATGGCAGCGTGACCGGCGTGAGCTACTCGGAGAACTAGCGCGTGCTCACCCCCCCGACGTCCAAGCCGTCCGGCACGATGGCCCAACCAGCCTCGCCTCTCCGGGTCATGCATGTCACGTACAAGTTCGGCGTCGGCGGCATGGAGGTCGGGATCGCCAAGCTGGTCAACGGCCTCGACCCGACGAGGGTGGCGAGCTCAATCTGCAGCACCGTGCTGGGCGACTCGCTCAAGGAGCGCCTCCACCCTCGCGTGAAGCTGTTCGAGCTCAATCGGCGCAGCGGCAACGATCCGCACCTCGTCGCCGATCTCTACCGGCTGTTCAAGCGTGAGCGGCCGCACGTGGTACACACCCACCGGTGGGGAACGTTGCTCGAAGGTGCGCTCGCGGCCAGGCTGGCAGGCGTTCCGCATATCGTCCACGGCGAGCACGGCACGCTGGAGACGCGCTGGCGCAACGCGTGGGTGCAGCGGCGCCTGTGGCATCACGTCGATCGCCTGCTGTCCGTGTCCTCGCGGCTGGCCGAGCGCATGTCGAGTGAGATCGGATTTCCCCTCGACCGCATCACCGTGATCAGGAACGGTCTGGACCTGGACCGGTTCCGGCCCGTGAGCGACAGGACGGCGGCCAAACGGGCGCTCGGCATCGCGCCGGATCGGCTGGTGATCGGGACGGTCGGCCGTACGGTCCCGGTGAAGGACCACCCGACATTCCTCCGGGCATTGGCACGTTTGCGGGCCGCCGGGATCGACTTCGCCGCTGTGATAGCCGGCACCGGGCCTGCGTTTCAAGACACAGTGCGCCTGGCCGAGTCGCTGAATCTCGGCGATGTGCAATTGCTCGGCAACCGTGACGACGTGCACAGCGTGCTCGGCGCGTTCGACATCTTCGTGCTGAGCTCGGTGTCGGAGGGCTTGTCGAACACCATCCAGGAAGCGATGGCAACAGGCCTGCCGGTGGTCGCGACCAACGTCGGGGGAGCGGACGAGTTGGTCGTCGAAGGCCAGACGGGCGTGCTGACGCCGGCCGGCGACGACCAGGCGATGGCGGACGCCCTCTCGGCGCTGGCAGGCAACGAAGCCCGGCGGTCGTCGTTCGGCCGCACCGGCGCCGAGCGCGCGCGGGCGCAGTTCGGCATCGAGCGGATGTTCCGGGATTACGAGCAGATGTATCTCAGCTTGGGCACAAGGACCGCCTCGGCGATTCAGCGGACACGTCCTCATGAAGCGTAGCGCCATCTCGCTCATGAACCGGCTCGGCGCCGTACGCGTCGCGCGCGCCGTCCAGCGCTCCCGCGCGGTCGTGCTGACGTACCACGGCGTGCTGAACGGCGCCGCCGACTATGACTACCTGAATCACAATTTCATCGCCGCCGAGTCGTTCGACGAGCAGATGCGCTACGTGTGCCGGTACTACAGTCCGATCACGCTGCGCGAGCTGGTGGCCGCCTATCGTGAAGGACGCAGGCCCCCCGACCGCTCCGTGGTGGTGACCTTCGACGACGGGTTCGCCAACAACTTCTCCGTGGCATTTCCGATCCTGCGGCGCCACTCGGTGCCGTTCACGGTGTTCGTGACCACCGGACTGCTGGACACACCCGGCGCGATGCTGTGGACCGAGCGCGCCAAGCGGTCGGTGTTTCTGAACCCCGAGCGCTCCGTCCGCCTGCAGCTCGACGGCGCCGGACGGACGTTCGACTTGTCGTCGCCCGCGGCACGGGCCGACGCCTCCAAAGGGGTGCTGCAGCGCTTGAAGCGCATGCCGCCTGCGGCGCGCAACCGGGCACTCGATGACATCGAACGAGTCTGCGGGCCCCGGCCGGTTCAGGAGCACGAGCGCGACCGGTACGAGTTTCTGACATGGGCACAGGTCCGCGAGCTGGCGGCGGCGGGCGTCGAGATAGGCTCGCACACCGTGAGTCATCCCATCCTGACGACGCTGGACGAGGGCACGCTGCGCGACGAGCTCGTCGAGTCCAAGCGATGCGTGGAGGCTGCGCTCGGCCGGGAGTGTGTCTCGCTCGCGTATCCCAACGGGTCTCCCGCCGACTTCGGGCCCCGGGAGAAAACCGCGCTCCGCGACAGCGGCTACCTCTGCGGCCTGTCCCTGAACGGATCGCTCAACGATCGCCCCGATCTCTACGAGGTGGACCGGATCAACGTGGGCCGGCACCTCGATCTGCCTGCATTCCAGATGGCGATGACCGGGATTCTCGGCGCGGCCAGACGCACGCGCAACCGGATGCTCGGCTCCGGCCAGGCGGCCACATCGACGCCCGCGCTAGAGGGCTAGGGAGCCATGAACGCCGCTCCCTCGGGCCGTGTGCTGGTGCTGGGCGACAGCGACCTGGCGGCGCTGGCGATCGTGCGCTCGCTGGGCCGGCTGGGGCTCGAGGTCCATCTGGCGTCGTTCGAGGGCAGTCCGGTCACGCGCCATTCCAGGTTCGTCGCTCGGCAACATGCCTTGGGCCATCCGCTCGCGGACGAGGCCGGCTTCGTGGATGCACTGCGGCGGCTGCTGACGGCGACTCCATTCGATCTCGTGGTGCCCACGTCGGACAAGTCGCTGGTCCCCCTCATGCCGCATCGGGACGAGATCGCGCGATTGTCACGCTTCGCAGCGCCCAACGACCTCGGATTCCGAGTGACCAACCGCAAGGACGAAACCATTGCACTCGCGGTCACCTGCGGACTTCAGGTGCCGCAGACGATTCGCGTGAGCGATCCGGCGGACGCTGAGCGGACCGTCCCTCCCTTTTCATACCCCGTGGTCCTGAAGCCCATCGTCAGTCACACCCCGGGACGCGCCCAGCGACTTCGTGTCCGAGTGGTGCACTCGGCAGACGAGCTGTCGCAGCGGCTGCCGGAGATGGCTGCCGCGAGTCCGGTGCTGGTGCAGGAGTTCTGCCCCGGAACCGGGCTCGGACTGAGTGTGCTGGCGCGTCGCGGCGAGGTCACGGCCGCGTTCCAGCACGAGCGAGTGCACGAGCCGCCCGAGGGCGGTGCGGGCTCCTACCGGCGCAGCGCCCCGCTGTCGAGCGATCTGCTCGAGTCCGTCCGGCACTTCTGCCGCGACGTGGAATGGGACGGGCCGGCGATGTTCGAGTTCAAGCAGGAGGGCGGCGGGGTGCCCGTTCTGATGGAGGTCAACGGGCGGTTCTGGGGATCGCTTGCGCTCGCCGTCCACGCCGGCGTGGATTTTCCGCGTCTGCTCTACGAATCCATGGTGTACGACCGGACGACGCGCGTATTCGACTATCGGGTGCCGCTCTACGTGAGGCACACCACCCGCGACGTGGGTTGGCTGTTCGCGAACGCGCGCGCCTCGAGGAACCGGCGCGACTTGATTCGCGTACCGTTCTCACAGCTTGCGATCGAGGCGCTGAACCTGCCGCGCGGTCGCGAGAGATTCGATCTGGAGTCCGTGTCGGATCCGATCCCGGCGATCACGGGGTGGCTGGCACTGGCGCGCGAGTTTTACACCGGGGCGAAACAGCGTCTCGTCGAGCGCCTGCGTGTCGCCGCGGCTCGCCGCCGGATGGAGCAGTTGCGAGGATCGCCGGCGCTTGTCGAACGGATCCGCGCCGCGCGTTCGGTACTGTTCGTCTGCCAGGGCAATATCAACCGGAGCGCCGTTGCCGAGCGCGTGCTGACGTACCGCTGTCACGCGTCGGCGAGCGCCACCCAGGTGGCTTCCGCAGGGTTCGATCCACGGGCGGGCCGCCGTCCGACGTCGATATCGCACGACGTCGCGCGCGATCTGCACGTCGACTTGCAGGACCACGTGTCGACGCCGTTGACGGGCGCGATGCTGGCCCGGTTCGATCTGATCGTCGTGATGGAGGTCCGGCAGGCCGTCGGTATAAGTGAGCTCGACGCCAAGGCGGGCCGGAACTGCATCGTGCTCGCGCTGCTCGATCCGGAGGGCGGCCCACTCGACATCTCCGATCCGGACGGCAAGCCTCGCTCGACGTTCTCCACCGTCTATGCGCGAATCGTCCGCTGCGTCGACCAGCTGCACAGGGTGATGTCCAGCGAAGCGGCCTCTCTCGCGGTGGCCGGCACCGACGGGGCCCGCCTCGCGAACCTGAAGGCCGATGGACGCTAAATCAGTCCTGTTTCGCAGCGGATTCTATTCACTGTTCAGGCGAGTCGCGCCGAGCCGGCAGCTGGGCATCCTGCGCTATCACGCCGTGTGCGCGCTCGACGCCGGCTATGCCGACCCGGGCATTTGCGTCACGCCGGCGGCGTTCGCCGCACATGTTGCGTACCTCGCGTCGAACTACTCCGTGCTCCCCCTGCCCGAGGCCTCTGATGCCCTCCGGCGCGGTCTATCGCTGCCGAGCAATGCGCTGGCGATCACGTTTGACGACGGCTACCAGGACAACCTGGCCGCCGCAGAGGTGCTGGCCCGCCACGGGCTGTCGGCGACCTTTTACCTGACTGCAGGCTGCCTGGCGGGCGGCGAGCCGTTCTGGCCGTCGGAACTCCGCAGCCTGATCGCCGGCATTGGCGGGTCCGAACTCGCCCTGTCGGCAGCTGGCATCGACCTTCGCCTGCCCGTCTCGACGCCCACCGAGAAGCGCGCCGCCGTGGGCAAACTCACCAAGACCTTCAAGGGCCACCCGGTTCCCATGCGTGAGGCATTACGACAGCGGCTCAGAGAACTGTCCGCAAACGCCTCGGCAGCCAGCCCGATGTTGAGCTGGGATCAGGTGCGTCAGATGCATCGGTTGGGGATGGTCATCGGGTCGCATACCATGACGCACCCGAACCTGCCGAACGCCGGCCCGGAAAGGGCCCGCGCCGAGATCGTCGAGTCGAAAGCGCGCCTCGAGGCTGAGATTGGCGCGCCGGTGACGATGTTTTCCTATCCCAACGGAGGGGCCGAGCGATACATGACGCGCGAGGTGGCATCGATTGTCCGCGAGGCGGGTTTTGCAGCCGCGACCACATCGCGGAATGCGTTCGCCGGACCGTCGAGCGACCTGTTCGCGCTCGAGCGCGTGCAGGTGTGCGAGGAGCTGGAGCGGCTTGTGTTCGCGCTCGAAGTCGAACGCTATGCGTTCAAGCCGAAGCCGCGACCCGGAGAGCTGGCGGAGGGCGCCCGCTGACCCGGTACTGCAAAGTCAGCTGGCCTTGGGCCGGCCGATGTACTCCCCGTAACGCGGATGATCGAAACGATGATAGGCGAACATCTGCGGCGCCCAGGCCGAGTGGAGCAGCCGTTTGGAAGACAGACCATGAATGGGACGGATGCGGTGCCCCCTGGGCGAACGATTGAATTCCGCGATCGCCAGCAACTCTCCCACATCGTCGCAGTGCAGCTGGGAGTCCGAGCCGACGATATCGTCGAAGTAGCAGAGGACCCGCGGCAGATAACACCTGTCGGGCCCGTCGAAGACACCGAATGCAGCGGTGGTCGAGGAATAGTAATCGAGATCGAACGAGATGAATCCGATCGGAACGTCGAGCTTCGCGAGGAACTGCGGCACCGTGGCGGCCACGTCGCCGAGCACCAGCTCGGCTCCACGAAGGCGACGCTTCACCGCAGCGACGTCCATTTCGTAATGACCCCTTCGCCAGATGTACGGCAGGTCGCGATAGTCGGAATGCTCCGGGAGGCCGACGCCGGTGTCGAACCCATACACCTTGATTCGCGTGGGCGACACTCGCGCCACTTCCGCCGCCACTCGCTCCATCTCAACGAGCCCGGCGCCGGAGGCGACGCCGAATTCGAGGACGGCGATCTCCGGGATCTTCAGACGCTCGGCCAATTGGGCCGCGTGGTACACCCCGTATCCATACGCGGGCCGTGGCAGTGCATCGAGGGCCAGTCGAAACTCGAACGAGCCAAGGGAGAAGCGGGTGATGAGCGCCTTGGCAATCAGGTGCGGCCGCAGAACGGCCCTGACGGCCAGGGCCGACCGAGGTCCAGCCATGGTATGGAGTCGGCCGATAGTATAGTCAAACCTCGCTCCGGTTTCGCTGTGATGCACCGTTCTTCCCTCTTGCGCGGGTGCTGTGGATAGCCCTCATTCGATCGCGCGGAGCGACACGGCGCAGCGGCCTTCGGTCTCCGCCGTGCCTGAGTTCCTGGTCCAGCCGGATCGGCGCATCGATCTGCGCGTGTTCGATCAGGTGCTGCCGCTTCTCGCCACGGACGTCGAAAGGATCTACGGGCGGTGCCGGCTGGCGCCGCTGACCGTGCGGGAGCGTCTGTACTCTCATCTGCTGCGCGCCGGCGTCTGGCACGATGGCGACTCCGGCCCGCGCGAGCATCTCTTCGTGAAAGTGTCCAAGTTCAAGGTGGTGGACGGTTCTCCACACGGCATGCGGGCGCGCGTCGAAAAGGATTTCGCGGTCACGCAGAGAGTGTTCGACCGCATGGCGCACGGCGAGTCGTACAGTGCCGTTCGCCCGGTTGCGTGCTATCCCGACCACCTGGCGATCGTCACGGAAGAGGTGGCAGGCGACACGATGTTGGATCTCGTGCAACGCCAGATCCGATGGGCGCTCGATCCCTCCAGACCGGCCGCCTTGGGCAGCGTCCTCGCCGCTGCGGGAAGATGGATCCGAGACTTCCAGGAACCGGTGCCCGGGACCTTCGACGGGGCGTGGATCCGCGACTATATCGATCATCGACTGCAGCGCATTGCGAGCGTCACGGGCCGGCGCGGCGAGATGCTGCGCGATCGTGTGCTGAGGCACATCGACCGTCTGACCAGCCGGCTGGGCAGCGATCCCATCGCCGCCGTGAGCGTCCACGCCGACTTGACGCCCAGCAACATGATCGTGTCCGGAAGCCGCGTCGTCGTCCTGGACTTCGCCATGGCGAGAGGAGGGCACCCGCTTCAGGACGTCGCCCGCCTGTTCACGCAGCTCGATCTCCTGGCCCTGAAGCCGCAGTTTCGACGGGCCGCGATCGGCACGCTGCAACAGGCCCTCCTCCGTGGATTCGATGCCACGCTCCGCGAGGAGGATCCCGCGTTCAGGCTCCAGGTGCTGGCACAGCGCATCAATCACCTGGGCAGCCTGTGCACCAAGCAATACGGCATCGTGGAAGGAGCCTATAACCGGTTCGTCATCTGGCGGCACTGGCGCTGGATCGAACGGGAGACCGCCGCCGGAAAGACGGAGGACGCCGTCACGTGGGATTGAGTCGGCAAGGCGGCATCGCTCGCCGCCTCAGCAAGCTGCGGGCGATGTCGGCCCGTGAGATCGCGGCGCGCATCGCCTACAAGGGGTCCCTGACACTGGAGAGACGCGCGCACGCCGCTGGAACCTTGGTGGAGCCTGGATATCTGCAGCGCAGTCTCGGCGGGGGATATCGGCACGACCAATGGCGAGCAGCGCTGCTCGACTCGCGTACGCGCGCGGCCGAGCGGTTCTTTCCATCGGCCCGCGAGCCAGGGGCGCTGCGCCGCCTGTTCGACGGCCCGTACGCGTCGGAACGCGCCAGCTGCCTGCATCAGGCCGCGATGGCGCGCGACCGGCGATTCCAGTTCTTCGGAGCGACGTACCACTACCCAGGACCGATCGCCTGGCAGAACGATCCCGTGACCGGCAAGGCCTGGCCGCAGGTCTACCACGCCGACGTTCCCGTTCACGGCGGCGACGTCGGCTTTGGTGACGTGAAGCACGTGTGGGAGCTGAGCCGCCAGCAGTACCTGATCGACCTGGCCAAGGCGCACTTCCTCACCGGAGACGAGCCCTCACTCACTGGGATGAAGGACCTGGTTCGCGGCTGGATCGCCGGGAACCCGTATGCCACCGGCGTCAACTGGGCCGGCCCGCTCGAGCCAGCCTTCCGCGCCTGGTCGTGGCTGTGGGCCTATCACCTGACAGCGCCCAGCCTCGACGACGAGTTTCATCTGGAGTGGCTGGAGGCGCTCCATCTGCACGGACGGTTCCTGGCCCGGCATCTGGAACACTACTCGAGCCCCTACAACCACCTGATCGCGGAGGCGTCGGCGTTGTACGCCATCGCAGTGTGCCTGCCGGAGTTCGCGGCGTCATCCCGTTGGAGAACGATGGCGCGCTCGGTGCTCGAGCGGCGCCTGCCGGAACAGTTCTACGCAGACGGGGGGACGAGCGAGCAGTCCACGTTCTATCACCACGCCACGCTGGGGTGCTATCTCCTGTCGGCCCTGCTCGGACGCGCCAACGGTGAGGAGCTGTCACCGTCTGTCTGGAGTGCGATTGAACGCGGGCTCGAGTACAGCATGCACATGATGCTGCCCGATGGGCGCACGCCCGAGATCGGCGGCGCCGACGATGGCAAACCGATCCGGCTCGAGCACCTGCCGCTGTGGGATTTCAGGCCGTACCTCGCGATCGGGGCCGTGGTGCTGGGGCGCACAGACTTCAAGACCGTCGCGGGGCGTTTCTACGAGGACGCACTGTGGCTCCTCGGCTCGGAAGGGCTGGCGGCGTTCGAGTCGATGCCGGCCACACCACCCGTGGCGACAGCCGTGCTGATGCGGTCGACCGGCTACTTCGTCGCGCGCAGCGACTGGTCCGAGCGGGCGGATTACGTCTGCTTCGACGCCGGGGAGCAGGCGGCCGGGATGCGCACCGACTCCGTGCCCAACTCGATGCACGGGCACGCCGACTGCCTGTCCGTCGTGCTCGCGCTCGACGGGCGGCGCGTGCTCGTGGATTCGGGCTTCTTCGCCTACAACTGCGGCGGCCCGTGGGAAGCGCACTTCCGGCAGACGGCCGCGCACAACACGGCGCGCATCGACGGGCGCGATCAGGCGCTTCACATCGGCAAGATGGCGTGGTCCAACAGCTACCGCGCCACGATCGAGAGCAGTCATATCGGCCCGGATCCGTGGGCAGTGGCGTCGCACGACGGCTATGCCCGCGGCCCACTGGGCGTGCTGCACCGCCGAGCGGTGTGGTTGCGGCCGGGCCACTATCTGATCGTGTGGGACGAGTTCGAGGGCCGCGGCACGCACACGATCGAGGTCAACTACCAGTTCGCGCCGGGAGCGCTGACGCTTGGAGCGACCGGCCTCGCACGGTTCGACGGCGGCGCCGAGATGGCGTGGCTGGGAGACCAGGCGTGGGACGCGACGATTCACCATGGCGGCATCGCACCGGACGAGGGCTGGATCTGTCCCAGTCTCGGTGTGCGCAACGCCGCCCCGCGGCTGCGGTTGATTCGCCGCGGCCCCATCGAACGCACGACGCTGGTGTCGGTCCTTGCCGCGGCGACCGCCGACACGCGCCGTCTCGCGATCGCCGATGCCCACGCGGGCCTGGCCGCCATTCGCGTCGCCCAGGGCTCCGTCGCGGATTGGATCACACTCGATCCGGCGGTCCTCGTTCTCACCCCAGAGGGAACCATCCTCGAACGCAAGGCAGTATTCGAACGGCCCATCTCCGTGGACGACGCGGCGCTCGCCGAGTGCGAGCGGCGTCATGCCGCCTTGGCGGCCCGGCGGTGACGGCCGCGCCGCGCGCCCGTGTGCTCGAGGTCACCTCGTACCCGCCGCCACGTGCCGGATGGGGCATTCGCGTCGAGTATCTGAAGAAACGGCTCGAGCGCGACGGCCACGAGTGCGTGGTGCTGAACACCGGCACCAGCAGGCGCATCCCGAGCCCGGAATACGAGACCGTGATGAGCGCGAGCGACCTGGCGCGCAAGATCTGGCGATTCGCCCGGCGCGGCTACCGGGTGCACGCGCACACGAACGGCGATTCGTGGAAAGGGCTGCTGCTGGCGATCGGCACGGAGATCATCGCACTGGCAGGCGGCCGGCGCCCGGTCCTGACGTTTCACGCCGGCGCCATCCAGCGGTACTTCCCGATTCGACGCGCGCCGTGGCTGGCGCCGCTCTTCTGGCTGGCCTTCCTGATTCCGAGCCGGATCATTTGCAACAATCAGGCGGTGAAGGACCGCATCGTGAAATACGGAGTGCCGGCGTCCAAAATCTCGGTCATCCCGGCGTTCACACGTGAGTACCTCGAATACGTCGAGACGCCGCTGCCGCCCGAACTGCACGACTTCTTTCAGGGCCATCCCCAGGTGCTGTTCTCGTACCTGCGCATGCGACCACTGTTCTATCCTCTCGTGCTGGTGGACGCGATGGCGCGAATCGCCGCCGAGCGCCACGACACGGGCCTGGTGATCTGCGGCGGTATGAGCCACGGCGAGCCCGCACTGCTCGAACAGGTGCGCGCTCGAATCGCGGCTCACAATCTGTCGAACCGCATCTGCTTCGTCGACGACCTGGATCACGATGCCTTTCTGACGGCACTGACCAGGTCCGCTATCTACGTGCGCACCCCCATCACCGACGGCGTGGCATCCTCGGTGCTGGAGTCGCTGGCGCTGGGCGTGCCAGTCGTCGCCTGCGAGAACGGCACACGCCCGGCCGGGGTGCCGACCTACCCGCCCGAAGACGCCGGGCTGCTTGCCACCACCATCATTCAGACACTCGCCAACCGGGCGGCGGTCAGCGACGGCCTCGCCCGGGTGCCGCTGCCCGACACGCTGCCCGCTGAGGTACAGCTCCTCACCTCGTGAGGCCGCCTGCGTGCGCATCCTCTACCAGCACCGGACGCTCGCCGATGGCGCGGAGGGCGTACACATCGCCGCCATGGTCGACGCCTTCCGGGCGCTGGGCCACGAAGTCCGCGTCATCGGCGTCGCCGCGGGAGGCGCAGCCTCCCCTGCATCGTCGCTGGCAGCGCGCATCAAGCGCGCAGTCCCGCGACCGTTGCTGGAACTGGCAACGCTCGGGGTGAACGTGCCTGAATATGTGGCCACCCTCAAGGAAATTCGCCGCTTCGAGCCCGACCTGCTCTACAAACGCCACGCGCGGTTCGACGTGGCGGCGCTGGCCGCCGCCAGGCGCGCCGCGGTGCCCGCGGTGCTCGAGGTCAACTGTCTGTTCTCGCAGCAACCGTACGCGCGGTTCGAACCGATGACCTTCCACCGCGTGGCCGCGGCGGCCGAACGCCGTGCGTTGCGGCTCGCGTCTCTCGTGGTGACCGTGTCGTCGCCGCTGGCGCGGATGGCTCGGGGGCTTGCCGCGGTCGATCCGCTCGTCGTCCCGAACGGAGCCGACACCAGCCGCTTCGATCCGGCGGCGGCCGACCCTTCAGCCGTTCGTACGCGCTTCGGCCTTGATGATCGGCTGGTCGTGGGTTGGGCGGGAGTTCTCAGAGACTGGCACGGGCTCGAGCTGCTGCTCGAGGCTGTGGGCCGGCTCCCTGATGCCGCTCTGCTCGTTGTAGGGGACGGGCCCGGCCGACACGTGTTCGAAGCGAAGGCGCGTGCGGCGGGTGTCGACGACCGCGTCGTCGTCACCGGGCGAATACCGCACGAGGAAATGCCGCATTTCGTCGCCGCCATGGACATTGCCGTCGTCGCCGACGAGAGAACCGGCGTGGCGTCCCCGATGAAGCTGCTGGAGTACATGGCGATGGGCGTCGCCGTGGTGGCGCCGGCGATGGACAACATTCGCGACGTGTTGACCGACGGCGTCAATGGTCTGCTGTTCGAAGCCGGCAGCAGCGACGCCCTCCTGAACTGCCTGCGGCAACTTCACGACGATCCGGCCCTGCGGGCATCGCTGGGTGCGGCGGCGCAACGGTCGGTGCGCAGCGAGCGCACCTGGACGCGGATCGCCAGTACCATCCTGCAGCGGATGGAGGACGCGTGAGCGTGCGACGCGGTCGATCACTTGCGGAGACGTTTCGCGAGCTTCGACACTTTTTGTGGGATCCTCCGCAGCACGTCGCGCCCTCTCGCCAGCGCCCATGCGGTGGGCGTGGGTGTGGCGGCGTCTCCAACCCCGTATCCGAACCGGATCAGCTCGTCGCGCAGGATGGCCTCGCATCCGGACAGCGTCCGCGCATCGAGGTCGCCCCACTTCCTCATGTTGTTCTTCCGGATGCGCAGCCGGTCGAGCGCCGCCCGGCCGCCCGGCGCCAGCGTCAATCCGAAATGGCGCCCGACGCGTTCGACGACGTCGTGCGGGGTGGCCAGCAGGTCCTCGTAGCGCACGTGAAGCCGGTGCGCCTCCTGAGCGCGATTGAATTCGTGCTCGTAACGCGCAAACCGGTCGTGCACATAACGGGCGGCGACCCACGGCTCGATCGGGCCGAAGTCCTTCCGGGTGATCGAGAGCAGATTGTCACGGAAATCGCGCGTGAGCAGGATGATGCGGCGGTTCGGGATCACCGTGTCGATCCGATCGATGTGCTCCCACAGGTCGTCCGACTTCACCGCCATCAGCGTCGTGCCCATTTTGTAGGCGCCATAGGCGTACACGAATCGCGCCAGGTGAGCCGCGGACTCGATTCGTGACGCGTCCAGGTGATCGGCGATGCCGGTGAAGTCCGAGTTGGACTTCACGATCTTCATCGTCTTGCGTCTCGCGGCGGAGGGCAGCAGGTGCGACTGGATTCTGTCGAACTGACGCCGGGCGGCGCCGGGCGACGCCATGTCTCCAAGCGGGGCCGCCGAGTTGAAGACGATCGATTGATCCTGTACCACGCAGAATCGGAAGGCGCTGACGAGGATGCTTCTGAGCAGGTTCGTCCCCGAGCCTTGCACGCCCAGCACCACGTAGACGGGCAGGTGCCGAGCGCGATCGAAGAACGCGGTAAACGACTCGCGGGTCTCGGACTCAGCGGGCACGACCGCCTGCAGCACGTTCATCAAGGCCTCCGTGCCGCACTCTACGGATCCGCAGTGACGACGGCGCAACAGCGGAGTGACAAAACGTATGCCCACCTCGGCCGTGATGCGTCACCGGGCAGTTCCGTGTACCACAGTGAACAGATAGTCGAGCCGCGCGCAAACCGCCCCTGGCCAACATGATGCGGCTCAGTTACTGTAGAAGGATGGCCGTCGAGGGCGATTGGTGAGCGGAGGCGTCAACCGTCCGCGAGTCCTCGTTGTCGCCTACGACTTCCCGCCTCATGCGGCGATCGGCACCATGCGAACGCTTCGCGTCGTTCGGCTGCTGAGCGCGATGGGCTGGGAGGTGACCGTTCTGACCAGCGATCCGGCGCGCTTCCGCCCCTCGACGCCCAGCGACCCTGCCCTTCTGAAACAGGTTCCGTCCAACGTTACGGTGCTGCGCGCCGGCCCCCTGAGGTTGCCCGACAACGTGACACGGCGGGCCAGGCGTTCTCGCGATTCCCAGGTGACGCCTCCGAATGGCAGACCCGCGTCGGCAGGCTCGTCATCCGGTGCCGGCGGGGCGTTCAGGCGTGTCAAGAACGTCGTCGACGCGGCCCTCTCGATCCCGGACCGCGAAGTTGGCTGGATGCTCCCCGCACTGTGGGCCGCCCTGCGCCAACGGTTTCGATCGGGTCCACCCGACGTGATTTACTCCTCGGCACCACCCTGGACCGGACAGCTCGTGGCATACGGGCTGAAGATCCTGCTACGGCGCCCCTGGGTGGCGGACTTCCGCGACCCCTGGTCGCGTGCCCCCTGGCGTGGCGACCGTTTTCGTTTCGCCATCCGCGCGGCGGCGTTTCTGGAGCGGTGCGTCGTCAAGCGATCTGATCGCATTGTTTTCGTCGCCGAGGGCAACCGTGAGGACTTCGCGGCCCACTATGGGCCCAGGATGGCCGCGAAGTTCCAGCTCGTGTCGAACGGCTGCGATCCAGCCGAGTTCGACGCGCTCGAGAGGCCCGCGACGACTCCCGAAGCGGGCCACGTGATGCTGCACGCCGGATCTTTGTACGCGGGCCGCACACCACTCCCTGTATTGAAAGCGGTGGCGCAGGCCATCGACCGGGGTCTGCTGGATCGCAGCCGCTTCCGGCTGCGATTCCTGGGAACGGCGCTCGTGGCTACCGATCTTGCCGAGGCCTGTCGCGAGCTTCGCATCGATGACGTGGTCGAGTTCCTCCCTCGCGTACCGAGACATGAAGGGCTCAAGGCGATGCTTTCGGCCACCTCGCTGCTGCTGTTGCAGCCGGGGCACACGGTGTCGGTGCCGGGCAAAGTGTACGAATATCTGGCCGCGGGCCGTCCGATCTTCGCGCTGGCCGAGGGTGAAACGGCAGACGTGGTGCGCAGCAGCGGGATCGGCGTTTCAGTCGCCTCTGATGACGAACGGTCCATCGTGGACGGCCTGCTGCGAGTGGTGCAGATGAGCCAGGGCGCCGTGCCCGCGCCACCGCGCGAGATGTACGACGGCAACCTGGGCGCGGCGGCCATCGAACAAGTACTCCGGCAGGCCGTGGCGCAGTCGCCTGCCTGGACGTCAACCGAATCGAGACACATCCGCTTATGACCTCACCCGGATTCGAGCTGCCCCCCGAGTACATCGCGATGCTCGAGCGCGATGGCCATGACAATCCTCCGGCCTTTGCGCATGCCCTCGCGAACATGTTCAGCGGCATCGACTTCGCCGGCAAGCGCGTGCTCGAGATCGGCAGCGGCCGCGGCCTCCTGGCGATCTACATGGGCATGCGCGGAGCGCAGGTCGTGAGCATGGAGCCAGAGCTGGTCGGTGCCACGTCTGGCGTCATCGCCCAGCAGCGGGCCCGGTTGGCGGAACTGGGTATGACGAACGTGGAGGTCGTGAACGCGGACTTCAACACCTGGGACGCGGGTGAGCGGCGCTTCGACATCATCGTCTCGCGCGCATCCATTAACCACCTGTACGCGTCCGTGCATCACGCCGAGCACCACAAGGAAACGTGGGACGCCTATCTCCAGATGGCCCGTCGAGTGCGCAGCATGTTGGCGCCCGGGGGCATTTTCGTGGCAACCGACGCGAGCCGGTACGCGTTCTTCTCCGCACTTCGCCGATTCGGGGTTCGCAGACCGTGGCGGTTGCGCCGCTCGAGCATTGATTGGCGGCATCACCAGAACGCCGGCACATGGACGAAGATCTTCCGTGAAGCCGGCTTCTCCGCCGTCCACGTCGCGTATCCCGTTCCCTATCCCCTTCGCGCGCTGGGGCCGATCGTCGACACCGCGGTCGCCAACTTCTTCCTGCGGGGCGCCTTCATCCTCCGCGCAGAGCGCTAAAGGAGTTCGTCGAATCGATGCGACTGCCGCGCTCCTGTACCGGCCACGCTCAACACCCGTTGTTACACGTGTCTGCCCTGATCAGCAGCCGGCTCAAGAGGTCCGCCGCAGGCTCGGCGGCTGATCGCAACCTCAGCGTTCACCCGCAGTGAGGGCAGGCCAACAAAGCGTGGCTGATGCGGGTCCCGTTGCGTCACACCAGGCTCGGTTCATCGGGCTGGGTACCAATGAATGGGAGGGCCCATGGATGAACCGGCAGCAGATTCTGTCGCGGCTCGCCCGAACGCATCCGGTGCTTTACACCACCGGCGCATGGAGCACGTGGGATACGGACAAGCCGGCCTGGCGATCGGCGTCGCGTTTCGGGCGCTTCGAACGGAAGGACGGCGTCCTGCTCGACCGTTCCCCGGCGTGGCTGTTGCGCGTCCCGGGCCGGCCGGCGCTCGACCGCCTCGCGCTTCGCGCCGAGGCGTGGCGGCTGAAGCGCCGCATCGCGCAGGAAGGGAACGGCCCCCTGGTTGCGTACACCTTTCATCCGCGCGTCTGGCCGGACGCGCGGGCGCTTCGCGCCCCAGTGGTCGTGTATCACGCATACGACCTCTTTGCCCTGCAATCGGGCTGGAAGGAGAGCGTCGCGCGGCTCGAGCGGGAACTGATTGCGCGGGCCGATCTCGTGCTGGGCTCCTCCGAGACGATCTGCGAGCAGCTTTCAGCGCAGGGGGCGGCGGCACCGGTGCTGGTTCCCAACGGCGTCGACTTCGACGCGTTCGCGGCCGAGGCAATGGAGCCCGAGCCTGACGATCTTGCGTCGATTCCGCGCCCGCGTCTCGGCTACATCGGGAAACTGAGTCGAAAGGTGGACCTCGCGCTCGTGGCCGATCTCGCCCGGCGCCGGCCCGGCTGGCATTTCGTGTTCGTGGGCGAGGCGTCGCGCGTGGACCCGGATGCGCGGGAAGGCCTTGCGCTCACCGCCGGTCTTCCAAACGTGCACTTCCTCGGCTTCAAGTACTACCGCGAGCTGCCGGCGTACACCACCCGCATGGACGTGAACCTGATCTGCCATCGCCTCGAAGACGGGCTCTGGACGAAGGGGACGTTCCCATTGAAACTGTTCGAGTACCTGGCCTCGGGTCCACCAGTGGTCAGCTCGAACATTCCCAGCGTTGCCGCCTACGACGGCGTAGTGCGGATCGCCGAGTCAATCTCGGAATGGGAAGTGGCCATCGCCGCCGCGATCGCGACGGCGAGCGACCGGCAGCAGCGGGACGCGCGACGGGACGTAGCCCGCGTCAACACCTGGGATCATCGGGTCGCGCAGATCGAACAGCTGCTCGCGCCGAGCCTCGCACGATGCTGACAGACGCCCTCGTCATCAGTCTCTCTCGCAACTTCTGGGACGAGCCCTGGCGCAGCCGGCATCAGGTGATGAGCCGGCTGGCGCGCCACAATACCGTGATCTTCGGGTCTCGTCCGCTCAACGTGGACCAGGTGTGGCCGCGCGTATCGGTCTCGAGTCCGCTACACAGACCAGGTACACATCGCATTCACGACAACCTGTACGCGCACGTACCGTCGCGGTTCCTGCCCGATATGCACAGCGTGCCGGCACTCGAGCGCGCGTTGCGGCGCCGCCGCCGGGTTGAGCTGACGCAGGTGGCCCGGCGCTGGAGCGGACGGCCGCAGGTGCTCTACCTGTGGCATCCGATGTTCGAGTCGTACATCGAGGCGTTCCCCGACAGCATCCTCTGCTTTCACCTGTTCGACGATCTCGGACAATACGGCGACAACGGCGACGGCTCCAACTCGCGGGCCATGGAGCGGATCTTCGCCCGGGCGGCGCTCGTCTTCGCGTCGTCCGAGGAGCTGGTACAGCGCTACGCGCACTTCGGCAACGTGCACTGGGTGCCGAACGGCGTGGACTACGAGCACTTCGCCGCTGTCGAGGCCGGCGCCGTTCCGGTGCCCGCGGATTTGGCGCGGCTGCCGCGCCCGTGGCTCGGGTATTCGGGCACGCTGCGCGCGCAGATCGACATCGACCTGCTGGCGGCGGTGGCCCGCTCCAGGCCGCAGTGGTCGCTCGTCTTCATCGGCGACGTCAGCCGCGGAATGGGCAGGAGTGCCGAGTACCGGACTCTGCAGGCGCTGCCGAACGTGCACATGCTCGGGTCGAAATCGCTTGCGGAGCTCCCCGCCTACTTGTGCCACCTCGATGCCGGGCTGCTGCCATACCGTCTGGGCGGCGCCGCCCGCTACTGCTACCCCTTGAAGATGCACGAATACCTGGCCGCCGGCGCCCCGGTGGTCTCCACCGGGCTCACGGCGGTGGAACCGTTTACGAGCGTGATTCGCGTGGCCGACGGGCACGAGGCATGGGTAGGCGCCATCGAGGCGGCATTGGCCGACAAGGGCCACGCGTCGATCGACGCGCGTCGCGATGTCGCGCAGGCGAACAGCTGGGACATCCGCGTGGCCACGATTTCACGGCTGATCTCTGAGGCAGTCGTTCGCCGAAAAGCTCGCGGCGGGCGTTAGACCGAAGATATTCTAGGGGTCTGGGAGAATACGCTGCCCCAGGCGAGACTTCTCTCTACCCCCGTGGTGACTGCCACGATCGAGCGTCGCTTACTAGATGGGTGTTCAGAGGCCGCGGCCAAAACCGTAGCAGGCTGGCAGGGTGGCATCTGTTTTGTAGTTGAGGAGCTCTTCTGACCACCCTGTTGGGGAACGGCTGACTAATGCAGAGTATGAGCACGCGCATCAACGTAGAAAAGTGGAAAGAGAAGTACGGCGCCCGGTACGCGGACGGGTACGACGCACGTCGATTCACAACGACCGAGGGCCGGATCGCGCAGAACTTCGAGCTCGAGCTCTTCGCGCGGATTCTTCATCAGCATGGCGCGAAGCACGTGCTCGACGCGCCGATCGGTACCGGTCGTGTCGCGATTCCATTGGCTGATCAATTCACGTTCACCGGCGTCGACATCAGCCCGGACATGATGGCGAGCGGGAAGGAGCTCGCGGCGGCCCATGGCGTCACCTCGATCACGTGGGTCGAGTGCAGCGTCGACCGTCTGCCGTTCCCCGATGGCACCTTTGACGCGTCGGTGACGGCCCGGCTGTTTCAGCACGTTCCGAAGGACATGGGCCATGAGATCATCTGCGAGCTCTCGCGGGTGGTGAAGCCTGGTGGTGTCGTCATCCTGCAGTTCCGCAGCGGCCTGTACGGCTTCGTCCTCAAGTTTCTCCGCTACTACGTCACCAAGCAGACCGGCAACATCCGTCACAAGTGCATCTTCCCGGACCAGGTTGGCGCGCTGTTCGCCGGCCACGAGATCGTCGCGCAGTACGGCTACAAGTTTCCGGTTTCGGGCCGGCTCGCGTCCGTCTTCGGCGACGCCTTCGTCATGCGTCTCGAACGAGTGCTCGCGTCCACGCCAGGCATTCGGTGGTTCGGGAAGTACAAGACGTTTGTGATCCGCCGACGTCCTGCCGCCTGATCCCCTCGCCGTGAGCGATGACCTCAAGGCGCTCGCCGCAACGGCGAGCCTCCACAGCGACGCGCTCTTCGGCCGATCACTGACACCGTCGGCTCTGCGCGTCGAGCCGATCGCCAAGGGCACGCGTGGCGTCTATCGCGTCGGGCCGCTCGACGGCTCGGCGCCGCCGCTTGTCGCCAAGCGGCGCACGAGTGCCAGCGAGGCTGAGCACCGCGCGAGCATGGTGCAGACCTCGCACGAATTCGCGTTGATGACGGCAGTTCGCGCGGCGATGACCGCCGCGGGACGCGCCGACCACACGGTGCCGCGCGCGGTGCTCGCCCTTGCGGACGAAGGCCTGATCTTCATGGAGCAGGCGGGCGGCGGTCCGGTGGCGCACGAGCTGCGGCGATGGATCGTGGGCGGCCGGTCGTCCCGGCTCGTCTCTGAGTTGGCCCGGCGGTGCGGAGAGTGGCTGCACACGTTCACGGTTCGCGCGCCACGCGCGGCGTGGCCAGCGGTCGATGCCGATGCGGAAACGACGCTGCGCGCCGGCCGCGCACGTCATCACATTTACTGCCTGATCGGGCTGTCCGGCGCGGAGCTGCCTGGCGCGATGCTCGGCCAGGTGACGCGGCGTCTCGAGGCGTATCGCGTCGACACCGGCTTCAGGGCGCGCCTCGAACGCGCGCTGCTGCACCAGCTCACCCCACTCGCTGCACACGATCCGCAAGGAAACGCCCACGGCAAGTACTCGGTGGCCGACGTGTTCGCCGACGACGCTCGCATCGTGCCGATTGACCTCGAGCAGGCCGGAAACGCGTCGCTATATCTCGACGCGGCCTACTTCCTGTTTCAGCTGGCGATGTCGACACGCTGGAGACCGATCGGCGCCCGTCGGGCAGCCGCAGGCTTTCGCGCGAGTTTTCTTCGAGGGCGATCGCCGGCAGGCGAGCTCGACGAACGCGTCATCGACGCGTTCATCGGCTACTACCTGGTAAATTCTCTGCGCCCTGGCGACGGGATCGCGGGCATGACGGCGCGCGCGTACGCCCGTCAGTGGCTCGAAGACTGGCTGCGACGCGCAGGAGCCTAGACCAGCCGCTACGCGCGTCGGGCGATGAAGAACGTCGTGTGCGCGAGAGTGCGGAAGAGTCCCGTGTTCGGTACGTGCGTCCACTTGAGCAGCGGCAGCACACCCGGGCGAATATCGGGAGGGCCGAACGACGCCTCCTTCAGCAAGGCGACGATTTCGTTGTGGGACGGATAGGCGCGCCGACGACGATCGGGCGAATAGCGCAGATACCGCACGAGGTGCGTCGACACGTTCTTCATGTCGAAGATGAAGCGCCCACCCGGCTGCAGCACGCGATGCGCTTCACGCATGACGACGAGCCGCGAGTCGGAATCGAACAGGTGCAGCACCTGAGACGCGTAGATCAGCGGAAGGCTGCCCGTCTTGAATGGCAGCGCGAATCCGCTCGCGCGCAGCAACCCCACGTTCGTCGCCTGCGCGTGCGCTTTCGCGCGCTGCAGAATGTCGGCTGAGAGGTCGAACCCGAAGACGCGGGCGCCGGCGGCACTCACGGTCGATGCGATACCGGCCCGCCCGACACCAATCTCGACGGCCAACGGTGGAATGCCGCCCGACTCCTTGATCAACTCGACGAAACGACCGCCCTTGATCGTCTTGTAGCCGTAGTTGTCAGTCCAGTCTTCTCGTTTCTGGTATCGGGATGAGAGTCTCACCTCATCCGAATGCGTGGTGTTTTTCATAGATCGGGATGCCAACTGCGACGTTCGGAAGCCGAGACAGGAAGGCTGCTACTCTCAGTGTCGGGTGGCCGAGCCATGCCCAGTAGTCTGGGTCGGCGCCCTGTTCGCATCAAGACGTTCGGACAACCAAGCGTTGATCAGGACGTGCAGTGCGGTGCACATTATAGCCGACGGACGCACAGGTCGACCTCGCGACACGTCCCCAGCACGATCGCCGCTCATGATTCGACCGTGGGGCGTACGCCGTCCGAGTGCAGTCGCTCGACCAGCATCTCCCTCGTCCGGTGCCACTGCTCCAGCTTGCGCTCAGCCAGCCGCGCCGCGCTGGTCTTGAAATCCGCGTAACGCTCCTTCAGGACGCGAACCCCTCCGGCAATCGCTTCGGGAGTGTTGTCCACGTGCACGGCGCCCTCGGGAAACGCCTCGCGCAGCAGCTGCCAGTTCGACACGATCACCGGTGTCCCCTGGTAGATGGCTTCATAGGCGCCGCGCAGCATGGTGTGGTCGCGGGTCGTCAGCGTCAGCACCGCGTCCGCGCCGGCGATGAGCCCGCCATACGCTTCGTTGCTGAGGAAGCCGGTGAGCGTCATGTTCGGCGGCATCCGATGCTTCAAGCCCTGGTCGAGATGCTTCGGGTTGCCGGTCACGAAGAAGCGCACGTCGGGCAGCGTGGCCGCCGCGTCGATGATGGCCGGCAGCGGCTCGTCGTAGTTGAACGAGCAGACGACGGCAATCGTGAAGTCGTGCGGCCGTGCAAAATCGGCGCGGTGCGCGAAGATCACCGGCACGTCCGGCACGAGCGTCGCGTGCCCCCCGGCGTCCCGGACCCGCTGCGCGATGTAATCGCTGTGCACCAGCGTGGTGGCCGCACGGCGGCACATCCAGCGCTGCAGCCACTGGAACCAGCGCCAGCGCGGATGCATGAAGGCCGCCGAGTGGGCGTCGAGCACCACCCGCTTGCCGCGACGGCGCGCGTACCAGAACGCCGGCACCGCCGCGAACAGCGGCGGCGTCATGACGAAGACGACGTCGGGGTGCTCGTCACGGAGGATCGCGGCCGTCGTGCGCCCCTGCCGCCAGTATTTCAGCCAGATCGTGGATGCACGACTACCCAGCGCCGGCTCGTACACCATGTGCGAGCGGCCGCCGAGCTCGCGCGCCGTGTGATCGCTCCGGCTGCACGACTCGGCCCAGGAGATGTAGGTCACGCGCGGGGCGGCGCGGTGGCCGTTCGACGCCTCCGCCACGCGGGTCAGGCCTTCGCCGGGGCGATGCCCACCGGCGCCGGACGACCCACACGTGCCCAGGGACGCACGGCGGACGTCAGGGCATCGATGCCGACGAGATCGACCACCAGCTGATCGTCGCGCAGGAGCGCCGCGAGCCGCGAAGGATCGCCGACACGCTTGGCGACGATCACGACGTCCGCCTCGCGCACAGTCGCCTCCCAGTCGTCCGCCATCAGCTGCGCGACGTGCGGTAGCCGCGCGTCGATATAGGCGCGGTTCCGCCCGATCAGGCGGCCGAGTGCCACATCCGGATCGCAAATCCGCAGCGTCAGCCCCTTGCCGATCAACGCCTCGGCCAGCGTCACGAACGGGCTTTCCCGCAGATCGTCGCTGCCGCTCTTGAAGCTCAGGCCGAGCAGCGCGACGCGGCGCTTGCCGCGCTCGAGCACGACGTCCACGGCGCGGGCGATATGGGCCTCGTTGCTGGCGAGGACACTCCCGAGGAGCGGCGTCGAGAGATCTCGATCCTTGGCGACGTAGTTGAGCGCGCGCAGATCCTTCGGCAGGCACGATCCGCCGAACCCGAAGCCGGGCGTGAGATACCGCTTCGAGACGTTGAGGTCGCGGTCCTCGCAGAAGACGCGCATCACCTCGCGCCCGTCGATGCCGAGCTCCTGGCTCAACGCCCCGATCTCGTTCGCGAACGCCACCTTCAGCGCGTGATAGGCGTTGCTCGCGTACTTCACCATCGATGCTTCGTCGGGACGCAGGCGGTACACCTGGGCGGCAAGGTGCGCGTAGGCACCAACCAGCGTGTCGGCGGCGCGCGCATCCGTGGAGCCGACGATGGTGAACGGCGGCGCGAGGAAGTCGCGAATGGCGCTGCCCTCGCGCAGGAATTCGGGGTTGACACAGACGCCGACGTCCACGCCGGCGCGCCGGCCGCTCGCGCGTTCGAGGAGCGGAATCAAGCGCGACTCGAGGACGCCGGGCAGAAGCGTGCTGCGGACGGCGACGACGTGGTAGCCGTCATGGCTGGCGAGCGCGGCGCCGATCTCTTCGAGCACCCGCTCGAGGTAGGTGGACTCGAGGCTGCCGTTGCGGCGGCTGGGCGTGCCGACGCAGATGAGCGAGACGTCCGATCCGCGAACTGCCGCGGCGGTGTCGCTCGTCACACTGATCCGCCCGGCGACCAGTCCCTTGCCCAGCAGCTCGTCGAGATCCGGCTCGGTGACCGGCGAATGCCCGCCGCGAATCAGATCGAGCTTGGCGGGGTCGACGTCGACGCCCGTGATCTGGTGGCCGGCCGACGCCATGCAGGCGGCCGACACCGAGCCGACGTACCCCAGCCCGAAAATCGCGATTCTCATCCAGCACCTGTCATGACGAGGGCGCGGCGCGCCACGCACTCCGTATCCACTACCACGGCCGATCGATGTCCGAGTCGCCCTGCGTGACCAGCCAGTTCGACGGGTCCAGCACGCGCGCGCGGACCGCAGCCGACACCGTCTCGGGATCGACCAGGAGCACTCGCTCGGGTGCTCGCATCGAGAAGCCGCACGACTTGAGCGCACGCGTCAGCGCCGGCCCGACGTGCAGGCACATTATGGCGTCCGCGCGACGCGACTGGGCGGCCGCGACGGCGGCCGCGACCACCTGCTCGAGGACGCCGTCATTCGTGAGCGGCGCAAGCGCGTCCACGAGCAGCGCTCGCCGGTACTTGTAGGCGTCGTCCGGTTCGCGCATCGTGAGCACCGCCACGCCTCGCGCCGTATCGCCATCGAGGAGCTCCAGCCGGATGAAGGTCTGGCCCGGCTGATCCACGTACTTCCAGTTCAGGTACGACGCGTCGCGCACGACCGCGCAGCCGATCGTGGGCGCCACGTCGCGCCACAGCCGATCGTGGCGTTCGTCGAAGCGCGCCACTTCCTTCACGCAAAGCGTGGACTTCCCGCCACGGACGAGATGCCGCATCGCCGCGGTCGCGCGGAGTCCGAGCCCGGCCGCCAGAGCCGCCGGCCCGAGCAGCTTGCCCTTCAGCACGTGCTCTGGACGGATCAGCAACTGCGCGACCTCCAGCGGCGCAACGCGCTGCCAGCCCAGGCGGTGCTGGATCTCACGCATCTCGGACGTCTGTCCGAGCGAGAGGCTGAAGGGCTGGTCCTCGTGCGCTTTGACCATCAAGCGCGAGCCGAGCCCGCGGCGCCGGTATTCGTCGGCCACCATCGTGTCCACCAGCCAGCCAGTGTCGACCCGTTCGCCAGCGACGTGGAGGCGCACGGCAATCGAGCCCATGTGCCCGACGACGCGCCCGCCGGCGCGGTGCAGCCACACGCGTGGCTCCACGTTCAGGCGCCGCGCCGACTCCACGAACATCCACCGCCAGCGCGCGGGGATCAGGTCGCGATCGCGGTGTGGCCATGCCGCCGACTGAAACGCGAACGCGTCGGCTTCACCCTCCGTCGAGTAGCCCAGAGTGACCTCGTCGGCGCCGCCGGAGGGCCGGAGCTCGCCGCCACCTCCGCGATTCTGAGGTTCCGCCGCTACGTCCTGGGGCCCCGAGCCGGCCAGCGGAGGCATCGCCTCTGCCAGCTTCGGCAGCAGATGGTGAGCGAGATCGGTCACCGTAGGATGGTCGAAGACCAGCGTGCTGCACGAGAAGCCGAGCTGCCTCTTCAAGCGCGCGACGAGGTCCGCCATCATCAACGAGTCCACGCCAAGCTCGTAGAAATTGCGCTCCGGCGGGACGCTGTCGACGCTGTCGAAGCCCATCGTCTCGGCGAGTTCACCGCGCAGCAGCGCCGCGAGCGCGGTCTCGCGTGCCGACGGATCGACCGTCTGCAAGCGCGCGATCCACGGCGCGGCCGCAGACGCCGCCGGTGGCCTGGCCGGCGCTGCGAGCCCTGCGAGCAGCGGCCGCACGCGGCGCGCTTCGTAGGCCGGGCGGAAGACGTCCCAGTCGATGTCGGCCACCATGACCTGGGCGCGGCCGCCGGCAACCGCCGCATCGAGCAACGCGAGCGCCGCCTCGGGATCCAACCCTCGGTTCCCGACGCGCTCGAAGGCGGCCAGGTGCTCGGCCGTGGCCATGCCGCCGCCGCGCCATGGCCCCCAGTTCACGCTGGTGGCCGCGAGACCGAGCCGACGCCGCTCGGCCGCCAGCGCGTCGAGGAAGGCATTCGCCGCGGCGTAGTGTGCCCGGCCGAACGCGCCGAACGTGGCGGCCATCGAGGAGAAGCACACGAACAGGTCGAGCTCGAGCGCTCGAGTGCGGTCGTGGAGCAGCCAGGCGCCGACCGCTTTGGCCGCCGCGGCCGTGTGCAGCTCCTCAGGGCCAAGGCTCGCGAGCGGGACCGTTGCGTCCACACCGGCCGCGTGCACCACACCGCGAAGCGGCCGGCCTGTTGCGGCCACCGCAGCCATCAGCGCGTCCACGCCGTCGGGCGTCGAGACATCCGCCGACACGGTGTGGATCGCCACGCCGCCGGCTTCGAGGGCGGCCACCGCCGCCTGTGCGGCCGCGTTCGGCGCTGCACGACGCCCGGCCAGTACGAGGCCTCGCGCACCGTGCGCGGCCAGCCATTCGGCGGCACGAAGGCCGAGGGCGCCGAGGCCCCCAGTCACCACGTACACGCCGTCGCCGGCCAGCACCGGCGCGCGCAGGGCGCCTGGATCGAATCGTGCCAGACGGGCCCCGAGCCGCGCGCCATCACGCAACGCCACCTGATCGTCGTCGGTCGTGGAACGGAGCTCGTCGAGCAGCGCGCCCGGTGAGCGCGTCGCGTCCCGGGGATCGACGTCGATCAACCCACCCCAAATCTCAGGGTGCTCCAAGGCGATGGTGCGGCCGAGTCCCCAGGCCGGCGCTTGTGCCACTGCCACGGGCGCCGGCTTCCGGCCGGCGGCCACGGCCCCCCTGGTCACGATCCAGATCGCCGGCGCGGTTACACCGGCCTTGATCAGCGCCTGCGTAAGATAGACGACGCTCGCAGTCCCGAGTCCCTGAGCGGCACCCAGACTTCCGGCGTCGAGCGCCTCGTTGGCCGGCAGATCCACATTCCAGCAGTGAACGATTCGTGGGAGCACGGGGGTCGCCCCCACCGCCGCCCACAGCTGCGTGTAGTGATCCGGCTGACCCGGATCGATCTGGATCGCCGATCCGTTGGCCCGGTATGCGGTGCCTCGGGTGACGACGATCACGTCTTCGCCGTCCGTTTTCAGCTGGACCGCGAGCTGGCGCCCCACGGCGCCGTCGGCGAACACGACCCACGGCGCACGTGCGCGCGTCTGTGACGGCGCTGGCAAGGCCTGCCAGATCGGATCGTAAAGGGCCGCTCGCGTGGTAACCACCTGCGACCCGGGCGCAGGCGCGGCGCCTGACGCATCCTCGAGGACGGGCCCGTGCTTCAGCCAGTACTCACGCTCGCCGAAGGCGTAGGTCGGCGCGTCGATGCGGTGGCGGCCGTACGGCGCATCGAAGCCGCGCCAGTCGATGTCGGCGCCGCGTTCGTACAGCTGGCCCACGCTCGCCAGCATCATCGGCCACGAGCCGCTGCCCTTCCGCAACGACGGCAGCCACGCAGGCTTCGTGTCGTCGGCCACGCACTGCCGCCCCATGCCGAGCAGGACCGGGTGCGGCCCGATCTCGATGTACGCCGTGACACCGGCGGACTCGAGCGTCTTCATGCCGGTCACGAACCGCACGGGCTCCATGACCTGGCGCAGCCAGTACTCGGCCCGGATCATGGCCTCCGGCGCGAACACGCCGTCGACGCAGCTCACGACCGGCACGCGCGGCGGCTCGAACCGGATCTCACGGACCATGCGCTCGAATTCGGCGAGCATCGGCCGCATCAGCGGCGAGTGGAACGCGTGCGACACGGCCAGCGCCTTGGTCCTGATGCCGTCGGCGCTCAAGCGCGCGGAAATCTCGGCCACGGCCGCGCCCGCACCCGAGATCACGACCTGTCCCGGCCCGTTCACCGCGGCAATCGCCACGAGGTCGCGAGCGCCCTCGATGGCAGCGAGCACGCGCGCCTCGTCGGCCATCACCGACGTCATGACACCGCCCGCGGGCAGCGCCTGCATCAGACGGCCACGTGCGGCGATTAGCTTGAGCCCGTCCTCGAGCGAGAGGCCGCCGGCGACACACATCGCGGCAATCTCGCCGACGCTGTGCCCCATCACCACGTCGGGCACCACACCCCACGACTGCCAGAGCGCCGCGAGGGCGTACTCGAACGCGAACAGCGCCGGTTGCGTGTAGCCCGTCTGATCGAGGAGCTCGCCGTCTGCGCTGCCTTCAGGTGCAAACAGCAGATCGCGCAGCGGGCGCTCGGTGAGACCGTCGAACACCTCGGCGCACCGGTCGAGCGCCGCGCGGAAGACCGGTTGCGTGTCGTAAAGCTCGCGGCCCATGCCGGCGTATTGCGAGCCTTGGCCGGTAAACAGGAACGCCACCTTCGGCGGGACGGCGCCGGCGGGCGTGATGCCGTCGGCGGCCCGCTCGAGCGCCACGCGGAGATCGTCACGAGACGAAACGACGAGCGCCACGCGCTGCGGCGCGTGCCGGCGGCCGACATTCAGGCTGAAGGCGAGATTGGCGATGTCGAGATCCGCAGTGTGTGTGGCGTGCGACGACACCCGCGCGATCTGACGGCGCAGACCGTCCTCGCTGACACTCGAGAGCGCGATGACGTGAGCCGGCCGTTCGAGGCGCCGCGTGACGCGCGCCGCGGCCACCTGCGCCGGGGCCTCCTCGACGATGACGTGCGCGTTGGCCCCGCCGACGCCAAACGAATTGAGCCCGGCGCGGCGCGGCAAGGCCACGGCGCGTCCGTCCACGTGGGCCACCGGCTGCGGCCAGTCGCCCGCGGCCCGCTGCACGTCGAACGGCCCCTGATCGAACGGAATCTGCGGGCTGAGCCGCGCCGACGTGAGTGAGGGGACGCGAGTGCGATGCACGAGCTGCAACAGCACCTTGATCAGGCCGACGACACCGGCGCCGGCCTCGAGGTGACCGACGTTCGGCTTGATCGAGCCCATCGTGCACGTCGGCTCAATCGACAGGGTGGGATCGCGCAGCTCGGGGTCGGTATACGCCAGCGACAGGCCGCGCACTTCGATCGGATCGCCGAGCAGCGTCCCGGTCCCGTGCGTCTCGACGTAGGAGATCGTGCGCGGGTCGACACGGGCGGCGCGCAGGCTGCGGCGGATCGCCTCGGACTGGGCCTGCGGGTTGGGCGCCGTGAACCCGACGGTGCCGCTGCCGGTGCTGAGGCCCGTGCCCTTGATGACGCCGTAGATGCGATCGCCCCGCTGCAGCGCGTCGGCCAGCGGACGAAGGACGACCACGCCCGCGCCCTCGCCGAGGACGGTGCCGTCGGCGTCGGCGCCGAACGGCTCACACACACCACGGCTCGACAGAATGCCGAGGCGGCCGAGGGAGCCGAAGCGATCGGGGTCGAGTATCAGGTTCACGCCGCCGGCCATTGCGACGCGGCACTCGCCGGCGTTGAGCGCGTTGCAGGCCAGGTGCAGCGCGGTGCCCGACGACGAGCACGCCGTGTCCACCGCCAGGCTCGGTCCGTGGAACCCGAGCAGCTGGGACAGCCGGTTCGCGAGGCTGAACCCTTCCCAGCACCGGTAGGGGCTGGCGGCAGCGGTGGTGGCCGCGTTCGCCCGGTACCCGTAGTCGCCGTACATCACACCGGCAAACACGCCCATGGACGGGTCGTGCGCGGTTCCCGCCGCACCGGCGTCCTCGAGCGCCGCCCAGGCCACTTCGAGGAAGAGGCGAAGCTGCGGATCCATCACCTCGGCCTCGCGCGGCGAGACGCCGAAGAACTCGGGGTCGAAGCGTGCGACGCCGTCGAGGAGACCAGCCCAGTGCGGACGCGTGTCCACGAGCGGGCGCAGGAAGTGCGGGCGGTTCGGCGGCACCGGCGTCACCGCCGTGCGGCCGCTCTTCAGCAGCGCCCAGAGCTCGCTTGGCGTGTTCGCCCCGGCGCAGCGAACACCGATGCCGACGACCGCGATGTCGGCCGCTGCGCCCGTCCGTGCGGGTTCGGCACCCGGGTGTGGCTGCCGCGCGGCCGCCGGCGCTTCGGGCTTCGCCAGGCGGACGATCTCCTGCACGATGCCGCTCACGGTGCGGTGCTCGAACAGCAGCGTGCCGGGCATCCAGGGGAAGCGTTCGCTCAGCGCCACCGTGATCTCGACGATACGAAGCGAATCGCAGCCGAGCGGCTCGAGCCGATCGACTTCGACGACCTTCTCGATGGGGACGCGCAGGGCTGAGGCAAAGGCCGCGTGGACCACGCCGGCGACGTCGGCTGCGTCGGTCCCGGCGGCCGCGCGCGGCGCGGCGGGCGTGCGGCCTTCGGCAGCGGCGCGCATCAAGGCGCCGCTCGGCAGATCGAACGCGGCGCGCGCGATCTGCGCCTCGCGGCGGCGCAACTGCGACGCGTCGATCGGCTGGGCGGCTGCCTTCGACCCGCCCTCGTCCTCTACCACGACCTCGGGGGTGACCAACGGCTCGAACCGGATGCCCGACAGCACGTCGGCGGGCACCTCGGCCTCGACGGCACGGGCGTCACCGTGGCGGAACTCGGCCGGGATAATCGACTCGAAGAACGACCGTGCCGGTGTGTTCCGATTGGTGGTCTCGACCCGCAGCTTGACGGCGCGCGCGCCGGACGACGCCGCCATGCGGCCCAGGTCGGCGACGATCTGATGCTCGACGCCACGGCCCAGAACGCGGCAGCTCAAAAGCAACGTGTCGAGATTCCACGTCTCGTCGCCGCGCGCGGCGATGACCAGGCCCACGAGCCCGTAGTCGCCGAACCGGTCGCGTACCCGGACGGTGCGAATCTCGTGACGCCCGCCGCTGGCGAGCGCCTGCACGTCGGCTTCTTCGCGACGGATCGTCGTGAAATTGAACTGGTTGGTGCGAAGCGTCAGCTGCGCCGAGCGGCGCAGATCCTCGTCGCGCAGCGGCGAGAAATCGACTTCGAGCTTCAGGCTGGCGATGAAGTCCTCGAAGGTGAGGGTGGATGCCCGCGCTTCCTGACGCTGGAACTCCTCCTTGTAGAGCGCCGTGCGCCGGGCGTCTTCCTTGGTGGCCTTGCCCGGGTCGAGCTCCCAGATGTGGTGCGTCAGCCGCGCGGCCTGCTGCGGCTCCTGCGGCCACTGGATCGTGAGCACCTCGGGGCAGTTGGCGCGCACCTCGGCGCACTCCACCGGGCTGTCGTCGATGAACACGAAGCTGTCGAGGCCGAGGTTCAACCGCGCGGCGAGCGTGCGGAGGTTCTGCGATTTCGGCTGCCAGTTGATCATTGCCGCCACGACGTGATCGCGGCGGAGTCCAAAGTCGGCGCGTGTTTCGAAGACGCGCCACACGTCCGGTTCCTCGTTCTTGCTGGCGAGGCAGACGAGCACGCCGCCCTCGGTGAGCCGCGCGAGCAGCGCGTATAGCGCGCGGTGGCCGGCGTCGAACTCGAGCCCCTCGGGCCCCACCTCGCCCACCACACCCTTCCAGAGCGTGTTGTCGCAGTCCACCACGGCAACCTTGCGGACCGGCGCGACGCGCCTGTACACGTGCCTGACGACGATCGCCGCCAGGACGTGCAGGTAGTCGTCGCGATACGGGATGTGCGCGATGTGGTCGCGGAGCTCGTCGTGCACCGCGTCCTCGTCCACCTCGTACGCGGCGTGGAACCCTGTGGCCGTCACGAGCTGCAGCCCCGGCACGGCGCCAAGCGCCGCCGCAAGCCCGTCCTCGGTGTGACGGATCAGGATGCTCTCGGCCGACGACGTCGCGCCGTACGACGGGCAGAACACCAGCACGGTTTCGGCGCCCGCCTGCGCCCGATGAGCGCGCACCGCCGCCGCGAAATCGTGCGCCGTCTGCTGGAGATACTCGCGCACGCGCTCGATGTCCGCCAAGTGCTCAGGCGGCAGCTCGCGAAGCCAGTCGAGCACCCGGAGCAGCAGGACGTTGGCGCCGCGGCCGCGGCCGTTGATCAGGCTCGCTGGATCGAGGAGCGACTGGAGCAGCTGGCCGTACGGCGCCGACTCCACCGATGCGTCGAGCGCCAGCTCCTTTACCCAGAACCGCACCGCCGGGAGGAGCGGGTCGGTCGTGAAGCTGGCGGCGACGCGAATCGCGAGTTCCGGCGGCGTGGCCGCGGCCGTCGGTCGTGTGTCGAACGCGGTGAACGAGGACAGCACGGCGACGGCGCCGGACGTCCAGTGCTCGGCCGCGTGATTGACGATGTGCGACGCGGCCCAATCAGCGGGAATCGAGCCCAGTACGCCCGACGGCGTGTCGTTCCACCGCGTCTGGAGGACCGGCGGCCTGGCGACGAGCCCCGCCAGCTGCGGCTGCTCGCGCACGACGGTGTGCACCAGACTCTCACCGGCCTGTTTCAGCGCGACGTAATGGCTGAAACCGGGAGGCATCTGTTGCACGAACGACGACGAGATGAAGACGAGCGCGCCGCCGGCGTCGGCCACGGCCGGCGCGAACACGTCGAGCGGCACGCCGACGAGGCGCAGGTTGTCGTGGATGTACCGTTCACGACGCGCGGCGGAGTCCCGGCCGATGCGCTCGATCGACGGCGGCGCGCAGGCATTGAGGACAACGAGATCGAGCCGCCCGTCTTTCGCCCGGATCGTTTCGAGCGCGGCCTCGCACCACGCGGGAGCGCCGGCGTCGCCGGGCAGGAAGTCGATGCGCGCACCGCGCGCGGTGAGTTCGGCGTGTAAGCCGCGGCGGGCGTCGTCGTCTTGCCGGGCACTGGCGTAGACGTGGGCGCCGGCCAGCGCGAGCGCCGACGCGATGTCGGCGCCGAGACCGCGGCTGGCGCCCACCACGAGCGCGGTCTTGCCGGCCAGCAACGCCGTCGCGGGTGAGAGCCGGCCAAGGAGCTCGGACAGATCGGCCTGCGCCGGGCTGAACGGAACGTAGCTGCGCAGCAGTGCCGTGGCCACCAGAGTGCCATCGGGCGTTGCCACGACGAGCTCGGTGTCGAGGATGCGGAACTGACGATCGAACCGCAGCGTGCGGGCGCGATAGCGCAGCGCTCGCGCCTCTGTGTAGACGTCGAGCGTGATGCGCGTGAACAGCGACTTCAGGCCGGGCACTTCCATGCCCGTGACGAAGCTGCAGAGCGCGAGCACGCGCGCCGTCGTCGGCGTGATCGGCCCGGCGTCTGCCAGCGGGCTGTCCTCGTGGAGATACTCGCCCTCCACCACGATGCCGTGCTGCAGCTCGTCGAGCGATCGGGCGGCCGGCGTTTCACGAACGCCGCGTGTGGACCCGGAGACCCAGGACAGATCGTGATCGGGAGTGGCCGGCGGAGCATCGAAACCGGCCCGGATCGCGAGCACGAGCTGATCGCCGCCGCGGAGCGCCACCGTCAGCAGCGCGTCGTCGGTGCCGGTTTCGACCCGGTAGGCAGGGCCGACGACCACCGCGTTGCGGAATTCGATGTCGAGCGTGCGCACGGGGCGGCCCACGGGGGCCGCGCTCGCGGCCATTGCGCGCAGGACCGTGAGAGCGCCGTGGACCACCTGCTGGCCGAAATGGGTCTGGCGGGCAAAACCCGGATCGACGTGAAGCGGGTTCCGGTCCGCCGACCAGGCGGCAAACCGCGTCACGTCTTCCGTGGAAAAGCTGATATCGGCGCCGGCGTCCGCTGTCATAGTCCCCGCCCTAAATCGTCGCACACCGATCCGGGCGGCCGGCAATTTCCGCCGGCGCGCTGCAGGTTTCTGATGGCGTTAGGCTTGTGTCCGATCGGGGGACTGCAAGACGGCCGCCACCCGGAGCGAGCCGCCCTGGGCGGAAGTGCCAGGAACGGCTGGTTCTGGCTGGTTCAGGACGAAAAAGTCTGTCAATTAGCTGATTTCAGCCAGGATGTTTCAAGAATCGAGGTTCCGTCGAATCGGGAGATGGTTCGCGCTAGCCGGCATCGGTGCCCGGGCCATGACTCGAAGCGGCAGCGCCGCATCCCAGATACGCAGGCGCAGCTTGTACCAGTTGTCCATCCAGTACCGCCGGTTGGAGACCCGACGCCAAAGGCCTTGGGCTCGCCAGCACACGCCTTCTATCACGCTGGGGCGGCCGGTTCGTGGCCTGAACTGTGGGGTGTAGCCGAGCCCCACGAGCTCCGGCCCCGCAAAGGCTTCGAAGCACTCGATTTCACGCCAGGTGAGGCGTTCTTTCCATTTGCTGGTATTGCCCGCCCGTACCTGGTTGCGCAGCCGAGGCGCAATTGACGCCATGAGCTCGCCGTGGTTCTGGATGCCGAGGAAGCTGGCGACGGTGCCGAGGGTGCGCACCGGATTGACCAGCAGGTCCTCGTAGCGAATCTCCAGGCAGGTGCCGGTCGGAAGCCCGTGGCGGAACCGCTGCACGTGACCAATGGTCTGCTTCCAGGCGAGCGCCGCCTCGTAGGCGTTCTTCGGGCCGAATCCAGTCTGGAAGATCGATTGGGCCACGTCGCGGCCGTCGCGGATGATGTGGAGGAACTGCGCGTCGGGAAAGAGCTCGCGAAGCAGCGGCAGGTGGCGACAGTACTCGGGCGTCTTGTCGCCCCACCGCACGTGTCCCTTCGTGGCCGCAAACTGATCGAAGATGGCCCGCACGGCATTGGCGTACGTGCGTGGCGCAATCGAGCGAACGGCACGGTCGATGTCGAAGGCGAACCCGAAATTGCGGCGGGTGCGGACGAAGAAGCGCTCGCGGCTGATGTCCTGGAGCAGCAGGCGAAGACGGCGTTCGTCGGTGACGTCGCCGTAGAGCGGCAGGCGGCTGTGGTAGCGGGCGATGAACTGGCTTTCAGTTCCGAAATTGACGCCGAGGTGATCGAGCAGGAGACGGCACATGAGGCTCGTTCCGGAGCGTGCATGGCCGATGACGAACACGGGTCCGGTGGAAGTGTGACACGGCAGGATGACGGACTCCGATACGGCCAAGGTAGCCTCCTTGACCGGCGGCCTCGTCGGGGATCCTGCGCGCCGGTCAGGCTCACCTTACCGGGCGCGATTTGCGTTCACGCGAAGGCGATCTGACGCTGGCGTATCGTTTGTGAAAACTGAGGTGGGAGGTGACGCCGAGCTGGGGAGCTCGGCGTCGGCCTTGCGGATATCGTGAAGAGCTAGCTGCCCAGAATACGCACGTTTTTGGGAGCGCCGGGGCGCGCCGCCGGCGTCGCGCCGGCGACCGGCCGCACCAGCAGGTTCGACGGGTCGCCGTAGTCCTGCAGCATGACCACGTTGCGAACGTAGGCGATCAAGTCGTCGTGGAGCACGGTCATTCGGGTCGTGGACGTGTTGAACTCCAGCTGGAAGCTGTGGATCGTGGCATTGCCCGAGTTCGCCGTGTCCATCTCGAGGCGATCGATGATCTTTACCGGGCCCCGCGTTTCGTCCGCCACCCACAGCGTCATCAGATCCCAGTTGCTCGCGCGCTGCTCGATCTGCATCCAGTAGCGGACCCACGTTTCTGGCTTGACCATGAACGTCCCCGCCTGCGGGCTGAGCGGCACATCATTCGTGACGTTGGGGCCCTGCCCACCGTACCCACGCACGTCCACTGCGCCAATGTCGCCTCCGCCACCAAGGTCGAACCGCGTTCGCACTTCGAACCAGATTGCCGGCCCGGAGGAAACCATCCGGCGGAACTGGTAGTTCTTCCAGCTCGACAGGCCGCTGAGCTGTCTCTGCAGGTCCTTGCTGTACCACGCGTCCCACGTCGTCACGTACGTGTGGCCGTCGGCCGTTCCCATGGGCAACCACACCTGGTTGAGGAGGCTGTAGTTGTTGATGCCGACCCTGGCGCCGACGGTGTGGGCCGTGGGGGTGGTCCCGAAGGCGCCCCTCGTCACTGTGAGCGTTGATCCAGACACCGACTGAATCTTCATGATTTCGGAATCAACGCGGATGCTGTTGTTCGTCCCGTAATTGCTGTTCCTGTAGGTCACGGTTACCGCGGTGTCGTTGTTACCGATGGAAGACGCCAGAGACGAGTTGACCTGGAATGCAGGGATCGTGACTTTCGCGGCGTCCTGCGGCTTCGTGAACGTATCGCTGTCCGGATCGTAGGTGACTCCCGGGACGGACGAGCTGGATTGTTTGTACTTATCGAGCTGCGCCTGGCTACGCAGGCTGTACGACCGCCAGTGAGCAGCGTTCCCGACCAGAGCGTTGAAGTAGGCGTGTGCGTCTGCCGCCAGGAGCGAGGTGGCGAGCCCGTTCGGATACTCGCCGACGACGAGCACTCCGAGACCCAGTACGATCGAAAACGACACGGCGGCGCGCTTCATGCTGTGTTCCCCAACCCTTCAATTGACGTTCGCTAGGCTTGAGTGCAAGAGCCATGCTCAATTACGACAATCGGCGGTCTGCAGATTCTGGCCCAAATACCCGCGAACAGGCTCAAGCATACGACCTGGGAATGACGGCTTGCTTACGCTTGTGTCGGCTGATTGGCCACTCAATGTTAGACGGCACGCTCTTCTTGGGGCACAGCTTGCCGATATTGCCCTAGGGAATCTCCGTGATTTTTGCCTCGCCGTTCGCGAAAGGATCTCGTGTACCAATCCTTGGTGATGACGATGAGTAACCCGCAGATCGCGGAAAGGGGGCGGCCGCCGTTTTACACGAATTCGAACATCATGCTCCCGATCCTCCTGACGCTGACGCTTGCAGCGGTCGGCATACCGGCATGACCACGCGGCCAGGCCCCGTAGTCGAAGCCAGCAGCGGCCTGTCGACACTCGTCATCGCGGGCGCCCTCAAACAGATCGGCGCCGGCCGCGTCGTGTCGATGGAGCACGACGCGTTCTATGCCGAGCAGACGAGCTCGCTCCTCCGTGTCCACCGCCTCGATGGTTTTGCGACCGTGGTCCACGCACCGCTGGTGCCATTCACGCTGGAGGTTGCAGCGTTCGATATACATAATTGGCAGTGGTACGACGTCGGCCGGTTGCGTCTCGAACAATCGATCGACCTGTTGATCATCGACGGGCCACCGTCCACCATTCAGCCATTCGCTCGTTTTCCTGCGCTGCCGATTCTGTGGAACTGGCTGCGTACCGGCGCCCGAATCATCCTGGATGACGGCGACCGCCCGGATGAGCGCGCCGCCGTCGCTGCGTGCTGCGGCCAGTTTGCGAAACTCTCCAGCGACTTCCTCGACCTCGAGAAAGGGGCATTCGTCTTGAGCCGGACGTCACCGGCGAACGACCACCTGAACCGGGGCTAGCCGAATCGCACTATGACATCGCCTTCTCTTCCCGCCCAGACATCTGTGGACTCCGCCGATCTTCTCCCACCCGGCGCCGATCCGCGGCCGAAGCCGCGAAAAAGCTATGGAAAGACCGCGCGGCGCTCCGCGGTGTGGGATCTGGGCTCCAAGATGACGTCGCAGGCCGTCAACATGGTGATTTCGCTGTTCCTGGCACGCCTGCTCACGCCCGGGGATTTCGGCATTACGGCGGCGTCGAGGTTCTTCATCCTCCTGGCATCGCGCTTGACGCAGCTTGGGCTCAACGTGTCGCTCGTGAGAATGAAGGATCTCCGGAACGAGCACTCCTCGTCGGTATTCGTGGTCAATCTGGTGATGGGAGTGATCGCCTATACCTCCCTGGCCTTGGCGAGCCCGTTTCTCGGCCGCTTCTTCGGCAGCGATCATGTCGCAGGGGTGCTGCCGGTCTCGGCACTGATATTCCTCGTCACTCCGTTCGGGACTGTGGCGTCGGCGATGCTCCAGCGGAATCTGCAGTACCGAACGGGCACCATCATTGCGGTGTGCGACAGCATATTGGGCTCGCTGATCACGCTGGCAATGGCGTGGCTCGGTTTCGGGTACTGGAGCCTGGTCTGGGGCTCGCTCATTGCGGCGGTGATCTCCACCGGCATGCGAATCTACGCGTCGCCGTGGCGGCTGTCCGTGCGCTTCTCGATGAGCGCACTCAAGGACACGTTGTCGTTCGGCCTCGGTTTCCAGACCAAGCGGCTCATCAGCTTCGCGTCCACCAATATCGACAACTTCATCGTGGGGCGTTTTCTCGGCGTCGTCAGCCTGGGGCACTACGACAAAGCCTACGGCCTGATGGCCCAGGTGACGGATCGAATGACCTTCGACGGGGCCTTGATGCGCATCTTCGCCATCATCCACACGGAGCCTGAGCGTTTCCGCAAGGCGCTCCTGCGGGGCATCGCGGCGACCAGCATCGCTTCGACGCCGCTGCTGATGTTCGTGGCCGTGAGCGCGGATCGCCTCGTGCCAACGCTCTTCGGCGATCAATGGGGTCCGGCCATCGGGCCGCTTCGTGTGCTCGCGGTGAGCGGTATGGCGCGCTCGATGGCGCGTCCGATCTACGCGGCCACCGAGGCGCTGGGATATGTATGGCGGCAGGTCGCGCTGTCGATCGTCAGTCTGAGCGTGCTGGTCACCGGGATCGCAGTCGGTTCTCGCTGGGGTCTGACGGCCGCCTCCTTGGGCGTGCTCTGCGCCACCTTTCTCAACGTGTGGCTCACCATCAACGTGCTGCAGCGATTCTCACCGGTGAACAAGCTCGACATCTGGCGATCGGTGTGGCCGTCGCTGGCGACCGCGAGCCTGCTCGGGCTGGCGGTTGCGGCGGAACACTGGACGCTGGTACAGCTTGGCATTACCAGAACCGGCTTTCTGTTCGCCGGCGATTTCGCCACCGTCGCCGTGGTCTACCCGGCGCTGCTCATCTGGACGCCGTTTGCCTCTGTCGCCAAGGTCGTTCGCGACAGCGCGGACGACCTCGTACCCTGGGTGGTGCGCAGGTTCCCCTTCGGCGTGTTCAAGCCGCTGGCGAAGTAGCCGCGCGGCTCCCTCAGGCGGCCGCGACGTCGCCCTGCTCTGGACGTGGCACCCGCACCAACTCGGCGTCGGCGATTTCGTAGAGATCGGCGTAGCGCGCCAGCAGCGCGAGAATCCAGAAGCTCCACTCGTGGTCGAGGAACGAGCCGAAGAAACAGTGAATCAGATGGCCCACCCCCATCGTGACGATACACAGACCCAGCAACGCCTCCTCGGTACGATGCTCGCGCCGGCACTTCTCGCACGTGCGGTACGCCGCTAGAAGTCCCGCGAGGAACAGGCTCAACTTCAGGATCAGTCCCTGCACGCCCCAGTCGGTCGCCTCGGTCAGGTAGCCGTTGTGCAGCGACCGCGAATCAGCGTCGTTGTCTCCGGTCGTGACAGCCAGGTAGCGCTGCCCCAGTGTGAACTTGAACGCGCCGCCCCCCGCGCCGAGCGGATGATCGCTTAAAAGCGCGAGACCGGCATTCCAGAACACGAGGCGGCTGGCGGCGGAGTTGTCCCGCGCCTCGCCGCCGGTGAACGTGGTCATGAACCGATCGAGAATGCGCGCGTCTCCAAGGAGCAGGTACAGCGCGACCGAGGCGAGGGCCAGCGTCTTCAACGCTTTTTTGCGATTCACGCCCTTGGCCAGAAAGGCGAAGGCGATACCAGTGCCGATCAAGCCGAGAAAGGCTCCGCGGCTGTTGCAAAGCAACAGCACGTTCAAGATGAGCGGCGCGGCCACCACACAGGTCAGCTTCCACTTCCACGACTTCTGAAGAAACAGACTGCCCGCGAGCGGCAGCACGATCAGCATCAGGTTGGCGAGACTGTTTGCCGTGTTTGCCGCGGGGGCTCCCACGCCCTCCAGGCGCGAGCCGCTGAAGTCGCCGCGCCCGTTGACGGTGACTTCAAATCCGATGTACGCCGCGCCCAGGGCAACGGCCGCAACCGCGCGCTGAAAGTCGTTCTTGTCCTTGATCGCCGACGACAGCATGAACATCAGCAGCGTGTACTTCGACATCTCGACGAAGCTGTCGAGGCTGATCGCCCGGTTCGGAGCCAGCAGCAGGTGCACCAGCGTGGCGTTGACAAGCATGAGAACCGCGATGGTTCGCATCCGGCCCTCGAGCGTTTTGGGCTCGACCTTGGCGCGCGGCGCCATGATGACGGCGCCGAGCAGGATGAAACCGGCCCACAGCGAATACCGCATCCCCGGCAGCTCGTCACCCCACCACCAGAACTGCGGCAGGGCGAAGAAGGTCTGGAAGTAGAGCGCCACCGCCCACACGGGCCGGCTGACCGACATCACGATCAATACGCCGCCCAGCAGTGCCCACGCCAGGGCGGTGGAACTCATGGACGGATCTCCCGGCCGGCCATCAGCGGAACCAGCGCAGCCAGTCTGCCGTGGGATCGGCGACCGCGACGAACGAGGGGTTCAGAATGTCGGCCTTGGTGTACGCGAGCGGCCCGCCCGTGAGCTGGAGCACGGCGCCGCCGGCGGCCTCGAGGACGGCCTGTGCCGCGGCCGTGTCCCATTCGCTCGTGGGCGCCAGACGCGGGTAGACGTCGCCCTGACCCGCGGCCAGGAGACAGAACTTCAGCGCGCTGCCGACGTTGAGAAGCTCGACGGACCCGTAGGCCCTCTCGAGTCGCTCGATCACACCGGCGAGTCGTTCGCCGCCGTGCCGCCGGCTGGCGACGAGCGTTGGAGGGCCACCGTCATGGCACCTCGCCTGCAGGCGATCGCGACGTGTGCCCTCGAGCCGCCAGGCTTCGCGCGCCACCACATCGCCGATGAACACGCGGCCCTGCGCGGGGACGCCGACGGCCCCAAGGGTCGGCGCGCCATGTTCGATCAGCGCGACGTTCACGGTAAATTCCCCGTTGCGCGCGAGAAACTCCTTGGTTCCGTCCAGCGGATCGACCAGCCAGTAGGCGGGCCACGCGGCGCGTTCGTCGTGCGAGGGCAATCCACCTTCCTCGGAGACGATCGGCAGCGCGGGCTCGATCCGCGACAGCGCGGCGGAAAGCAGTGTGTGCGACGCCAGATCGGCCGCGGTCAACGGCGTCTGGTCGGCCTTGAGCTGCACCTCGACCTCGCCCGCATAGATCTCCATGATTCGCACGCCAGCGGCCTCGACGGCTTTCACTACGGCCTCCAGGAGTGCCGCACGCTTCGCCGCCTCGGCAAAGGGACCGACTGCGGCGACGGTCATGGCTGGTCTCCCTGCGGCTCGAGCACGCCGTTCTCGTCAAGGTAGGTGAAGATCCGCTCGACGGCCTGTTCGGGCGAGAGCGCAGTGGTGTCCACGCGAATCTCCGCGCCTTCGGGAGGCTCGTACGGGGAGTCGATGCCGGTGAAGTTCTTGAGCTGGCCGCTGCGCGCCTTCTTGTAGAGCCCTTTGGGGTCGCGGGCCTCGGCGACCTCGATCGGGGTATCGACGTAGACCTCGATGAACTCACCGTCGGGCAACAGGCCTCGCGCCATCCGCCGCTCGGCGCGAAACGGAGAAATAAACGACACGAGCACGATGAGACCGGCGTCGGCCATGAGTCGCGCGACCTCGGCCACGCGGCGAATGTTCTCGACGCGGCCGGCGTCGGTGAACCCCAGATCCTTGTTCAACCCGTGCCGCACATTGTCCCCGTCGAGCAGGTAGGTGTGGCGGCCGAGCACCAGGAGACGTTTCTCGACGAGGTTCGCAATCGTGGACTTGCCGGCTCCCGAGAGGCCAGTAAACCACATCACGCACGGCTTCTGGCCTTTGAGCTCGGCGCGCGTGCGCTTGTCCACGTCGAGCGCCTGCCAGTGGACGTTCTCGGACCGCCGCAGCGCGAAGTGAAACAGGCCGGCCCCGACCGTGTTGTTGGTCAGCCGGTCGATGAGGATGAAGCCGCCGAGGTCGCGGTTGCGTTCGTAGGGCTCGAAGACGATTGGCCTGGCAAGCTCCAGCCCGCATACGCCGATGTCGTTCAGCTCGAGCTTCTTGGCCGCCATGTGCTCGAGCGTGTTCACGTTGATCTTGTGCTTGAGCGGCGCGACGGTGGCGGCGGTGGTCTGCGTCGATGTTTTGAGCAGGTAGGATCGTCCGGGCAGCATCGGCTGCTCGCTCATCCACACGATCGTGGCCTCGAACTGGTCCGCCACGCCCGGCCGGGCGCCGGCCGCCACGAGCACGTCACCGCGGCTGATGTCCAGCTCCTCGGCCAACGACAGGGTCACCGCCTGGCCGGCGGCAGCGGCCTCGACCGCGTCCGATCCGTTGCGAACCGATGTCACGCGGCTGCTGCGTCCCGACGGCAGCGCCACCACGGCATCGCCGACGCGGACCACGCCGCTCGCGATCGTGCCGGCGAACCCGCGGAAATCCTGGTTCGGCCGGTTCACCCACTGGATCGGGAGCCGGAAATCGCCTCGCAGATCGCGGTCGATCGGCGTGGTCTCGAGATGATCCATCAGCGACGGCCCGGTGTACCAAGGCGTCTGCTGGCTGCGTTCGAAGACGTTGTCGCCGCGCACGGCCGAGAGCGGAATCGCCACGATCTGGTCGATCCCGATGCGGCCGGCGAAATCTCGGTAGTCGGTCTCGATGCGATCGAAGACCTCTTGCGCGTAGTCCACCAGGTCCATCTTGTTGATCGCGAGCACGACCCGGCGGATACCCAGCAGCGACACGAGATAGCTGTGGCGGCGAGTCTGGATCAGCACGCCTTTGCGCGCGTCGATGAGCAGGATCGCGAGATCGGCGGTAGAAGCCCCGGTCACCATGTTGCGCGTGTACTGTTCGTGGCCCGGCGTATCGGCCACGATGTACTTCCGCCGCTCGGTCGAGAAGAACCGGTAGGCGACGTCGATGGTGATGCCCTGCTCGCGTTCGGCGGAAAGGCCGTCGACCAGCAGCGCGAAGTCGATGTCGCCGTCGCGCGTTCCCTGGCGCTTCGAGTCGGCCGTCAGCGCCGCGAGCTGATCCTCGAAGAGGGTCTTCGACTCGTAGAGCAGGCGGCCGATCAGCGTGGACTTGCCGTCGTCGACGCTGCCGCAGGTGATGAAGCGCAGCAGCTCCTTGCGCTCCTGGCGCGCGAGATAAGCGTCGACTTCAGCGACCACGCTCGCCGACGGCGCCATCAGAAGTAGCCCTCGACCTTCTTCTTTTCCATCGACGCCGATTGATCGCTGTCGATGACCCGGCCCTGCCGCTCGGAGTGGCGGGTGAGAAGCATCTCTTCGATGATCGCCGGCAGCGTGTCGGCATCGCTTTCGATCGCGCCGGTGAGCGGATAGCAGCCGAGGGTGCGAAAGCGGACGCGCCGCAGCTCGGCGTGTTCGCCAGCCAGCAGCGGCATCCGGTCGTCGTCGACCATGATGAGCTGACCATCGCGCGTGACAACCGGCCGCTCGGCGGCGTAGTAAAGCGGGACGATCGGGATGTGTTCAGCGTAGATGTACTGCCAGATGTCGAGCTCGGTCCAGTTCGACAGCGGAAACACCCGCAGGCTCTCTCCCTTGCGCATGCGCGTGTTGTAGAGGCGCCACAGTTCGGGGCGCTGCTGCTTCGGATCCCAGCGATGCTGCGCCGACCGGATCGAAAAGATCCGTTCCTTGGCGCGCGATTTTTCCTCGTCGCGCCGCGCGCCACCGAAGGCGGCGTCGAAACCGTATTTGTCCAGGGCCTGCTTCAGCGCCTGCGTCTTCATCACGTCGGTGTGCACCGCCGACCCGTGCGTGAACGGGCTGATGCCCGCAGCAATCCCGTCCTCGTTGACGTACACGATGAGATCGACCCCGAGCCGCCGGGTCTGTTCCTCGCGGAAGGCGATCATGTCGCGGAACTTCCACGTCGTATCCACGTGCATGAACGGAAACGGCGGCCGCGACGGGTGGAACGCCTTCATGGCCAGGTGCATCATGACGGCGCTGTCTTTGCCGATCGAATAGAGCATCACCGGACGCTCGCACTCGGCGACCACCTCCCGCATGATGTGGATGCTTTCGGCTTCGAGCCGCTGAAGGTGGGTCATGGGGCGGAGCCCGGATTCAGGAACCGCCAGGGAATTGAGTGCCGGGTCGCTTGAGGCCATGTGCCGAGTCACGGGCATCGAGTGAGAAATCGTCGCAAGGGGCATGCCCTGTCTGCCACGGGAAGGACCCCCCCGAAATCGCACCTGAAGCCGAACAAAGCCCGCCATGGGGCGACTTTTCGACCTCAGTGTTCTGTTCATACCAGACATGGGGCGCACGGCGCCATCCCTGCTCCCCGCTACGAGATCTTCTCGGCTCCGCGCCAGCTCGACGTCAGGACTCCGGTTTGCGCAGTTGAGCACGCGCGATCATCATCCGTTCCCACGTGGTTACGAGCTCCCGCCAGCGCTCGGCGTCAGCGGGGCTCAAGGAGCTGGGCCGGACCCAGTCTCCCATGTCGGCCTGCGCCCGCGAGTCGCGGAAGTCATACCGGAAGCGGCCGTCGAGTGTGGTGAAGGCAATCTCGGCTGGCCGGGCGATCGTGCCCAGGTACTGAAACACGTGACGGGCCGGGTCGCGGCGGATCGAGGGTGCGGTACCGCCGCCGGACCTGACCAGCGCCTCGCGCAGGGCGTCGCGCAGGTCGGACTGCCCCACCGGCTCGGTCAGCGTCACATCGAGATTCGCGATCACGAGGGGAATACGGGTCTGCGCATCGTTGAGCGCGTAGCCGTGTCCGAGAAAACCCTCGTCGAACAGGCTCTCACCGTGATCGGCGAGGATCACGACGGCCGGATCCTGCTGACGATGCTGACGCACCGCCTGCAGCAGGCGGCCGATCGCACGATCGACGTTGGCGGCCGTGTTCAAGTAGGTCGCGCGCAACGCGTCGCGATGATCCGGCGAAATGTCGGCCTGCCGCAACGGGGTGGCGTTGATCAGCGGATCGATGCCACGGTGGTGATACGGAAAGTGCGTGTCGTGAAAGTTCACGTAGAGGAACAACGGTTTCGTGGCGTCACGCCGCCCGAGAAAACTGGTGACGCGTTCGAGCAGTACTGCGTTCGGCACCGCCAGGCTCCCGGCGGTCGAGAAGGTCGAGTAGCGCCGGTCGCGATCGACGCGCGCGTCATAGGCGACGTGCGCGCGCTTGAACCCCACGTCGTAGGCGGGCCCGCCGAAGGACTCGTCCTGGCCGGAGAAGTACGCGGTCTCGTAGCCGTTGGCGTTGAAGTCGTCGATGAGGGTGGTGCCCCCCCGCACGTCGGCGACGCTGCCGCTGAAGATGTGATGTCGCGCCTGCACCGTGTAGCCGTTGTGCGAATACGCGGCCTGTGACGAGACGCCGCGTCGCGCGAGGTCGTCGATCACGGGCGTGACCGCACGCCCATGGAGCTGAGCGCCCACCGCATCGGCACGAAAGCTCTCCAGCACGACCAGCACGACGTCGGGGCGACGGGCGAACACCGGAGGCGCGCCAGGCCCCTCCCGGTAGGGCGCCGCGCCGGCCGGGAGATCGCCAGCGACGCCATCGGCGTCCACGCCGTCGCCGGGGCGATCGAGCGCGTACGGCCGGACCCGGCCATCGAACAGCGCCGGGTCTGGGGGGCGGCCCAGAAGACCGTAGCCGTCGCGGTCCACATCGGAGAGCTGCTCGACGATCGCGCCAAGCCACTGTCCGGTGGGCTTGCGACGCAGGCCGTTGTCGAGCACGTCGCTCCCCCGCCTGAGCGCGGTCGTCACCGTCATGGCGCAGAGCATGAGCACGACAGGCGGGGCACACGCCGCCACCCACCCGACGCGCGTGACGTGAGCCTGTGGCACGCGCGCACGCCGAAACACGGCGACGAGCAGCCATGCGGCAACGGCGACCATCGCCGCTCCCGTGAGGAGGATCCACACGAGTTGTGCCCAACCCACGGCGATGAACTCCCGGGCGTCGCGGCCCGCGAGGTCGAACATCAGCTGCAAATCGAATGCGTCGCCCAGATACGTGGCGAGCTGATACTCGGTAAAGTCGGTGACGGCCACCGGCACGAGCGCCGCACCCACGGCGCAGGTGACGGCCAGGCGGGGTGACAGGCGGAGGCGGTCGCTGAGCCACAACACCATAGCGGCGACCAGGCCCAGCATTCCGGCATCCGCCACGAGCGACCCGAACACGAAACCGACGGCCTGCGACGCGGTCTGCACGGTGTCCACCGCCAGGAATCCACCCGTGAAATACGAGCGGTCGCGCTGCAGCAGCGCGGCATCCGCGACGGTGGCGGCTACGGCGGCACAGCCCATCGCCATGGCCCATCGCCGCCACCATGGCCAGGGTTCGCGGTCGTCGCGGGGTCGCTTCTCCATCGCTCTAGAGGGGAGACACCTGATGGCGAACGGCGTAGAAGAGGATAGCGGCCCACTCGTAGCGGACGTACGCGCGATCGTACGGTGCCGCCCACCAGCGTTCAGGGCGCGCCGGCGACGTCGCCGTCGCCGGAACGATTCCGGCCGTCACCTGCGCCGGCCCCAAGACCGAGACGAACGTCGCCAGCCCCCGCCGTGTATGGTACGGCGACGTGACGACGAGCACGCGAGCGATATGGTTCGCCTTGGCGAACGTCCGGACGGCAACCGCCTCGCCGTAGGTGCCGCCCTCGGTCAACGGCAGCAATCGCAGGCGCGACACGTGGACGCCGGCCGCCATCAACTGCTGCGGTCGGCGCGCACAATCGTGGCAGTTGAATTGGTTGATCACCTGCGGCACCGTCAGCAGCACGAGCGCCTTCGGATACCTGGCGGCCCAGGCGGACGCCGCCGGAAGGCGTTCCCACTCGTGACTCCCAAGCGACACGATGGCGTCGGGCGAGGCAAGCGGCTCGGACACGACCAGCGCGCTGCCCGCGCGCGAGCCGAGGCCGATCACCGCGGCGAGGGCCGCGACCCCGATCGCGAGCCGGACGCCGAGACGTGAACGGTCAGCGCTCCGGCGTAGTGGGTTCGACAAAATGACGAACCGCGTCCAGCAGCAGCTGGGCGGCCGGCAGCTTCAGCGGGCTCGCCCCGGACGGCACCGAGTCGTCGCGCACGAACAATATCGTCATGGCCTTGCGACCGGTGAACAGCAGTTCGCCCGCGGCGCGGATCTGGAACCGGATCGGGTCGGTGATGAAGCGGCCATCGTAGTGCAGCACGTACAGACCGGCCGGGCCGGCCTGGTCGTTCGAGAGGATGTGGACCGGCATCTCCGGGTGTCCGGCGATCGTGCCGGTGCCAGCCGTGCTGAAATTCGCAAAGTGATAGGCGACCGCGAGCTCGGGGTGGTGGTAGAGCGCCTTCAGGTCGTACGAGCGCACGACCGTCAGCACGACAGAGTCCTGAGGCGACGAATACTCGCGTTCGAACCAGTCGAAGCTCTCGAACCGCCGCTCGCCCCAATCGGCCGACCGCTTGGTGGGCGCCGAACTGTAGTCGCCCAGACGCTCGGGTATCGAGCGCGTCGACAGCGTGTCGGCGACGACCATCCCGGCGTAACTGTGAATGATCGTGGGAACCAGCGCCAGCAGCAGCAGGACGCAGATGGCGGGAGCATGACGGGCGGACATCATGACTGGATCGGACCTCCGGCCGGCGCGGCTACCGCGTCGTGCGCGCGCGCGTCCCCTCCCAGCCAGAAGATCAGCGGCAGCGCCATGGCAAAGGTCAGGATGCCCGACAGCGGGTGGATGTAGGTGTCGAGAATCGAGCTGCCGAACCAGGCCACGAGGGCGACCAGCAGCAGCACGCGCAACACGTTCGAGACGATGGCAATTGGCGCGGCGGCGACGAGCACCAGCGCGCGTCTCGCGTTCGACGCCGATTGGTAGGCGGTCAGCAGCGCCACCGCTACCGCGGCGTAGAGCGTCGAGAAGCCACTGCACGCGTCGCCGACCTCGATCGCCCCGCGGGCGATGTGCAAGGTGGTGCCTTCCGTAAAGACCGGAATGCCCACCAACGGCAGCACGGCGGCGGTGCCAGCCGTCGCCAGATGGCGCAGCTGCAGGTGGATCGATTCGGTGAACGAGAGCGGAATCGGCAGCGCAAGCGCGAGGAAGAGCAGCGGGATCAGGATCGCGCGCGTGCGCGCCGCGCCGAGGACCAGCAGCGAGAGGCCGGGCATCGCCAACACGATCGCGGCCGCGCTCAGCAGCTCGGTGTGCATTCCGGCGTCGAAGGCCCGTAGCAGGAGTGCCGGCACCAGGATGGCAAAGCCCCACGCGCTCGACGACGGTGGCAGATGACGCGTGGCGCGCAGCTCTTCCCGCACGAAGTAGGCGGCAACGGGCAGAATCAACAGTCCGTGCGCGTTGTGCCAGACACTGAGCGTCCAACGGCCCCAGAGCCAGACCAGGGTTGGCGCGAAGATGGCGATGAGCCCTATTAGCACCAGCCACAGCCACAGGCGCGAACCGCTGTTGCCGGTTGACGTAGCCTCGGTGCTCCGTGTCTGCGAACCCGGGTCGTCGCGCGGCGGCGTCATGGCCATGCCTTTACTGGTCCAGCGCTTTCAGTTCACGCTGAGCGTCTGGGAAGTCGGGTTGCAGCTTCAGCGCGGTCTTCAGGGCGTCCCGGCTCTTCTCCTTGTCGCCGCGACCCGCGAGGGCCATGCCCAGGTGATAGTGGAAGATCGCGTTGGACGGGTCCTTCTCTACCGCCTTCTCGAACGGTGCAATGGCCAGCAGCGGCACCTGCTTGCGGACATACACCCACCCAAGCGTGTCCCACGCTTCCGCATACTCGGGAATCTGTGCGGTGGCGCGCTGCGCCAGATCGAGGGCCTCGTCGAGGTTCTGCTTCTCGTCGGCGTAGATCCACGCGAGGTTGTTGGCGGCCACGACGATGCGCGGATCGTGGCCGAGAACGTCGATGTAACGGCGCTTGGCCTCGTCGAGCTTCCCGTCGACGTGCACCAGCACGGCCGCAAGGCTGCGCGCGCCGATGTTCGCGGCGTTGCGCTGCACCTGCGCGTCGAGCTCGACTCGGGCGGGCTCGAGGCGTTTCTGCGAGCGATAGATGTCGGCCAGCAGCATGTAGGGCTCCGGCACGGCCGGGGCCAGCTCGAGCGCCTGTCGCAGCACGCCCTCGGCCTTCACCAGATCGCCGTCGGCCACGAACACCCTTCCCGATAACAGGAGCAACTGCACGCGCCTGGGCTCAGCCGCCAACCGCCGTTCGACTCGAGCCCGAGCGTCCTTGGTCCGGCCCTGCTGCATGTCGAGCATAGTGAGGCCGCTCAACGCCGCAATCGACCCCGGATCGGCCAGGAAGGCGGCTTGAAAGGCGGTCCGTGCCGCGGCCTGGTTGCCGCGAAGCATCTCGAGGGTGCCTTTGAGCGAGTTCGCCGCGGAGGCCTTCGGGTAAGACGCCAGCACGTGAGCGATTTCAGCCTCGGCACGTGAAAAATCGCGCTGCGCGACGAAGGCCCGTGCCAGCACGATGCGGGCTTCGGGCGACCGGGGGTCGTTCATGACTGCATCCCGCCCCAGTCCGACGGCTTCGGCGGCGTCGCCCTCGGTCAGACTCAACTGTGAGAGCTGCACCTGGGCGGCGGCGGCCCGCGGATTCAGTCGAAGGACGTCGACAAACGACTTGACGGCCGCGTCGTGCTGCCCGGTCAGCGCCTCGATCGTGCCGCGCAGGTAGAGCGCCGAGATATCGCGCGGTGCGGCGCTCACGGCCTGCGTCACCCGCTCGAGGGCCTGCTGCGGGTAGCCATCGACGAGCAGCCAGCGCGCTCTGAGCTGCAGCGCCGGCGAGTGACCCGGATTCTGTGACAGGACCGCAGCCAGCATCTTCTTGGCGCCTGCCGCATCACCCGACTGGTATGCGAGCTGCGCGAGGCGCAGCTGCGCGTCGGCGAACGTCTGGGAATTCCTGACCATCGGCTCGAGCATGCCCGTCGCGTCCTGGAGCCGCTTGGTGCGGATGTAGTAGTCGGCGAGGGCGAACCTGGCCCGCGCGCTCTTCGTGACCTCGACCACCAGCCACAACGGTCTTTCCGCCAGCGCGTCGCGGCCGGTGGCGATGTACAGGAACGCCAGTGTGCGATTGGCGAGCGGATCGCGCGGATCGAGCCGAAGCGCCGCGTTCAGCGACTGTTCGGCGCTGGCGGCGTCGCCGGTCGCCAGGTGGAAGTAGCTCAGCGCGAGCCGCGCCTTGAGCGACCCGGGATCGAGGCTGACTGCTTTCTCGAATGCCGCCTTCGCTTCCTGACGCTGGCCTTGCGCCAACTGCAGCAGTGCGAGACTCGTGTAGGACGGCGCATGCGACGGGTCGAGTTCGATTGCTTCCTCGATCTCCTTGAGGCCAGCGTCGAGATCGTTCAGCCCGACGAGCGCATTCGCGTACAGGAGCTGCGCTTCGACGTCGTCGGGGTGCTTTTCCAGCAGCGCCAGTACTCGCGTGCGGACGTCCTCAAACTGGCCGGCCATGAACAGCAACGTGGCCGCGCGCTTCTGCACGGCCGCGTCGTCCGGCAGCAGATCGGCCGCGCGCTGATACTCGCTGTACGCGCCTTCGGCGTTACCGTTGGCCGCCAGCGTCTCGGCGAGCTGCACGCGAGCGTCGGCGAATTTGTCGTCAATCTGCAACGCGTTGCGAAATTCGACGATGGCCTCGCCGTACTTCTTCTCGGCGGCGAGCCGCTTTCCGGACTCGAAGTAGCGGCGTTTGGCCGCGTCGGAGCCGGTGCAGGCCGCAAGAACGACGGCCAGCGCCGCGACGGCGATCGGACGTGCAAGACGCGTCACGAAATCGGCTCGCCCGTTACCCCTTCGTCTGCGCCAGGAGTTTCTGGGCTTCGGGGTAGTCGGGCTTCAACTTGATCGCCTGTTGCGCGGCCTGACGGGCGCTCGCCGAGTTTCCGGCTTTGTCCTGCGCGAGGGCGAGATGATAGTAGTAAAGCGGGTTGTCCGGTGCCTTTTCGATACTCTTCTCGAATGCCGGAATGGCGAGCGTCGGCAGTTCCTTCTGGAGGTAGATGAATCCGAGCGTGTCCTGTACTTCGGCGTTGTCGGGCATGCGCGACACGGCGGTTTGCGCCAGACGAAGCGCTTCGTCCAGCTTCTCTCGCGCTTCGGCGTAGATCCAGGCAAGGTTGTTCAGGGCCACGACAGCGTTCGGATCGGCACTCACAATCGCTTCGTAGCGCTTCGTCGCGTCCGGAAGCTTCCCCTGGCCGTGCACGATCATCGCCGCCATCGTTCGGGCCGCAATGTTCTTGGGGTCACGCCGGGCCATCTCGTCGAACTCGGCTCGCGCGGCGTCGAGCTTGCCGCTGGCGAGCAGAACTTCGCCGAGCATCGCGTAGGCGCGCGACAACTCGGGCTCGGCCTGGACCGCCTTCCGCAAGGCCGCTTCCGCCTTGGGAAAATCACGCTGGCGGCGGTAGACGTCTCCCGCGAGCATCAGGAGCCCGGCATTGTTCGGGTCAGAGGCCAACCGGGCCTCGACGCGCTGCTGTGCGTCGGGCAGCCTGTTCTGCATGATGTCCAGGCGCGTCAGCCCAACCACGGCTTCGAGCATGTTCGGCGACAGCGCCAGGGCCCGGTCGAATTCCGACCGGGCGGCATTGAAGTCCTTCCGCTGCGCCTTCACGGCAGCGTTCAGCGCGTGGACCTGAGCGACCTGCGGATACTGCTTCAGCAGCACCGCGAGTTCCTGCTCGGCGCGTGACGTATCACCTCGCGCCAGCAGACCCTGCACCAGGCTCGTCCGGGCAGCGGGATTCCCGGGAGAGGCTGTCAGCGCTGCTTCCGCGAAGGTGACCGCGCGATCGGGTGACCCTTCCATGAGGCTCAAGCGCGATAGATTCAGCTGCGCGCCGGTGGCCCGGGGATTGAGCCGCAGGACTTCGCTGTATTCAGCGATGGCCTCAGGCCGGCGCCGAAGCCCTTCCTGGACCTGGGCAAGGACGAAGTGGGCCTGATCGCTTCGTGGATCGCTCTTCACCGCGGCCTGAGCCATCGTCAGCGCTTCCTGCGGCTTATTCTCACGGAGGAGCCATCGCGACTTGACCAGCAGCGCCTCGAGGTGAGTCGGCTCGCGCTTGATGACCGCGTCCACCATGGCGTGAGCCTTCGCCGTGTCGTTGCTGGCGTAGGCAATGCGCGCGAGCCGCGTTTCCGCCGCGCCGGCTCCCGCCTTGTCTTTCGTCAGTGACTGCAGCACCGCGGTCGCGTCAGCAGTGCGCCTCATCGCCAAATAATAGTCGGCCAATGCGAACGAGGACTGAACTGCGCCGCCAGACGCGAGCTGCTTCAGGTACGGCTCCGCCTGCGCCGCCCGATTCGTAGAGATGTAATACGAAGCGAGCAGCCGGTTGGCCAGAACGTGTTTCGGATCGATCTCGATCGCCTGCTTGAACGTGGCCTCGGCCGATTCGCGCTCGTTGTTGCTCCAGCGGAAGAACCCGAGGGCAAGGCGCGCCGCCACCGACCGCGGGTCCACTTCGACGGCCTTTTCGAATGCCGCCTTGGCTTGCGCCGTCTGCCCTTGGGCCTGCTTGACCGCGGCCAGCGAGCTGTACGTGGCGGCCCGTTCGGGGTCGAGCTTGATCGCGTTCTCGATTTCGCGCGCGGCTCCGTCCAGATCTTTCAGGCCGATGAGCGCGTTTCCAAGCATCAGCTGGGCGTCGACGTTGGTGGGGTCTCGATCGATGACCACCTGAATCCGGGTCTTCGCGTCTTCGAAGCCCCTGCCCCCGGCCTGGATCAAGTAGCGCGCCGCCTTGATCTGCGCGTCGTTGTTCCGGGGCAGCAGATCCGCGGCCCTTATGTATTCGCGGTAGGCCTGATTGACGTTGCCGGCCCTCTCGTAGGCTTCGGCCAGTTTCAGTCGTGCTTCACCGTAGCGGCCGTCTTCCTGGATGGCGTTGCGATATTCGAGGATGGCCTCTTGTGTCTTGCCCGCCTCCATGAAGCGGTTGCCGTTCTCGAAGTGCTCCTTCTTGGCCTGCTCGGAATTGGAGCACGCCGACGCAAGTACGCAGAGGGTCGCGCAGACGAAGTAGCGAATATAACGAATCATCGGGCACCCACTTGCCTGAGCGCGGCGGACGCGGCGTCGGCGTTGTCGCCTTTGAGGCCCAGCGTGAGCGCGCGCTCCAACGCCGCCCGCCCATTCTCGTTGTCACCGGCCTTGACATACGCCAGGCCGAGGTGGAGGTGATATTCAGCGTTTTTCTTGTCGCCTTCGACGGCGCGCCGAAGAGGACTCAGGGCGAGCGGTGCCATGTTCTTCTTGTAGTACACCCAGCCCAGCGTGTCGTTGATCGCTGGATCGTCCGGCCGGGACGAAACCGCCACCTGAGCAAAATTGAGCGCGGCGTCGAGGTCGACACCCTGGTCGGCGCTGAGGTACGCGAGGTTGTTCGCGGCCAGCGTGGCGCGCGGTTCGAGTTCCAGCGCCCGTCGATACCGCACCTTCGCCTCGTCGACGCGGCCCAGCCTTTCGAGCACAATGCCGGCCATGATCGGAATCCCGGCCGACTTTGGGTCCGTTTTGGCTGCGGCGTCGAATCGGGCGAGCGCCCCTTCCAACTGTCCTTGAGCTGAATAGATCTGTCCGAGACCGATGAACGCTTCGGTTCGGGTCGGATCCACTTCTGCCGCCTTCAACAGCCTCGCTTCGGCCGTTTTCAGGTCCTTTGCCGCCATCGCGGTCCGCGCCGCCAGGAGCAGCACGTCGAAGTCGTTGGGAGTCTCCGCTACGGCCTTTTCCGCGCGGACGCGCGCCTGGTCGAGCCGGTTCTCCTTGATGTCGAGCTGCAGCAGCCCGGCGAGCGCGGGTGCGAATCCCGGCTCAAGAGAGGCGGCCTTCTCGAGCGACTGTCGGGCGCCGTTGTTATCTCCCCTTCGCCGGCGGATCGCAGCGTCCTGGAAATGAACTTGGGCCGATTTCGGATAGGCCGTCAGGAGCGGGCGCAGCTCGGCCGACGCCTCGTCGATCCGGCCCTGCGCAAGCAGCGCCTCGCTGAGCACGAGATGCGCGGCAGGATTGGATGGCTCGCTCCTGACCACTTCACCGGCCAGCCGAGAAGCGGTGTCATAGTCGCGCCGCTGCACGTGCAGCTGCGCCAGGCGTATCTTCGCGGCCGTTGCCGTGGGATCGAGACGCACGACCTCGGTGAACTCTTTTACTGCCAAGGAGAGGTCGCCCTGGGCGACGGCGACACGTGCCAGGAGGTCGTGCGTGACAGGCAAGTCGGGCGCCGCCGCCACGGCCGCCCTCGCCTGCTCGAGCGCCGCCGGCAGGCGGCGCTCCGAGAGCAGCCACCCGGCTTTCATCACCAGCAGCTGCTGGTTCTTCGGGTCGTCGCGAAGCAGGCCGTCGAGCGCTTTGTGGGCCGCGTCGCGGCGCCCGGACGCGTAGTCGAGCGACACCAGGCGCGCATTCACCCGGTTGGAAAGGCCCGGCGTGGTTTCGAGTCCTTTGAGAACAGCGCGCGCGTCTTCCGTACGCCGCTGGAGGGCGTAGTAATCAGCGAGCTGGAGTTTCGTTTCCGGGTCTTTCGACTCGGCCAGTCTCTTCAGATACGGCTCGGCTTCGGCTTGGCGGCTCGTCGATCTGTAGAAGGTCGTGAGAAAGCGAAGAGTCGTCTCGTTCGCGGGTTCGAGTTCGATCGCCTTCTTGAGCGCTGACTCCACCTGCTCGGTGGCACCGATTGACGCGTAGTAGTTGGCAAGCGCTATCAAAGGGCTGACCGCCCTCGGAGCGACCGCTACGGCCTGCTTGAACGCGGCCTCAGCTTCCGCGTTCTCGCTACGCCTCATGTAGAGATTGCCGAGGCTGGTGTAGGTGTCGGCGCGGGCGGGGTCGATGGCGAGGGCCTCCTGGACGTCGACCAGCGCTTCGTCGAGATTCTTCAGCCCGGCGCTCGCGCTCCCGCGTACGATTTGCGCCTCGGCGCTGCGTGGGTCGATCTTCAGCACGAGCTCGGCGCGTGACTTGGCGTCGTCGAACTTGCCGCTCCGGAGCAGGACACGCGCGGCCTTCAGCTGTACGGCTGCGTCATTGGGCGAAAGATCGGCCGCCCTGACGAACTCCCGGAGCGCGCGTTCGGGGTCACCGCCGGCTTCGTAGGCGAGACCCAGCTGATATCGCGCGTCCGCGAGCTGCGGATTGGCGTTCAGGGCGCTACGGAAGGCAACGATCGCTCCAGGGTAGTCGTTCTTTTGTAGAAGGGCTCGCCCGGTCTCGAGATCGCGCTTACCGCCGTCGCCCGGTGCCGAACTGCACGACACGAGGGCAAACACTAAACCGCCTGAGAAGACTAAGGACACCCACCTGACTGGACGGTTCATCGTCAGACCTCTTGAGCAAAGCACAGGCCAGGGGGGATTGAGCGGAGAAGATACTCCAAATACGCTCGTTGTCGGCCTAGCTGAGAGATGGCGCCGGCGCGATTGTCCCACGCTCGGCGTCACAGAGCTTGAAGTCTTCCAAACAATGGACTTAGTTCGAGCCCTGTACAACAAAAAGCCCCGCCACCTCTTGTCGAGGCAGCGGGGCAGAGCGAAAAATCGAATCTACTAAGCCTTCTTCGCCGCGCGGCGACGGGCCATGGCTGCGCCAGCCAGACCGACGCCGAGGAGCGACAGGGTGACGGGCTCGGGAACAACCGGCGTGTTCGTCGCCGAGAAGGCGATCGCGCCGGTTTTGTCCGCGCTGAAGCTCCAGATGTACGGTGTGTCATCGAAGCCAGCGGGACCATGCAGCGTACCGCTGCCTGAGAGACCGAGGAAAATGGCGTTCTGCTCGCCAACGTGTACGTCTTCAAGGTCGAACGACCAAGGACCGACCGACCAGAGCGGAACGACTGAGCCCACGAACGGATCGAAGGTGAAGTTCGTGAACGTGGCATTCGCCCCGAACGGAATCGCGGCCAAATCCCCGTCGCTGAACGTCACTAGCGCCGGATTATTGAATACGACCGAATTGGTCGTCCCAAGGTCGGTCGCGGGGTTCAAAGTCCCCCCGAAAGTAATGTCACCGGTGATCGTGGCCGCTTCAGCCCGACCCACGGCGGCGACGCTGAGCGCAATCGCCAACCCGATACCCAGAAGAGCCTTCATTATGTACCTCCCAAACGTGTCCCACTCACAGTTGCCGCGGCCAATCAAAGGCCGCAGCCTTGGTTGGCGAGCTGTTTCGTGGGACCAATGTCCCGCGATGGCTTCCTTTGAGCAATGGCCGTTCCAGCCGCGAATCGTACCGGGTGGTAGATGACAACTGCCTTCGTATTAACGGTTTACCGTAACTGCAGAGGTGCCGGCGATCGAAGCATTGTCGCCTTAGACGAGGATTTTAGTTCAGTGAGAGGGTGATCCATCGAACTTCCTCGTCAACCTCAGAAGTCACGGCCGAAGCGGCCCCTCGAGCGGACCAGAGCGGTTTGAGCCGAAAGTCCTCTAGGATGGGCCAGGTATGAATCAGTCTCGCACCATCGTCCTGGTGGCCGGCGCGCGCCCCAATTTCATGAAAATCGCCCCGATTATCGCCGCCCTCGGGCGTCGGCCCGGGACGTTCGAATGGCTCTTGGTGCACTCCGGCCAACACTACGACGAGAAACTGTCGCAGGTGTTCTTCGACGAGCTCGGCATCCCCCGGCCGGATGTCAACCTCAACGTTGGCTCCGGCAGCCACGCGCAGCAGACGGCGGGGGTCATGGTCGCCTTCGAGCGTGTTCTTCTCGAGCAGACCATCGACATGGTGATCGTGGTGGGCGACGTGAACTCGACCATCGCCTGCGCGCTGGTGGCCTCCAAGATGGGCGTGCCGGTCGCACACGTGGAGGCCGGTCTCCGCAGCTACGACCGTACCATGCCAGAAGAAGTGAACCGCGTCCTCACGGATCAGATTTCCGATCTGCTGTTCACGACCGAAGCGGCGGCCGAAGAGAATCTCCGGCGCGAGGGCATCGATCCGTCGAAGGTGCATTTCGTCGGCAACGTGATGATCGATACGCTGCTGGCGCACCGTGAGCGCGCGCGGGCCACGAAGACCGGCGAGTCGCTGGGGCTTTCCGACCGCGGATACGCACTGCTAACCCTCCATCGGCCGAGCAACGTGGACGACGAGCAGTCGTTCGATCGGCTGATGCAGGGGCTCGAGGCGATTGCCGCGGATGCGCCGATCGTGTTTCCCGTGCACCCGCGCACGCGATCGGCGATCGTCCATTCCCGCCGTGCCGACGCCATGGTGAGCACAGGCAGGCTCCAGCTCGTGGACCCACTCGGTTATCTGGATTTCGTCGGACTGATGGAGCGCGCCCGCGTCGTGCTCACCGATTCCGGCGGCGTGCAGGAGGAAACGACGATTCTCGGCGTGCCGTGTCTGACGCTGCGGGAAAACACCGAGCGTCCGGTGACGATCACGCACGGCACGAACGTGCTGGTGGGCACGGACCCCCAGAACATCAAGGCCGCCTGGGATCGCTTGAAAACATCGCCGGCGACGCCAGCCATCCCTCCGTTATGGGATGGCCGCGCCGCCGAGCGAATCGTGGACGTGCTCTCGCTCGCCTTGGCGCGAGCCTGATTGAAAACGGCAGACCCGCCGGGAGATCAGAAGGTCACACTCGCCGAGTTCGTGCATGTTTGCGTCCCGGCTGAACAGACCTTGTACGCGTACTGCCGAGTGCTCGAACGCGGCAGATAGTCCTTGTAGTCCCCATCGTTGCTGGTCGTGATGACCTTGACGGTGTTTCGGTAGACGTCGACCTGGCTGCCGCTGAGACCACTCCAGTAGAGATACGCGCGAGCCGTGCCATCGCTCACGACGCCACCGTTTTTCTTCGCCGTGAGCGTGCCCTGGGTGCTTGCGGACGAAAGCACCGTAATCGTGATGGACACCTGACTGGATCCCTGCATTCCCCCGCTGTCGCTCGCCTTTGCGACGATCAAGTGAGTGCCCACCACGCTCAGGATCTTTGACAACAGGCTGCCAGAGCCCACCGCGGTGCCGTTGTCGGTCCACTGCAGTTTCGAGGAAATATTGCCGTCCTGCGCGTCCATTGCCGAGCCTGCGAAGGAGAGGGTGGCACCCGCGTTGAACGTCGCGCCGTTGGCGGGGCTGGTGATCGAGACGACAGGAGCGCTGTTCGTTGCTGCGGTCGGCGGATACAGGGCCTTCGCGGCGTTGATATCGTCGGACGCCAGCGTGCGTTGCGTCTGCGAGCAGTACGAGTAACTGGACTGCATGGTTGCGCCGCTCGTCGAGGAGTGATTGAGGCCAAGCGCGTGCCCGAACTCGTGCGTGGCAACGTCTTCGAGGTACGCGGCGTTGGCATAAGTGCCGCAACCGCTGCTTCCAGTGAAGAACTTGAACCCGCCGTCCCACACGATGATGTCGCTGTCGAGCAGGTGATTGTTCGAATCCCACCACGAATACGTCGTCGCGATGGCCCCGCCGTTCGTGGTGTTGCGGAAGAGCACCACGTTGCGGTTGTCGTATCTCGTCGCCGTGTCGCTCGCCGGGCCGCCGTATTGGTAACGGAACGACGATCCCGACTGGTTCCACACGTTCATCGCGAACTGTAACGCCGCGGTCGCGGCCGCGGACGTGACGTCTGAATTCGCCGGGTTGATGTAGAAGGTCACGGGCACGGACGGCCATTTGGCGTAGATGGAATAGCCGTAGGCGGCGGCGCCAACGAGCACGAGGGCGGCGGAAAGAACTGCAGGAACGGCGAGACGCATCAGCGACCCCCGTCAGCCAAGGCGGCCGTCACTTGCTGGCGAACGTCGCTCAGCGTGGTAGCCGCGGCTCCCTCGATGCGCTCCGTCTGTGTCACCTTGAGAATCCCGCGGCCGCGCAGGTGAGGAACCTGCAGGCCAGGCGGACCAGAGTCGAGGAAAAAGACCGCTCGGTCGCCGGCTCTCATCTCCGGAAGGTCCGACACTCGAAGCGTCAGGTCGCCGACGGTGCCGCCTTCGACGAGCACCTGCAGCACCGCGGCTGGGGCACCCTTGAGCGTTTCGGACACGTCGACGAAGAGGGTCGAAACAATCAGCTGGTCGCCGAAACGGTTGGTCTCGAACCGGGACTGGACGTCGGTGACCTGGGCAACCACGATCCGGGCGGCCCCCTTCGCCCTAACGGCGATGTCGGTGGGTGGCCCGATCTCGGCAAACAGCGGCGCCGTGGCGCACACGAGTACCACCACGAGAAACACTCGATAGAGCACAGACCCTCCCCGCAAATGCCCTGACGATGGGATAGAGCGGGCGGAGCAATTAAAATGCCTAGCGGTAAATTATTGATTCAGTTGTACTTACTATCGTGTAAGTGCTGAGCTGTGGCTCGACTGTACAGGAACGAACCATAAAGGCGCTGTTGGGTCTGAAAAATGTGCACGCTCGAGCTGATTCAGGCCGTTTTGCGCCGACACACTTACACAGTTGTTGTCCCTGTAGCGTCAGATATCTTCGGATAGTGGCGTCTGGGCCGCTATTGGGAGGGGTTTACCTGCCTTGTGGAAGAGCTTCGCGATGGTTTCGGGCTCGAGGAAGGCGAGGTAGCCCGCCATCATGACTCCGCTGAACGGGCCGAGCTCCATCGTGGCCCACAAGCCTAGATGCAGCCCGATGCCCGCAACCAGCGCCAGGGGTCTCACCTTCCTGACGAGTACCAGCAACGGGAACGTCAGTTCAAAGGCCAGCGTGCTCCACGTGAGGAACGCCACGACCCACGCGGCGCTCTCCGGAATCACCCAGGGGAGGCGGTGGAACTCATTGAGGTTGATCGCCCAGTGGACGGCCGACCCGTCCCGCCACATCGGGAATGACAGCTTGTGCAACCCCGAGCTGGCATAGATGAGCGCGATCTGACAGCGCATCAACTGGAGCGGCCAGATGGGTTGCGGATCCGGCGCAACCGGAGCGACGCTGTGCTTGAGACGGCGATCCAACGACAGCGTCGCACCAGCGTCCGTCCACACCAGGCAAAAGAGCAGCACGACCATGACCTGATGCGCCGAGGACAGCGGCAGGCGGTTCCAGTGCACCTGGCCAACCAGCCCGATGAACGCGCACAGGACTGCCGTATTGCTGCGAAACCCGACCGTCATGGCCGTGAACACCACGGTCAAGGCCGCAAAGAAGGCCCAGCCCGCGGCAGTGCCCCAGCCATGACTGTAAAGCCAGCCGCGCGGGCCGGTGCCGTCGCCCGATAGCGGCGTGATGCCGTCGAGGGACCAGTACATGTCCACCGGCGTCAGGCCAATCATGGCCAGAAGACCCATCACCCCCAGGGCCATGCGAAGCAGCCCGTAGGTGTGAGGGGGAATATCACGCGACCATGATTGGATGACCGCGCGAGCGGCCTTCCGGACCGCGGAGAACGGCTGGCTCACGGCTCCTCGTAGTACTCGAGGACCCAGCTGATATCGGCCTCACGCTCGCCACCGTGGTAGGGCGGAAACGGCGGCACCCTGATGCGCTGCTCCACCGGCCCTTCGTAATACGCCTGAAGTGTGGCTATCCGCTCGACCAGCGCCGCGCGATCGATGGGACGTCCCAATCCAGGCGTGGGCGCTCTCCCGACCCAAACCTCGGTTCGAACGATCCGCTCGTTGCCCTCTTTCAGCGCCGTCGCTTGGAAGCGCCTCGCGAAATACCGGCCGATGGGCGCCAGGTCGTTGGGGAGCTGTGATGGCTGCGTATCCGGAGCGATCTGCGCCGGCTTACGTCGCCGGTAAAAGGCCGCCTGCGCAATCGCCATGGCCTTATCGCGATACGAGTCGCGATACGACTGCCACAGGCGCACGCGGTCCTCGCGATGCGCGGGCCTGACGAGCTCCGTCGCCGACCACAGCCTGCCGCCTGGACTTTGCACGTAGTACCGGGTCCGCACGTACGAATCGTATTGCGGCGGGTTCGCAAACATGGCCCACGACTGGCCAAGGCCGGCGATATCGCGATAAGAAGCGGCGGGGCGGCGGAGGGGACCGGTCATCCGCCAAACCGCCTTTTCGATCGGCACAACGGCTGCCGCCAAACCGTCGAACGCCAGCGTGACGTAGTCTCGAACCGATTCCGGGTGGTCACGGTTGGGAAAGTTGTCCCAGCGGTCCGGACCGGGAAGTGCGCCCAGGACGATGGCGGCGAGATGCCAGGTCACAAACCCCACGATGAGCGCTTTTCTCGTCATCTCAGCAACGGGAGGCGAGCACTATCTTCTCATCGGGTGTGAGCGGTTTCGACTGTACAAAGAAAAAGCGTGAAGGGCGACCAACCGCCCTTCACGCTCGAGGAAGTCTGCGCTCGACTTACCGGCGGCGGCGAATCCGCGTCGCAGCGCCCGCCAGACCCAGACCGAGCAGCGACAGAAGCGCCGGCTCCGGCAGCTCATCCGTCGTGGTCGGTTCATCCGTCGTGGTCGGTTCATCCGTCGTGGTCGGCTCGTCGGTCGTGGTCGGCGTGAAGTTGCCACCGGGCGAGAGGTTTCCCGGGATGCCCTGGCCGTTGGTATTGCCAGAGCCGTCCGAGAAGTTCGCGCGCAGGTTCACGGAGCTGTTGGCGTCGAGGACGGTGTTGCCGGCGAAGTCCACGTCGAACACCCAATCGTTCGTCCCGGCGAAGTTCGGGCCGAGCGGGTTGAGGCCGCCGTCACCGTCGCCGCCATCGCTGATCGAACAGACGAAGTTGTGGTTGTTCTTGTCGGCGGTGCAACCCTGACCATCGTCGATCTTGTTGTAGAACTGCGTCCAGTCACCGGTAGCCGTCCCCGACGGCGCCGAGGTGAGAAGCGGCTTCGAGGCGAGCGCGATACCCGCTGTGAAGTCGATCGAGTCGATGTACAGGTTGGGATCTGTACCAACGAAGCGAACGGTCAACGTGTAGTCGTTGACGTCGCCGCCGGCGACTTCGTCGAAGGTCAAACTGGCCTCGGAGAGGTCGGCAGGGCACGTGGAGCTCTGGCCGACAAAACCACAGAAATTGTACGTAAACGAGGCGGCCTGCGCGGCCGACGCACCCCAAAGCCCTGCGGCCACGACAGCCGCTCCCACCAATGCTTTCTTCATAGTCCGATGCCCCCAACCGCAGTTGCGTCGTGGCCCAATGTTGACCACCGACGGCCAGAAAATCTGGATTTCTGGAGAGGACTTTAGCAAGAAGAAAGCCACGCGCAGATAAATCTGCAGTGGAGGTATTTCCTAGTAAAATATCGCCTTTCTGGCCATCAGAGCCATTGATAGTCGTCCTGAGACGGGACTTTTGTTGCCGCCTGTGAGGCTGCGGAGACTTCCTCCGGCTAACGAATTTCCGGCGAAGCCCCCGCCTCCTCTGCTGCCGTTACGAACGTCCCGGCATCTTCCGCAGGCGCCGCCCGGCCATCGCCAGCGCCACGCCGAACAGCGACAGCACTGCGGGCTCCGGGACGTTGCCCGTCGTCGTCGGGGTCTCGGTGGTAGTCGGGGTCTCGGTTGTAGTAGGGGTCTCGGTGGTGGTCGGCGTTTCCGTCGTCGTTGTGCTGACGACCCCCTCGGGCGACATCTGACCCACCCTGTCCCCGTCCGCGTTCACCCACAGGGCCCGAAGGTCCACCTTACTGTCGCCGGAAATGAGGCCGCCTCCGGCAAAATCCACGAGGAACATCCAGTCGTTGGTTCCCGCGAAATCCGGTCCGTTGCCCGTCGTGGCCTTCGAGCAGGCGAACTTCTGATTGGGAATCGTCCCGGAACAGTTGTTACCAGGGCTCGCGTTCAATTTGTCGAACCGCGTGGTCCAGTCGCCGAGCACGGTGCCCGCCGGCGCGGCCGTCAGGACCGGCATGTCGGCCATCGCGAGCCCCGCGGTGAAGTCGATGGTGTCGAGGAACAGATTGGTCAGCGTGCCAACGAACCGGATCGTCAGGTTGTAGTCGTTCGCGTCAGCGGTCCCGTCGATCGTGGCAAACGTGAGGCTGGCTTCGGTGAAGTCGGCGTGACAGGACACGTTGCCAGGGCAGAAGTTGAATGTGAACGTGTCCGCGTGGGCCGCCGAAACCCCACACGCGAACACGAGTGCCGCCAGGAAACTCTTCGCTCTCATTCGTCCATCCCTGCCCGGCGCATGCCGGCTGCTTTGGCTGCCGCGAAACTGCTACAGCCCTTGATGCGTTCGAGCAGTAATAGAGCAACCACGGGGCCCAGGAAATATCGGCGCTAAGTGACTGTGTGACAGCTACTTACATTCCTCGTCGGTGTGAAAATCCGTTCCGCCGGCGGACTTCGGCCAGAGGGAAGTCGCCACCGGGGGCGACCGATGAGCTTACGGAAGGGCAAAAAAAAACAGCGACCAGAGGAACTCTCGGTCGCTGTCGGGGCTGAATGAAGTGCGCTCCTGACGGAGCGTTGATTACGGGTGTCGGCGCTTCACGCGATAAGCCGCCGCCACCCCGCCGAGCGCCAGGCCCAGCAGCGAGAGGACCGCCGGTTCGGGCACGCCACCGGTCGTGGGCGTGCCGCTGGTCGTCGGCGTGTCCGTCGTGGTCCCCAGTGTGTTCTCGTTGGGCGACGTCCCGTAAGTGAAGTAGACGTTCGAGATGTCGGACTCCTGGAGCCCGTCGGGAATGTTCAGGACGAACTTCACGGTGCCTTCGATCAGCGCCACACCGTTCAGGCCGCCATTCCCGCTGCCCACCCAGCCGTCCGGGACGATCCCGAAGTTGATGCCATCGAGCGCATCGGGGTTGTCGAAGTTCGATCCGTTGAAATTCCCCTGACTCGTGTTGGCGTTGAGGTAGCCGCTGCTTGAAATGCCCTGCGAGTCGCCCGCAAGCCAGCCGACGCCGCCCGGCGCGTAGCTGAACTCACCGCCCACGTTCTTCTCTCCGACGCAGCCCACGTCGCAGTTCCCGGTCTGGATGATCGATGCGTTGGCTTCGAGCTCGGCGGACACCGGCGTGAACGTCGCGGTGCCGAGATTGAAGAACAACCCCGAGAGCACCTCTGACGGCGCGATCGGTGCGTTGGCTCCCGTTGCGGCGTCGGTGTTGGTCAGGAGAATCGTCAACTGCCGGGCACCCGCAGCGCCTGAAATCGTGAACGAGGCGGACGCTGAGAGACCGCTGGCCGAGTTTGACACCAGAACGGTGGCGTCGGCACTGGACGCAACGGTCCCCAATGTCAAAACTGTAATCAAGGCGGCCCAACAACGCGACATGCTTCAGGAACCCTTCTGCCCGCGGACGAGCAATCGAATGGCTACGCCAGAATCTAGCAAGTTGACGGCCATCCGGGCCCGCTCAGAGTTTTCAAAAAAAACGGCACAGGTGACTCAGCGGTCGATCAGGAAGTCGCCCGGCGAGCGGGCTTTGTTCCGCATTGGAGCGTTTTGCCGCTAATTCCCTGCGCCCGCGAGCTTGGCCTGAAGCTCCTGCACATCGGCCTGCTTCTCCAAAGCCGGACGCAGCTTGATCGCTTCCTGGAGCTCGGCTTCGGCTGCGGCCCGGGCCCCCTGAGCAGACAACGCAAAGGCGGCATGCAGGCGAATTTCGGGGTTCCTCGGGGCGCCTCGCGCGGCTTGGACCAGCAACTTCGAGGCTTCGGCGGTGTTTCCCAGCAGGAATTCGATCCAGCCTACGGTGTCGAGAATGGTGGCATCACCAGGCGCCTGCGCAAGGGCCCGCCGCGCCAGGGGAATCGCCTGCGCTGGCTTGCTCTGCCTGATCGCCAGATCGTACGCCAGGTTGTTCAAGGCGATGACGTGGTTGGGCTGCAAAGCCAGGATGCGCTCGTAGAGTGCCGCGGCCGCCGCATGTTCGCCAGCGGAGGTGAGGAAGTCCGCCAGCACTTCGTGTGGCCTGACCACGGTCGGCCCGGCTTCGACGGCCTGTTCGAGGCTGCGCCGGGCGGCGGGTCGCTCGCCCCGCCCGAGCTGTGTCTCAGCCCGGATCATGAGCTTGACCACCTTCTCGCTCGCCCCAGGCATTGCCGCGGTGGACGCCTCGACCCGGCGTTTGGCGAAGAAGGCGGGGAGATCGAGCTCCGAATCGAGGCCGCCGTCAATCTCCGATGAGGTCAGTGCCTTCCGGGGAAATGGCGCGCACAGGGGGTCGCCAATCACCACGGTCTGCCAGCTCAGATGGGGAATCGCCAGGTAAAACGCTTCGATGAGATTCATCCCGGACAGGTACGCCGGAAAGAGGACGTTGGGCCGCACCGCGCTCTCGAGATACGGCTCCGAGACCTGGCCGGCCACGCCGGTGGCGCCCTCGCGAATCAGGTCGCCGACGAGCGACTGGGGGGACCCGCCGAAGAACTGGTTCCGATTGTTCACGTTGGTCGGCATCCACTCCGGAGGTGGCTCCTTGAACGTGCGCGCATCGGTGCTCACGAACGTCGCCGCCAGGGCACCTGGAGAAAAGTCCATCTGGGTGACGCGCACCCGGTTCTGTGGATCGGTCGACCCCCACGAAAAGTAGCCGATGACCGGCGAAATCCCGCGGGCGGGCTTGGGCGTGGTCTCGAGCGTCACGCGGCTGCCATACCCGGCTTTCGTCAGATTCTGTGCCGCGAGTGCCAACCAGTCCTCGCCCTGCCGATTCACGAGCGCGTCGCGCTGGTCGAGTACCACGCGGCCGTCGCGCGAGGGCTGCAGCGCCTTCGCCACGAGCGAGATGGCTTCCTCGGCCGTGAAGCCGTCGAGACGGGAGACGAGGAAGATGTCGTAGTCGCGGTGCGTGAAAGGCTTCGCTTCGGCGACGGGCCGATCGCCCAGGAAGTAGGGGTTGGCGATCTTCCCTCGCGTCAGCACGGCCCGGCCGGTCAGACGCCGATAGAGCAGCGTGAGCTCGGAATCCACGCTGGAGACCGTGCCCTCGGGACCTGCAGTGCCGAGCACGCGGAGCGGCATTCCTTTGGTGAGCACGATGTACAGCACGCGATCGAAGAGGTTGTGCTGGACCAGCGCGGCCGTGATCGGCGCCTGAATCGTCAGGGCGAACGCCGCCGGCTGGATGCCTTCGTCGGTCGTCGTCTTCAACCGGATGACGTTGGAGGCCGGGATGCCGCGCGCCTTGATGTAGTACTCGCCGACCTTCACGGAGTCGGGGCTGGCTTCGTTGATGACCACGGCGACGTTCTCGCCGGTCTGGCCCGTCACGGTGCGAACGGCACCCAGCATCCCCACGAGCGCCACGGCGCACACACGACGAGTCAGGACGCGCATGAAGACTCCAGGCGCCACCAATGATACCGGATGAAAATGCGCCTCAGCGCGCGCGGCGGGATGCGGCCGTTTCGATCTTCAGGACGCTGTAGGACGACGACTCGGCATCCTTCACGGCCACGTACCGTTCTCCGGCTGGACCCGTCGCGATCGCCACTGGCGTGCCATACGCGTCGAGGCCGATGCGGACGCCGTCCTCGCCGGGCACCGATTCCACGAGGTCGGTGCCCGTGGCCACGACGAGCCGACGGCTACTGCCGATGCCAATCGCGGCAAGGCTCTCGTCGGCGTCTGCTCCCGACGCAAACTCGAAGCGCCGGCCTGCCGGGGCCACGGCCAGCACCTGGGCGCCATTGCCGGTCAGCCAGACCATTCGGCTTTGCGAGTCCCACGCGATACCGGTCGGCTGCTCGAGGGCTCTTGCGGCGACTGGACTCGACTGTCCGTCGGGGGTTCGTCCCTCCTGATCGAACGCCAGCACAGATCCTGAGTACGGATCCCTGGACGACGTCACCGGCATGGCCACATACAACAACCCGTCGTCGCCGACAGCGAACGGCGCCGCAAGGGCGGCGGGCATCACGAGACCGGCCACAACCGTCGCCGGCTGACCAAGCGTGCCGGACAGGTATTGCAGCCGCAGGATTTCGAGCTCGCTCGTGGATGGATCGCGCGGCCGCCGCTGCGTGACGAACACCCGACCGTTGACCGCGAACTGGGGGTCGAGAGCAATCGCGTGCAGACGCGCGCCGCGGTCGCCCATCCACACCGGTCGCGCCACACCGGCCTCGAGGCTGATCACGCGGCGGCCGTCTTCGACCGCGAAGATCCCGCCGCCGGGCGAGGCAGCAAGAGCGGAGATTTCGCCCAGCCCGGTCGCGACTCGGGTGACGACGAAGCAGTCGTCCTGACAGGCGAGATCCGCCCCGGGCTCGTCCACTCGGCCTCCAGCCGAAATACCGGGAACGGTGCGCGTCCCGACGGCGCTCACCTCACTCGAGAGGGGACCGTAGGTCGAGCCGTCAAACTGGGCCGCCACCGCGAAAAAATATCGCCGGGCATTGAACGCGGTTCGGTAGATGTAGAAGTTGCGCGAGGCCGGCACGTCGAACGATTCGGTGTACTTCTTGGGTGACGTGCCCACGAAGACGCGGTACGCGGTGACGTTGGGGGCTTCCATCAGGTCCCACATCACGGTGACGGTCCCGGCGTCGACCCGGCCGGCGCAAACCGCCCAGACCACCAGAACAATGGCTCCGAGGAAGGCCTTACCGACAGCCTCCTTTCCGACTCGCCAACTCAACATACTGCATCACTCCAGCCCCGGCAGGCTCACGAGAAGTCACTTGGCAACCCCGGCGGTCGAAACCGTACGCGGACGATACGTCACGGTCAGAACGTGGCGGTCTGTCCTACCACTCGCGTCCAGACCCGTCAACGTGATCTTGTTGATGCCTTCGCGGAGCGCGATGCTCGCGATTGCCCACGTGCCCGTGCCCGTAGCCACCCCGGACAAGCCCGAATCCGAGCTCCAGGTCACCTGGGTTACGTTATCGGTGGCACTGCCTCTCAACGCTACCGTAGCCGTTCCTGTCGTCCACTGCGAGTCAGCAGTGGGGAAAGCAATGCTGAGCTTGGGCAGCGGTTCTGCCCGGACGACGGTCAGCGCCGCGTTGGTCATGTCGCCACTGACCGCCACCGCGGTTACGGTAACGGTGGTCGTCCCGGGTCTGATGGACAACGCCGGAATGCTCCAGCGCGACGTGCCCTCCGCCACGCCGCTGTCGCCCGTGTCCGTCATCCACTGAACGGCCCTGATGCCCGACGCGTGGCTCGCGATGCCGGCGAGCATCATCGACGGGGCCATCACGGTAAACCGCGCTCCGGTCGTCGGTGCAGAGATCCGGATGGCGGGCGGCGGGGCCGGCGGTTCGTTCTCTGCCGACTCATTCGTGCTTGGGGTGCTGCTTTCAATCGGTGCCGACTTGGCTGTCGGCCGCGGAGTGGGAAGCTGCGGCACGTCGCGGAAGGCCTGGGGACGTGACGCGCTCGACGTACCCCCGTACGACGGGGCGGCGCTGTTCGCCGTTTCCGGAGCCGCTGGCGGCGTGTTCCGCGAGTTGGTCGTCGGCGCCGCGGTGAGATTGGACGAGGTGGACGACGTCGGCGCCGACGCGCCCGGCGACGAAGTCTGAGCCGGCTTGCTGGCGGATGTCGCCGCCGACGTGACCACGAGCACCGCAGTGCCGGCGTTCCCGGCCGCATCACGTGCGGTCACCGTGATGACGTTCGCGCCCGCCGCGAGGGGGATGCCCGTCGCGCTCCAGCCGGTCGTGCCGAAGGCCGTGCCGCTGCCGCCGCGATCGTTCGTCCAGCTGACCTGTGTGACGCCGACGTTGTCGCTGGCCGTGCCACCGATGACCACGTTGGTGCCAGGCGTCTTGAACGCGTTGGCGGTGGTGGGGCTGTAGAACTTGACCACCGGGGTCGAGGCGTCCGCGTAGGTTGCGCTCAACACGACGCTGCTGGAATTTCCCGCATTGTCGTGCGCGGTCACGGTGATGAGCGTGGACGCGCCCAGCGGCAGGGTGATCGATGGAATGGTCCAAGCGGTGGTGCCCGTGGCAATACCCACCTGTCCCCTGTCAGTGGCAAACGTCACGCGCGCGATTCCGGAGTCGTCCGAGGCCACACCGCTCAGCACGAGATTCGACGTCGGGCTGTTGTAGGCCGGAGCCGTGGTCGGACTGGTCAACGAAATCGTCGGTAGCCCGCGTTCGTAGGCGATCCGCACCACGTCGGTGGCGGTATTGCCTCCGGCATCGACGGCGGTCACGGTGATGACGTTGACCCCGGGCTGCAGCGCGATCCCCCCGGCAATCCAGCGCGCATCGCCGTTGGCGACACCGCCGGCGCCGCGACCGCTGCTCCAGCTCACACGCGCTACCCCGAAGTCATCGTTCGCGGTGCCTTCGAGATTGATCACCCCGACCGACGTCGAGTGGGTCTCGTCGATCGAGGGGCCTGTGATTCGCACGGCCGGCGCGGTCGCATCCGTCGCGCGCACGGCGAGCGTGGCCGAGGCCGTGTTGCCCGCCATGTCGCGCGCGGTCACGACGAACGTGTTCAACCCCACCTTCAAGGGCATGCGGACGGTCGACCAACTGGCCGTGCCGGTGGCGACGCCGCTGCCGCCCTGGCTGTTGGTCCAGGTCACTTCGGCCAGCGCCGTCTCGTCGCTCGCGACGCCACCGAGCGAAATCGCGTTCTCCGTGGTCGGATAGGCCGCCGCGTGGGTCGGCGCCTGGATGTCGATCACCGGGGCACGTGTGTCCAGGGTCACTGTCAGGGTCGCCGTCGCCACATTGCCTGCCGCGTCACGCGCGGTCACGGTGATGACGTTCGCGCCAGGCAGCAGCGCCACCGCCGGCACGTTCCACTCCGTGGTTCCAGCTGCACTGCCGGCGCCGCCGCGGCTGTTCTGCCAGGTCACCTGCGTGACGCCCGTGTTGTCAGCGGCCTTGCCGGTGAGGCTCACCGCCGCCTTGTTTGTGATGAAGGTGGCGGCCGTCGTCGGCAGCACCATCGCCATCGTCGGCGCCAGTGAATCGCGGTTGACCGACATGGCGGACGTGGTGCGGTTGCCCGCCCCGTCCTGCGCGACCACGGTGATGACGTTCACGCCGTCCTGCAGCGCCAGGTTCGCGATGCTCCAGTTCGCCGTGCCGGTGGCGCGCCCGTTGCCGCCGCGACTGTTGGTCCACGTCACTTCGGCAAGGTCGACGTCGTCGCTGGCGGTGCCGCTCAGCGTCACGAACTCGGCCTTGGTCGTGTAGGGCGACGCGTTCGGCGAGGCAATCGCCAGCGCAGGAGCCTTGCCGTCCGAGGTCACCGAGATCCGATCGCTCGACGTGTGGCCGGCCGCATCGCTCGCCGTGACGGTAATCCCGTTGACGCCCGGCGCCAGCGGCAGACCGGCAACTGACCACGACGTCGTCCCCGCCGCCACACCAGAACCGCCGCGGTCGTTGATCCAGCGGACCTCGGTGACGCCGAAGAAGTCGGACGCGGTGCCGGCGAGCGTCATCGCGGCCGTGGTGGTCGTGTGCTTCTCGGTGGCCGTCGGCGTGGCGATCGCAATCGCCGGGGCCACGGCGTCGGTCAGCGTCACCGTCAACACGTCGGTGCCAACATTGCCGCCGGCATCCTTTGCGGTCACCGTGATGACGTTGGTGCCGGGCTGCATGGCCACGCTGGCCACGGACCACGCGGTGGTGCCCGCCGCCACGCCGTTCCCGCCCTTGCTGTTGGACCAGGTCACTTGCGTCACCCCGACGTTGTCGTCGGCGGTGCCGCCAAGCGCGAGGGTCGTGTTGGTGGTCGAGAAGGTTGAGCCCGTAGCCGGCGTCACGAACGCCACCGTCGGCGCCACGCCGTCGGTGCGGGTGACGGTCAGCACATCGGTGCCGGTGTGGCCGGCCGCATCCTTGGCCGTCACGGTAATCACGTTCACGCCAACGGCGAGCGGAACCGCGGCCACCGTCCACGACGCCGTGCCCGTCGCCGCTCCGGCGCCGCCCTTGTCGCTCGCCCACGTCACCTGCGTGATGCCGAACGCATCGCCGGCGCTGCCGCCGACGACGATCGAGGCCGCGGTGGTGGTGAACGTGGCCGAGGCGGTCGGCGCGGCAATCGCGACGGTCGGCGCGGTGCCGTCAGTCATGGTTACGGTGATTGTGTCGGCGCTGGTGTTCCCCGCCGCATCTCGTGCGGTCACGATGATGACGTTGGCGCCGGGTTTCAGCGCCACCGCGGCGGCCGACCAGGCCGACGTCCCCGTGGCCGTGCCGCTGCCCCCGCGATCGTTCGACCAAGTCACCTGGGTGACGCCGAACGCGTCGGAGGCCGTGCCGCCGAGCGCGACGGAATCGGCGCCGGTGGAATGGGTGCTCGTCGCCGCCGGCGCGGTGATCGACACCACCGGGGCGACACCGTCCGTCATCGTCACCGTCACCGTCTTGGTCGTCTTGTTGCCCGCCAGGTCGTGAGCCGTCACCGCAATGACGTTGGCGCCCGATTGCAGTGCGACCGCCGCGATCGACCAGGCGGTGGTGCCCGAGGCCGTCCCGCTGCCGCCGCGGTCGCTGATCCAGGTGACCTGGGTCACGCCGACCTCGTCGCCCGCCGTGCCGTTGACGGCCACCGTGGCCGCGGTGGTCGAGGAACTGGACGCCGGAGCCCCGATGGTAAGCGAGGGTCCCTGCCCGTCGGTCTTCGTCACCGTCAACACGTCAGTTGCGACGTTACCGGCCGCGTCGCGGGCCGTCACGGTGATCAGGTTGGTACCGACGACCACGGGCACCGAGGCCACCGACCAGCTCGCGGTGCCGGTCGCGATGCCGCTGCCGCCCTTGTTGTTCGTCCAGGTGACCTGCGTGACGGCCGCGTCGTCCGAAGCCGTGCCGGCGAGCGCGACCGTCGCGCCGGTCGTCGCAAAGGTCGAGGCCGTCGTCGGGGTCGCGATCGTCACCGTGGGCACTTTCGTGTCGGGCACGGTGAAGTCCATCGCGCCGCTCCATGGTCCGGGACCCGACGCATTCGAGGCGCGCACGGACCACGAGGCGCGTCCGGCGGTCAGCGCCACGCCAGGGCTGACCCGGCACACCGCGCCGGCGGTCGCGCATGCGGCCTGTGCCGGCGTCACGTCGATCTGAACCCGCGGATCGGTCGTGCTCGCGTCATCGACCCAGAGACGATACGAGGTCGCGGTCGCCACCGATTCCCATTCGAAGATCGGGCTCGTCGTGGCAATCATGCCGGTCGGACGCAGCGGCGTCACCGCCCCGGGCAACGACGCCGAGATGGTCCAGGTGAATGCCTGTGAGGTGCTGAGCTCGCTGTCCGAGATCGTCACGGTCACGTTGGACGTGGCCACCGTCGTCGGAGTACCCGAAATGAAGCCCGTATTCTGATTCAGCGTCAGCCCGGCCGGCAGACCGGTCGCCGAGTAGGACACTGGCAGCCCTTCCGGATCGGAACCGGCGAGCGTCAGGCTGAGGGCCGTCCCAACCGCGTGGACCTGGTTCCCCGGGGGCTGGATCGTCGGCGGCTGGTTCGTGTCCGTGCAAACGTCAGCCGACATCATTCCGAGCGTGGGGCCGGCAAAGAAGGCGGCAACGGCGAAGCAGTACCGCTGTCCGGCCTGCGCCGCAGCGAAGGTGTATTGCGTGACGTTGCCGACATCGACCGTGGACCCGTGGTCGCCAGCCTGGGTACCGATGTACACGCGATAGCCGACGACTTCGGGTTCGGGATTCGGATCCCACTGGATCGAGACTGATCCCGCGCTCGCGACGCGAGCGCCGAGAGCGAGCGAAACCAGCAGCGTCGTGACGACCCGGCGGATGGCAGTGTGTCCTTGTTGCATGTCCTGTTTCGGCCGAATCCGCTCGAAAGAAGCGGCTCGGGCGACCGGGATAGTGCAACCGGACGACCACTAGAGCTGTGGCTATTAAACTGTTGAATATGAACTAGTTCTATTGTTTCTGTCGTTCGACATAAACAATCGCGCAAGCCCGGCTTTGCGGGTGGAATCACAGATCTGTTTTCGAGTGTCTCAAAGTGACCGATCGGCCACGGAACAGGACCCTGGGAAAGCCCAGGGGGCGCCCCCCGGGGCCGTTCCGCAACCTCGCGCGTGCGTGGCCCCGGACGCTCCCCGGGGCGAACCCTAGCGGTATTCCTTGAACGGGATCTGGCAGTCGTGCTTGCGGAGGAAGTTCAGGAAGCGCTTGTAGTCGCGCGTCTCCATGTTGAAGAGACGCGCCACGATCTTGTAGTTGCCGCGCGCTTCCTCGAGGCCCCGCCGGATCACCTCGCGCACGTTGGCGCGCGTGATCTCGCGGTCCATGAAAAGCGGATAGACGGTCGTCCAGAACGACTCGTGCTGTTCGATCATCCGCTTGTAGAGCTCGTCGGCCACGGTGCGCCGGCGCTCGCGCCGCGGACGGAACGCGACGTTGCCCTGCACACGGATCTCGGAGGACAGGTGATCGAGCTCGATCGTCGCGGTCTGCACCGTCACGACCAGCCGTTCGATGACGTTCTCGAGCTCGCGTACGTTGCCCGGCCACGAGTACTCGTACAGCGCCTTCATTGCGGCCGGCGTAATCGCGTTGATCGGCGAGCGGTTGGCGGCGGCGAACTGCCCCAGGAACTGCTGCGCCAGCAGCGGGATGTCCTCGCGCCGCTCGCGCAGCGGCGGCACCACGATGTGAATCACGTTCAGCCGGTAGAACAGGTCCTCGCGGAACGTGCCCTGCGTGATCATGTCGCGCAGGTTGCGGTTGGTGGCGGCGATGACCCGGACGTTGACGATGCGGCCGCTGCCGTCGGCGCCCACCTTCTGGAGCTCACCGGTTTCGAGAAAGCGCAGCAGGAGACCCTGCATGCGCAGGGTCATCTCACCAACCTCGTCGAGGAAGATCGTGCCCATGTGGGCAGTCTCGAGCTTGCCGGGCTTGTCGCGGTAGGCCCCGGTGAAGCTACCCTTGACGTGTCCGAAAAGCTCGGACTCCAGCAGCGTCTCGGGAAGGCCCGCGCAGTTGACCGGCGCGAACATGTGCGCGGCGCGCGGTCCCCGGGTGTGGATGTTGCGGGCGACGATCTCCTTGCCGACCCCGCTCTCGCCCGTGATCAGCACCTTCGCGTCGGAGCGCGCAACCCGTTCGATTTCCTGCTGCAGCGCCAAGGTCTCGGCGCTCTGACCGTGCAGCTGCACCTTGTCTTTGGCACGGGGACTGGCCGCTGTCCCGCGCGTCCCACCGTCTACGACTGCATCCATCATTGGCTGATAAACCGTTCAATGAGCTGCCGGTGCTTCGGCGTGATTTCCCGGAACTGCGCGGCGATGCGGAACCCGTCGGCAGAACGGGGCGCCAGCGCCACGCGCATGATTTCGATTTCTGCGGCGAACGGCGCTCCAGCAACGGACAACCGCAGCATCGCCTTCGAGTTGACGTCTACCGCGTCGTGGGACTGGAGGAGAACGCCGCTGGCGCTGAGGTCGAGGACGCGGACACTTTCCGCCGAGTGCACCGCCATTGTGTGCCCCTCGACGCTCCTCCGCGGTGAACGACGTCGCTCTTCCATCGGTCCTTTCGCTCGACGCTTCCGGTCCCGTCTCGTCCGGTACCGCTCCCCGGGCTGAGAAAGTATCCGCGGACCCAGGCTTAAGTGCAATCAGGTCGCCAGCGGCTGATACTTGCTCATCCGTTGCGATAACCCTTTTAGTTTTAATTGCTTAAGACACGAGATCGACCGCTGTTGCGGCCCCGGAGAGCGAGAAAAAAGTCTGACGATTGCGGGTCAAGGCGTTTGCCGATTCCCAGACTTCTCAGGACACACCGGCAACGAGCTCCGGAAACAATGTCGGCGCCGACAGGAACTCGACGCCAGCGAGAAACACGATCCTGCCGTCGGGTGTGCGCCCCGTCCGTACATGCCGGACTCTCACCTCGAGGCTGATGCGGTGACCGTCGTGCGTGAAGGTGACCGCGTGGACCGTGTCGGGCACGACGGCCACGGGGTATTCGAGCAGGGCGCCGTCGTGGTTCAGATCGCGGACACGCGCCTGTTTGTGCACTTCAAGGGTGCCCCACAGGTCGCCCACGACGTCGAGTCGCAGCGCGGAACGGCGATCTCCAATGCGACGCATAGAGGCTCCTCGTCGAACCTTCGTCGTGCGCTAACTCGCCGCCGGATGCGCCACGCCGTTGCCGCCACGACGCACGGCGTTGGCCCGTGCGTCGTTGAGGATGCCCTCGGCCACACCCTCGCCGGGCATCCGGGTCGCGAAACCAACGGCCCGGATCGACGAACGTGAGGCCGCGATCGCCGTCAGGGCGGCGCGGAGCCGGCGCGCCACGACTGCGGCATGCGCGGCGGTCGTGTCGGGCAGCAGCAGCCCCACTTCTCCGGGCCGCAGCACTCCGACGACGTCGGACTGGCGCATCTGGCGCCGCAGTTCGTCCACGAACGATTGCGACGCACCCGGCGCAGAGCCTGTGGTGGAGACCACGACGACCGTGACGGCGAGTCCACGTTCGAGCGTTTCGCTGGCGAGCCGCTCCATCGTGCGGCCGAACACGGTGACCGCGTCGGTGGGCTCGGCCACGGCAGGCTTTCCGACCCAGTCGGCCAGGAGCTCCGCCGCCACCAGCGCCATGCTGTGCTCGAGCGGCGTGAAGTGCTGGTGATCGCCACGCACGAACCCGAGAATGGCGCCGTCGCCCCCGGGCATCACACGTCGCACCGTGACGCGTGCCCGCTCCGAGTCGCCGGCGGCCGACCCAAGTTCCGCCGGGCCCGCGTGATAAACGACGCGGCGCCCGGTGGATTCGACGACGAAGCTCGCCGACGTGGCGCCCACGGCCGTTCGCAGGCCTTCGAGCGCGGCCTCGAACCCGACGCCCGCTTCCGACGGCGCGGTCGACAGACGGTGCGACAGCAGCACGGCGACGCGCGTCCGCGACGCCGCGGTCGCAAGAGCGACCGCCATGTCGAGAGCGGAGATGTAATTGCCCATGATCTGCGGATCGCACCCGTCGATCGCGCCCGACATCGTCAGCAGCCAGGAGCCGTTCCCGGCGCCGCGCGACAGCGTCGTGACCAGCACGTCGCCGGGCCCGGCGTTCTCCATGCCGTTGATGTCGGCCTGTGGAATGCGGGTCACCTTCAGCTCGGGGGGCAGCGACTGGGGCGGGAACACAATCGGGCGGTCCTGCCCGGTGCGGCCGGCAAGAGACGCGGCGCGCACGAACACGCCCGGGGCGGTTTCGATGTAGCCCACCACCTCGATGTCGTGCCACAGCGCCAGCGCCTCTGCGAACACGCCCACCAGATCGCGATCGGTGCCACTTTGCACGACGTGCTGCAATACCTTGTGCAGCGCCGCCAGATTGTCGGGGCCCAACAGGGCGCTCGACAGGTGTCGCTCGGCGGCGGCGGCCAACCAACTGCACACGGTTTCCAGTTGGGCTTCTGAAACCGGGGCGGGACCCTCGGCGCGCACGGCGCGCGCCACGGCGAGCACCCCCTGCATGCGGCCCTCGACGCCCAGAGGGGTGCACACGATATCGGCGCCGGCGATCCGCGCCGTGCGCGGCGCCCGTGTCTGAAGCGCCGCCGCAATCGCAGGCAGTAGTGGGCGGCCGTGGTCGGCCACCACGTCACGAAGCGCGAAGGCCCCCAGCGGTGCCTCGGGGGACAGTAGGGGTTGGGACGAGGCGTCCACCAGCTGCGCCTGGACGCCCAGTGGACGACACAGTTCTCTCAGCCAGTCCCAGGACCGGCCGCCCACGAGCACGGAGAAGGCGTTCGACATTGTCTCGACGGCCCGCGCAGGCACACCACGGGCGCAATCAAGCCCCTGGTGCAAGTGGACCGCCATTTCTTCCCCCTGCACACCGAGACGATAACGGCCGAAAACCAGGACGTCGCGGATCGAGGCGACGGACAAATGGTGACATCTGGCAGACAAAACACTTTGAGGGCCGAGTTTTCAAAGACTTGGAACTGCCTCCGGCTGGCGGGCTGGCCGGCGCGCGCCGGTGCGTTCGAACGCGCCTCGATTGCACGGATGTTGTTCCGATCCGTGCAGTTCCGTGAAGCCACGCAGTGCTCCGATGTGGCTCCCCCTCCGGGCGGCCACCCGGATCAGGGCGCCTCCACGCGATGAGCCGCTCTTCAGTGTCTGCCGGCGAAGGTTCCGTGGACAGCGGCGACGATCTCGACGCGCTTTTTGCCCAGCTCGAAGCCGAGCTGACTGGACCGGTTTTCGACCAGCCGGCCGGCGCTGAGACAGTCGACCCGGCCGCCGAACCATCCTCGGCCGAGCCGGCTGGGCGTCCCGAACGGCGCGAGGCCCAGCGGCTGTCACCGGAAGAGCTCGCGCGCGAAATACGTGTCACCGTTCGCGGTGCCGCCGCAGCCAAAGCCATCAACGTGTCCGAAACCGGCGTCCTGGCCGAAACCACGTCGCGGCTTCGGCCGGGCACCGTGGTCGAACTGATTATCACTTTCGACGGCGAGCGCCGGATGCTGCGCGCGACGATTGTCCGATCGATGGTCCACTCGCTCAACCCCACCACGTTCAGAACCGCGTTCAAGTTCGAGGAGCGCACCACTCTTCCGGAGCGCCGATAGCCATGGACATGCTGCCCACCCTGTGCACGGCGATGAAGCGCGCCGGCGGCGACGCGCTCGTGCTCCGGACCGGCGAATCACCACACGTACTCACGGGGAACGGGCGGCAGAACGTCGCGCGGGCCATCCTCTCCGCCAGCGCGCTCGAGGCGCTCGTGACGCAGATCTTCAGCGGTGACGGCCGCCAGACGCTGCAGGACGTCGGGCACGTCGTCGAGCAGGTGACCGTCCCGGAGGCCAGGCTCACGCTGTCGGCGCGCGCCGAACGCACCGGCGATCACGTGACGATCGAGCTCCGTGAAAGCGTGCCGGAACCAGCGGTCGTCGAGCTGGCGCCGATGGAGCCAGCGGCATCAGAGCCCGCTGTCGTGGAGGCCGCAGCGGACGTCGAGGTCGAGTTCGAGAGCGAGTTCGAGACCGCGCCCGCAGCCGACGCGCCGCAATGGTTCGAGGTGCCCATGTCGAGCGACGGCGACGGGGCGTTCGACGCGCTCCCGGCGTTTGCCTCAACCGGCGAGCCGGATGAACCGCACGAGGCGCCGGTCCACGAGATCGTCGCGCCCGAAATCGAAACGTTCACTGACGCACCCAGCGTGCGCTACGAAGAGTTGTTCCTGCGGGTACCTCCAGCGGTCGCGAGCCCCGACGAGGCGATGCCCGAGCCGTTCGCTGCGAGCGCCGCCGAAGCGCCAGGGCCTGATGTCACGGCGTGGACGTTCCGCGAGCACGCGCCCGTTTTCGACACCCCAACACCCGAGTTTCAACTTCCGGATTACGAGGAGTCCGCCGTGAGCGCTTCCCCAGATCTCCAGTTCGTCGAGCCGCCGAACGCCTCCGACCGGTCGCGCGCCGAAGGCCAGCCGGCCGGGCTCAGCGCCTGGGCCACGCGCGCCGCGTCGCTCGGCGCCACGGCGCTCTACCTGCGCGCCGATATGGCCCCAATGGCGCGGGTCGACGATCGCCTCGAGCCGCTGTCGGCCTTAGCCGTGGACTCGTGGCGTTTCGACGAACTGCTGGCCGAGTTCAACGGCGGTCGCGCCAAGGGATGGGAGGCCGGCGCGCACGGTGAATGGAGCTGGCATGTGCCCTCGGTCGGTCAGGTGAGCTGCTGGTCGTTCACCGACGACAACGGCCGCGGCCTGATGATGCGCCTGCGCCTTCAGGCGCCGACGCGCTCCTTCCTGAAGGTGATTCCACGCCGTGTGCGTGCCGCATGCGACGGCGATGGCCTCATCGTCGTCTCGGCGTCGACGGCGTCCGATCTGGCGGCCATCGCCGCAGCCGTTGGCGATCTGGCCGGGCGCCAGCGCGGCGGCTACGTCATCTCGCTGCGCGCCGCTGGCACGCCGCGCCACGACGTGTCGGGTGCGTTCGTCAGTCAGCGCGAGTTCAGCGGCAACGACGGCGACGTGGCGGCCGCCATCCGGGCGGCGGCCAGCGAGTCGCCCGACGTGCTGCTCGTCGCCCCACCGACCTCGGATGCCGCGATGCGCGAAGTGATCAACGCCGCGGAGGGCGGCCGCCTGGTGATCCTCGCGGTACTGGCGCCGACGTCGATGCAGGCACTGCGTGCGATCGTCGGACGCGGCTCTGCAGGCGGCGACGCCCAGATCCGGCTGGCCCTCGCCACGTCGTTCCGCGTCGCGTTTGCCTATCGGGTGCTGCAGCGCCTCGGCGGCGGGCGCACGGCCGTGCGCGACCTCGTCGCGGGTACGAGCGAGGTGTCGGCGATGCTGGCATCGGGCGACTTCCCGGGCATCTCGCGCCTCCAGCGCGAGGGCTCGATGAGCATGACCACGGTAGACGACGCGCTGGCACGCGCCGTACGCCTCGGCCACCTGTCGCTACGCCAGGCAGCCTCGCACGCCGTCGACAAAAAGTATCTCGTCAGCCTGGTTCGCTCCGGGCGCCGGCGCTCCGGCGCGAAGAGCGCGGCGGCGCCCACGGGGGTGCTCGAGCCGGTCAGTTCCGCACGCTCGAAGTGGGCGAGCGACTGAAACGCCCTAATAAGGCTGAGGCAGGTCGAGCGTGTCGTAGGGGCAGGTCTTCGGGACCGGCCCCCTTTTCAACGTACGGCGGTCGCTGAGGCGCGCAGCCATTCGGCGAAGACTTCGACACCCGCCTCGAAGGGTGTCTGCGGATCGTAGCCGAGCAGCGCCCGGGCCTTGTCGATACGGGCCCACGTCTGCGGCACGTCGCCGGCCTGCTCCGGCAGCCGCTCGATGCGCGCCTCGACCCCGAGCGCCCGCTCGAGCGCGGCAACCATCTCGGACAGACTCACCGTCCGGTTGTTGCCAAGATTCATGACTTCGTACATCGACCGGTCGTAGAGCATCGCCGCGCGAACACCGCGCACGATGTCGCCGACGAACGTGTAGTCGCGCCGCGTGCTGCCGTCCCCGAAGACGGGAATCGGCTGCCCGGCCAGCATCCGCCGCGCGAACGTGTGGATCGCGAGGTCCGGGCGCTGGCGTGGCCCGTAGACGGTGAAGAAACGCAGCGCGACGAAGCGCATTCCGTGGAGCCGGCTGTACTCCTGCCCGAGCCGCTCCCCGCTCACCTTCGTCCTGGCGTACGGACTGATCGGCTCGAGCACGTGATCGTCCTCGCTCCACGGCACGCGCGGATTGACGCCGTAGACGCTGCTCGACGAGCCGAATACGAACTGGCGCACGCCGCGGACTCTGGCGAACTCCAGCAGGTTCTGCGTGCCGGCGACGTTCGTGCGCTGGTAGGCGAGCGGCTCGGCAATCGACGGGCGCACGCCGACCTTTGCTGCCAGGTGCACGATGACGTCGACGGGGTCTTCGAGCCCGTCGAGGCTGCCGGGCTCGGCCACATCGGCCTGGACGAGGCGCCAGGCCGGGTGCCGGACCTGCCCGGCGATATTGGCGTCCTTGAGCGGGCGGGGATAGAACGGATCGAAATCGTCGACCACCGTGACGCGCCACCCGTCGGCGAGTAGTCCGTCCACGAGGTGGCTGCCGATGAACCCGGCGCCGCCGGTAACCAGGGCGTGTTTCATCAGTCGGCGGCTGGAAAACTACCCGGCGACAGGGGCCGGCCGCGCGGGCTCCGCCTCGAAGAACAAGTCGATGATCTCGTCGAGCGCCGCCAGGCTGTCGGCGGTGTTGACGCGCGAGCGCAACAACGAGCCGCCGTCGAGCCCCTTCGAGTACCACGCGCACAGCGCGCGTACTTTGTTGATCACCCACCGCTCGCGCCCGCGGGCGGGCGCGTGACGGCTGGCGTCGTCGAGTTGTCCTGGGGCACGGTGCCTGAACCCGTCGGCCTCCGAGGCTCGCTCGTCGAGCAGCATCTGGATATAGGTCCGCAGGAACTCCCCGCGCTGGCGTGACGAGATCTGGGCCGGCTCGTCGCCCGCGGCCAGCGCCGCTGCCTGCGCCAGGATCCAGGGGTTGCGCAGCACGCCGCGGCCCACGAGCACGCCGCTGACCCCCGAGCGTAGACGCTCGAGAATCTCGTGGGGCTCGACGCAGTCGCCGCTGCCGAGCACCGGGATGTCGAGATCGGCGGCCACCTGCGCCACGAGGTCCCAGTCGGCACGGCCAGTGTAAGACTGCTCGGCGGTGCGGCCGTGGATGGTCACCGCGGCGGCGCCGGCATCCTGCACACGACGCGCGAGGTCGGGCGCATTGCGCGACACGTCGTTCCAGCCGGCGCGCATCTTCACCGTGACAGGAATGCGCACCGCACGAGTCATGGCGCGAATCACCGCCTCGGCGTGCTCGGGCTCGCGCATCAGGCTGCAGCCGGCGTTGTGCTTGGCGATCTTCGGCACCGGGCAGCCCATGTTCACGTCTACGATGTCGGCGCCCATGCCCTCGACGATTTGCGCCGCCGCCGCCATTTTGTCCGGGTCGCCGCCGAAGACCTGAATCGAGACCGGCCGCTCCTCCTCCGTGTACTCGGCGTACTCGAGCGTGCGATCGATGCCGCGGACGAGGCCCTCCGACGACACCATTTCGGTGACCACGAGGCCGCATCCGCCATGGCGCTTCACAAGACGGCGGAACGCGGTGTCGGTCATGCCCGCCATGGGCGCAACCACCAGCGGCGAATCCAGCGTCACCGATCCAATCTTCACGCGCGCGTTCTCCCGACTCGCATCACCCGCCCTACCCGCAATCCGCGGCGACGCCGCGGCTCTAATACACCTTCACGTCCGCCGCATCCACTTCGACGCTGACCGCCTGACCGATCAGATCGACGGAGAGCACCAGGCGCGCCTTCTCGTTCTTGCGCATCAGCCGGCCCACCACGCCCTTGAGCGGCCCATGCGACACCTCCACCATCATCCCTTCACGAATCATCGGGCAGGGATCGAAAGCGAGCTCGCTTTCGACGAGCTGGCGGATACCCAGGATTTCGTACTCGGGGATGGCGGCAGGCTCGCCATTCACGGAGACGATGTTCACGACACCGCCGCACTTGAGCACGTGCAGGCGCTCGCGCGGATCGAAGCGGGCGAAACAGTACCCTGGGAACAGCGGCCAGTCGATTTTCTTCTTGCGATCCTTCCAGCGGCTCCACCGCGCCACGGTCGGCAGGAACGCCTCGATCGATCGCTGCTCGAGCTGCGTCCGCACCACCTGTTCGTGGCGCGACTTGGTCCAGATCGCGAACCAGCTTATGGCGCCGTCGCCCGACGCTTCCCCGCGCGGCGCCCCGGCCATCCGCTATTACCGCGACGCCGGCGCGGCTTCAGCTGGGGCCGCCGCGGTGTTCTGCTGCTTGCGCCGCTTGTCGAGCGCCTGTTCGTAGGCGCGCTTCAGCTCGTCGTTGCGCCAGGTCACGGTGGCCTGTTGACGCAGCTGATCGAGGTATTTCAGGAGTTCGACCTGCCGCTTCTGGTCGCCCACCTTGTTCCCGATTTCGTTGCGTGCCTGCTCGAATGTCTTGACCCGGATTTCGCTGCGCGTCTCGATCTTCAGCAGCTGATAGCCGCGCGGCGTGCGCAGCGGCTCGGTGACCTCGCCGACCGGCACGGCATCGAGCACTTTCTGCAGCCGCGGGTCGAGCTCGTCGTGGTTGATGGGGCCAATCAGGCCGCCGTTGGCTTTGGAAGGCGCGGCCGAGAAGTCGGCCGCGAGACGGGCAAAGGGCTCGCCCGCGAGCAGTCGCCTGCGGATGTCCTCGGCCTTGGCCTTGGCCTCGTCGTCCTGCGCGACGTTGATTCCGCGATCGCTCGTGGGCACCTCGATGAGCAGCTCGCGCAGCGTCAGCTCGGACGGTGTCGTGAAGTCGCGCGCATGGGCGGCATAGTAGGCGCGCGCCTCTTCGTCGTTGACGCTGATCTTGTCGTGGACTTCGACCCGCTGCACTTGCGAGACGATCATCTGACGTTCGAGGTTGCGCTTCAGATCGGCCATGGTCAGGCCTTCCTGCTTCAGCGCCGCCGCGAACTTCTGCTCGTCATCGAGATTGTTCTGTTTCTTGATGTTGCCGACGATGCTGTTGAACTGCTCCTCGCCCATCGCATATCCGAGTTCGCGTCCACGCTGGATGAGCAGGAGCTCGTCGACGGAGGTGAGGATGAGATCGGGCGTGATTTCGGCGATGGCCGTGCGAAGCTGCGGGCTGGTCGGCGACACGTTTCCGAGCTCGGGGCGGTTGCGCAGCTCGGCCACCTGCCGCTGCTCGAACTCCGACTTCGTGATGATCTCGCCGTTGACCTTCACGAGCACCTGCTCGAAGATTTCCGCGCCGAGCGGCACTCCTGACGCGAGCGCCACGACAAGCGCCATGGCCGGCGCGACACGCGATCTGAACATCGTCAATCCTTCCCAAACACCGGCGGAACGGCCGAGCCAATCCCTTCGGCATCAATATTTTACCCGACCGTCACCGCAACGCCCGCAACAGCCCCCCGATGCGGGTGAACATGCCGCCCTCGGCCCGTGGATCCGCTTCGGGGCGCCGCAAGATCTCCTGCTTCGTGAACCCCGCGGTCACCTGGCCGGCCGTCGCCCTGGCGGTCCACCAGCTGGGGGCCGCGGCCGGCCGGGCCGGCGCCTTACGGCCGGGGCGATCCGGGAGGCCAGGCCGCGGGGCCGGGCTGGTTCCCGCCCCTCGCCGTTCTGGGCTCTTCCCGGGGCCTGAAACCACGGTATCCAAGGGCGCATCCAGGTTCAGCTTCAAGGACACGGGAGGAACCAGAGTGGCCCCAGGCCGCTCGGCGACTACTTTCATGAGGCGCACCGGGTCGATCCGGGCATTCTGTCTGAACCTTATGACGACGGCCTGGCCCTCACGGTCGATGGATTCCACTCCAAGCTGGTCGGCGGCAATGCGGATGCGGCCATACTCGACCAGGTTCAGTACGGACGGCGGCATCTCGCCGTAGCGATCGCGGATCTCGTCCACCACGCGGGCCAGCTCCGGATCGGTCCGCGCCGACGCCACCTTGCGGTAGACCATCAGCCGCTGGTTCATATCGGGCACGTAGTCGTCGTCGATCTTGAGGTCCACGCGCAAGTTGACCATCGCCCGCACGTCGTCCTGCAGGTCCTCGCCTTTCAGTTCGCGCACCGACTCCTCGAGCAGCTTCATATACATGTCGAAGCCGACGGTGTCGATGTGGCCGCTCTGCTCGCCGCCGAGGAGGTTGCCGGCGCCGCGAATTTCGAGGTCGAGCGCGGCCACGCGGAAGCCGCTGCCGAGGTCGCTGAACTCCTTGATCGCGGCAAGCCTCTTGCGGGCCACCGGCGAGAGCGACTCCTGCGGTGGCGTCAGCAGGTAGGCGTAGGCCGGGCGATCCGAGCGGCCGACCCGGCCGCGCAGCTGGTACAGCTGCGACAGGCCGTAGCGATCGGCGCGGTTGATGATGATGGTGTTGGCGTTGGGGATGTCCAAGCCGTTCTCGACGATGGTCGTCGCCAGCAGCAGGTCGAACCTGCGCTCGACGAACCCGAGCATCGCGCGCTCCAGTTCGTCCTCTCCCATTTGGCCATGCCCGATGCCGATCTTGGCCTCGGGGACCAGCCGCTGCAGCAGCGCTCCAATGGAAAAGATGGACTCCACGCGGTTGTGGACGAAGTACACCTGGCCACCGCGCGCGAGCTCGTTGCGGACCGCGCGTTCGATGACCGCGGCGTCGAATTTCACCACGTTGGTCTGAATCGACAGCCGGTCTTTCGGCGGCGTCTCGATCACCGACATGTCGCGGATCCCCACGAGCGACATGTTGAGTGTGCGCGGAATCGGCGTCGCCGTGAGCGTGAGCACGTCCACCTTCTTGCGCATCTGCTTGATGCGCTCCTTGTGCGCCACGCCGAATCGCTGCTCCTCGTCCACGACGAGCAGCCCAAGGTCCTTGAACACGACGTCCTTCGACAGCAGCCGGTGGGTGCCGACGAGGATGTCGACCTTGCCCTCGGCCGCCTTGTCGAGTGCGTCCTTGATCTCCTGCTTGGTCCGAAAGCGGCTCACCATGTCGACCGCCACCGGAAAGCCGGAGAAGCGTTCGACGAGCGTCTTCTGGTGCTGGAACGCCAGGACCGTCGTGGGTGCCAGCACGGCCACCTGTTTGCCGTCCATCACCGCCTTGAACGCCGCTCGCATCGCCACCTCGGTCTTGCCGTAACCGACGTCGCCGCAGAGCAGGCGATCCATCGGCGTCGCCGTCTCCATGTCCCGCTTGATGTCGTCGATCGACGTGGCCTGGTCGGGGGTCAGCTCGTACGGGAAGGCGCCCTCGAACTCCTCCTGCCAGTGCGTGTCGGGAGCGAAGGCGAACCCGGCGACGGCCTTGCGCTGCGCGTAGAGCTTGAGCAGCTCCTCCGCCATGTCGCGCATCGCCTTCTTGACCCGCGACTTGGCCTTCTCCCAGGTCGTGCCGCCGAGCCGATCGAGCGCCGGCCGCGATCCGCCGGTGTATTTCTGAATCAGATCGAGGCGCTCGACGGGAACGAACAGCTTGGCGTCGTCGTGATAGCGGAGCTCCAGGAATTCCTGCGGCGCCTGGCTCCCGCTGACACCGAGCTGCTTGAGGCCGACGAATTCGCCGATGCCGTGATCCACGTGCACAACGAGATCGCCGACCTTGAGGTCGCGCAGGTCGGAGAGAAACGCCTTGGCGACGCCAGGACGGCCCTCGCCGGCGCGGCGCTCTTCATCGAAGACGTCGCGCTCGACGTAGACCTGGAGCGCCGCATCGGTCAGGCGGAAGCCGCGCGAGACGGCGCCGACCGCGACGAACACCGCGGCCGCGTGCGCCTCCTCAGCCCGTTCCACCGGCACGGCCACGATGTCGTAGTCGCGCAGGATTTCCACCGCGCGCTCGGCCCGGCCAGGGCTGTCGGCGACGAAGAGCACCGTGTCGCCGCGCTCGCGTGCCTGGCGCACGTCTGCGATCCAGTCGCCGACGCGGCCGTGAAACTCCATGGCCGGCTGGCATCGCACTTCGCGAACGCCCGATCCCGGCTCGCCGAGCGCCAGCTCCTCGAGTTTCGGCGACGGCTCGACACGCTCGACCAGGTCGTCCCAGGTCACGAAGGCCGCGGCGGGCGGCGGCAGGTGGGAGCGGCCGCGACTGCCCGCATCGCCGTAGCTGGCGTCGAGCTGCTCGCGGACGCGGATCGCGTGCTCGGCCACCTGTTCGGGCTCGGACGTCAGCACCCGGACGCTGCGCGAGGACAGGAACTCGAGCATCGACACGAGCGGCGCATCCGCCTCGGGGTCCTCACCCGCGAAGACCTCGCGTACCGGCATGACCACGACGTGATCGACGGCGCTGGTCGATCGCTGGGTGGCGGGGTCGAAGCGCCGCAGCGTCTCCACCATGTCGCCGACGAATTCGAGCCGCACCGGCTCCACATCCGATGCTGCGAAGATGTCCACGATGCCGCCACGGACGGCAAACGACCCGTGCTCCTCCACCGGGTCTTCGCGTGCAAAGCCGGCGTCGGCGAGCAGATCGGCCAGATCGTGCGGCGCGATCTCGGTGCCGGACCGGATCTCGATCGAGGCGCGGCGCAGGCGGTCTGGCGGGCTGACGCGCGGCAGCAGCGCGGCGGCGGACACGATGACCAGCCGGGCCTGTCCCGTGGCCGCGAGATACAACGCCCGTGCGCGGGCAGCGGCCACCTTGAAGTGCGGCGACATCCCCCGGTAGGGATCGACCTGCAGCGACGGACACGGGACGACGGCGGACTCTGCAGCCGACGCGGCGGCGCCCTCGAGGGCGGCAAAGAAGAAGCGCGCGTCGCCGGTGAGCTGTTCGACGTCGCGATCGGTCGGAACGATGAGCAGCGTCAGACCGGGACGAGCGCGGGCTGCCGCCACGGCGGCAAACGCCTTGGCGGCCGGACTCAGGCCGGCGATGCTGGGCGCCGGGCGATCGAACTCGAGGCGCGAGGCGGTGCGGGCAAACAGCGCGCGCAACGCGAGGGAGGGCGTGGAGGGCACTGTTGTCGAAGCTCCACTCTCCGCTACGGAGTACCGTGCGACCGGGTGCGCTCGATCAGGCGCGTCGTGGAGAAGCCCTCGGCAACCTCCACCCGCACGACCCGCCCGCCCCGCGCCTCGACGACGTCGCGACCAACGATGCTGTCGGCGCCCCAGTCCGCGCCTTTGACCAGCACGTCCGGCTGCACGCGCTTGATGAGGGCGTGCGGCGTGTCTTCGTCGAAGATCACCGCGAGATCGACGCACCCGAGCGCCGACAACACCTCGGCGCGTTCGCGTTCGGGGTTGATGGGGCGTTCGGGGCCCTTGCTGGTCCGCACGGATCGATCGGAGTTCACACCGACGACCAGCACTGCGCCGAGGCGGCGGGCAGCCTGGAGATACCGGACGTGACCGGGGTGCAGGAGGTCGAACACACCGTTGGTGAACACCACGGTCCCGCCGGTCCCCTGGACGCGCGCCGCCAGGGCCACGGCGCCGTCGACGGTACCAGCCGAAGGCGGGGGCGCCTTCATGGCTGCGCGTCCCGGTTCGCATCGGAGATGCCGATGCCGCCGTCGAATGTCCATCGGTGCCGCGGCCGGTAGATTCCGGTGTCTTTCAGCGGTGACGCCACACGGAACGAGTAGAGCAGGCGGTGATAGTCGTACGGCACGCCATCCTGCCGGTGCACGGCGACGTCGAGCTTGTATGCCCCCGCCACCAGATCCAGGCGGTCGATGTCCACGGCGAATGTGCCCTCGCCTGACCACTCCCCCGGTACCCTACCCTCGATCTGTGTGTTGGTGCCGAAGCAGCAGACGCCGTCGGCCGTGAAGATGCCGATGCCGAAGACGAAGTCGGACAGTGGGCGCACGGCACGCACTCGCGCCCGGATCCGCATCGGCTGGCCCGACTCGAATACGTGCGCCGGCTGTCCATCGTCGCGCAGGAGCTCCACCTGCTCGATGATCGCTTCCTGTGAGCCCCAGCGCCCGGCGCTTCCCTGAGCCGCCTCGGCGCGGCTCGCGGCCGGCGGCTGCGCTGCGGGAGGCTCCGTCCGATTCTCGGTCCCGGCCACCTCGGTCAGGTACGCGTCCACAACGCGCTTGGGATCGCCGTGCGCGCGCACCCGTCCATCGTCGAGCCACAGCGTCTCGTCGCACAGTCGCGTGATCAAGTCGAGGGTATGGGTCACGAGCACGATGGTTTTGCCCCGGCGGCGGAACTCCGCGAACTTTTCGAGGCACTTGTGCGTGAACGCTTCGTCGCCAACCGCCAGCACCTCGTCCACCAGGAGGACGTCGGGATCGACGTTGATGGCCACGGCGAATCCCAACCGCATGTACATGCCTGACGAGTAGGTCTTCACTGGCTCGTCGATGAAATCGCCGAGTTCGGAGAAGGCGACGATCTCGTCGAACCGCCGTGCCACCTCGGCCTTTGAGAGGCCCAGCATCATGCCGTTGATGAACACATTCTCCCGCCCCGAAATCTCCGGGTGGAACCCGGCACCGAGCTCAATGAGCGCCGACACGCGGCCCGATACATGGATCGTGCCCGACGACGGCTTGCCGATACCGGCGATGAGCTTCAGCAGGGAGCTCTTCCCCGAGCCGTTGCGACCAATGATGCCGAGCGTGCTGCCCTGACGCACGTCGAGGGTCACGCCGTCGAGCGCTTGGAAAACGCCGTCGGGCCGGAGATTCTTCAACACGCCGCCACTCAGCAGTGCGCTTTTGAGCGTGCCGAAGCTCTTGCGGCGGCCGTAGCGCCGGTAGATCTTGTGAACGTCGCGTACTTCGACGGCGTGCATGAGACGGTTCACACTTCCTCGGCCAGCGTATCGCGGAGCCGATCGAACACGAAGTAGCCGAGGAGCAGAACGAGCAGGGCGAACGCGCCCAGTACCAGCAATGGCCGCCAGCCGGTAAACGGCCCGTCGAAGAACAGCACCTCCTGATACGCCACCGCCAGGTGGGTGAACGGATTGAGCGCGAACACCGTCCGGAAGCGCTCCGGTACCTCGGCGACGGTGTAGAGAATCGGTGTGCCCCAGAACCAGAGCGTCAGCAGATTACCCAGCAGGTCGCGGATGTCCCTGAAGTGCACGGTCAGACTGGAAAGCAGCAGCGACAGCCCGAGCGTGAGCGCCAGTTGCACAAGGATGATCATCGGCAGCCAGACCAGATCGCCCGAGATCACGGGGCGGCCGTACGAGATCGCGACCCCCGCGAACACCAGCAGACCCAGACAGAAGTTCACGAGCCCGGTGAGCACGGTGACCGCCGGCAGGATTTCGGCGGGAAACAACACCTTGCGAATCAGGTTGCCGCCCGCAACGAGCACGCTGCAGCTTTCGAGCAACGAGGACTGGAACCAGGTCCAGGGGAGGATGCCGCAGAACAGAAACAGCGCGTACGGCTCGGGCCGCGTGCCCGCACGCGCGCCGCTCAACACCACCGTGAAGACGAACGTGTAGATACCAAGGAGCAGGAGCGGGTTGACGAAGGTCCACAGGAAGCCGAGGACCGACCCGCGGTAACGCGCTTTCAGTTCACGCGCGACGAGGCTGGAGATGAGCGCCCGGTAGCGGAAGACCTGTCGAAGGTTGGCAAGCACTGCCGGGCGGCAGTCTATCGCGGTTAGACCCGGGTCCGGGCGCGCGACGCCACCTGGAGCCGGATGAGCGCTTTCATCATCGCGACCCGCGCGCGCTCGAAATCCATGTCGGCGCGCGGGCCGGCCAGGAGCTCTTCGGCGCGGACCTTGGCCGCTTCGGCCCGTCTCGCATCGATGTCCTGTGCCCGTTCGGCAATCTGCGCCAGCACCGTGACCCTGTCGGGCAGCACCTCGACGAAGCCGAACGCAATGGCCAGGTAGTGCTTCTCCTGGCCGATGCGGTACCACAGCTCGCCAACTTGTAGCGAGGCGAGGAGCGGCGCGTGTCCTGGCAGCACGCCGAAGTAGCCCTCCGCGCCGGGCACCTGCACCTCGTCCACCTGTTCGGTGACCAGGGCCCGGTCGGGGGTGACGATCTCGAGTGTGAGCGACGTGGGCAACGCCATGGTGCCGGCCTAGGCCGCTGCCTTCGCAGCCTTTTCGATGGCCTCCTCGATGGTGCCGACCATGAAGAACGCCTGTTCGGGCAGTGCGTCGTGCTTGCCCTCGACGATCTCCTTGAAGCCGCGCACCGTGTCGGCCACCGAGACGTACTTGCCCTTCAGACCGGTGAACTGCTCGCCGACGAAGAACGGCTGCGACAGGAACCTCTGGATCTTGCGGGCGCGCGTCACCGTGAGCTTGTCGTCTTCCGAGAGCTCGTCGATGCCGAGAATCGCGATGATGTCCTGCAGGTCCTTGTAGCGCTGGAGCACCTGCTTGACCGACCGCGCCACGCCGTAGTGTTCGTCGCCGATGACGCGCGGGTCGAGGATGCGCGATGTCGAGGCGAGCGGATCCACGGCCGGGTAGATGCCGAGCTCGGCGATCTGCCGCGACAGGTTGGTGGTGGCGTCGAGGTGGGCGAAGGTCGTCGCCGGCGCCGGATCGGTGTAGTCGTCGGCGGGCACGTAGATCGCCTGCACCGACGTGATCGAGCCCTTCTTGGTCGACGTGATGCGCTCCTGCATCTGGCCCATTTCCGAGAGCAGCGTCGGCTGGTAGCCCACGGCCGACGGCATGCGGCCGAGCAGTGCCGACACCTCGGAACCCGCCTGCGTGAAGCGGAACACGTTGTCGATGAAAAGGAGCACGTCCTTGTTCTCGGCGTCGCGGAAGTACTCCGCAACCGTCAGCGCCGACAGGCCGACGCGGAGGCGCGCACCCGGCGGCTCCGTCATCTGGCCGTAGACCAGCGCGGCGCGCGACTTCGACAAGTCCTTCGCGTCGATCACGCCCGATTCCTGGAACTCGAGCCACAGGTCGTTGCCCTCGCGGGTGCGTTCGCCCACGCCGCCGAACACCGACACACCGCCGTGCTTCATGGCGATGTTGTTGATGAGCTCCATGATGATGACGGTCTTGCCGACGCCGGCGCCGCCGAACAGGCCGATCTTGCCGCCCTGAAGGTACGGCTCGAGCAGGTCGATCACCTTGATGCCGGTCTCGAACATGCGCAGCTCGGTGGACTGCTCTTCGAGCGTCGGTGCGTTACGGTGGATCGGCCAGTGTTCCTTCGCCAGCACCGGGCGGTCGGGGAAGTCCACCGGTTCCCCAAGCACGTTCAGCACGCGGCCGAGCGTTTCGGGGCCGACCGGCACCTTGATGGCATCCCCGGTGTCGATCACGTCCATCCCGCGCGTCATACCGTCGGTCGGTTTCATGGCCACCGCGCGCACACGGTTCTCGCCCAGGTGCTGCTCGACCTCGGCGACGACGTCGATCTTCTCGACGCCCGGCCGGGCCTCGGAGACGATGCGCACGGCGTTGTAGATCTCCGGCAACCCGCCGGTGAACTCGATGTCGATGACGGGCCCGATGACCTGGACGACTTTTCCTGTGCGTGCCATTCCTCTTTCCTTCTCTCCAGTAGGTGGCTGCGGCAGCATCTGGCAAACCGGCTCAACGCCGGTTCGCGACTAGACCCGCCTACCGTTACGTCGCCGATGCGCCGGACACGACTTCGATGATCTCGCGGGTGATGGCGGCCTGCCGCACCTTGTTCATGTAGAGCGTCAGGTCCTCGATCATCTCGGCGGAGTTGCGCGTGGCCGCATCCATGGCCGTCATCTGCGCCGCGAAGAACGCCGCGTTCGATTCGAGGAGCGCGCGGTAGACCTGCACTTGCACATGGCGCGGCAACAGGTCGGCGAAGATCTGTTCGGGCGCCGGCTCGAAGATGTAGTCCACGGTGGGCGCACCCGCCTCCAGTTCGAGCCGGGGAATCGGGAGCAGCCGCTCGACCACGAGCTTCTGGGTCATCACCGACTTGAACTCGTTGTAGACCAGGTAGACGCTGCCGACGCGGCCCGAGGTGAACTCGTCGATCGCCGCGTTCGCCACGTCGACGGCGTGGGAAAACGACAACCGCTGGAAGATGGCGACGGCCTCGTATCGCACGTCGAATCCGCGACGCCGGAAGAACTCGCGGCCCTTGCGCCCGATCAGGCCCAGTGCGATTTCACGGCCCTGTCCTTCCGTGGTGATGAACTGTCCCGCGGCCTTGATGACGTTGGAGTTGAAGCTGCCACACAGGCCACGGTCGGCGGTGATCACGATCAGCAGGACCGGCGCGCCCGCCTTGTCCGGCATCCGCAGCAGGGGATGCGCGTCGGGCTCGACGCGTGAGACCAGGCTGTTGAGGACGCGCAGCATGCGCTGCGCGAACGGCCGCGCCGACACCACGCGGTCCTGCGCCCGCTTGAGGCGCGAGGCCGCGATCATTTTCATCGCCTTGGTAATCTGCTGCGTCGATTTGACGGCGCGGATCCGGCGACGGAGGTCAATCAGGGACGGCATGGCAGGCTCGAGTCGTTCCTAGGCGACGGCCACGGCGCCACGCATCGCGGCGAACTGCTGCCCGAAATCCTTCAACGCCGCTTCGATCGCCGCCTTGAGCTCGTCGTCGATGATCTTCTTTTCCGCGATGCCGCTCAGCACCGCGGCGTGACGCGTCTCGAGGAAGCGATACAGGTCTTCCTCGTAGCGGCGCACGTCCTCGATGGCAACGGCGTCGAGGAAGCCCTTGGTGGCGGCGTAGACGATCATCACCTGCTTTTCGACCGCGAGCGGCGAATATTGCGGCTGCTTGAGGATCTCGACCAGCCGGCGGCCTCGATTGAGCTGCGCCTGTGTCGCCTTGTCGAGATCGCTGCCGAACTGCGCGAACGCCGCCAACTCGCGATACTGGGCCAGGTCGAGCCGCAGCGTGCCCGCCACCGAGCGCATGGCACGAATCTGGGCCGATCCGCCGACGCGCGACACCGAATTGCCGACGTTGATGGCCGGGCGCACGCCCTGGTGGAAGAGGTCGCTCTCGAGGAAGATCTGCCCGTCCGTGATCGAGATGACGTTGGTCGGAATATAGGCCGACAAGTCACCCGCCTGCGTCTCGATGATCGGGAGCGCGGTGAGCGAACCGCCACCCTTGGCGTTGTTCAATTTCGCGGCGCGCTCGAGCAGCCGTGAGTGCAGGTAGAAGACGTCGCCCGGGTACGCCTCGCGGCCCGGCGGCCGGCGCAGCAGCAGCGAGATTTCGCGATACGACTGGGCGTGCTTCGACAGATCGTCATACACGACGAGGGCATGCCGGCCTGAGTCGCGGAAGAACTCACCAATCGCACAGGCCGAGTAGGGCGCGATATACAGCATCGGCGCCGGATCGGATGCGGTCGCGGCCACGACGACGGTGTAGCTCATCGCGTCGTACTCTTCGAGGGTGCGGACGACCTGCGCCACCGTGGACTGCTTCTGCCCGATCGCGTTGTAGATGCAGATGACGCCCTTGCCGCGCTGGTTGATGATCGTGTCCACCGTCACGGCGGTCTTGCCGGTCTGCCGGTCGCCGATAATCAACTCGCGCTGCCCGCGGCCGACCGGCACCATGCCGTCGATGGCCTTGAGACCGGTCTGGAGCGGCTCCTTCACTGGCTGCCGATCCACCACACCGGGAGCGATGCGCTCGATGGGAAGGAACTCCGTGGTCGCGATCGGGCCCTTGCCGTCGATCGGCTGACCCAGCGCGTTGACGACGCGGCCGAGCATCGCCTCGCCGACGGGCACCGACATGATGCGGCCGGTGCGCTTCACGAGATCGCCTTCACCAATCTCCTTGGCGCCGCCGAGCAGCACCGCGCCGACGCTTTCCTCTTCGAGGTTGAGCGCGATGCCAAACACGCCCTTGGGGAACTCGAGCATCTCGCCGGCCATGACGCGCTCGACGCCGTGGACGCGGGCGATGCCGTCACCGACCGAGATGACGCTACCGACCTCGGCGACATCGATCTCGATGGAGTGGCTGCCCAGTTGGTCGCGAATGATCTTGGAGATTTCGTCGGCTCTGATGTCCATGTCGTTCCTTCTCGTCCCGTGCGTTCCGCGTGCGCCCGGCGCTCAGCGGTTTTCCGCGAGCCGCCCTTTCAGTTTCGCCAACTGTGTCGCCAGGCTGCCGTCGTACACCATCGTGCCGATGCGCGCGACGACGCCGCCGATGAGCGCCGGATCCACTTTCGTCGTTACCGTGACCTCGCGCGCCGTGGCGGCGCTGAGCCGCTGCTGCAGGGCGGCCTGCTGGGCCGGCTCGAGCGGGATCGCGGTCGTCACCTCGGCTTCGAGTACCCTGCGCTGCTCTCGCAGCTTTGCCTGGAAAGCCTCGAGCACGTCGGGCAGCAGCACGAGCCGATCGCGATCAGCGAGCATCGCCAGCAGCTTTCCAACTGGCGCGGTGAACTGCGCGCGGTGTACGAGCGCCTCGACGAGGGCCTTCTTGCTGGTGGGCGGTACGCTCGGGCTCTCGAGCGCTCGCTGCAGATCGGTGTGTCCTTTGATGAGAGACGTGATCGAGGAGAGTTCCTGCTCGACCTGACCTGGATCCGATTCCTCGACCGCCACGTCGAACAGCGCGCGGGCGTACCGGACTGCGGATGCGCGGCTGCTCATCGGGTCCTCACGGAGTCGTTGCGGGTGACCGTCGTGGAGTCAAACAACGTGGTCGCCTCCAGGCGTAGCGGGCATCGCCGGCGGGTGCCGCGGGCCTCCGTGGCCGGCCGCATCCACATTGCGAGCTTGTACCTCAAAGGCACAAACGTCTCTTTATATCACGGAAAAGAGGCTAATTGTAAGGCGGTATCTCCTGGCGCGCTTCGCGGCCGGGCTCAGTTCCGGCCGGTCAGCTGCTCGTACAGCCGGTTCAACTCCTCCTCGCTGTCGAAGGCGATTTCAATGGCTCCGCCCGCGCCGCGCCGCACGATCGTCACTTTCGCCCCGAGGGCGAAGCGCATCTTCTCTTCGGCCGCCCGCGTATGGACGTCTGGCGGCGACGGTTCCGCGCGCTCGACCTTCGGCGGGGGCGGCGCCGCGAGCCGCTTCACCAGGGCTTCGGTGTCGCGGACGGACAGCGACCGCGAGATCACTTCGCGCGCGGCGTGGCGTTGCGCGGCCGCATCGGGAAGCGCGAGCAGGGTCCGCGCATGCCCCATCGTGAGCGACCCGGCGGCCAGGTCGGCGCGGACCTCATCGGGCAGCTTGAGCAATCGAATGAAGTTGGCGACCGAACTGCGATCCTTCCCCACCGCGGCGGCGATTTGTTCCTGGGTCAGCGCGAACTGGTCGGCGAGGCGCTGGTAGGCAATCGCCTCGTCCACGGGATTTAGGTTCTCCCGCTGGACGTTCTCGATGAGTGCGAGCTCGAGCAGTTCCCGGTCCGACCCCTCGGCCATCTCGCGCACGACGACCGGCACTTTCAGCAGGCCGGCGCGCTGCGCCGCACGCCACCGGCGCTCGCCGGCAATGATGCGATAGCTGCCGCCAGGCAGCGGGCGGACCAGAATCGGTTGAATGATGCCCTTCGCCGTGATGGATCGCGCGAGCTCCTCGAGTTTCTCCTCGTCGAACTGCATGCGCGGCTGCAGCTCGTTCGGCGAAAGACGATCGAGGTCCACCTCGAGCGTACCGCTCGCAACAGCAGGGGCCACGTCGGGAATCAGGGCGCTGAGGCCCTTGCCGAGTGCTGGGCGTTTTTCCACTGAATTTCCTCGAAAAACGCGCGCTACGCAGCGTTGCGCGCCAGGAGCTCCTGCGCGAGCGCCACGTAGGCTGCGGCTCCGCGCGACTTGGCGTCGTACAACACGCCGGGGATTCCGTGGCTGGGCGCCTCACTCAGCTTCACGTTCCTCGGGATGATCGTGTTGAACACTTTTTCTCGGAAGAACTCGCGCACGTCGCGCGCGACCAGTTGACCAAGGTTGGTCCGCTCGTCGTACATCGTGAGGAGCACGCCTTCGATGTCGAGCACGGGATTGAACGACGCGCGCACGCGTCGCATCGTGCCGACGAGATCGGCCAGCCCCTCGAGCGCGAAGTACTCACAGTGCAGCGGGATCAAGACGGCGTCGGCGGCCACGAGCGCGTTGAGCGTGAGCAGGCCGAGCGAGGGCGGACAATCGATGAACACGTAGTCGAAAGACGGACGCAGCGCGTCGGTGACACGCTTGAGCCGCCGCTCGCGCGCCGGCATCGGGACAAGCTCGATCTCGGCACCGGTCAGGTTGCGATCGGTCGGGATGAGTGACATTGAAGGCACCGGCGTCGGCGCAACAAAACTGGCCGCATCGGCATCAGACAGCAGCGCCTCGTAGACGGTGCCGCCAGGAGCGCGCTGACCGCGCAGGCCGATGCCGCTCGTGAGGTTGCCTTGGGGATCGAGATCGACGAGCAGCACCCGCCGCCCTGCGCGCGCGATTGACGTCGCGACGTTGATTGCGGTTGTAGTCTTCCCGACCCCGCCCTTTTGGTTGGCAACGGCGACAACCCGACAGCGCCCCGTGGACGGGTTACTAATTTCTGTCATACAGTCTAAATTCAAGGCGCGGCGGGTTGCGAGGTCATGAATCTAGCGCAGGCTGGTGTGCTGGTCAATGGCGATGGAGAGAAATGTTCCACGTGGAACGAGTGGACTGAGCGACTGACGCGTCAACTTCCAGTTGGATTGTTCCACGTGGAACGCCTGTCCCGCTTTCCAATAACCATGAGCTGCGAACGGCCGCTTTCATCCAACCCGTGGGTGCCAAGCGCCACGAGGAGCGGGGGTAAGAGTACTGGTGATTCAGACGCGGTCCTGAAATGAAGGATTCTCCCTCCTGGACGGACGAACGACTCGAGGGCCGCGAAGACCTTGACCTCGACCCGCACTGCCCGCACTGACAGCACGTCGAACGCTTCATGGAAGGACGGGTTCGAGAGCAACGTCTCGTGGCGTGATGTCTCGACCGTCGCGCCTAGACCCAACTCTCGCGCGGCCTCTCGAAGAAACACGGACTTCCTCGTTTTGACCTCGATCATGACGAGGCGGACGCCAGGCAGAGCCAGCGCGAGCGGAAGCGCCGGCGAACCGCCGCCAGAACCGATGTCGATGAGAGTCGAGGCGCCGTTAGCAAAGGGAGCTGCGAGTAACGGCTCAATCAACAGACGATCCAGCCCTTCCTGTGTGGGCTCATCGAGGTTCAGACCCGTCAGATTGATCTTCCGGTTCCACTTGGCCAGCAGCTGAAAATAGGTCCAGAGCCTGTCACCTAGCGGCGCCTTGATCGAAAGGTTGGCTTTTCTGGCACGCCTCGATAGCCTGTCCTTGAACTCCCGCTCGGTCATGCCGGTGTCCGCCGTCAGACCTGTCGAGACAGGTAAGCGTTCAGAACCGCGACCGCCGCCGGCGTTACTCCTGGGATACGCGACGCCTGGCCGATGGTCTGAGGAGCAATCTGAGTGAGTCGTTGCACCACCTCGTTCGAGAGGCCCGGGACGCGGCCATATGAGAAGCCGGCCGGAATAGGGCGGCGTTCGGACCGACGGAGGCGTTCGACTCTGGCCGCCTCCTGCTTTAGATACCCCTCATATTTGACCGCGGTCTCGAGACTGATGAGATCCAAATCATCATCGACGTCCAGACTCAACCCAGCATCCACGAGTGAGGCCAGCCGAACTCCAGGCCGGCGCAGCGCTATATGTGCCGGCATCCGCTCTCCTGGGGACGCCTCCACGGTACTGTCGAGGCGGGTGAGGTTTGATTCGTATCGATGACGCCGATCCTCGAACCTGGACCACCGCTCGTCGTCAATGAGCCCCAGCGCGCGGCCACGCGGCGTGAGCCTCATGTCGGCGTTGTCGATGCGCAGCAGCAAGCGATGCTCCGCCCGCGAGGTGAACATCCGGTAGGGCTCGAGACACCCCCGGGTCACGAGGTCATCGACGAGTACGCCGATATACGACTCGTCACGCCTCAGCTCAAACGGCGCTCTGCCGAGGGACGCCAGCCCAGCATTGATGCCGGCCAGCAGCCCCTGAGCGGCAGCCTCCTCATACCCTGATGTTCCATTGATCTGGCCAGCCAGAAATAGTCCTGGAACGTCCTTCGACTCCAGCGACGGACTCAACGCCGTGGGCTGGACGAAGTCGTACTCCACGGCGTAGCCGGGACGGATCATCTCCGCGTTCGACAGCCCCGGCAGCGCCCTCACGATCTGCTCCTGCGTCTCGGCCGGCAGGGACATGGACAGTCCGTTCACGTAGATCTCGTCCACATCCATACCTTCCGGCTCCAAGAACAGTTGGTGCCGTTCCCGATCCGGAAAGCGCATGACCTTGTCTTCCAGCGACGGGCAATAGCGTGGACCGATGCCGCGGATCTGTCCATTGAATAGCGGGCTCTCCGCGACGTGATCGCGAACGAGGGCGTGCACCGGCTCATTGGTGTGGAGCAGCCAGCAGCTCACTTGATTCCTGAGACGATGACGCGTTTCGAATGAAAGCGGAACCGGAACGTCGTCGCCGCACTCCTCGGTGAACACGCCCCGGGTGACGCCATCCCGGAAGTCGATGCTTCTGCGATGCAACCGCGGCGGAGTGCCGGTCTTCAACCGCCCCATAGGGAGGCCAAGAGCTCGAATCGACTGGGCCAGGTCGCGAGACGGTGGTTCACCGTGTCGACCGGCTGGCCGCTGATCCCGGCCCACATGAATGAGTCCGTTGAGGAATGTCCCAGTCGTGATCACGAGAGCCTGACAATCGAGACGCCCTCCATCCTCGAGTTCCAGGCCTGAGACCCGTCCGTTCTCCAGGGCGACCCTACCAGCTCTCGCCTGAACAAGCTTTATATTTGGTGTAATGACCAATTTATTGGCCACCCACCTGGAGTAGGCGTGCTTGTCGGCTTGGGCGCGAGGCGACCACACTGCTGGACCGCGGCTCCGGTTGAGGAGCTTGAACTGGATTCCCGTGGCGTCGATGGCCCGTCCCATGAGACCGCCGAGCGCGTCGATCTCGCGCACGAGGTGCCCCTTGGCCGTGCCTCCGACTGCCGGATTGCAGGGCATATGCCCTGCAGTGTCGAGAGAGAGCGTGACCAGCGCTACCCTGCAACCAAGACCGGCGGCCGCGCAGGCCGCTTCGGCCCCAGCGTGACCGGCGCCCACGATAACGACGTCGAACGAGGAGGCGCTCATTTTCCGATACAGAACCTCTCGAAAATATGCCGCAGAACATCCTCGCTCGTCCGCCGCCCGACGATCTCGTCGAAACGCTCCCGCGCCTGCTGCAGATCGGCGGCAACGAACTCTTCCGTCGCTCCCTCGAGCGCCGCTATCCGGCCGCGTTCGAGATTCGCGCGGGCATCCTCGAGCAAGGCCACATGACGGGCGTTGGAGATCGCGGGGAGATCGCGCGTCGGATCGGATCCGCTCAGGGTCCGCACGATCGCGAGACGCAGCGCGTCGAGGCCGGCACCGGTGAGCGCTGATACTGCCACAAGGGGGACCTCCTCCACCGCACCGCAGTGATCGGCACCGTCGGCCTTGTTTTTGACGATCACGCGTGCGCGTGCCCGGGTGTCGTCGAGTACGCGGCGATCATCGGCCGACAGCACTTCTCCCTGATCGAGCACGACGAGCACGAGTTCCGCGGCCGCGCGAGCCTGAACGCTGCGCGCCACGCCCTCGCGCTCGATCCGGTCGCTCGTGTCGCGCGCGCCCGCCGTGTCCACGAGCGTCAGCGCCAGGCCCTCGATGTCGACGCGCTCGGCCACCAGGTCGCGAGTCGTTCCTGGCACATCCGTGACGATCGCCCGGTCGGCGCCGACAAGCGCGTTGAAGAGGCTGGACTTTCCGACGTTCGGCCGACCGGCGATCACCACCGTTGCGCCTTCGCGCAGCAAACGGCCCCGCCTGGCGTCAGCGAGCAGGGCATCGATGTCGCCGACGATGCCGGCGAGTTCGGCGGCCACCATCGCCGGCTCGACGAAGTGGTAGCCCTCGTCGGGAAAATCGAGAGACGCCTCGAGCCTGGCCAGCAGGTCGAAGAGCCGCGCATCGACGGCGCCGATGCGCACGGTCAGCGTACCGTGCAATTGGTCGGCGGCTGCGCGCGCCTGCAGCGGTGTGACGGCCTCGATCAGATCCGCTACCGCTTCTGCCTGCAAGAGATCACGCTTGCCGTTGAGAAACGCACGAAACGTGAACTCGCCAGGCTCGGCCAGCCGCGCCCCGGCACGCATTGCGGCGCGGACGATGCCTTCGAGCAGCAGTGGATTGCCGTGGGCACTGATCTCGGCGACGTGGTCGCCGGTGTAGGAGTGGGGGGCCTCGAAGCAGACGACGACGGCGTCGTCCCGGCTCTCGCGACCCGACGCGTCGAGCACCAGCACCTGCGACAGGGCGGCGACGCGGGCCGCGCCCCGGCGGGTCACGAGTTGATCGGTAATGTGATGCGCGAGCGGGCCGCTCAGGCGAACGACACCAATCGCGCCGCGCCCGGGCGGCGTCGCCACGGCGACGATCGTGTCGTCCGGAGCGAACACGTCACCTCTCGTCTCGCCCGCACGACGTGCGGGCAATCAGCACTGCCCCAGCGAGGCGGAGCCCATCCGCTCGTTCCGGGCGAGGCCTCGCGGCTACTTCCGCGCGATGATCACCGTCTTCATGAACGCGTCGCCGATGCTCTCCGACGTGACCGTCGGATCCTCGGCGATCGCCATGTGGACGATGCGCCGCTCGTAAGGATTGAGCGGTCCGAGTTCCTGCGGCGCCCCGGTCGTCCGCACCTTCTCGGCCATGAATGCCGCCATCTGTTTCAGCTCAGCATCCTTGTCGCGGCGAAAGCCGTTGCAGTCCACCACCACGCGAGTATCGTCACCCAGTTGGCGGCGAAACGCCGTGGCCACGAGGTGCTGCAGCGCTTGCAGACCTTCGCCACCGCGACGGACCAGAATGCCGCCGTCTTCGCCCTGCAGGTTGATCCGGGTGCCGTCGGCGGTTTCTTCCACCGAGGCCGTCAGCGCGACGCCCATCGCGCCGACCACGCGCTGGATGAAGCTCACGATCTGATCGGTCAGGCTCTCGCTCACTCGTCGACTCCGTCCGCCCGCCCGGAAGGCGGGCAATCACCCACTGTCAGCGAGGCGGACTCGCTACTTGGCGCGCCGCGCAGCAGCGGTGGGCGCTTTGGCCAATGCGGGCAGCGGGCCCACGATCCAGTTCGTCAAGTACTGCTGCCCGATGGCCCACACCTGGCTGACGAACCAGTACAGCACGACGCCGCTCGCCGAGAACAGCATCATGGCGGTGAACATGATCGGCATCACCATCATCACGCGCTGCTGCGCCGGATCGGCCGTCGTCGGCGTGACCCGCTGCTGCCAGAACATCGTGAGGCCCATCAGCGAGGGGAGCACGAAAAAGGGATCCGCGGCCGACAGATCGTGAATCCAGGCGGCAAACGGCGCGCCGCGCAGTTCGATCGACTGCGCCAGCAACGAGTAGAAGGCCATGAGGACGGGGAGTGTCAGCAGCATCGGCAGGCAGCCACTCGCCGGATTGACACCCCGTTCCTTGTACAGGGCACTCACTTCCTCCTGCATCTTCTGACGCGCCGGATCGGTCATCTTCAGATGCGCGTAGCGGTCCTGGATGACCTTCATCTGCGGCTGAATCGCCTGCATCCGCCGCATGGCGACCGAGCTCTTGTGACGCAGCGGGAACATGACGAGGTTGATGATGACGGTCAGCACGATGATCGACCAGCCGTAGTTGCCGGTGAATCGGTACAGCCACTTGAGCGTCCCGAGCAGCGGGACGACCAGCCAATTGAAGTACCCGAAGTCGATCGCACGGGTGAAGTCGGGGCCGAGCTTTTGCAGTTCGTCGAACTGCTTCGGACCGACGAAGAACTTGATGGGCTGTCCGGGCGTCGCCGGCTTGAGCGTGTAGGCGAGCAGACGACGCTCGCGGTTCTCCGGGGCCGGCAGCGTGAGCGGCTTGAACTCGGCGGATCCACTCAGATCGCTCACGGCGAACGAGACGAAGTAGTGGTCATCCACGCCGACGAACCGGAACGGACCCGACTGCATGGGCGCCGTCGCGGTGTCCGCCGCATTGATGCGGGCGACCTTGCCCTCGTGGTGCAGCAGCGCGCGAGGCGGCATCACGGCGTTACCAGTGAAGAAACTGCCGCCGCCTGCTGCCGCGCCCTGGTCGCCCAAGCCGGGACCCCAGGCAATCGCGGGATTGAGTGGCGTCGTCCCACGGCGGACGGTCACGGTGGCAGTGAACGTGTAGCCCTTGGGGTCAAAGTGAAATTCCTTGCGCGCCTCGAGCCCGTTCTCATCCTGGAACTCGAACACCAGCGGGGCGCCGCTCGAGGCGTCGAGCGACCCGCCGCGATCCCCCGAGACGCGATACAGCGCGGTGTTGAGCCGTGCGGTTTCGTTGGCGTCGTCCACGCGCAGCGTGAACGGGCGGAGTTCGCTTTCCGGGAGGCCTGACGGCACCAGATCGACCGGCGCGCCCTGGGCGTCGCGATAATCCTTCAACAGCCACCGCACGACTCGCGCGCCACGGTTCGTGAACACGACCCGCAGGGTGGCCGTTTCCACGGTGATCTCGCGCGGCTGGGTCTCTCCGAGCACCGAGACCGGCGTGGGTTCGGACGGCGAGGGCGCGGGTGCCGCGGGAGTTCCTGGAGCCGCCGGGGGGAGCGCCGCCGATTGGGCCGCCGCCGCGGGCTTGGCAAGAGCCGTGGGTGCTTTCGCCGGCGGCGAGGGCGCGAAATAGGTTTGATAGGTGTAGAGAACGACGAATGACAAGAGAACTGCGATGAAGACCCTGCGTTCCATGTGTGTGAATTACCGCTGCGGGATCGGATCGACGCCGTGACCACCCCAGGGCCGGCAGCGCGCGACACGGCGCGCCGCGAGCCAGGTGCCTCGAACGGCGCCGAAGGTGGCAATGGCCCCGGCGGCGTAGTCGGAACACGTCGGCGTGAACCGGCACGCTCCTGGCAAGTAGGGAGAAACGATCAATTTATACGCGCGAATCGCGACGAGAAGCGCTCCCGCGGCGAGGCCGGCGCGGCGCTGGGCTGGCGCGGTGTCGAGATGCGAGGGCGGCACGGTAATCGGCCTCAAGGCTGTTGAAGAGGGCATCGAGCATTTCCCGCCGTGGAACGACGACGACATCGACGCCTTCGTCAAGCTTGTGACGCCTGAACACTTCCCGCGTGAGGCGCTTGGCACGGTTCCGATCGGTCGCCGGGCCCAGCTTGCGCGTGGCCGCCACGCCGAGGCGTGCGGCACGGCCACCGTTGGCCACGACGAACACCGTCATGTATCGAGCCTGGATCCGCGATCCGGACGAGTAGGCGCGCTCGAAGTCGGCGCGGCGACGGACGTGCTCGGGTCGGGTGAAACGCTGAGCCGCTGCCGCGTTCATCGCACCGCTCGTCGAGCCGTTCATCACGCCGTTCCGCTCATCACGATGCGGGCATCCGCTTCGTGCGGTTGCGCGCGCTGAACAGCCTACCGCTCGTCGGCGACCGTCAGCCGCTTGCGCCCGCGCGCGCGACGCCGCTTCAGCACGATGCGGCCATTCTTCGTCGCCATGCGAACGCGGAAGCCGTGAGCCTTCTTCCGCCGACGCTTATTCGGTTGATACGTGCGCTTGCCCTTCATGAGTCTCGCAGCTGCGGTCCAGGTTGTCCCCGACCGCGCAAGGCCGGAGGGCCGGCTTGAAGCCTGGATCCCCGGTCGATGTCGTAGTGAACACCGCCCTGTCTGGGCGAAACTCCGATCCTACGCGGCTCGTCTTGCCACTGTCAACGTTGTAGGAGCACCACCGGTTGCCCCAGGCGACTGGGCCACGTTGTGCACGCGAAAAAGATTTAACGCGAGGATCGCCGAACTTCCACTCCCTGGCAGAAACCGCGTGTGCTACAGTCCCTTTCCCTTCCCTGCCAGGCACTCCGCAAACGGTTGGGATTGGGTTTCCTCCCCAAGATTTCCACAAGTTGTGGAAAAGATTGTGGAAAAGCACTCGGACACTCCAGTTGGGGCGACCGTGTCTTCTTAACTGTTGCCGTTTGCAGCACTTACGGGTTCGGTCCGGGTAAGACTACCAGCGCGGTGCACGTATGGAAGCCAGTATCTGGGACCAGATCCTCTCCAGAATCGAAACCAAGATCAACCGCCACAGCTTCTATACCTGGTTCAAACCGACGACTCTGGTGCTCGATGCTGGAGGCTCTATCAGCGTCCGGGTGCCAAACCAGCTCTTCAAGGACTGGCTCGGGAAGCACTACTCGATGGTGCTCTTGGAGGCGCTGAGCGAAGTCCACCGCCCGGACACGTCGCTGGTCTTCCTTCCTGAAGGGTCCCCGGCACTAGAACCAGCGGCAGTTGCAATTACGGCTGAGCTTCAGGAGTCTGAGCGGCCGCGGCCGGCACTCATCCCGGGCCGCGTGGGCAGCCTGAACGAGCGCTACACCTTCGACACGTTCATCGTCGGGCCGTCCAATCAGTTTGCCCATGCGGCGTGCCGCGCCGTTGCCGAAGCGCCGTCACGGTCCTACAACCCGCTGTTCATCTATGGCGGCGTGGGTCTCGGCAAGACGCACTTGATGCACGCGATCGGCCGCTATGTGCTGCAGCACGACCCGAGCCTCAAGCTCACCTACATCTCGTCCGAACGCTTCATGAACGAGATGATCAACGCGATCCGCTACGAGCGCATCCTCGACTTCCGCGAGACGTATCGCAACGTCGACATCCTGCTCGTCGACGACATCCAGTTCCTCGCCGGCAAGGAGAGCACGCAGACCGAGTTCTTCCACACCTTCAACGCGCTCTATGACGCGCAGAAGCAGATCGTGCTCAGCAGTGACCGGCCGCCGCATGAAATCCCCCAGCTCGAGGAACGCCTGCGCTCGCGGTTCGAGTGGGGCCTGATTGCCGACATCCAGCCACCAGATCTCGAGACAAAAGTCGCGATTCTCAAGCGAAAAGCCGAGGCCGAGGCCGTGCCGCTGCCCGACGACGTCGCGATGTTCATCGCCGGGCGCATCAAGTCCAACATCCGCGAACTCGAAGGGTCGCTGATCCGGCTGATCGCCTACGCGTCGTTGACCGGACGCGACATCTCGTTGGAGCTCACCCAGGAAGTGCTGCGCGACGTCATCGACCTCGACAAGCGCGCCATCACGATCGAATCGATTCAGAAATACGTGGCCGACTACTACCAGCTGAAAGTGCACGAGCTGAAGTCGCGCAACAACTCGAAGTCCGTGGCCCTTCCCCGCCAGGTGGCGATGTATCTGTGCAAGCACCTCACCACGTCGTCACTTCCGGAGATCGGACGCAGTTTCGGCGGCAAGCACCACTCGACGGTGATCCACTCGATCCGCAAGGTGCAACTGCTCCGCAAGCGCGAAGATTTCGACAGCCTCATCGCGGGTTTTGTGGAGGGAATTCGATGAATCCACAGGCCTCCACAGGAATGGCGGTGCGCCGCCTGTGCATGGACGGCGGGGGCGTGAAACCCCACAGGATCCCGACAGTGGATCAACCCTGGATCCACAGCCGGCATGGCCTTCTAAGCTATTGATTAAAAAGAAGAAGCAGCCTCATTCAGTGTTTTGCACAGCACCTTATTTTTAGTATAATTTCTTTACTTCTCTAGATCTCAATTCCAGAAGAGATCAGAGGCTTCCACTCCCGGCTCAACGCCAGTCGTTCACGCTCCGTTTCGAGGTCGCTGCGCGCCTTATGGAAATAGTCGTCCGGAAGAATGATCTCCTCCGCGAACTGCAACTCTTCCAAGGCATCGTCGAGCGTAAGAACACGATCCCCATCCTCGCGAACGTGCTGCTCGAGGCCAAGGGTGATGAAGTTCGCATGCTCGCGACTGACCTCGAGGTGGCGCTTCGAAGCCACTGCCAGGCTTCCATCGGCAAGAGTGGATCGCTGACGCTGCCGGCCAAGAAACTGTACGAGATCGTGAAGGCGCTGCCGGAGACCGACGTCCGCATCGAAACCGACAAGTCGGGCGTGCGCGTGGCGGCCGATCGGTTCGACTCGCACATGCAGACGCTGCCGCGCGAGGATTTTCCAACCCTGCCCGACGGCGCAGGCGGCGCGAAGTTTTCCTTGCCGAGGGCGGCGCTCCGCGAAATGGTCGGCAAGACACACTTCGCGATCACTGGCGAGGACACGCGCTACTTCCTCAACGGCGCGAAGTTCGTGTTGAAGCCTGACAGCCTCACGCTCGTGGCCACCGACGGGCATCGCCTGGCGCTGGTCGAGGTGAAACACGAGCCGGGCGTGACGCAGGAAACCGGCGTCATCCTGCCCAAGAAGACCCTGCTCGAGCTCGCCAAACTACTGGGCGACGGCGACGGCGACATCCAGTTCGAAATCGGCGAGAACCACCTGTTCTTCGAAGTCGGCAGCCGCATCCTCATCTCACGGATGATCGACGGCCAGTTCCCCGCCTACGATCGCGTCATTCCCAAAGGGAACGACAAGACCATCGAGTTCGACCGCGAGCGGCTGACCAATGCCGTAAAGCGCGTGGCACTGCTGTCGAACGAACGGTCGCGTGCGGTCAAGATCGAAGTGAGCAAGGGGAAGGTGGACGTGACGTCGAGCAGCTCCGAGTTCGGTGAGGCCAGCGAGCAGTTGACGGTGGACTACAGCGGCAGCGATATGACCATCTCCTTCAACGCGCAGTACGTGCTCGATTTCCTCAACGTCGTGGAGACCGACGTGGTGGCGCTCTCACTGAAGGACGAGGTGAGTCAGGCCGTTATGAAGCCGGTCGGTGCCGAGGGCTACGACTACACGTACGTGATCATGCCGATGCGGATCTGACAGTCAAGGACACGCGTGGAACACTCCGAACATCAAGACCCCACTCGAGCCGATTTCAAGGCGGCCGGGGAGCCTTCAGACTTAACAACGGCTCAGTTTAACGGCGCGGTCGACGATTACGGGGCCGACAAAATCAAGGTTCTTGAAGGCCTCGAGGCCGTGCGTAAACGGCCCGCCATGTACATCGGATCCACGGGAGCGCCCGGGCTCCATCATCTGGTGTACGAGATCGTCGACAACTCGATTGACGAGGCGCTGGCCGGATTCTGCGACCAGGTCAACGTCACCATCCACATCGACAACTCGATCACGGTCGTGGACAACGGACGCGGTATCCCGGTCGATCCGATGCCCGACGGCCGTTCGGCCGCCGAAGTCGTACTGACGGTGCTCCATGCCGGCGGCAAGTTCGAGAATGCCGCATACAAGGTGTCGGGCGGGTTGCACGGCGTTGGCGTGTCGGTGGTGAACGCGCTCTCCGAACGGCTCGACCTCGAAATCTGGCGCAACGGCAACGTGTACCAGCAGTCGTATCAGCGCGGCACGCCGGTGGCTGCCCTGGTGATTGCGGGCACTACGCAGCGTCGCGGCACCAAGGTCACATTCAAGCCCGATCTGGAGATCTTCGAGTCCGCCGACTACAGCTTCGACACGCTCGCCCAGCGCCTGCGTGAATTGGCGTTCCTGAACGGCGGCATTCTGGTCACGCTCGACGACGAGCGTGACGGCAAGAGCCACAAGTTTCAATACGACGGCGGCATCGTCTCGTTCGTCGAGCACCTGAACAAGAACAAGACCAACGTCAACGACAAGCCGATCTTCATGCGCGGTACCAAGGACGGCATCGAAGCGGAGATCGCGTTGCAGTGGAACGACAGCTACTCGGAGTTGGTGTTCACCTTCGCGAACAACATCAACACCCACGAAGGCGGCACCCACCTCTCGGGCTTCCGTGCCGCGCTCACCCGCACGATCAACAACTACGCCACCAAGAACAACCTGGCGAAGGACCTGAAGGACGCGAACATCAGCGGCGACGACATCCGCGAGGGTCTCACCGGGGTCGTCAGTGTCAAGATTCCGCAACCGCAGTTCGAGGGCCAGACCAAGACCAAGCTCGGGAACACCGAGGTAAAAGGCATCATCGAGGCCATCGTCAACGACAAACTCGGGCAGTTCCTCGAAGAAACGCCGGCGGTGGCCAAGCGCATCATCGGCAAGGCCGTCGACGCCGCCCGGGCGCGTGAGGCGGCGCGCAAGGCGCGCGATCTGGTGCGTCGTAAGGGCGCACTCGATGGCAGCAGCCTGCCGGGAAAACTTGCCGATTGCCAGGAGCGCGACCCGGCGCAGAGCGAGATCTACATCGTCGAGGGCGAGTCGGCCGGTGGTTCGGCCAAGCAGGGCCGCGACCGCCGTTTCCAGGCCATCCTGCCGATCAAGGGCAAGATCCTCAACGTCGAGAAGGCGCGTTTCGACAAGATGCTGGGTAGCGATGAGATCAAGACGATGATCGCGGCGCTCGGCTGCGGCATCGGCGTCGAGGATTTCGACATCGGGCGCTTGCGCTACCACCGCGTCATCATCATGACCGACGCCGACGTCGACGGCTCGCACATCCGGACGCTGCTGCTCACGTTCTTCTACCGGCAGATGCCGCAACTGATCGATGGCGGCCACGTCTACATCGCTCAGCCACCGCTCTTCCGCGCCAAGCGCGGCCGCAGCGAGAACTACATCAAGGACGAACGGGAGCTCGAAACCTACCTGATTCACCGGGCCGTGGAGTCGCGCGTCGCCAAACTGCCCGACGGCCACGAAGTGTTCGGCGAGACCCTCGAGCGGCAACTCCAGCGGATGATCGCCTACCGCAAGCTTCTGCAGATCGTGACGCGGCGCGGCAACCCGCCGGAGATCGTCACGGCATTGCTGCAGCTCGATGCGGGCGACAAGAGCTTCTTCGAGCACCGCGACAAGCTCGACGTGCTCGCGGCGCGCATGACGACGCCGGTCCGCTCGGTGACGGTCTCGCGCGACGACGAGCACAACGCCTATTCGCTCGACGTCGAGGACCGCTCTCATGGCTATCCGCGCGTCTTCAACTTCGGCGTGAACTTCGTCTCGTCCGGCGAGTACCGCACGCTGGGCGCGGCGTTCCGCGAGATTCAAGACATCACGTTCCCCGTCGTTGTGAAGATGCTCGACAGCGCCGCCGACGCGGCACCAGACGAAGCAGCGCCCGAGGACGCGGCTCCGGCCGCAGACGCCGAGGCGTCGGCCACGCCGGTTGCGGGCCGTGCCGCAAAGAAGGATGCCGACGTCACGCTCGCCACCCTCGACGAGTTCGTCGAGTTCTTCATCGCCGCCGGCAAGAAGGGCGTGGCCGTGAACCGCTACAAGGGGCTGGGCGAGATGAACCCGGAGACTCTGTGGATGACGACCATGGACCCCGACAACCGCACGCTGCTCCAGGTACGCGCCGAAGACCACGCCGAAGCCGACCAGATGTTCACCACGTTGATGGGTGATCAAGTCGAGCCGCGCCGCAAGTTCATCGAAGACAACGCGCTCGACGTGCGAAACCTCGACGTGTAGGCCCAGGCCTCCCATCGCCTCTTTCTTCCGCATTCACCGATGAGCACGACGCCACAGAACCGCATCCCGGTCAACATCGAAGACGAGATGAAGCGCTCGTACATGGATTACGCCATGAGCGTGATCATCGGGCGCGCGCTGCCGGACATCAGGGACGGTCTGAAGCCCGCGCACCGCCGCGTGCTCTACGGCATGAAGGCCATGGGGCTGTCGTCCACGCGCGGCTACCGCAAGTGCGCCAAGATCGTCGGCGAGGTGATGGGCAACTACCATCCCCACGGCGACGCCTCGATCTACGACACGCTCGTCCGCATGGCGCAGGACTTCAACATGCGCTATGTGCTCACCGACGGCCAGGGCAACTTCGGCTCGATCGACGGCGACCCGCCGGCGGCGATGCGCTACACCGAGGCCCGCCTCGACGCGCTCGCCGATGAGATGATGGCCGACCTCGACAAGGAGACCGTCGACTTCGTCCCGAACTACGACGAGACCACCGAGGAGCCGGTGGTGCTGCCGGCCACCTATCCCAACCTGCTGGTGAACGGCTCGGCCGGCATTGCCGTTGGCATGGCGACCAACGTGCCGCCGCACAACCTGCGCGAGGTCGTCAACGCGGTCATCTGGTCGATCGAGGCGTCGCAGTCCGCGGAGCCGCCCACGGCGGCCGAGCGGCTGCGCAAACTGCTCGAGCTCATTCCAGGACCGGACTTCCCGACCGGCGCGTACATCATCGGCCAGGCGGGGATCCGGCAGGCCCAACTGACCGGCCGCGGCGCGGTGATGATGCGGGCCAAGACCGAAATCGAGGTCAACAAGAAGGGCGACCGGTCCTCGATCATCGTGACCGCCATTCCATATCAGGTCAACAAGGCGCGGCTGATCGAGCGCATCGCCGAGCTCGTGCGCGAGAAGACGATCGAGGGGATCGCCGACATCCGGGACGAGTCGGATCGCGACGGCATGCGGATCGCCATCGACCTGAAGCGCGGCGAGATGAGCGACGTCATCCTCAATAACCTCTACAAGCACACGCAGCTGCAAACCAGCTTCGGCGTGATCATGCTGGCGATCGTCGGCGCCCGGCCGAAGATCCTCACCCTCACCGAGTTCATCGATAACTTCATCGAGTTCCGCCGCGAGGTCGTGCGGCGGCGCACCGAGTTCGAGCTCCGAAAGGCCGAGGCCCGCGCGCACATCCTCGAGGGCCTGAAGATCGCCCTCGATCACCTCGACCAGGTGATCGCCCTGATCCGCGCGTCGAAGAACCCGCTCGAGGCCCGTGAGGGCCTCATGGGTCAGTTCGGCCTGAGCCAGATCCAGTCGCAGGCCATCCTCGACATGCAACTGCAGCGCCTCACCGGCCTGGAGCGGCAGAAGATCCTCGACGAGCTCGCCGAGATCCTGAAGTTGATCGAGCGCCTGCGCGCGATTCTCTCGAGCGAGAAGCTGCTGCTCGAGATCATCGTCGGAGAGCTGCGCCGCGTGGTCGAGAAGTACGGCGACGATCGGCGTACCGAGATCCTGCCCGAGGCCGGGGAATTCCGCGTCGAGGACCTGATTGCCGAAGAAGACATGGCGATCACGGTGACGAACACCGGTTACATCAAGCGCACCGCCATCACCAACTACCGCAACCAGCGCCGCGGCGGCAAGGGCCGCATCGGCATGCGGACGCGCGAGGAGGATTTCGTCAGCCACCTGTTCGTGGCCTCGACGCACGCCTACGTGATGATCTTCTCCGACCGCGGGCGCGCCTACTGGCTCAAGGTGCACGAGATTCCCGACGTCGGCCCCGACGGCCGCGGCAAGGCGATCGCCAACCTCGTGTCGATGCAGGAGGGCGAACGGATTGCGGCGCTGCTGACGGTGCGCGAGTTCGAGGAGAACAAGTTCATCGTCATGGGGACGACGCGGGGCGAGGTCAAGAAGACCGAGCTCTCGGCGTTCAGCAACCCGCGCGCGGGCGGCATCATCGCCATGGACGTCGAGGAGGGCGATTCGGTCATCGCGGTCCAGGTGTCCGAGGGCAGCAACGAGATCTTCATCGGCACCAGCAATGGCATGGCCATCCGCTTCCGCGAGGGAGACGTGCGGTCCATGGGGCGCACGGCCGGCGGTGTTCGCGGCATCGAGCTGCGTGACGACGACTCGGTCGTAGCCATGGAAGTGCTCCGCCCGGGCGGCACGATCCTGTCGGTCACCGAACAGGGCTTCGGCAAGCGTACGGAGCTCGACGAATATCGTCTCCAGACGCGGGGCGGCGTCGGCATCATCAACATCCAGACCAGTGACCGTAACGGCAAGGTGATTGGCGTAGCGCACGTGACCGACGACGACGAGCTGATGCTCATCACGCAGCAGGGCAAGATCCTGCGCATGGCGTCGAAGGACATCCGGACAATTGGCCGCGCCACGCAGGGCGTGCGGCTCATCGACATCGAGGGCGATGACCGCGCAGTGTCGATTGCGAGGCTGGCTGAGCAGGACGACGAGGAACCGGGCGCTCCCGCAACCGAACCGCCCGCCGAGCCGCCGCCGTCCGATGACGGCTCGTCCTCGTAGAGCCCCTGGGCCGGGTCGTCAACCCGGCCGACGTCACCGGGCAGGTCGAAGCACCTCTCCCCCGCCAGTCGCTCGCGTCGGCGCCGTTGGCTGTTGAGCCGCTGAACGCGGCGCCAGTGCCATGACGATGGCGAGGACGGCAAGAACCAGAGCCGCAATTTTCAACAGCCGCAGCTGGCGTTCGAGGCGATTCATCCGCGCGTACATCAACTCGAGCTCGTGAGGCATCGCTTCGCTCCTTGAGGACACGGGCGCCGGTAACGGTGATTACTCGCGCCGGGCCCGGAGGTTACTGGCGCCCTTCGCAGAGGAGCCGCGTGATGCGCAGAGAAATGCTGTTCGGCCTGGGAGCCGCGTCGCTCAATCTCGCGGTCTCGGCCGCCTCGCGCTATGCCCAGAGTGCCGAGCGTTGGTGGACGTGCGAGTCCCAGCTAGTCCCCTGGAACCGTGATAACTCACCTAATTCCCGGGCGGGGCATCCCGGCTGGCGGCGTTGCTCATCGCTCACTTATGCCCAATAAGCTCGCTCTTCGCGCCTTGCCATCCGGGCGCCGCGCTCCGGGACTTAGGCGTCGGATCAGAATTAATTGATCAAGTCGGCCGTGGGCGAAGCTCATAATTCCAGTCGCCATGAAAGAGATGGCGATGAAGCGCCAGACGCCGCATCTCGGCGAGGGTGACGACAAGGCCCGTCTTATAGCGTCGTTTGTCGAGCTTCGCCTTGACGCGCAGGCCGGCGGCCGTGCGCGTGTGCCCGATCAATTCGACGACGGTCTCGAAGGTCCGGAGCGGTCGGCCCCGCCAGTTCTGCGTGATGTGGCAGAAGAGGCGATGTTCGATCTTGTTCCACTTGCTGGTGCCGGGCGGGAAGTGCGACACGTGGATGGCGAGGCCGAGATCATCCGCCAGGCGTTGGAGGGCGAGCTTCCAGCCGCGCGAGCGGTAGCCATTACTGCCGCCCGCATCGGCCGTGATGTACAGCGCCTCCGCGGCGGGATACGCGCGGCGGCCCATCATCGTCCACCACTGGCGAATCGACGCGACGGCGAATGCGGGCGTGTCGTGGTCGCGCCCGACGCTCACCCAGGCCTCGTTCCGCGCCATGTCGTAGACGCCGTACGGAATAGCCTTGCCGACGGCGTCACCGGGAAAGTCGTGCACGCGGACCCGCTCGGGCTTACCGAGCGGCTGCCACTCGCGCCCGCCATTCTTGAAATCCCCGACCAATTCCTTCTTCTTCGTATCGACCGAGATCACCGGCTGCCCGCTCGCGATGAACGCGGCGGCGCTCGCGTTGAGCTGTTCGAACTGGGCGTTCCGATCGGGATGCGCCGCGCCTTCGCGGGCCTTCGCCAAGGCATGCATCCGATACCCCAGGCCGCGCAAGAGACGTCCCACCGTGGTCGCGCTCACCCGGAACCCCTGCGCGGTCAGGGCGCCCGCCAGCTTCGCGGTGCTCTTGCACGTCCACCGCAACGGCGACATCGGATCCCCGCGCAGCAACGGCTCCACCAGCAAATCGAGGGCTTCGGTCACGCCCGGCTGCGTGTCTTCGATCTCCGGCCGCCCGGCCCCGGCCCGGCGCACCCGGTGCGACGCGGTCACGCCCTGCGCCAGCTCCGCCCGTCCGGCGCGAATCGTGCCGCGCGCCAAGCCCGTCGCCGCAGAAACCACCGAGTCTCCGCCGTACCCGAGGGCCACCGATTCGGCCGCCGCCCACAAGCGCCGCCCTCGCTCGTCGAGCACCGGGCCCATCGTCGCCCACTTGGCCACGAGCGTCGCCTCTACCTCCGTGTCGCGCGTCACGCCATACGTGTTAGATCACATTCGATCCACAGTTGGCAAACTAATTTGCGCGGGACGCCTTAGGCAAGTCATCACGGTTCCAGGGGACTAGGCCGGCACGAGCTTCGCGAACTTGGCCCGCAACGTCTTCGGGCCCACTGAGAGGAAGCGGACGACGAGCTTGATGTCGTCGTCGAGTGCCTCGAGCGCTGTCACCGTGCCGACGCCAAATGTAGGATGACGGACACGTAGTCCTACCTTGAGGCCGCCCGGCACCGACTGGTCCTCGTCCTCGTAACGGTAAACCGGCGTCTCCTCTTTCTTCCGGCGGCCATACCCTGCCCACCGATCGCCACCACGCGGCACGTACGCCTGGGCCGACCCGAACGCCATGGCCGAGGGCACGGTCTCCATCAAGTGCGGGGGAATTTCGTCGAGGAAGCGTGATGGCTCGGTGGACTGGTAGTCGCCGAACGTGCGGCGGCGTGCCGCCGACGTCAGCACCACGCGCCGCTGCGCGCGCGTCAGGCCAACGTAGCAGAGCCGGCGCTCTTCCTCGAGCTCGGCGTCGTCGTCTACCGACCGGGAGTGCGGAAACAGGCCCTCTTCGAGTCCGGCGATGATGACCACGGGGAATTCGAGCCCCTTGGCGCTGTGCATGGTCATCATCAGCACGTGGCTGTCCTTCGATCCCGCCTCTTCGTCGGCATCTGACAGCAGCGACAACTGATCGACGAACCCCGCCAGCGACGGCTCTGGCGCGCGGCTCTCGTACTCGCGCGCGGCCGACACGAGCTCCATCAGGTTTTCGATGCGTCCCTCGGCCTCCTCGCTGTGCTCCTCGCGCAGGTCTTTGAGATACCCGCTGCGGTCGAGCGCTTTGCCCAGCGTAATCGCGACCGATTCACCGGCCGCCAGCGACGTCATCTCGACGAGCAGGTCGCGGAAACCGGCCAACGCCGTCAGAGCCCGGGGTGGCAGCAGCCGGCGCTCGACCGCCAACGTCAGCTTCGACCAGAGCGACGTCGTCGTCGCAACAGGCTGCAGCCCGGCCAGCAGCGGCGGCAGGTCGTCGTCCGGCCCGACTTCCACGGCCTCGAGCGCTTCCATGACGCCTTTGCCGATGCCGCGCGTCGGCACGTTGATGACGCGGCGCAGGCTGACGTCGTCGTGCGGGTTGAGCACGAGGCGCAGATAGCACAACGCGTCCTTAACCTCTTTCCGTTCGTAGAAGCGGACGCCGCCGATGATTCGGTACGAAATACCGGCGCGGCGCAGGGCGTCTTCGACCGTCCGCGACTGGGCGTTGGTGCGATACAGCACCGCGGCCAGGTTCTCGGCATCTTCCCGGAGCGCCTGCCGGCACGTTCGAGCGATGAACTCCGCCTCATCGAGATCGTCGCCGGCGCGGTAATACAGGATGGGCGCCCCGCCCGCCTGTTCGGTGTACAGGCGCTTCTCCTTGCGGTTCTTGTTCTGCGCGATCACGGCCGAGGCGGCATCGAGGATCACCTGCGTAGAGCGGTAGTTGCGCTCGAGCCGCACGACGGTCGCCTCGGGGAAGTCGTGCTCGAAGTCGAGGATGTTCCGCAGGTCGGCCCCGCGCCACTTGTAGATCGACTGGTCAGGGTCCCCCACGACGCACAGATTGCGGTGCGCGGAGGCGAGCCGCTGGATGAGCAGGTACTGCGGCCGGTTGGTGTCCTGGTACTCGTCCACCATGACGTAGCGGAACTGCTCGGAATACTTGCGGCGCACCGACTCGGACTTTTCGACCAGTTCCACGGTGTACAGCAGGAGGTCGTCGAAATCGAGCGCGCGCGCGTCTTTGAGCGCCTTCGTGTACATCGCGTACAGCTTGCCGAGATGCTGGTCGCGCGGGTTCCACGAGTCGGTAAAGACCTCAGGCCCCTCCATGCGGTTCTTCGCATGGCTGATGCGCGACAGCACCATGCGCGGCTGCGTCGCCGAGTCGTCGATACCGAGCTCCTTCAGCCCCTGCTTGACCACCGACAGCTGATCGTTCGAATCGTAGATGACGAAGTCGCGCGACAGGCCGACGTGCTGCGCCTCGCGCCGCAGCAGGCGGGCGCAGAGCGCGTGGAACGTGGAGATCCACATGCGCCGGCAATCCGTGTCGAGCAGGCCCTCGACGCGGGTCCGCATTTCCTCCGCCGCCTTGTTGGTGAAGGTGACGGCCAGGACGGCCGAGGGGTCGGCGAAGTTCTCGCTGACGAGATAGGCGATGCGGTGTGCGATGACGCGCGTCTTGCCGGACCCGGCGCCCGCGAGGATGAGCAGCGCCCCGTCGGTCTGCAGGACGGCTTGCTGTTGTTCCGGGTTGAGGCTGGAAAGGAGATCCATTACAGGAAGCGGTTGGCCGCGGAGCACCCCTGTGAGTGCTCCGCTGACCGGCCGGCTACTTATTCTACCGTGACGCTCTTGGCGAGGTTGCGCGGCTGATCGACATCGCAGCCGCGGCGGACGGCAATGTGGTACGCCAGCAACTGGAGCGGGATCGTCATCACGATGGGTGTCAGCAGCGACGACGTGCGCGGCATCGAGATCTGGACGTCGTTCTTGGGATCGAGGACCGCCGTCATGCGTTCGTCGCCAGCGGTCGTAATCGCGATGACCGCACCGCCTCGAGCCTTGGCCTCCTGCACGTTGCCGATCATCTTCTCGAACACGTGGTCGTCGGGGGCCAGCGCCACGATCGGCATCCGCTCGTCGATGAGCGCGATTGGCCCGTGCTTCATCTCGCCGGCCGGATAGCCCTCGGCGTGGATGTAGGAGATTTCCTTGAGCTTGAGCGCTCCCTCGAGCGCGATCGGATAGTTGATGCCGCGGCCGAGGAAGAGAAAGTCGGTGCGGCTGTAGAACCGCTCGGCCACCTTTTCAATCCCGGCCGACGCCTTGATCGCCTCTTCGATCGTCTGCGGCAGGTGCAGGAGCTCGTCGATGTGGCCGCGGATCTCGTCGGGCGTGAGCGTGCCGCGAACCTGGGCGAGATAGAGCCCGAGCAGCTGCAGTGCGACGAGCTGCGACGTGAAGGCCTTGGTGGACGCTACGCCGATTTCGGGGCCGGCGTGCGTGTACACGGTGCCGTCGGCGTCACGTGTGATCGCGCTCCCGACCACGTTGCAGATGGCGATGCTGCTGGCGCCTTTCCGGGCGGCTTCGTGCAGCGCCGCCCGGGTGTCGGCGGTTTCGCCCGACTGGGTGATGACGATGACGAGCTCGTTCGGCGCGACGATCGGATTGCGGTAGCGGTACTCCGACCCGTACTCGACCTCGACCGGCACCTGCGCCAGCGCTTCGAGCATGTATTTGCCCACCAGCCCGGCGTGCCACGACGTGCCGCACGCAAGAATGGTCACCTTTCGAAGGTTCGCGAGCTTCTGCGGCAGCAGATTGAGGTCCTCGAAGAAGATCTCGCCGCGATCGAGCGACACGCGCCCGAGAATGGTGTCGCGCGCGGCGGTCGGCTGCTCGTAGATCTCCTTGAGCATGAAGTGCTTGTAGCCGCCCTTCTCCGCCGCAATCGGATCCCACAACACCCGCTGGCTGGTCTTCGACACCTCGCGCCCGGAGTAATCGGTGAAGACGACACCCGACCGGGTGATCACCGCCATCTCCTCATCGCCGAGGAACACGACGTCGCGGGTGTGCGACAGGATCGCGGGGATGTCCGAGGCGACGAAGAACTCGTTGTCACCCAGGCCGACCACGATTGGCGGACCGTTGCGGACCGCCACGATTTTCTCCGGGTCGTCGACGGAGACGAGCACCAGCGCGAACATGCCACGCATCACTTTGAGGGCGCGGCGCACGGCGTTCTCCAGCCCGTCGGTGCGCATTTCACGTTCGACCAGGTGGGCGACGATCTCGGTGTCGGTTTCGGTCTTGAAGACGTGGCCCTGCTGCTGCAGCTCGTGCTTCAGTTCGAGGTAGTTCTCGATGATGCCGTTGTGGACCACGACGATCTTGCCAGTGCAGTCGCGGTGCGGGTGAGCATTTTCCTCAGTGGGCCGGCCATGCGTGGCCCAGCGGGTGTGGCCGACGCCGTAGACGCCGTCGATCGGCTCGATGCGGATGGCGTTTTCGAGGTTGATCAGCTTCCCTGCCGATCGACGCAGCTCGATGCCCTCGGGGCTCACGAGTGCGACCCCCGCCGAATCGTATCCGCGGTACTCCATGCGCCGCAGCCCGTCCAGCAGCACGGGCACGACCGGCTTCGAACCGATGTATCCGATGATCCCGCACATAACCGACTCCCCTACCCCTTCTGCGTGACCGGTTTCTTGCGTTCCGCCCAGCCCTCGACGTTGGCCTGTCGCGCCCGGGCAATCCCGAGCGCGCCGGCGGGTACGTCCTGGACAATCGACGAGCCTGCGCCGACGTAGGCGCCTTTGCCGATGCGCACCGGCGCCACCAACTGCGAGTCGCTGCCGATGAACGCACCATCCTCGATGATGGTCGAATGCTTCTTCTCGCCGTCGTAGTTGCAGGTGATCGTGCCGGCGCCGACGTTCACGTCGCTCCCGACCGTCGCGTCGCCGAGGTAGGCGAGGTGGTTCACTTTTGAGCGCGCCCCCAACGAGGTCTTTTTCAGCTCCACGAAATTGCCGATCCTGGCCCCAGGGCCGACGTCCGACGCCGGGCGCAGATGGGCGAACGGCCCAATGGCCGCGCCATCGGCGATGCGCGACTCGACGATCACGCAGAAGCTGTTGATGTTCACGTGATCCCCGATCTCGGCGTCGGCAATGCGCACGTGCGCCTGGATTTCACAGGCCTTGCCGATGCGCGTCGCACCTTCGATGACGACGCCGGGATGGATCACCGTGTCGCCGCCGATCTCGGCGCGCGGGTCGATGTAGGTCGTGGCCGGGTCCACGAGCGTGACCCCCGCCGCCATCAGCTCTTCGTTCTTGTTCTGTCTCACGACCGTGCCCATCTCAGCCAGCTCAGTCCGGCTGTTGATACCGCGAATTTCCGCCGGGTTGTCCACGACGAGCGTTTCGACCGGGAGCTTGCGGCGCCGGTAGATGCTCACGAGATCGGTCAGGTAGAACTCTCCCTGTGCGTTCTGCGACGCGATACCCCGGAGCGCGTCGAAGAGCGGCGCCAGGTCGAACGCGTAGATACCCGAGTTGATTTCGCGAATCTGCCGCTCGGCCGGCGATGCGTCGCGCTCTTCCACGATTCGCGCGATTTGGCCGTCCACCCGGACGATGCGGCCGTAGCCGTAGGGGCGTTCGACGACGGCCGTCACGACTGTCGCCGCGGCGCTCGCGGCCGTGTGGGTCGCGAACAACCGCTCGAGCGTTCGCCCGGTGAGCAAGGGAACGTCGCCGGAGAGCAGGATGACGGTGCCGGTTTTCCCGGCCAGAAGCGGCTCGGCCTGCTGCAGCGCGTGGGCGGTTCCGAGCTGCGGCTCTTGAACCGCGAAGGCCACGCCGGGCCGGTTCGCCAGCCGCTCGCGCACGGCCGCCCCACCGTGTCCCACGATCACGGTGACCGTGGCCGGAGCCACAGCCTCCGCGGCGTCGAGCACGTGCTCGACCATGGGCCGGCCGGCCACCGGGTGAAGGACCTTGGGAAGCTGTGACTTCATCCGCGTGCCCTGGCCCGCGGCGAGAATCACGACATGAATCAATGGCTGGTTCATCGGATGGGGGATACGGCTGTCGAACCCCCTCAGCTTTGCACGAGTTGAGCCAATATGCTTCCGGATCTTCCCGGCGAGGGGCTGTTGAATTGGTAGATGCCCTAAATCTTTGCGCGCTCGATGGCGCGGTATACCTCGTTCGCCGGCAGGCCGAGATCCTTCGCGACTTGGCTGACCGCCTGTCGTCTGCTGCCGGCACCGCCATGATTTCTGTCTAAAGCCCGAAATGCAGCCAGAATGGCTTGGTCGTCTGGGTGAGATTCGGAGACGGATTCCGGTTCTCGAGGCCCAACCACGACAGAGAACTCACCTTTTATAGTTATTGACCTAAACGTGTCGCCGTCGGCGGCCCCGATGACGAACTGCTGGTGCGCCTTGGTCATCTCTCTAGCCACGCAAATCTGTCTATTGCCCAAATATAGGCCAAGGTCAGCCAATGTCGAGGCGATTCGGTGCGGGGACTCGAAGAAGACCAGAGTCTCGGTAGCCCTGGACACAGCCTCGAACCACTCCGTGCGGGCTTTTGCCTTAATTGGTGGGAAGCCTAGAAATGTAATGGAATTCAATGGAAAACCAGATCCGACCGCCGCCAGCAAAGCCGCACTCGCCCCTGGGATGGGGTCCACCGGTATCCCGCGATCGCGGCAGGCCGCTACGAACTCCACCCCGGGATCGGAAATTCCCGGCGTACCCGCGTCGGTGACGAGCGCGACGTCGTCGCCACGGCTCAGCCGCTCGAGCAATTGAGGCAGGCGCGCCCGGCTGTTGTGAGCGTGGAAGCTCAGCGTCGGCGTCTGTATTCCGTAATGGCTAAGGAGCTTGGCCGTGCGCCGCGTGTCCTCGGCGGCCACGACGTGAGCGTCGCGGAGCACCCGCAAGGCTCGCATGGTGACGTCCTCGAGGTTGCCAATCGGCGTGGCAACCACGAACAGCGTGCCGGGCATCGTGTGGTCGGGGGTGCGTGAGGGCAACGGTTATTGTACCATTGCCTGATGGGCGCTTCTCGAGTTCCGCCACTGAGCGCCATCAGTCAGAGGGCATGCACCCATCGGAGCCGTTTCCCCACTTTGTCGACGACTACCTGGCATATTTGCAGGAGGTTCTCCCCAGTCAGGCAAGCCTCGACGGCGTCCACCTGCATGACGACCTGCTCGAGGATCTGAGCCGGCCTGCGATCGACGGACACGTCCGGGCGCTGGCGGGGTTCAGCCGCCGCCTCAATCAGATCGACCCGTCGCACCTCACGCCCGTCGAGCGCACCGAACACGCCATCGTGGCCTCGAACGTCGAGTCCCGGATGTACGAACTGGAGGCGGTGCGCACCTGGGACCGCAGCCCTCAGATGTACGCCGACACGATCGGCATCGGTCTGGCCGGTCAGGCCCTCTTCGGCTACGCGCCCGAGGCCGAGCGCGCCCGCCGCGTCGTGTCCAAGCTGCGGCAGGTGCCGCGGCTGGTGCAGGCGGCTCGCGACAACATCAAGGAGAGTCCCGGCATCTACGTCAAGACTGGGCTCGAAAGCTGGCGCGGCGTCCTCACGTTCATCGAAAAGGATCTGCCGAAGGCGTTTGCCTCGCTCGACGACCTGCACATCCTCGGCGACCTGGCCGACACGGCGAGCGAAGCCGCGACCGCGGTGTCGTCCTACATCGGCTACCTCGAAACGGACCTGGCGCCGCGCGCCAAGGCGTCCTTCCGGCTCGGTCGCGAGCGGTTCGAGCAGAAGCTGAAACTGGACGAGGGCATCAGCCTCAGCGCCGACCGCCTCCTCACCATCGCGCTGCGCGAGCTGCAGAACGTACAGGAGGAGTTCCGCAAGGCCGCGGGGCGCCTGAACGGGGCGGGCGATCCGATCGAAGCGTGGCGCCAGGCCAAGGAGCAGCACCCCGAGCCCGGGACCCTCGTCGCCACGGCACAGGCGCAGGTTGAAGAGCTCGAGAAGTTCCTGCAGCGCCAGGCCATCGTGTCGCTGCCCGTGTCCGAGCCAGTGGTCGTGGCGCCCTCCCCCGAGTTCTACCGCTGGGCGTTTGCCAGCATGTGGACACCGGGTCCGTTCGAGAGCAGGCCAAGCCGCGCCTACTACTACCTCACCGATGTCCTGCGGGGCTGGTCACCCGAACGGCAGAAAGAGCACCTCCGCGACTTCAACATCCCGACGCTCTGGACGATTTCCATCCACGAGGTCTTTCCCGGTCATTTCCTCCACTACCAGCACCTGCGCCAGGTGGAGTCGAAGGTACGCAAGTCCACCTTCTTCGCCCCGGCGTCGTTCGTCGAAGGCTGGGCGCACTACTGCGAGCACATGATGGTCGAAGCCGGATTCCGGAAGGGCGACACCGCCTTCCGGGTGGGCCAGCTCGCCGAAGCGCTGGTACGGCTGGCGCGCTTCGTCGTCGGTATCCGCCTCCACTGCGAGGATCTGTCGGTGGAGCAGGGCATGCGGTTCTTCCGCGACGAGGCGTTCCTCGAAGAGGCGACGGCTCGGCGCGAAGCGGAGCGCGGCACGTTCGACCCCACCTACATGGTGTACTCCGCCGGCAAGCTGATGATGCTGAAGCTGCGCCACGACTACGAAGAACAGCAGGCGGAGAAGTATTCGCTGCGCGGGTTTCACGACGCCGTGCTGGGCAACGGCTGCGCGCCGTTCTGGGCCCATCGCCAGATGTTGCTCGGCGACGCCTCCAAGGACGCGCCACTCGAGTAGACGCGTCCGCCAGAAGGAGACACGCGAGCCATGCCCTTGTATGAATACGCCTGCGATGCCTGCGGGCATCGCCTCGAGATCATCCAGAAATTCTCGGACGGGCCGCCCGACGCATGCCCGAAGTGCGGCAAGGGGCCGCTGCAGCGCCAGCAGTCGTCGCCGGCGATTCAGTTCAAGGGCACGGGATGGTACGTGACCGATTACGCGGGCAAGGGCAAGAGCAGCGGCGAGAAGAGCGAGAGCGAGTCGAAGCCGGCGGCGGCGAAGAGTGAGGCCGGCGGCGACACCAGCAGCGGCGGCGAGGCGAAAACGAGCGACACGAAGAAGGCCGATACGAAGAAGAGCGACACGAAGAAAAGCGATCCGCCCGCGGCCGCGCCTGCCCCCGCCGCGTCGAAGGACTAATCAGCGCGGCGTCGGTACTTTCAAATCGAGCGATTCGAGATAGCGCCGGAACGGCTCCGCCAGCTCGGGGCGCTGCATCGCGAAGTAGACGACCGCCTTCAGAAACCCCAGCTTGTTGCCGGTGTCGTGCCGCACGCCTGAGATCTCGCAGGCGTAGATCGGTCGCGTGCCCTGCAACTCCCGCAGCCCGTTCGTCAACTGAATCTCGCCCGTGCGATCGCGGCCCGTGGCTTCGAGCGCCCGGAAGATGTCGGGCGTGAGGATGTAACGGCCGATGATGGCGAGGTTCGAAGGGGCTTCCTCGCGCCGTGGCTTTTCGACCAGGCTGGTGATCCGGTGCACGCCCGGCCCCAAATCCGACGATTCGTCCACCGCCACGATGCCATAGCTCGAGACGTCCTCGAGCGGCACGCGCTCGACGGCCAGCACCGGCCCGCCCACGCGATCGAAAACGTCGATCATCTGTTTCAGCGCCGGCGGCCTGGCATCGATCACGTCGTCCCCGAGCACGACGGCAAATGGCTGATCGCCGACGAGGTTCTTGGCCACGAGCACCGCGTGGCCGAGCCCCAGCGGCTCACCCTGCCTCACGTAGGCCACGTTGATCAACGCCGTGATCTTGCGGATCTCCTCGAGTTGTTCCTTCTTGCCGCGCTGCTCCAGGAAGCTCTCGAGCTCGACGGCGCGATCGAAATGGTCCTCGATCGCGTTCTTGCCGCGTCCGGTCACGATGACGATGTTGTCGATCCCCGACGCCACCGCCTCCTCGACGCCGTACTGAATCACCGGCTTGTCCACGAGGACCAGCATCTCCTTCGGCTGGGCCTTCGTGGCGGGCAGGAAGCGGGTGCCGAGACCCGCGGCGGGGAAGACAGCGGTGCGCACGGAGGAGGCCATGCGCCCGATCGTAACCCAGGTACAATCGGGGCGTGCTCGATCCGGCTTTGCTGCGAGAACAGTTCGATGTCGTTCGCGACACACTGCAGACACGCGGAACAAATCTCGAGGCCGAGCTGCAGGCGCTGGCCACACTCGAGGCCGAGCGCCGCCGTCTGCTGCCCGAGGTCGAGGGGCTGAAACACGAGCAGAACGCCGCCGGCGACGAGGTGGCGCGGGCCAGGAAACAAGGTCTCGACACCACGGCGATCCAGGAGGCCAATCGTCAGCGGGCGCAGCGCATCAAGCTGCTGGACGCCGAGCTCGCCGAGCTCGAGCAGCGACGCAGCCAGGGGCTGCTCGTGCTGCCGAACCTGCCGCACGCGACGGTGCCGGTGGGGAAGTCGTCCGACGACAACGTCGAAGTGCGGCGGCACGGGACGCCAGGTACGCCGGCGTTCACGCCGCAGGCGCATTGGGATCTCGGTCCGGCGCTCGGTGTCATCGACTTCGAGCGCGGCACGAAGATCGCCGCCGCGCGCTTCTCCGTGCTGATTGGCGCCGGCGCACAACTCGCCCGCGCGCTGATCAACTTCATGCTTCAGCTCCACACGACGGAGCACGGCTACACCGAGGTCGAGCCGCCGTTCATGGCCAACTCGGCCTCGCTCACCGGCACCGGCAACCTGCCGAAGTTCGAGCCGGATCTCTTCAAGATCGCGGGTGACTGGGATCTCTACCTGGTGCCGACGGCGGAGGTGCCGCTCACCAACATGCACCGCGGCGAGATTCTCGACGGCCGGCAGCTGCCGATTCGCTACACCGCCTACACCCCGTGCTTTCGCAGCGAGGCGGGTTCCTATGGTGCCGATGTGCGGGGCCTGATTCGCCAGCACCAGTTCGACAAGGTGGAGCTGATGGCGTTCACCGCGCCCGACGCGTCCTACGACGAGCACGAGCGGCTGACGAAGAGCGCCGAGGAGGTGTTGAAGCGGCTCGAGCTGCCGTACCGCACGATGCTCCTGTGCACCGGCGACATGGGCTTCGCGTCCGCGAAGACCTACGACATCGAGGTGTGGCTGCCGGGGCAGAACACGTATCGCGAGATCTCCTCCTGCACCAACACCGAGGCTTTTCAGGCGCGGCGGGCGAACATCAAGTTTCGCCCCGACGGCACGGGAAAGCCCGAATTCGTGCACACCCTCAACGGATCGGGTCTGGCCGTAGGCCGCACGCTGATCGCCATTCTCGAGAATTTTCAGCAGGCCGACGGGTCGGTGGTGATACCCGACGCGCTGCGCCCGTTCATGCGCGGCCTCGAACGCATCACCCCGCCCGCCAAAGCCGTCGCGCGCTGACGATGACCGCGGGGTGGGCCTTTGGACCCTCCGAGGCGGCACGCTATGTCATGATCGACGGCGCCGGAGAGGTGGCCGAGTGGTTTAAGGCGGCGGTCTTGAAAACCGTTGACCTCGAAAGGGGTCCGGGGGTTCGAATCCCTCCCTCTCCGCCAGTATTCGGCAAAGGGCGAGCCTGATGCCCCGGGAGCTGATCCTCACACTTCGGCCGATATACGGAGTGGAGGTTCGATATGCTCCGCGAGGCCACCTCACTCTCGTTGCTCACGGCTCTTCTCGTCACCGCATGCGGCGGCACTCCCGCCGAAGACGCAGCGCCGCCCGCCATCTCGACAAGCGCGGCCGACAACCTCATCCCTGGCCAGCTCGCCCGCGGGGCCGCGCTTCAGACCGAGATTCGCAGTGCCGGCAACGACTGCAATCGCGTGGTTCGAACTTTCCAGCAGGGCGCGACGGACGGCGGGGACGTGTGGAACGCCGAGTGCGAGGGCGGCGCAACCTTTGGCATCGTGTCGAAGCCAGAGGGGAACACCGAGGTGCTGAGCTGCGACGAGCTCGAGCAGCAGACGGGAACGAGCTGCTTTGAAAAGTTCTAAGCAGCTCCAGTTTGTTGTCGATTAGGTCAAAAGACCGTCGACTGGCGGGCCTTCGAACACGCCGCGCACGAAATCTTCTTCTGGCACTGCCCCAAGAATCTCGGCGCCTACGCTCGATACGATCTTTGGCACTCCAGTAACCCTATATTCCCGTGATAGATCGTGGAACTCGCTCGCCTCGACACAAGTCGCCGAGATATTCGGGCTTTCGACCGCCATTCGATGCGCCAGGGTGACCGCGCGCGGGCAGTGGGGGCACGTGGGCGTCACGAACACCTTGATCTCCATCGGCGCTGTGGCTTTCTCGGCGATCAACTGCTTGCTGTCTTCCGTCAAGCCGGAGTCGTCGGTGCCGGCCAGGATGATGGATTCGATCAACGAGCTGAACTCGTAGCCGGCCGGGGCGCCGAGGAAACGCATGCGCGTGTCGGCGCCGTCGCGCAGCAGCACAATGGCCGGAATCCGGTCGATTCCGTACTGGGCGCTCTTCTCGCGATCGAGAATCAGGTTCACCTCTTCAACCGACACTCGGTCGCTCAGACTCGCGACTTCGTCCACCACCTGGCGGGCGATCAGCGCGGTTTCGGGCGCGGCGATGGTCTGTGTGAAGAGGAGGAGCGTGACGTCGTGCGTCAGCCCGGCGAGGTGCGACTGCACCGTCTGGCGATCGCGCTCGGACAACAAGCTCATCAGAAATTGAAGAGATCGTCGAACGCCTTCCGCGAGCTGTCCACTTTGGGGGTGGTGGTCTCGCGTTCGACAGTCGTGCGCGGGCTGAAGCTGGCGCAGGTGTTTCGCGCGTTCTTCGGGGTCACGCGGCCGGGCACGGGCTGCATGCACTCGAAGCGGCTGCCAGGATCGAAGGAGACGCACTGGGCGCAGGCGTGGAGATCCACACCACACCTCATGCATTTGCTGTCGCCGCCGACCTCGGTCGAGACGACGTACCCGCACTGTGCGCAGCGAAATACTTCCCGATAGCCCGGCATGTTGATGTTCTTCGGGCCGTCCTGGGAAATTCTCCGGGTGCCGGCCGGGGCGCCAGGCTCTTGCGTGGGCCTCGGGCCCGGTGGATTTTTCGGGCGCTCGGAAGGCGCGTCCTGATACCCTCGCTGTCGATATTTTCTGTCGCTCATGGATGTGATGCGTTCATCAGATTGTAGCCTGCGGAGCGGCCGAAAACGCGGTTCGGACGCTTGATCCTTTTTTCACAACTGTGGTACAAATCCCTGTTGGCCGCACCAGCTTGGAGGGCACGTTGCCACTCACGCTCGATGGAACGCGGGCCCGCTGACTGACCGCCCGACCACGGGCCGCGAGTCGCACAATTCACGATGCCGCAGATCTTCGATCGCAGCGCCAATTTCCTCTCCAAGGCCAGCCTCGCAGGGCTTCTCCTCCTCGTCGGGGGTCTCATCGGGCTTCTGATGATCTTCGGGAGGTCCACCTACGTCACGCGGGCCAACGAGTACATCGAGCAACCCGTTCAGTTCAGCCACGCGCACCACGTCGGCGACGACGGCATCGACTGCCGCTATTGCCATACGTCGGTCGAGACGTCGGCGTTTGCCGGCATCCCGCCGACCAAGACGTGCATGAACTGCCACTCGCAGTTGTGGAGCACCGCACCGATCCTCGAGCCGGTCCGCGCCAGCTTCCGTGACGACAAGCCGCTTCACTGGATTCGCGTACACGACCTGCCCGACTTCGTCTATTTCAACCACAGCATTCACGTGAAGAAGGGCATGGGGTGTGAAACCTGCCACGGCCGCGTGGATCAGATGCCGCTGATGCTGCAGAAGAACACCCTGCAGATGGAATGGTGCCTCAATTGCCATCGCAACCCCGAGAACTACGTGCGTCCGCGCCAGGAGATTTTCACCATGGGCTACCAGCCGGCCGAGCCGCAGTCCGTGATCGGCGCGCGGCTCGTCAAGGAGTACGGCATCAAGGGCAACACCAGTTGCTCCACGTGCCACCGGTGAGGCGCTCATGAGTGCACCGAACGACATGGAAGCGCTTCGCGCCCGCCTCGACGGCACGCGCGGCAAGGAATACTGGCGGAGCCTCGAGGAGCTGTCCGGCACGCCGGAGTTCAAGGAGTTCCTTCACCGCGAGTTCCCGCAGAACGCATCGGAGTGGCTGGATCCCGTCGGCCGCCGCGGCTTCCTCAAGCTGATGTCGGCGTCGCTCGCGCTGGCCGGCGTCAGCGCCTGCACGCGCCAGCCGACCGAAGAGCTCGTGCCCTACGTCCGGCAGCCCGAAGAACTCGTTCCGGGCAAGCCGCTCTTCTACGCCACCGCGATGCCGTTTGCCGGCGCCGGTATGGGCCTGCTGGTCGAAAGCCATGAAGGGCGGCCCACCAAGATCGAAGGCAATCCCGATCATCCGTCGAGCAAGGGTGCCACCGACATCTTCGCCCAGGCGTCGATCCTCGGGCTCTACGATCCCGACCGCTCCACGACGATCACCAACCTGGGCGAGATTCAACCGTTCAGCGCATTCGTCGTGGCCATGCGCAGCGTCCTGAGCGCGCAGCAGTCGAAGAAAGGCGCGGGCCTGCGCATCCTCACCGAGACGGTGGCGTCGCCGACGATGGCGGCGCAGATCGACGAGATCCTCTCGCGCCTGCCGGCCGCGAAGTGGGTGCAGTGGGAGCCGTTCTTCGGCCACAACACGCGCGAAGGCAGCCGCCTGGCCTTCAACGAGTATGCGGCGCCGCAGTACGCGGTGGAGAAGGCCGACGTGATTCTGTCGCTCGACGCCGACTTCATGTGCGTCGGCGCGGCCGGCCTGCGGCACGCACGTGCCTTTGCCTCGCGGCGCCGGGCCGAGGGCACGGACGCGCGGAACCGGCTCTATGCGGTGGAGAGCACGCCAACCAACAGCAGCTCGCGCGCCGATCACCGCCTGCCGCTCAAGGCCTCGGAAATCGAAGGGCTGGTGCGGTCGCTGGCCGCGCAGCTCAACGTGCCTGGCGTCACCGCCGGCACCGTCTCGCCCGAGGTCACACGCTTCCTCGGCCCGTTGACGAAGGATCTGCAGGAGGCGCGCGGCCGCGGTCTGGTCATTGCCGGCGACGCGCAGCCCGCGTCGGTGCACGCGGTCGTGCACGCGATCAACGCCGCGCTCGGCAACGTCGGCGCCACGATCACCTACACGCAGACGCCGGAAGCGCACCCCACGAACCAGCTCGCAAGCCTGCGCGAGCTCGTCGGCGAGATGAACGCCGGCACCGTGGACTTCCTGCTGATTCTCGGCGGCAACCCGGTGTACACCGCGCCCGCCGATCTCAAGTTCGGTGAGGCGCTCGAGAAGGTCCGCCTGCGCGCCCACGTCGGTCAGCACGAAGACGAGACCGCCGAGAAGTGCCAGTGGCACGTCCCCGAAGCGCACTACCTCGAGATGTGGAGCGACGTGCGGGCCGACGACGGCACCGTCACGATCGTGCAGCCGCTCATCGCGCCGCTTTATGGCGGCAAGTCGCCGCACGAGATTCTCGCGGCGTTCGCGGAGAGCGGTGGCGAGCGCCCGGGCTACGAGGTCGTGCGCGAGTACTGGGCCAAGCAGACCGGACTGTCCACGGCCGCGCCGGCCGCGCCGCCGGTGGCCGTGGCGACACCCGCTCCAGCTCCGACTCCAGCCCCTACTGCGCCGGCAGCCGGCGCAGCACCCGGGGCCGCGGCTCCTGCGCCGCCCGCGCCCGTCGCAGCCGCGCCGAAGCCGGCGCTGTCGCCCTTCGATATCGCCTGGCGCAAATGGCTGCACGACGGCCTCGTGCCCGACACCGCGTTCGGACCAAAGCAGGTGACGCTCCAGGGCGCGATGCCGCCTGCGGGCACGCCGGCGGGTCAGGGCCTCGAGGTCGTGTTCCGGCCGGATCCTGCCGTTCATGACGGCCGCTACTCCAACAACGCCTGGCTGCAGGAGCTGCCCAAGTCGCTGACGAAGCTGACGTGGGACAACGCCGCTCTGATCTCGCCGGCGACGGCCGCGCGCCTCACCCTCATCAGCGGCGACGTCGTCGAGCTGAAGCAGGGCGGCCAGACGGTGCGGATCCCGGTATGGATTGCGCCAGGGCAGGCCGCGGACACGCTGACGCTGCACACCGGCTACGGCCGCACGCGCGCCGGCCGAACCGGGACCGGCATCGGCTTCGCGGTAAACGCCCTCCGCACGACGACGGCCCCCGACATGGTCGGCGGCGTGCAGCTGACGAAGACCGGCGAGAGCTACGAGCTCGCCTGCACCCAGGATCACTGGCTGCTCGAGGGGCGCAACCTGATTCGCGTCGCCACCCAGGCGCAGTACGCAGCCGACCCGGCGTTTGCCGCGAAGATGCAGGAAGAGGCCCCGAAGACGCTCACCCTGCTGCCCGAGCGAAGCTCCGAAGGCTACGCCTGGGGCATGGCAATCGATCAGAACGTCTGCACCGGCTGCAACGCCTGCGTCGTCGCGTGCCAGTCCGAGAACAATGTCCCGGTGGTCGGCAAGAGCCAGGTGCTGAACGGCCGCGAGATGCACTGGCTCCGCGTGGACCGTTACTACACCGGCGCCATCGACAACCCCGATACCTATCACCAGCCGATGCCGTGCCAGCAGTGCGAATCGGCGCCGTGCGAGGTGGTGTGTCCGGTGGCCGCGACCACGCACAGCGATGAAGGCCTGAACGACATGGTCTACAACCGCTGCGTCGGCACCCGCTACTGCTCGAACAACTGCCCCTTCAAGGTGCGGCGGTTCAACTTCCTGCTGTATCAGGACTTCGATACGCCGTCGCTCAAGCTGCAGCGCAACCCCGACGTGACCGTGCGCAGCCGCGGCGTGATGGAGAAGTGCACCTACTGCGTGCAGCGCATCAACCAGGCGCGCGTCGCGTCCAAGCTCGACGATCGTGAGATTCGCGACGGCGAGGTCGTGACGGCCTGCCAGTCGGCGTGCCCGACCGACGCCATCGTGTTCGGCAACCTCAACGACCCGAGCAGCCGCGTGTCGAAGCTGCGGGCGCACTCGCTCAACTACCGGCTGCTCGAAGAGCTCAACATCAAGCCGCGCACCAGCTACATGGCGGTCGTGCGCAACCCGAACACCGAGCTCGAGCCCGCCAGCGCGACCAACGGGGAGGACCGAGGCTGATGGCCGCCAAAGAGCACGTGCCGGACCAGGACGAACTGGCCCTGTTGCAGCGGACGCCGGCGGTCATCGCGCCGGGCCACACCTTCGAATCGGTGACCGATTCGATCAGCAGCATCGTGCTGACGAAGCGGACCACGATCGGCTGGTTCTTCGGCTTCGCCCTCGCGTTCATCTTCCTGATGGTGCTCAACATGACCATCGGGAAGCTGCTGCTGACCGGCATCGGCATCTGGGGTAACAACATCCCGGTCGGCTGGGCGTTCGACATCATCAACTTCGTCTGGTGGATCGGTATCGGCCACGCCGGCACGCTGATCTCGGCGATTCTGCTGCTCTTCCGCCAGCAGTGGCGCACCTCGATCAACCGCTTCGCGGAGGCGATGACGCTTTTCGCCGTCGCGTGCGCCGCAATGTTCCCGCTGCTCCACACCGGCCGGCCGTGGCTCGCGATCTACTGGCTCTTCCCGTACCCGAACACCATGGGCCTGTGGCCGCAGTTCCGCAGCCCGCTCATCTGGGACGTGTTCGCGGTCTCGACCTACGGCACGGTGTCGGCGCTGTTCTGGTTCACGGGCCTGGTGCCCGACATGGCGACGCTGCGCGACCGCGCGCAGTCGAAGGTGGCGCGCACCATCTTCGGGATGCTGGCGCTCGGCTGGCGCGGCTCGGCGCGGCACTGGCAGCGCTACGAGATGGCCTACCTGCTGCTGGCCGGCATCTCGACGCCGCTCGTGCTCTCAGTGCACTCGGTCGTGAGCTTCGACTTCGCGGTGTCGGTGCTGCCCGGGTGGCACGCCACGATCTTCCCGCCCTATTTCGTCGCCGGCGCCATCTACTCCGGGTTCGCGATGGTCATGACCCTCGCCATCCCGCTGCGCAAGTTCTACGGCCTCGAAGACTTCATCACCATGCGTCACATCCACAACATGACGAAGGTGATGCTCGCGACCGGGATGATCGTCGCCTACGGCTACGCCAACGAGGCGTTCTTCGCGTGGTACAGCTCGAACGCCTACGAGGCGTACATGATGCTGAACCGCATGACCGGGCCGTACGCGTTCTTCTACTGGACGCTCATCGCGATCAACGCGGTGATGATTCAGCTCTTCTGGTTCCGCAGCGTCCGCGACAACATCCCGCTGCTCTTCGTGCTGTCGCTGCTCGTGAACGTGGGCATGTGGCTCGAGCGCTTCATCATCATCGTCACGAGCCTGCACCGCGACTTCCTGCCCTCGTCGTGGGACATGTATTACCCGACGCGCTGGGACTTCGCGATGTTTACCGGCACGATCGGCCTGTTCTTCTCGTTGTTCTTCCTGTTCGTGCGCTTCCTGCCGGCCATCGCCATCTTCGAGATGCGGACCATCGTGCCGGAAGCGAAGCTCAAGGAACATCACGGGTGAGGTGATGTCGCACGCAGCCGCAACCCCGACGCTCTACGGCCTGATGGCCGAATTCGACAACCCGACGGCGCTCGTCGAGGCGACCAACCGCGCGCGGCTCCAGGGCTTCCGCGACATGGACGCCTTCACGCCGATTCCGATCGAGGAGCTCAACGACGCCCTCGGTCTGCGCCGGACGCGCCTGCCGCGCCTGGTGCTGCTCGGCGGCATCCTCGGCGGCCTGGGCGGGTTCAGCCTCGAGTACTGGGCCTCGACCATTGCCTACCCGATGAACATCGGAGGCCGCCCGCTCAACAGCTGGCCGCAGTTCATCCCGGTCACCTTCGAGACCACGGTGCTGGGCGCGGCGTTGACCTGCTTCATCGGCATGTGGGCGCTCAACAAGCTGCCGATGCCGTACCACCCGGTGTTCAACGTGCCGGCCTTCGATCGCGCATCGCGTGACCGCTTCTTCCTGTGCATCGAGGCGACCGACCCGCGCTTCGACGTGCAGACCACGCGCGCGTTCCTCGAGAGTCTGCATCCCGTAGGAGTGTCCGACGTTGCGCCGTAAGCTCCTTGCTCTTCACCGTCTCCGCGTGCTCGGCGTCGTGGCGGCTGCGCTCGCGCTGGCGGGCTGCCGTCAGGACATGCACGACGCGCCCCGCTACGAGCCGCTCGAGGCGAACACGTTTTTCGCCAACGGCAGCGCGTCGCGAATGCTCGTGGCCAACACGGTGCCGCGCGGCCTGCTGCGCGAAGACACGCATCTCAACGAGGGGCGCGTCGACGGCAAGCTGGCGACGACGTTCCCGATGGAGGTGACGCCGGCAGTGATGCAGCGCGGCCAGGAGCGCTTCAACGTGTTCTGCTCGCCGTGCCACGGCCGCACCGGCAGCGGCAACGGCATGGTGGTGCAGCGCGGCTTCCGCGCCCCGCCCTCGTATCACGAGGACCGGCTGCGCAACGCCCCGGTCGGCTACTTCTTCGACGTCATGACCAACGGCTTCGGCGCGATGCAGGACTACGCGTCGCAGGTC